>ERZ773070.1720-NODE-1720-length-13071-cov-8.240857_pt1 | contig 13071 bp, 10 predicted proteins | sample MGYA00580618_ERZ773070 | MGnify/ENA primary metagenome ERZ773070 (study PRJEB29015, sample SAMEA2738023) | human oral metagenome | biome: human oral; feature: human-associated habitat; material: dental | place: China | collected 2019 ...
TTCGAGCTGCTCTTAAAGCGCAAACATACCGTCGGTCTCGCGGGGTATCTCGACCACGGGCGGCTCGTGCGCGAGGGAATCGAAAAGACCGTCAAGATCCTGCGCGGGTTTATGGAGTTTATTGATACCTTCCGCATCGCGCACGTTCATGCCTTTGCGACGGCGGCTCTGCGCTCCGCAACGAACAGCCGCGCCGCCGTGGAGGAGGTCACGCGCCGCTCGGGCGTTCACATCCGCATCATCAGCGGAGAGGAGGAGGCGGCGTACGACTTCGTCGGTGCGACGCAGAACATTGCCCACGCGGACGGCATCATGGTGGACATCGGCGGCGGCAGCACCGAGATCATTCACTACGCTGCACACGAGATGCAGGGGCGGTGGAGTCTGCCCCTCGGCTCGCTTGCCCTGAGCAAGGCGTACGTTGCGGGGCTGCTCCCAACCTCTGCGGAGTGCGCGGCGATCCGTGCGGCAGTGGAGGACGTCCTCATGGGTGTCCCCGACGTATGTGCTCTGCGTGCCGCACACATGGTCGGCATGGGCGGCGTGCTCAGCAGTGCGAGCCGTATGCACGGCCTGCTTTATCCCGAGGAAACACCGCGTCTCCTGCGCGTCGCACATTTTCCCGCGATGATCGAGCGCTTCGGCGGCGGGCGGAAACGCAGCGAGCATGATACCGCCGTCCTCCTGCGCTCCGCCCCCGACCGTCTCCACACCATCGTCCCCGGCATGCTCATTGCCCATACGCTTGCCGACACCTTTGCCGCAGAGGACATCCTCTACAGCGACTCGGGCGTACGCGAGGGATATATATGGAAGGAAATCATCGGGGTGGAGGAATGCTTTTGACGCAAATGCACCGGTCTCTGTGAAATGCTATGAAAAACGCCCGCCCACGAATGTTTGCACGTTCGTGGGCGGGCGTTTTCGGCTGCTCCGGCAGAGGCAGGGGCTTCTCCCTATTTGGGAAGTTCTGATGCGCAGAGCCTCCCGCGCAGCTCCCCCATCGGGGGCTGCGAACGAATATATATCATTTGTAAGGGCGAAGCGTGTTTTGGATTTTGGGTATGTGCGTGCGGACGAGGAATTGACGCGGCATATGTCTGCGGCAGGGTGGTATACGGTGCTGTCTGCATCCGCACCCTGCGTTAGGGGATGCCGTTGGGTGTTTTTGTGTTTGCGTTTTGCACTGCGACGTGCGATGGCGGTCTCTCCCGCCTGCCCCGCGTTTGTCCGCGCTGCGGTGGTCTCCGCAAAGGTCGGCACTGTCCGCAGATGCCGATCGACGGCGCGGGGGTGATATTTGGAGCTCCCCTTAGGGAGTCCATACCAAGTTTTGTCTGCGTGCAAGCACGCAGGGGGCGTGCAGCCTCTTCGTTCATCTGCACCTGAACCGGGAGTGACCCCTGCCCCTGCCGGAACAGCCGTCATCTTGGCGCATCTTTTCCGTCTGCTCTGCGTCAATCAGTCCTCAGCATAGGGGTCCTGTGCTTCCGGCTGATTTTCTTGATTGGACGAAAAGTCTGCGCCAATCCGATTACTGTCTAAAATACGCTACTTCCCCTCCAGCAGCTCGATAATCTCGGCGAGGGCACTGCCCGTGTTGCCGCAGATGCGCTCGTAGATAAGACGTTCGGCGGGATCTTCGCTGATGGTGCTCTCCGGGATCGGGAGATGCAGGGCGAAGTCGACTTCGGTGCGCACAAGTGCCTCGTCGAGGGCGCGGGAGGTGTCGGCTGCCGTTTTCGCAAGTACGTCCTGCATGCGGCGGACGGCGTTCCGATCGTAGTCGATCGTCCTCACCACCTCGATGTCGTAGCAGTAGGGCGTCTGGTTGCCGTCCTTGTTGAAGACGTAGCCTTTGCCCGCGCCGCGCCTCATCCTGCTCTCGGAACGCTGCTCCACCATATGCGCGAGCGTGCGCAGGAAACGGCGGCGTGACTTGTTCTCCTCGGCGGCGGTGTCGAAGTTCAGCGGCATTGCCGCCTTTGCCGCCGTGATGGCGCGTCCGAGCCGCTCCTTTTCCTCCATGAGCGCGTGCCACGCACGCAGCACGGTCATGGGATTGTACGCCATGCGTGATTTCTCGCTGCAGTCCACGGCTTCATCCGCCTGTTCGGGGACAACCTTGCTGCGGAGGTGCTTCTCTGTCACCGTCATGATGTTGTCTGTGTCGTCCAGATACGAGGCAGCCTCCTCCATCAGGCGGCTCAGGGCTTTCTGCATCTGGAATGCTTCTTTGAGATTCATGCGTTCCTCCTTCTTCTGTCGATTGTTGCACGGCTTACACGCGCACATACTGCATGATGTTCGAGCTGTCTTTGCCGAGAGCCTTTGCCGTCGGAACCTTGCCGCCGTCGACCATGTCGTAGAATGCTTTGCCGAGTGTCAGCTTTGTGCCGCGGCTCATCGTCCAGTCTGTGCCGAACAGTGTCTTGAGATTGAACTCTGTTTTTGGCGCGAGTGCCTCAACACGACGCAGAGTTTCGGCGTATATTGCCGCAAATGCGTCCTCCTCACCGAGGAGCAGACTGCGGATGTAGACGAGGACAGGAACGCCCTGCTTCTCTGCTGCCGCTACGACAACAGCATACTCGTCATCGTTCAGTAAGATCTGGATGTTCTTCATGATACCACTCCTAATATATGGAAGCACTGATAAATTCAGCACCGCCATCTTGACGTATCTTTTTTGCCCGCACTTCGTCGGCAAATCCTCCACATAGCTTTGGCTATGCGTCCGGTTTGCCTCCTTGTTCGGACGAAAAAATCTACGCCAATCTGACGGACTTCATTTTATCAGCGATTCCATATGATTGCTTGATAAAACAGATTCCGTTGTCTGTGAACATATTTATATTATACAGTTGAATAATTATAATGTCAACCACAAAATGAAAAATGCTTTTATTCCCTTGCAAGAGAAGTCGAATTTATCTATTATAAGAGTATGAAACATAACTTTCAACAAGATTTGAAAGGAGATGGAATGATGTATCAAAGAGCACTGGGCGAGAAGATGTTCAAGGATTTCCAGGAGGGAGGTGTGCTTCACAAGCTGCTTACGTATGTGCAGAATGATGACACGCTCGATCTGGAGTTTCGCGGGGAGAATTCGGCGAGTATTTATTATCGTGGGGGCAGTCTTTTCGAGATCACACAGAAGAAGGACGGGAAAAGCTATACGTTGAAATTCAATACAGACTATCAGACACGAAACAAGACACCACTCACGAGTCCAACCTCGCTCGCACAGGCGGTTGCCGATATTCTTCTCTATAAAGACGCAATTGATTATCATCGCGCACAGAAAGGAAATCACGCCTATGAGGACGAATTCCGACAGGTGGTCGTACGCGAAAACAATGGACATGGGGATATCTCACGTGCTTCGGACTACTACATTGCCGATCTGGATTATCCATATAACCGCATGTTGGGGACACAGAGCAGGGTAAAGTTTGATATGATCGCAGTGAAATGGCTGTCGACCCCATCCGCACGTAAGAATGTGGGAGCGCCAACGCTCTCGGTGATTGAGATGAAGTATGGGGACAGCGCATTGAAACAGGAAGACCGCAATGATGTCCGCAAAAAGAAATCCGGCATGCTGGATCATCTTGATGATTTCGCAGATTTTTTTGTGCATGCGAACATGAATGATGTGTGTGCGGATATAACCGAGGTGTTTCGACAGAAATGCAGGCTTGGGCTGATTTCAAAGGTCGAGGACTATAATATTGATAACATCACCATCTCGAAAGAGAACATTGAGTTCGTATTCCTGCTCGCCAATCATGATCCCGCCAGTAAAGTTCTCAGAGAAGTTGTCCATGCAATCGCCCAAAAAGGATATCCCTTTCCAATTAAATTCGCAGCCTCCTCGATGATGGGCTATGCGCTCTATGCCGATCAGATGAAGTCGCTTGCGGAGATGCAGGAAATCCTTTCGTCCAAAGCATAAAAGACAAAAAGAGCACCCCTCCAATGCTCGGAGGGGCGTTTTCGTTGCGGCTGTTCTTATACGGTTCTCAATCTCAGTCCTCGGCGACACCCATCCAATCATCATCGAAGAGCGGAGCATCCTTGACGAGGGCGATGATCTCCTTCCGTGTCTTTTCGATCTCCTCGGCGGAGAGAATGGCGGTGAGCGGCTTTGCGAGGAGAGAGCCGATGTAGGCGATGTCCTCTTCGCGCATCCCACGCGTGGTGGGGTTCGAGGTCGACAGGCGCAGGGCGTGGAGGAACAGCCCGGAGGTCATCGTGGGCACGCTGTCGGGCTTGACGCGCATCCCCATGCGGCCGATCGCCTTGACCGCCTCCCGCATGTCGATGCCGGTCGCGGTGGAGCCGAGGACGAGGTGCGTGTCCGTTCCGCCGCAGAGGACGGAGGCACCGTGGTCGGCAAGCGTCCGTGCGAGCACCTGTGCGTTCTTGACGACCTGCTCACAATAGATGCGGTATCGCTCGCTGCCCGCCTCGCGCAGGACCACGCCGAGCGCGGCAAGGTGGTTCATATGCAGTGCCTCATGCCCCGTATTGATGACGGCGGTCTCCATGCGCGCGGCGAGATCCTGCTTCGTGAGGACGACAGCGCCGTCGGGACCGCGCAGGGAGTCGCGCGTGGAGAAGGTGACGACATCGGCGAACGGCACAGGGGACGACACCATCTTCGAGGCGACCAGTCCGACGCTCTGGCTGATGTCGACCCAGAGAAGAGCATCGACGCTCTGCGCGATCTCAAAGAGGATCTGATAGTCGATCGTGCGCGGGTAGCTCACGGGCGAGAAGATGATGAGGCGTGGTCTGACCTTTTCCGCCTGCGTTCGGACCGCCCCCCAGTCGATCTCCTGCGTCCCCGGCTCGATGCCGTAGTTCTCGAATGTGTACGAGAGTCCCGCGACGTGATCCTTTTTCCGCAGGTTGAAGGAGAGCACGGTGTCGCCGGGCGAGAGGAGCGCCTGAAAGACGACACGCGAGGCGGCGACGATGTTGCCGAGGCGGACAATGGCGTGGTCGGCGTGGAACAGTTCCTTGACGCGCTCGCGGACGATGCCGACAAGGTGCAGACCGCCCGTCGGGGTATCGTCCCTCCGGTCAAAGAAGCTGTTTGTGAGGATGCTGCCCTCGAGGTACTTCGCGAACGGCGACATGGCGTTCATGTTCGGCATGAGGGAGAGGGTGTAGCGCTGACGCTCGCGCTCCTCCTCAAGCAGATTGTAGATCTCGGGGTCAAACGCCTTCAGGTGGCTGACGACTTCTTCACGTTTCATGGGCAATTCTCCTCTTCCGTGCATTTGGATCTCTTCGGTTGATGACACACACGAACGTTTCGGGACATCAACCTTCTATACTCTTGTTCTTGTCCGTTTAGTATAGCACAAATCCGACTCGTTGGGCACCCTGTTTGTTGACGTTTCTGAATATTTTATGATGACAATAAAAAGCTCCCGCATGGGCACATAGGCTCGTATGCGGGAGCGCGTAGGAGGCTTATCGGAATAGATTCTTGAGGACGCTCATGCGCTCATGGGCGGCGTGCTCATGGATGCTGCCCGTATCGGACGAGGAGGTGTCGATGCGCGCAAAGGCATCGTTCATCCACTCCTCGGAGAAGATGGGCTTGTCCATGAGGAGTTTTGCGATCTTCATGCGCAGTATGTCCTCCTCGCCCTCGGTGAGTGCACCGGCAAGCACGCGCGCGAGTACCTCGGCGATGACGTCCATATCCGTTTCCTTGAGTCCGCGTGTGGTCGGGTTCAGGCTTGAGAGGCGCAGTGCCGGTAGAAGGATCTGTGGCTGCATGGTGGGAATCTTGTCCACCTTTACATGGACGCCGATGCGGCAAAGCGTCTGTGCCGCATCCATCAGATCGACACCCGTTGCGGGCGCAGCGAGCACGAGATGCGTCTCGGTTCCGCTGCAGAGAAGGGATATGCCGCGCGATTCAAGGGCAGCAGCCAGTGCCTTGCTGTTTGCAAGTACCTGCTCCCCGTACGCGCGAAACTTTGGCTGTGCGGCTGCGTGCAGGGCAAAACCGAGGGATGCGAGGTGGTTCATGTGCAGCGCAATATGCCCCGTGTTGGCGACGGCGGCTTCGAGCTGCGGGGCGATCGCCTTCCTGCAGAGGAGAATGGCGCCGTCGGGACCACGCAGGGAGTCGTTCGTCGGGAAACTCACGACATCGGCAAGGGCGACGGGTGAGGGAATGAGACCAGCCGCGACGAGTCCCACGCACTGTCCGATATCGACCCAGAGATAGGCGCCCACGGTGCGCGCAACCTCCGCGAGACGCTCGTAGTTCGGAATGCGCGGGTAGCTGACGGGCGAGAAGATGATGAGGCGCGGCTGCACCCGCTCTGCAATCTGCATGACCTCGTCCCAGTCCACCTTTTGCAGATGGGGATCGATCCCGTAGTTCTCAAAGTGATAGTTGAGGCCGGCGCAGTGTTCCTGCTTGCGCAGGTTGAACGAAAGCACCGTATCGCCCGGCTGCAATAGGGCGAGCAGCGCCACGCGCGAGGCGGCAGCAATGTTTCCGAGGCGTACGACGGCGTGCTCGCTGCCAAAGAGCTCCTGTGCCCGTGTGCGCACGAGCTCCTCGATGTAGTTCCCGTGTCCGGCTGCGCAGCTCTCGATGCTGCTGTTTGCGAGCGCACTTCCTTCGAGGAAGGCTGCAAGCGGCGACATCGCATTCACGGTCGGGACAAGCGAGAGCGTACAGCGCTGCCGCTGGATCTCGTCCTGCAGGAAGGTAAAGATGGCGGGATCGAATGCTTTGAGATGGCTCAGCATGTCTTCTTTTTTCATGATGATTTCTCCTCACAGATGCACGATGAAATGACAGGCAAATCGGATGGATATACCTGCCATTGATGAGTTGTCCTTTTCAGTTCGTTTGTTCACGGTCGTGCATGATGGGGAGCGAATACTCCTGCCGCCGTTTATATCTGGGGAGTCAGGGGTTTAGAACGGCCAGACGAGAGGGATGACCGCAAGGCAGACGATGAGCGAGACGAAGACGAGCGGAACGCCGACCTTGACATAGTCCATGAAGCGGAACTTCCCGGGGCCGAGGACGAGGGTGTTCGGCGGGGTCGCGACGGGCGTTGTGAACGCGCAGGATGCCGCGATGCCGATTGCCATGACGACCGGATATGGGGATACGCCGATGGACTGGGCGATCGAGATCGCGATCGGCGCGAGGAGTGCGGATGCCGCCGTGTTCGACATGAACTGTGTCAGACCGCAGGAGAGGACGAACATCGCCGCAACGATGACCATCGGGGACGGGTGATCGCCGATGAGTCCGACAACTTCGTGCGCGATGATCGCACCTGCACCGCTGTGCTCCATAGCGCTTGCGAGAGGGAGCATCCCAGCGAAGAGGAAGATCGTCGTCCAGTCGACGCCCTGATATGCCTGCTTTTCCGTGAGGCAGCCCGTCAGCACGCAGAGGAGACCGCCGATGATCGCAGAGGTCTGCATCGGCACGTTGATCTGCTTCTCGAGCACCATCGCGATGACGACGCCGATGAGGATGACCGCACAGATCATCATCTTGCGCGGATCATTCGTATCCTCTTCCTCCTTGGCAAACGCCTCACTGTCCACGAGCTTCCGCGGGCAGAGGCGGCGTCCGATCGTCAGCATGTAGATCATGCCGACGATCGAGAGCGGGATGCCGATCCACGCGAACTCGAAGAAGCCGAACGGCGTAAGACCGCTCGCGCCGAGAGTCGCGCTCATGAGGATGTTCGGCGGTGTACCGATCATCGTGATCGTGCCGCCGACGTTCGCCGCCACCGCGAGCGCCATGAGCTGCGGTGAGACCGGCAGACGTGCAGCGGCGCAGATCTGGATGACGACAGGCATGAGGCAGGCGACGGTCGCCGTGTTTGAGGACACGGATGAGAGGATGATCGTTATGAGCATCAGTGCCGCCATCAATGCACGCTCGTCATTGCCGGATTTTTTAACGACCGCAATGCCGATTTTTTGCGCGAGTCCCGTCTGGAACATCGCTGCACCGATGATGAACATCCCGGCGAAGAGGACGACGGTGGGATTCGAGAGCCCCGAGAAAACCTCTGTGGGCGTGAGTACGCCCAGAAGCCCGAGGGCGATTGCCGCGCTCATCGCCGTAACGGCGAGCGGGATGATCTCGGTGGCGAAGAGGATCGCCGCCACACCGAGAACACCCAGTGTCAGCATTGCTGCATCCATGAATACATCTCCTATCAGACAGTTCTAGTTTCCGTGGTCTATTTTGGAAACTTTCTTTTGACAAATTCCTATAATTCTCTCTCTCTTCTGATTTTCCTCCTGTTTTTGGACAAAAGACCTATGAAACTTGCACATGAGAAACATAAGCGATAGTTATTATTTACCTGTGCTCACATCTAAATGATATTTAGTCACAAATAGAGAATCTCTTGCACGTAAAAGCCCTTGACAGATTGCATTGCTTTTAATTATACTACAATTCAGATTTGCTCAAACTTCATAAGCAGATTCGGTGCCCCTCGGGGCGTAACAGGGAAATCGGGGAGCGCAGCGCAGGGCTGCGACTTCATAAGCCGATGCGGTCCCGCCGCTGTAATGCTGAGAATGCTCCAATACGTCACTGGGCAACCGGGAAGGCGGAGCAGACGAGGAAGCAGAGCCAGAAGACCTACCGAATCTCGTGCGCCGGAGTGCTGCACCCCATGGGGGACGCAGCCTTTCTCTGCATCCTGCGATGGACAGGTCGGCAGGCTTTTTTCGTGTGAGAAAGCCCCGTCTGCCGTGGACGGGGCTTTTGCATGGTGCGGCGCAGATGGAGCCGGAGACGAAGAGGGACGCGGATAGAGAGGGGGAGGCACATGCGTTTTGTTGAGGGGATGCTTGCTCTTGTCCTCATTCTCTCGGTGCTTGGCTGCGGTTCTGTGCCTGCTGAACGGGCGGGCGGTTATCAGGTGACGGACGCACAGGGGCAGGTGGTCACGTTCGAGGAGAAGCCTGTACGTGTGCTGAACTTTGCCCTGTGGCTGGACAGCATTGTGCTGGGGATGCTGCCGCCGGAGCACCTCGTTGGGATCGACTATCTCGCGGACGATCCGAACAGCTCGAACATCGTAGGGATCGCGGAGACGATTCCCGTGAAGCTGAACCATCCCTCGGCGGAGCAGGTCATGGCGCTGCGCCCCGATGTCATCTTTCTCGATGCGGGCAGGGATGCCGCTGTCTGCGACACGCTGCGCGATATGGGGATCAAGGTCGTTGCGTGCAAAAAGCCGCACTCCGCAGAGGAACTGCATGATGCTGTCCGCCTTGTCGCTGCCGCGCTCGGTGAGGAGGAAAAGGGAGCGGCGCTCCTCGCCGCGTTCGATGCGGAGCGCAGCGCACTTGCGGAACGCGTTGCGGCGATTCCGCCCGATGCGCGCAAGACGGTGCTCGTCATCTCCATGTCACCGACGTTCGGGAGCAAGGGAGGTCTCTTCGATCATCTCTGCACGATGGCGGGGGTCACAAACGGAGCAGCCGTGATCGGTCTTGAGGCAGGGCAGCCGCTGACGAAGGAGCACATCCTCGCCGTGGATCCCGACATCCTGATCGTGCCCGTCTGGACGGCACATGGCCGCTACGACATCGACAAGTTCAACCGTGAGTATCTGGATGATCCCGCACTCCAAACGGTGAAGGCGATTCGTGAGCAGCGGATCGTGCGGCCGCACGAGGGCTATATCTACAACTCCTCGCAGGATATGGTGTTCGGTGCGCAGGATCTCGCACACCTCGCCTACGGGGATGCAATCGAGCAGCCCGTGGAGCGGCATCTGTCCGTCGCAGCGAGAACATGACAGCCTCCCCCGTCGGTACGGGGAAAGGGGCGCTTCGAACATCTATCTTCAAGGAGGGCATATGAGAAAGAAACAATGGATGGCAGGACTCTCGTGCGTGCTTTGCGCGTTCCCGTTTGCGGCACAGGCAGATGAGCCGCAGAGCTATGAGACCCCTACGGTGAATGTGACGGCGCAGGGCTATGAGAAGGCAACGCTTGACACCCCTGCGGATGCGACGGTCTATACCGCCGATGAGCTGAAGAAGACGGGGGCGCATGATGTGATCTCCGCGCTGAAATTCAAGAACGGCGTGTATTTCACGAACATGGGGCCCGATGGACAGACGTGGATCACGGGCAATGCGGGAACGAATCTGCGCGGCATCGAGAATGGGACGCTCGTGCTGATCGACGGTGTGCCCGCCTCGTTCAACAACGTGAGCCATCTCGACATGATGAGCCTCGACGCCGTGGATCGGGTGGAGATCGTGAAGGGCGGCGGCTCCGTGCTCTACGGCTCGGAGGCGTTCGGCGGCGTCGTCAACGTCATCACGAAGGCATCGTATAAAAATACCGTGCACGTGGCGGCGGGCGACCGCGGGCAGCGCGACTACGGCGCGACCATTGACCTCGGCAAGGTCGGCATTGCCGTGAGCCGTTCGTACTACGGCAAGACGGGGAATCTGACGGATGCCGTGAATACGACGAAGATCAACGGCGTGAGTACACCCTATGCGGTTGCCTTTGGTAAGAGCCGCAAGGATCATGTCAATCTGACGTACAAGATCAATGACGAAATGCGTCTTTCCTATATGTATAGCGGAAAGAATCACTCCATTCTCTATAACGATCGGGCGGGAGAACTTCTCCATTATTTCAGGTACGATGACGACGAGCATTTTGCGAACTTTGCCTATAGCGACAAGAAGGGCTGGTCGGGCAGTGCCTACTACAATTTTCGCGCGATCGAAAACCCCGATTATTTTACCGCGAGCCCCGATGTTGTGGAGTGGGAGAAGAGTCACCACCGACACTACGGCACGGAGGTGAAGAAGGTCTGGAAGGACGATGTGAGCACGACGCTTGTCGGCATCTCGGTGAAGCGGCAGACCTACGTCAATCAGAATCGAAAATATGCGCGTTTCAGCGACAGTACCAGTCCGCTCAAACCCTATGCGAAATTCGGTCCCTATGGAATGAACGAGTACTCGATCGTCGCCTCCTATGACCGCGACCTCAGCCCTGTCACGGCGGCAATCGTCAGCATGCGGCAGGACTGGGTGAAGTCCTCGGCGGGCGACTACAACGCATTTCTCCCGCAGCTGCAGGTGACGACGCGGCTCAGCCGTGACAGTGCCCTCTATGCGAGCGTCGGCAAATTCTTCCGCATGCCGCATTTCCGCAACCTCTACTATGCGAGCTCCGTCATGGTGCCGAATCCGGATCTGAAACCGGAATCCGGCTGGAACTACGAGGCGGGCTACAAATACGACGGCAAGGGGCGCCGCTTCACCGCGACGGTATTCCATACGGATGTGCGCGATCAGATTGTCGGCGTGAAGAATGGCAGCATCACCTACCAGACGAATGCCGCTTCCTACCGCAATACGGGCGTCGAGGTCTCCTATGCGCAGGACGTGGACGCGCATTTCGGCTTTGCCAGCGGCGTGACCTACGGAAATCCTGAGCGCAAGTACAAGGCGGGGCAGGATTGGGTGCGCGCACTCGGCCGCTATCAGCTGACTGCGGGGATGACCTACGAGAACCGCGACCTCTCGGCGGCGCTCAGCCTCAGCTACTGGGGCGATCGCGGCTACAACAGTACGCGCAGTGAACGCGTCTTCTTCACGCCCATCTCAGGGAATCTCCTTGCCTCGAACCTCCACGTCGCCTATCGCTTTACCCCCGATCTCACGGGGACGTTCGATGTGGACAATATCTTCAACCGCCGCGACAATACAAACAACGGCACGTATCACACCGTCGGCCGCTCCTTCCTCGTCGGCGTAAACTACGTGTTCTGATCGATTCCCTGTCAAACACCCCGACGGCGTGTGCTGTCGGGGTGTTCGTTAAGAAATCGCTGATAAATGGAAGAAAATCATGCAGAGGCGTTCATTATGCCCTGCATTCGTGGTAAAATTGTAAGCAGCAGAATTGGGGAAGGGACACATTGCCTGACAGGTATGTGCTCCTTCTGTGTGAAAGGCGTATGAAGCGATGAAACATATGGTAAAGCTGTCCAACGGGGCGTGTGTGCCCGCGCTCGGGCAGGGAACGTGGTACCTCGGGGACGCGGCTGCGACCTATGATCGCGAGGTGGAGGCGCTGCGGGCAGGGATCGAGGCGGGGATGACCCTGCTCGATACGGCGGAGAACTACGGAGACGGACGCTCGGAGACCCTCGTCGGTGAGGCAATTCGCCCGTACGACCGCGCGAAGCTCTTCCTCGTGTCGAAGGTCATGCCGTCGAATGCGTACGGCACGCGGCTCATGCAGTCGCTCGACCGCAGCCTCTCTCATCTCGGGACGGACTACCTCGACCTCTATCTCTATCATTGGCGCGGGGAACGGCCGCTTGCGGAGATGGTCACGGCGATGGAGGAGGCACGTGCCGCAGGCAAGATCCGCGCGTGGGGAGTGTCGAACCTCGACACGGCGGACATGGAGGAGCTGTGGGCGGTGGATGGCGGCAGGAACTGCGCGGTGAATCAGGTGCTCTACCACATGGGCTCGCGCGGGATCGACTACAGCCTTCTGCCGTGGATGCGGGAGCACCATGTCGCTCTGATGGCATACTGCCCGCTCGCGCAGGTGGGACGGCTCGGCTGCGACCTCCTCGGGAGCGGCGTCCTCGCGGAGATTGCGGCGAAGTACGGCGCGACTCCGGCGCAGATCGCACTTGCATGGGCAATCCGCGACGGCAACACAATCGCCATTCCGCGCACGGGCCGCAAGGAGCATGCCGTCAGCAACGCGGGCGCGGATGCGTTTGATCTCACGGCGGAGGACTGCGCAGCGATCGACCGCGCCTTCCCGCCGCCGATGCGGAAAGAACCGCTGCATATTGAGTAATGAGATGCGGGGATGCATTTGCATATCAAAGGAAATTCCTGCAATGCTCCAAGGAAAACCCTAGTGGAGCAAGCGAGTGAAATGCGCGGTATGCCCCGGCGGATTTCTTTCGTTCAAGCGCAGCGCGTTTAAGAAGTCCGCCGGTATTTGAGCATACAAGCGCATGATCGCTTGCG
>ERZ773070.1721-NODE-1721-length-13069-cov-3.597434_pt1 | contig 13069 bp, 11 predicted proteins | sample MGYA00580618_ERZ773070 | MGnify/ENA primary metagenome ERZ773070 (study PRJEB29015, sample SAMEA2738023) | human oral metagenome | biome: human oral; feature: human-associated habitat; material: dental | place: China | collected 2019 ...
CTCGGGTGCCGCGGACCGCTGCGCGGCCGGGTCCCCCGCTCCGGCCTGCCCCGGCGTGAGCGCATGCCCCGGTACCGGGGTGCCCAGCGGCGGGGGGCCTGACGCGGGGGGGCCCGCTCCGGGACCTGGGGGCTCCGGCACCTGTTGGGGGGCGGGAGCGGGGGCTGAGGGCGTGGAGTGCCTGGAGGCGGCGCGCCGGGAGGCCGCCCGCCCGCGCCGGGAGGCTGAGAAACGGCCCAGTCCGGCGGCCCGGTCGGCCGAGAGGCGTTCCAGCATGGAGACCCGTTCCGGTATCGCGACCTGCGCGACCACCGGCGAGGGCGCGGCCGGGGGTGAGGAGGGTGCTGGCTGGTCCGGCACCGGTGAGGAGGGCGCCGGGGGTGGCGCCGGGGAGGGGGCGGACGACGCCGGTGGGGGCGCCGCCCGGTCGGCCTCCAGCGCCGCACCCAGGTCGGTTATGACCGTGGTCTGGGGCAGGGGGGTCGCCGAGGCCAGCAGCGTGGAGTCCATGACCATGGTCGCGGGGCCCGGGGCCGCCGGGGAGGAGCCAGCCACCTGCGCGGGCGAGGGCGGTGGGGGCGCCATGGTCGCCGCGGCCCCCGCGGGGGCGCCGAGGACCGGGAGCGAGGACGCGGAGCCCGGTGAGCCCACCGAGCCCGCCAGGGGCTGGGCGTCCTCCACCGGTACGGGCGGGGTGGAGGTCAGGGGTGGCGTGGAGGTCAGGGGTGGCACGGGCGCCCCCTGCCCCGGTGCGTCGGCCGCGGCCGGGGACGCGCCCGGGGGGGCGGCTAGCACGTCCAGCGGCGCCGGGGTGTGGTCGGCGCCCCAGGCCTGGACCATCTCGTGCAGGGGCCGGCCGACCCGCACCTGCCCGGCCAGGACGGCGTCGTCGTCCAGGAGGCGCCAGGCACCGTCCTGGGTGTCCCCGAGGGTGACGTCGAGGTACTCCCACTCCCCGGGGTCGATGGGCTTGCCCCACACGGGGGGCGACCACTCCTCAGGCTCGGCGTGCCCCAGGCGCCCGGCCTTGATGCGGGCCGACCCGATGAGGCTGACAATGACCTGGGGGCCAGCGAGGTCCAGGATAAAGGCGTCGGCGCGGGCGGAGGCTATGTCCCTGGCCCACACCCCTACCTGGACCCGGCCGGTCATGGCCTCCTCGGCGGAGCCGGTCCAGGCCAGCGGGACCAGGGCCGCCCCGCAGGGGCCGGTGACCAGGACGGCACCTTTACCTCGGTAGGAGTACCTGCCTAGCTGGAGCATCAGTGCCCCCTCTCTTCCTGTGGCCTGCGGGCCGTCTTCATGGGTGCGGGGCGGATGGAAAGGAGCCGACGCGCGTGGGCGGCCCGTGGTACGTCCTCGTCCCCGCTGGCGGCGGTCACCTGGATGACCACTGCCGTGGCGTTGTCCCGGGTGCCGTGGGTGATCGCGAGGTCCACCAGGGTGTTGGCGGCTGTCTGCGGGTCGGGGGCCTTCATGACGGCCTGCCCCAGCTGGCGAGGGGTGAGGACGGCGTGAACACCGTCGGAGCATAGGACGATCTGGTCCTGCTCGCACAACGGCACCCTGCCGTAGTCGGCCTCGGGCAGGCCCCGCATCCCCGCACCCAGGGCACGGGTGACCACGTTGGTGGGTGGCAGGGGGCTGGCCAGGACACCGTGGTCCCGGATCTCCTGGCGGGCGGAGTGGTCGCGGGTGAGCTGGCGGACCTGGCCGCCGGCCACCAGGTAGGTACGGGAGTCCCCGATATTGAAGACGATCCAGTGGGGGTTGTCCGCGCCCTCCAGGGGGAGCACGCCGGTGAGGGTGGTGCCGGGGGCGGTCCAGGGGGCCTCGGGCGTGGCCAGGGCGGCGACGGCGACGGCGGCAGCGGCGATAGCACGGTCTAGGTCTACCAGGTCAGGGCGACGACCTGGTAGGACGTCGGGCCGCAGGCCGGCGGCCAGGGTGCGCAGGGCGGTGGAGGAGGCCAGGGCGCCGTCGGTGTGCCCTCCCATGCCGTCGGCGACGGCGTGGAGTGGGGGCTCAGCCAGCCAGCAGTCCTCGTTTTGGGGGCGTACGGGGCCGGTGTCCGTGGCGGCGCCCCAGCGCGTACGGAGTATTGGGCCGAGTCGTGACAGGTCCATGGCCCCTCCTAGGTGCGGGCGGTCAGTGTGGCGCGGCAGCCAGGAACGAGTCTGCCATGGTCTGTTGGACCGGACCCGCGGGAGAGCAGGAAGAAGGTCCCAGAACCACGCTCCGTGGCGGCAGGCGCGACATCCTCTTGCACGAAAGTGGTGGTATTAGTAACATCGAGGTTGTCCCCGTCACCCCGTCCCTACCTGGAGGCCTGAGACCGATGGCTGACCTTGAGATCATTGAAGGAGACCTGGAGAAGCTGTCCACGTCCATATACGCCGTGTACGCCGACGTGACGGACGCCCACGGCGTCTTTGCCGCCGTGGGCAACGCGGAGTCGTCCATGCCGGGCTCGTCCAGCGCCAGCAGCAAGATCAGCAGCGCGGTCACCACGTTGGACGACCAGCGCCGCGACATCAAGAGGCGGTACAAGGACTTCAGCACGGACGTCAAGACCGCTGCGGACGCCCACTGGGCCAGCGAGGAGCAGGCCAAGACAAGCCTGGAGTCCGCGGGCCTGCTGGATGGCGAGCGTCCCCAGACAGATGCCGAGCGCCAGGCGGCCGCCTTCCTCGCCATAAGAGCCCGCCTGGAATGAGCAGGGCGTAATTGACGTACACGGAAGGTTATTCTGGGATCGTCCGAGTGTGCTGGTGGGACTCCTGGGACGACCCAGGGCGGGGGCGTGTCCAAATCTGCCACAAAGGCGCCCTGGGCCGGGATCAGCCGCGAGAAGAAGCGCGGAATATCAACGATTCTCTTCGCGCGCTCCGGCCCGATCCGGGCCTTTGTGGCAGATTTGGACAACTTGGCGCCGTCGCGGGCCCCGGGAGGGGCCGCCACGGGCCGACCGGCGACCACGACGGGCACTCCGGCGAGCGAACGGGGCCCACGGGCCGCGTCGCCGGCCTCCCCGGACGCCGCCCGGCGCCGAGACGTGCACTTCGCACTCGAAAGTGCAGTTCCAACCGTCACTTTCGAGTGCAAAATGCACCTCTCGACGAGGAAGGGGCCGATGGTGATCTTGCGGACCGCGGTGACGACCGCCCTGAAACATCTCCAGCGACCCGGTGAGAAGGGCTCAATGAAGGACTAAAGGGCGTAGCAGTGGGAAAGAGGCGTAGCAGATGAACGGGGCGGCGCGGGGGCGGGCGGGTCGGATGCGCGGCATCGGGGCCGGGCGGGTGGGTGTTACGCATTTCGATTGGGATCGGTTGTAGGAGATCGGCGGAATCATGAGGGAAACCCGCCGCCGGCCCGTGGGGTGCCGCTCTCTCGTGCGCTGTGCCCTCGCGACCGGTCCGAGAAGAACCCGGCTCCACTCCAGAGGGCCCCGCCGCCCGGGAGCCCAACGGCCCAACACGGGGCGCAGGAACACTGCCGCTCGGGGCCCGACTCCGCCGCCTCGACGGGGAGGGCGTATTGGGATAGGTTATCGGTATGGTGATCGCGCGATTGGCGGAAGTCAGACTCCACCGTTTCAAGTCCTTTCACGGAGCGACGGTCCCTCTCGGGGACCTGACGATCCTGACCGGGCGCAATTCGAGTGGAAAATCGAATGTTCTCGACGCGATCGAGGTGCTGTCCCGAATCTCCGGCGGAGAGCTTCTCGGCGATGCCCTCGACGGCGGGCGCCGAGAGGGCGGTCCGGTGCGCGGCGGTTCGCGCGGATGCGCTCCTTACGGGGAGACCTCATTCAAAATCGGATGCCGGATCGAGATCGGCGACGACGGGACCGCCTTGGACTACGATGTAGAGGTCGGGGTGGATCCGACTCTGAGGATCCGAGATGAGAGGCTTGTGCAAACCGGCGCAGGGGAGGAGAAGACCTGGTTCGAGGTCAGGCGTGCGAGTCGGGAGAACCTGGAGATCTCCTACAGAAGCGGCGTGAACGGATCCAGCCGGTTGGCCGCGATGCGCAACGACCGGAGTGTTCTGGGACAGATCAGGACCGCACTGGTCGTCGAGACGGAGACTGTTCGGCAGCTGGTCGGGCGTGCGATGACGGTGGCGGACGCGTTGGCCAACACTTTCAACCTGGATCCCGAGCCGCGGTTGATGAGGAATTATGTTCCGCCGGGGGAGTACCGGTTGAGAAGGAGCGGCGAGAATCTGGCCGCCACTGTTCTTCACCTTCGGGCTGCGAACCCGGGACGGTTCCAGGATCTGGAGGACATGCTGCGGATCGTCTCGGATTGCAATATGGAATCCCTCGATTTTTCCTGGACCGATGAGGGCCAGGTCATGCTTGCTCTTGATGAAGGGAGGGGAAGGCGCACTACGGCCAGGCTCATGAGTGACGGGACCCTGCGATTCAGTGCGGTGGTTACGGCCCTGATGACGGCGTCGACATCGCTTGATATCGGTGCATCCGGTCCGGCCGGCCCCACATTCGATGCGCCCGCCCCCGGAATCGTGCTCGCGATCGAGGAGATCGAGAACGGTCTCCACCCCTCTCACGCGGCGCGTCTGCTCGACCTGGTCGAGAGTGTCTCCCGGCAGCCGGGTGTATCGGTACTGCTGACGACGCACAGCCCCGCCCTCCTCGACGCAATCAACGGAAAGGCGCTCCGGGATGTTCTCGTGTGCCATGGTGGTCGAGTCTCTCCCCTGGTCGATCTGCCGGGGTATGCGACAGAAATGGCCGGAGGAAGTCTCGGGCGCGTGGTGAGCCGGGGCGGGCTCGTAGCAGCCGAGACTCGGAGCGCCGACGACTACTCCGGTTTCCTGCACATGATCGGAACGGTATCGTGAACGTCTGGTTCATCGATACTTCTGTTCTCGATCATATAGTCCCGGTGCCCGGCTGGTCGAAGGCGGGTTCACCGGACCGGCAGGACATCGCCCTGCTCATGGGTGAGCGAGTCGACTCGGGGGACAGCATGATCCTGCCGATCACCGCTGTGATCGAGACGGGGAATCACATATGTCAGGTTCCGGAGGGCGGTCGACGGAGATCGGCGGCAATGCGATTTGCGGAGATCCTGCGGTGGGTGATCAACGGCAGATCTCCTTGGGTTCTCGATGAAGTGCAGTGGGACAGGGCCTTCCTGAGAGATTTTGTTGCGGGGGCCGGCACAGGAACGACATGGGTCGATCTGGCCTCCCAGGGCAAGAACGGTCTTGGAGGAGGAGATATGACGTTGGTGGTCGAGCGCGATCAGTACTGCGCTCGTACTGGAATACCCCGGGAAAGGGTCAGGATATGGACTCTCGATCGGGGTCTGTCCGCTTACGCGTGACCGGGGTTCGCGATCCGGCGTCGGGGGTCAGGCGGCTTCGTGCTCGATGGGGTGGAATACATCGTGCAGATGCAGGCCCCAGGATCTGCGCTGCGTTTTGACGTCTTCGAGTTGCTGCGGTGCCACGCCATACGGATCGACCTCGCGCTGTTGAATGCGGTCGGCGGCTGAGAGTCGAAAGGTTATCCGGGGGTCGTCTGAGCGCATTGAGTCTTTCCCACCGGGAGGGGTCCTGGTGTGGGGCCGGCTGCAGTCTGCGACGGCCGCGACTGGCCCCACCCTCGCCGAGAGGTGCATTTCGCACTCGAGAACGACGGTTGGAACTGCCCGCTCGAGTGCGAAGTGCACGTCTGGGCGTCAGAGGGTGTCCGTCGTGGCCGCCGCCGGCCCGCGCTACGCCGATGCGCGCCAGACCACCAACCCCTCCCCCTTCGTGCAGCTGGAAGGGTTCAAGCGCGTGCGCTGCGAATGCCGGCACGCCGGCCAGCTCATCGAGGTGGAGCACCTGATCGCCTCCGGCAGCCTGATCCCGATGGCCGTGCTGGACGCCGTGGGCGACATGGACGAGCGGCTCTTCATCGACTACGTGGACATCGAGTGGTGCCTGCGCGCCGCCCACGCCGGCTACCGGATGCTGGGCGTGTGTGACGCCCGCATGCAGCATGAGCTGGGCGATACCCCCATCCGCTTCATGGGCAAGCACCTGCCCGACCATTCCCCCCTGCGCCACTACTACCTGTTCCGCAATGCCTTGCTGCTGCAGCGCATGCCGCACATTGGCTGGCGCTGGAAAGTGGTGGATGCCTACCAGACCGTCATGAAGTACGGCTTCTACGCCCTGGTGGCCACACCACGGCTACCGCGCATCCGCATGATGAACCGGGGCCTGTGGGACGGTCTGCTGGGCCGCGGCGGGGCGTACAGACAGCGCTGAACGCCCCCCGGTTCTCGACTACGGATCCAGACTCGGCCATGGACACGGGCACGATGCCGCTGCCGCCCTATCCATTGGAAACACAGGGGCCACGTCCCCACTTCAGCGGAAAAACCCCTGAAAAATCAGGCATGTTCCCGGCCCATCCAGGGTTTCCTATCGCCATCTGCACCCTTCCGTCACAATAACGGTTGCCCAGCCACACAGGTTCCCATGAAGATCACCCTCTCCATCGTCAGCCACGGCCAGCGCGACATCGCCCTGCGCATGCTGGACGACATCCTGCGCCTGAGCCCCCCGGACGTGGCGGAAATCATCTACACCGCCAACATCCCCGAACGCGATCTGCCCGCCCTGAACATGGGCCATATCCGCCTGGTGGTGATCCGCAACGAGACCCCCAAGGGATTCGGCAGCAACCACAACACCGCCTTCTCGCACTGCCGCACGCCCTACTTCTGCGTGATGAACCCGGACCTGCGGTTCGACACCGATCCCTTCCCGGCCCTGCTGCAGGACCTGACCGGCACACCAAAACGGGGTCTGGTGGCCCCCCGGATCTACAGCCCCGAAGGCGAGCTGGCCAACACCGCCCGCAAGCTGTACACCCCGCGTGAGCTGATCCGCCAGAAACTGCACCCCGTCAACCACGGCGACCACCCCGACTGGCTGGCCGGCATGTTCCTGCTGTTCAACAGTCGCGCCTACAACGAGATCCGCGGCTTCGACGAAGGCTACTTCCTGTACATCGAGGACGTGGACATCTGCAGCCGCCTCTGCCTGGCCGGCTGGAGCCTCGCCCAGGTGGCCGACACCCGCGTGGTGCACGATGCCCGCAAGCAGAGCCATCGATCGCTGCGCTTCACCCGCTGGCACATCGGCGGCATGCTGCGCTACTGGACCCGCACCTGCTTCTGGCGGTATGGGTGGCGGCTTTGGCGGGAGGGTCGCAAAGCTGCCAAGGCATGACGGGCTGTCATCTGTCCAAAGAAACGTCGTTTCAGCAGAGAGACTTAATGCACCCGCAGCACTTCGACTAGGCTGGGCGCATCCAGCACCCGTTCGGCCCAAGTGTCCAGCTCCTGCCCGGAAGCCACCTTTAGACGCTCGCGCGTCACCTCGTCCAGTGGGCCAAAGCGCGTTTCCAGCTGGCGGATCAGCAGCTGCTGCTTACCCTGCAGCACGCCCAGCTCGACCCCCTGCTGGACACCTTGTTGGATTCCTTGGGCCTTACCTTCGGCCCTAAGCTGCTCAACCACATCCACCATCCTGCGTTCCTCCGTTGCATAGCGTTCAGCGTACAGGCGCTGCCCCGTTTCATCAAGCTTGGCATAGTGCTTGATGAAGTATCCGTACTTGGCCACTTTCTCGACATCAGCCTCCATCGAAAGAAGCCCCTGCGTGGCCTTGCCACAGGCGTCGACCCGCTCCAGAAGTGACTTGTGGCGCATGCACGGCAAGGTGATGCGGGTGACGATGTTGTCACTGTCGAAATAGTCACGTGCGTGGAGTCGCCCCAGCTCACACACCAGCGGGGTGAAGTGCATGAAGATGCGCCCCTCGCTGCCTAGTCTCAGTCGCGTGCGGCTGCAAGCCTGGCCGCGCAGAAAGATCACGACCGGCACTACCCGGTCCGTCTCGCAAGTTTCGGCGACCTGGGCACAGTAGACGGCCATCCGGTAGATGGAGAAGCGATGTGCATCGCTCTCCTCTTCCAACAGGAAGATGATGGCCTCACGCCTGCCATCGGGCCACGTCACCTTCAGTGGCACATCCAGCTCGAAGAAGCGGTCGCTGAGTCGATCCTTCGGCAGTTCCTGCCGTATCGGTGTGATCAGGACATCGGGCCCAAGGTGCGCTGCCACCTCAGCGGCAAAGAAGGCCAGTGCTTCGCGCGGGTAGTCAAGGATGAGGTTCTTGAAGTTCTGATCGTGACTGGTGCTCATGCCGTCATCCGTGGCGGACGAGATGGCGGAATGATCCTCTGGACCAAGAGGCACTTCAATCGGTCAGATGGATGAGGGAGAAGGGCTAGATGGCCGGCCGTAAATCATCCCACATGAAAGCAAGGCGACCACCTGCGGCTCGAAGCGGTGCGAACCCCATTCTTCGTCGCAATGCAACAATCTGCTTCATAAAACACAAAACTGCCATGAAAGTCAAATTTGATACACAAACCCATCTATTGATAAAGTTCATTGCCCCTCGTACTCGGAATGAGGGCTCATCCGTTCCCTCCGGTACAGAAGAGACACGCCACCATGAAGTTGAGTGCGCACCTGATCATTGCTCCTTTTCTGCTTGCGTTCTCGGGATGGACGCTATCAGCCCATCTCTGTGTTCTTCTAGGACTCGGTGCATATGCACTGATAGCCCTGTTCCCTTGTGTAACAACCCTTCTTCTCCTTGCATACAGAAAAGGCACAAGAATCCCTTTCCCGGGCCAAAACGCACGCACCCCCCCACAAGACACTGTCTCAGAAAGATTGATTCTGCAGCAGGATCACTCCTCTTCCGCTGAGATCTGGTGGATGGATGCACCTCATCCCGACAAACTGGGAGCACGGCCTCACCATGGCTTCTTCGGCAGGATGCTTGATACAACACACGCTCTTATCCGCTGGCGTGACGGGCTGGCCCTACATCTCATGCTCGCTGTATCACCACTGGTTCTCCATGCATCATGGTATGCATTCTGGGCCTATGCCATTCTGCTTCTTCTGCTCTGTCTGGTAGACAAGGGTATGCCTCTAGGCCGTCCGACAGGCACGATCCCATCCATGGAAGTAGCCACCGGGCAGTTCATCGCACCTGCGCTATGTCTGTTCATACTGGTATTCATAATCCTGGCGCTATCCATCACACGCAGCGACCTTGATGATGCCTACTATGCAGCCGTAGCAGCACATATGGCAGCTCACCCCGAAGCACCGCTGCAATCAGGGGATCCCATGCTCGGGGAAACGGGGTTCCCTCTCATCTTTCACAGCTTCCGCTTCTCGTCATTCGAGCTGCTGTCCGGAGCCCTGGGTCTGCTTTCTTCCTCAGCAGCTCTTGATGCCTACTATATATATCTCGTCCCTCTTTGGTCAGGCCTTGCCGTACTTGCGACCTACCTCTTGGTGCGGCAGCTGCAGCCACAACAGTGGTTGCTTCCCACTATATGCACACTTGCCCTGGTTCTACTTCTGGGCGAGATGCACCGGAGTTCGGCCAACTTCTCCTTCGTAAGGATCTTCCAAGGCAAAGCAGTATTCGTATCCGTACTCGTCCCCTGTATCTATTACCTCACCAACCGTGTCTTTTCGGCCAGCGCAACTCGCGCAGACTTTCTCCTGCTGGCCTGCTGTCAGATTTCAGCTATTGGAATGAGCAATATTGGCATGTTGATGGGTCCCCTTGCCGGTTTCAGTGCATTGATGGCCAACATTGCCATGCCCCAAAAATATCATCGCATCCGATTTCCTTTGGTAGCCTCCCTGCTTCTCATTCCCCTACCCTATCTTCTCGATGTCCTTATCCAGTCCGCAGGGTCTCCTCTTCTCGAAATCGCCAATGAGCCACCCAACTCCGTCTGGAAAAGCGTTTTCGGACACCATCAACAGTATCTTGTCGCCCTCCTTCTGCTGGCAGGCCCAGTTCTGTCGACGACACCCGCGGTACGGTGGCGTCTGACAGTCCCTACCCTAATTTTAATGGTCGTCTATCTAAACCCATGGCTTGCCGGTTTTATCTCACGACACGTAACGACCCCTGCTGTCTACTGGCGGGTCGTATGGACGCTCCCTGTTCTGATATACATGGGAGTTGGGGGCAGCATGCTTCTGACCGCACCTGTTCTCTGGAAGCGTCATCACCCTCGCGCTGCCGTCGCCATGTTGATTCTGATGGCCCTGGTAGTACAGGCACTGCCTCACCACACACTTCGTCCATCTAACATCGAACCATACCAAGGCTTTGCCACCTGGAAGATTCGCATGGAGGACCTTCAGGTAGCACAAGAGGCAATGGCACTATGCCTGCCTGGACAGCGCCTCCTGGCCCCTGAACGCATCGCTGGGGTCATCTCCAGGTTCGAGCACCATCCGCCCCTTATCGCCACACGGGATGCCTACATCGACTTCATGAAGCCGTATGTCAATACAGACCAGCACCTTGCCCGCCGCGTCCTGTATGACTTCGCCAACGGACGTCTTCCAGCTCCCGATAACGCCGTACGCAACGCCTTGAATTCTCTGCAGGTCGGAATGGTAGTCACCATCGCATCTCAAGAAACGCCCCAAATAACAGGACTCCTGAGCGCTTCCGGGTTTCGCCAAGCGAGCTCCCTGAGTGGTCATCATCTTTGGACAAAGCAACCATAACGTACTGATCCCGGCCGACTCCCCTCCATGCTCAGGGCAGCACGGGAAGAGGTGTCTCGCCTCCTCCTCGACCTCAGACATTCCGACAGATAGATCCCTTGCCTGAGCTATACATCCTTTGGATCTCGCCCGGAGTACCTCCACCTGTCCGTGACAACTCGATCAGCGGGTGTCAACTCAAAACAACACTGTTTCATTAATTAGACATCTGATACCATATGTTTCGTTTTTGAGGTTCATCTAATTTGGATGAACCAGTTCTGCCATGTCTGTGTGCGCCTCACTGATCGCCCGCCAAGCCATGCCTCTCGAGGGCGAGGCTGAGCATCACACTCCAAGGAATCGTCGCATGGCATGAGCAGATTCATTCACCCAAGATCATTGCGCCATGGGTTCAATCACAAAACAATGTCCGGCATGCGGACAGAATCTGCGTGCAGGACAGCACGATTGGCACTTGGTCTGTCCCTCCTGCTCGTATGAGGGCAGCTCCCTCCAAGTGGACATTGATGTCGTCGGGGACCACGAGGTACTGAATGAAGCTCTGCGCCAAGAAGGGCTTAGTGACCTCAGACAAGCCAACTTTCGTCTTCTGAGCAAGAAAATCGCCGCCTCCGTCTCGGTACTTCCGGGAGAGCGGAAGCCTCGCCTGCTGGATGTCGGATGTGCTCATGGATGGTTCATCCAGGCCACGGAGAAGGCATTCTCAAGCCAAGGCATAGAGCCCGACGCCCGCATTGCCGACGTTGCGGCCTCAAAAGGCCTCAAGGTCAGGAAGGGTTTCTTTCCGGATGTCCTCGATCAGGACGAACGCTTCGATGTCATCAGTTTCAACGATGTCATGGAGCATATCCCCGACGTCAACGCTGCTTTCAATGCCTGTGCAAGGCACTTGACCCCAGGTGGGCGTGTCGTTATTAACGCCCCGGCAAGGACGGGTACCCTGTACCAAATTTCAAAGTTGCTGGATCGGTTGGGCCTTCCTTCCAGCTTCGAGCGAATGTGGCAGAAAGACTTTCCGTCCCCTCACATCCATTACTTCGATGACAACTCAATTGAGGCCATTGGAGAGAAGGCCGGACTGATGCTGGAGAAAATCAGCACCTTGCCCTCACTGAGTACAAACGGGCTGTATGCACGCATTCGATACGACAGGAACATGCCTGCCTGGAAGGCTTGGGCAATTACATCCATTCTTTTCGTCATGAATCCTGTACTCAGGATCCTTCCCGCCGACATAAAGGTTTGGGTTCTGAGACTTCCAACATGACCGGCTTTTCCTCACAAGAGAATGCCGACCTTTAGAAAGTATCTAACCTCATGACCCCCCAATTACACAGGTTCTTATATTTCAGATCCACGCCATGACACAAGAAATAGAAACGGACAAGACCTATCATCGCCCAGCTTCGTCTTTATTGCTTCAACACCCGAGACCATAGCCTCACCAGCCCCGCATACCAGACGATCAAGCATAGAAACATAATCATTCATATTTTCACGGAGACCTGAAATGCCAGACAAATTCCGAACAAAGAAATTAAACAAACTCGGTCTCAAAAAATGCATAGTCGCCCTATTTGCCCTTTACTGTATCACTCACGTACTCCTTGCACTCACACCGTCGTCATACGCATTGGCACTTCAGATTGCAGGCCAGGAAGTCAAGGGACTGATTCTTGGAACTCCCAGAGCCATCCGTTCCGATGAATGGATGGTATTGACCCCCTATTACCAGATTGCCGTCAATAATAACTTCCTGATGACGAACCCCCTCTCCCCTTACCAGGAGAGCCTTAGATCTTTCCAGTCCCTTCCCATTCTTGACTGGGGCCTCATTTTCAAACCATATCACTGGGCATTCTTTGCCCTCCCTCCGGCGAACGCGCTGTCTCTATATTATCTATTCATGACTTTGTCCTTTGTGGCGGGCTGGGGAATGCTGTTCAGACAATTCCGCCTTCCCTTTTCCATCTCGCTTCTACTGTCCGGAACCCTCTATTTTTCTCCCATGGTCCAGACATTGTGGACAACAAACCTTGGCTCATTTTCTCTTGCACCATGGGCAGTGCTTTCATGGATCCTAATAGAAAACCGGGTTTTGCGAGTTCTTCTAACCGCATATACCCTAGCCACGTGGGCTCTAGCCAACGCGTACCCCCCATTTCTGTACTCCATCGGCTTCGCAATGGCGGCCCTGACAGTCAGTATCAGAACAGACATACTGAACAGGAAACGCCTGATAGACGGTCTTCTTGCCCTAGCGGCCGCACTCGGCATTTTCTTCCTCTACTTCGGCGACCTCATTGCCATCATGAGGAATACCGTTTACCCCGGCCATAGGGTAAGCACGTCCGGCGGTGTGGGATGGCCAAGAATGATCGCCCACCTGCTCCCTGGCGTCACGACGC
>ERZ773070.1722-NODE-1722-length-13068-cov-3.836471_pt1 | contig 13068 bp, 10 predicted proteins | sample MGYA00580618_ERZ773070 | MGnify/ENA primary metagenome ERZ773070 (study PRJEB29015, sample SAMEA2738023) | human oral metagenome | biome: human oral; feature: human-associated habitat; material: dental | place: China | collected 2019 ...
TCGAGCGGAACGCCCTCGACAACCGCCGCCCAGTTGATCGTCTTCGCCTCGTAGTTCGGCCATTTTGCGGTCGGTAAAGATTTTGTACCAGGTTCCGGCGGCGCCGATAATGGCCAGGGTGACGGCTTCTGTGGGGCTGATCCAGCCCCACAGTGCTGCCCAGAAGCCCTGATTAGTGGGGGCCACGGTAGATATGGTTTTGATGAAGTCCATGGGCCCCATGTTTTCCTCCGATCTGTTTAGGCGGATAATGCTGATGCCGCGTCGATGACTGCGGCTACTAGCACTGGGTCAAGGCTGCGGATGAGCGCATCTACCGCATTCATGAGGGTGGTGATGTTGTCAATCATGCTGCATGGTCACCGCTGGTATGAGCGTTTGGGGTGATGATGGCGGCAGTGCCGGCATCACCGACTTTCGATGTGGCAACGGAGGTGAGCAGAGATGCGATTGCGGCGGTAGCTGCGATGCCCAGGCCTGCTGTCCATTCCACGTGGTAGATAGCGTCTCCAACAGTAATGGTTGCGAGCAAGGCTTGGGCGAAGGTGCGGAGGGCGCGGTCTGCTGCGTCGATCCAGAATATTTTAGTCCACATGATTATTTTCCTTCCTGTGTGGTTGCGTAGTGGTTTTTGATGGCCTCGATGGTGGTGCCGCTTTGAGCAGCGGCCCAGGCGAGTAGGGCTTTCACATCGGCTTGGGTTTCGCTGAGCCCGTCAACGAGTGTGTGATATTGGCCGGTGGGGGTTGCGCCGAGTTGTGGCCAGCCTCGGCCGCCTGCGGGGTTTTTCTGTCCGTCAGGCAGGTCTTCCTGCCGGGGGCCTTGGAGTTGGGTTGCGATGTCTCGGGTGAGATGCAGGAGCTCGCGCTGTTCAGCGTCGGTTAGTGCCATGAGAAAATCCTCCTTGGTTGGTTGGTTTGGGGGCGTAGCGCCCCCGTAGAAAATTGTGCGCAATTCATCGCGGGTGCCGCGGAAGGCATTAATATCCACAGCGAAGCCCGCCACCAAAGCGCGGGATCCGTATTGCCAAATCCGGGGCTTTTGGTTGCCCAGCGGATAGTCCCACTGTGGGTGCGCGTTGCCGGGGTAGATGAGGCTGGGGTCACCCTGGCGGTCTTGCCCGTAGGCGGCTACCCAAAGGGCCCCGAATTCGTTGCTGTCTGGCTCACCGCCTGTGATCCTGCGCTCCCAGTAGGGCACGTAGGAGTACACGCCGCACACCCGCACCCCAGCAGCCTCAAAGTACCGTTTGGCCTCACGGATGTGCTCCACCGAGAGCCCTGCCTCGGTCTCAACGTCAAGCCACATGGGGCGAATGGCGTCCCCCATCACCGCTAGTGAAGCGTTCACCTGTTCCTGGATGCTGGTGCCCTCGGAAGGGTTCCGCAGGTAGTGGTAGGCGGCGGTGAGCATGCCGGCGGCTTCAGCGTCCTCCAGGTGGCTGCGGTAGCAGCGATCCCGGTAAGTGCCATCCGTGGTGCGGATAATAGCGAAGCTAATACCTTCACGGGCTGCTTGCTGGAGGCTTATGCCATCCTGATGCTCGCTCACATCCACGCCAAACAGCGGATCACCAAAGGACGCGGCCGCCGCCAATGCCCCACTATCCGGGTAGGGGGCGCCCGCAAGGATACTCATGGGGTCGATACGGTCAGGGCCGGGCGGCGCCCACACAAACCGGTGAAACTCCAAATGCAGATGGGGCGGGAAACCCCCGTTTGTCGCGGGGTTAGGGTTGATACGAGCGATACGCTGCCCCTCCCCTACCCACTGGCCAGCCACCACCTCGGGGATCACATGCCCGTACACACTATAGCCCCCACCCACATCAGCCGGATGGTCAATCGTCACCCACTCGCCGAAACCCGACGCGGGGCCAGCATACTGCACAGTACCCGGCCGGATAGCGAAAACCAAGTGGTTACCACTACCACCATCACGGCCGAAATCCGTACCGTAGTGGAACTCACCCCCCTCCCGCGGGCCGAAACCGCTGGTCACGTAAAAGCCCGCTTCAACAGGCATCACAGTCATATTACTTTCTCCTTCTTCATTTAGATTGCGCCCATGCGAAAACCCCGGCGCGCCCAAGCAACAGGGGTGTTCCGGGGTTTGATGGGGGGTTTGTTTACTGGGGCTCTTCCGGTGGTGTGGCTGGCTCCGGCACCGGCTCGATACGCAACCATTTACCATCAGCGCCGGGGGCCGAACAGTTCAGATGCGGGTATACGCTTCGGTAGAGGTTGCCCTCATACTGGATGATATCGCCCTGAATGTAGCAGTTTTGCGGTTCGCTCTTGGGGTGCTGCCACTCAGGGGCGTCTTCCACATGCCGTGGTGGTTCCCGTAGTGCGTCGGGGGCGGGGATTTCCCCTAGCTCACGCAGGTGCATAATAAGCCGAGTGCGTGCTTCTTCCTGGGCTTGTAGCGTCTCCCGGCGCGGCCGCTCCTCAGCCACACACCAGCCGAGGAACTCCACCCACTCCTCCATGGTGAGGGATTGGGCGCTGGTTTTAAGATCTTGCAATGACATGATGGCTGTTTCCTTTCTATTCTGCTGCTAGGTAGGTAGCGCACCCGAAGCCTCGATCGGCGCTGCTGGCATTTCCTGAAAAGCGAACTTCGACGCTGCCATTAGTAAGGACATTGCAGAAGCCAGGATAGCCGCGGTAATTAGGTACTGTGAGGAAGAAGTCTATGTCCTCTACGGGGCGAAAACCTGGGTGAACTTCACCTTTGGCCCCGGGCGGGGCGTCCCGCACATTGATGAATACCCACCGGCCTATCTTCCGTAAAGTTATATGGTCAGTCACGGAATCCACATCGGAGATACCGTTTAATTTGGCAATTTCACCATCGACGTATCGCTTGTTCGCAATTTCATACGAGTAATCCGGATCGGCGACTTCAGATTTTCCGGCAGCGTCCCTGGTCATGATTGTAGTTTCGCCTTTATAAGCGTTAACTAAATCTGTTGCTTTATTTGGCACTCCGTTAATGGTACTTAGATTGTGGGTATGGTACTCTGGCGCCCTGGTGCTTATCTGGTCGTCAACATAGCCTTTGCTAACCGCATGCCATGATTGGGTGATTAAACCGGGATGGATATGGATTTGGCCATCGGATTTGGTCTTGACGAACCCCTCTTTAACAGAGCCCGGCTCGGCGCTAACGCTCCATGCCAAGTTGCCCGCTGTAATAATTTTAGGGTTATCGGCGGTGCCGGTGAGGTCTCCTGCTAAGCGGATTTTGCCTTGGGTTGTGGCGGTTGCCGGGGGGATAGCCGCTGCTGCTTCGGTGGCGGATTTCGCTGCCGCTTGAGCATGAGTGGCGGCTTCGGTGGCTTTCGCCCCGGCACGGCTGGCGGCGGCTGCTGCGGCTTGTTGAGATGCCACGATTTCGTGGTACATGTTGATGACGGAATCGCGTTCGTCGGCGGTGAGGTTCCCTGTGTTCCGCACGGCTTCGGCAAAGGTTGTGGTTTCCGGTTTCACAAGGATAGGGATTGGGAGCCCCATGGTGCCGGAGTAGGCGGGGATGCAGATAGCCTCACCTGGTTCGATGGTTGTGGTGAAGGTGCCATCGGGTTTTACCTGAATGATATCGGGGTCGGTGAGGATCACTGTGCTGCCGGTAACCCGGGTTTGGGGAGCATGGATATGCAAATGAGTGGCACCCGCGGGAATTTGAGTTACGAGCTTCAAATCACCAGTAATAGTTGGCATGATAATACTCCTTAGTGTTGTTATGCGCTGGGAAGAATGAAAACCGTAGCCGATTTATACGCCTGGAAAAGCCCACCGGTTGCCGAATCATGATATCGGTTTCCAGCGGTAATATTGGCGCAGCTCACATCTGTTGCACCCTGGTCGGATACCGCGATCATGAGAATGGATCCAACCCAATTGCCTTTGGCTTCAAAGCGAGCACCACTGCGAGGCCGAATGCCTGCCGCAAGCCACCGCAAGGTGCCCCATTCAGTACCAGAGTTAATCTTTCCGCTAGATCCGGTGAAAAGATTGATATCTCCGGTGTCGATATGGAGGATACGAGGCACGCCAGTGATCGTAGTTTGCAGGGCCTCAATAGCTTTTCGGTCAGCTTCCCTAGCTTTCCTATCAGCATCATCAGCAGCAACCGCTGCGTTATCGGCTTTGGTATCTGCTGTGGCGGCTTTCACATCGGCCACACCAGCCGCGGTTACCGCCGTGGTGGCGGTCTTCTGCACCGCCCCGACCGTGCGCAGCCGTTCTGCCCGCTCCTGATTTATACGCTCCCAGATAGCATTGTTGTGGGTTTTCAGGGCCTCAGCATCGGAAATCATCTGCCCACCCACATGAACCCGCCAGCCCCTAGCCCCCTCCTGGCTATTGCCAATAAGGTCGATAGCGGTCACCGGCACCTTGATGCGCCTGCCCCAAATCTCCACCAAAACCACATCCCCAAGCCGGAAATCCGCGCCGGGCTCGTAGGCGCCGAGGCCGCGGCCGGTGATGTCGCGTTCGAAGAATAGATTGCCGTCGACCCGTTTTTGGGCTGTGTCTACTGCGGTTTCGAGGTTGGAGGATTTGCCGTTCATGTTGAGGGTGACATCGGCACGCACAAACCCCACGTCGAAAGCGCCAGCGCCGGCATTGGGTGGGCGGTAGATGTAGCCGTTGCGGAGCCGGCTCTCGGCAGGTTGCTCTTGTTGTTTGTCGGCGGGAATGGTGACGTCGAAAGCGCCGTAGGTGTAGGCGGGCATGTGGCGGCCTACGGTAAGGTCACCACCATCAGCAATGAGGATGACGTCGGTTTTTTCAGTCATGATCTCCTCCTATCTGCGACTGCTAGCCTTGGGTGACGCGAACGATCATGGTGGGTTGGGTGAGGAGTTTCACCCCTATGGGTTGGGGGTCGGATGGGAACCACAAATCGCAGGTGACGGTGATGCCGGCCTGGAGCGCTAGAGCGCCTATGGAATCCCAGAGGGGCTGGTCGTCAGCGGTATACGCCAGGTGTGGGGATGGCAGCCCGGAGGATGCCGTCGACACCACAATCCGTTGTCCCTTCCCCCACAGCTTGAATCCGATCTCCAAGGAGTTGGCGATGACGTTGCGGATCACGGTTTCAGCTGGGCCTTCCATGGTTACCCCGTCAACCGCGGTGACCATGGGGTAGTGCATCAAATCGCGGGGGGTTTTATACAGCTCCAGCTTGGTGGGGTCGCCTACCCAGTCGCGGGTAAACGTCTGGAAGCTGCCTGTTCGAAGCGCTTGGGGGTTTGACCAGGCTACATGCCGGTTCAGGATTGAGAGCAGGTCAGTGCCGTTGATCTCCACGAGGGTTGGGGTGTGGAAGGTGCCCCTGGCTACGGTGTGGGTGATCCGATACACCCTGCGGAAGCCTGGGCGCTCCACCATGATGTAGCGGGTAGGCCCATCAGCCTCGATAAGCTGCCCGTTTTGGGCTGCGCCGAAATCAGTAATCAGCTCATCCGCTAACGGGTGTACTGCCCCACTAGCGCCGTCTGCTATTTTGTGGAGGAACCGGCCTGATACCGGGGCGCCCCGGGTGGCGGGCGCCGAGAATTCTATTGGTGGTGGGCAATCGAAAAGCGGCTCGCAGTTTTCATCCAGCAGCCCAATCCATTGTCCGAAATCTTCCACCACCATAGCCCGATGCCTAGCGTGCTGCCACCATTGCCCTATTGTCATCGCCATGGGTCGAGCACTCCTATCCGCCACTCCAGAAACGCCCCGGCCGGCAGTGTGTATTGCCTGCTTTGCCCCGGGGGTACGCCTTCGGAAATGATTTGGCCTCGGATTTTGCGCCAGAGATCATCATCCCGTATGCCTAGGCCATTGAGTACTTGGTGGGATCTCTGCGGGTCCAGGTGCAGCCGGCGGGTAGAATCCACGGCAGGCAGGGTGAATTCCGCCTTGGAGGGGAGTGTTACTTTCCCACCGGCCCCTTCCCACACGATTTCCGGCCATATGTACACCTGACCAGAATTTGTCACTGTGACGCTCCCGGTTTTTCGGAATGGGGTCGTTTCCCAGTAGCCAGCGTCAATAGCAAGCGGTATGGATAGTGCCCACACATCGGCCGTAGCATCATCAACTTCTAGATCAGATGGGGCACCGTTGAGTCTCACTTGGGCGTGCATGGTGCCCATGGGTGACTCGATCTGGAGCGTGCCCAACGGCGGGAGGATGGAGAAACCATGGCGAAACTCTGCCCAAATATCATGGGCATGCCGGCCCTGCCCGGCGCGGACGAAGAGGTCGAGGGAGCCTTCGATGGCTGGGAATCGGAGGCCTTCGATGGCACGGCCTGGTACGCCAAGGGTTTCGATGCCGGTGGCTTCGGGCCGACCAATCAGCTCTTTGATGCCGGCCCTACGGATGCCTGCTATCCAGGTGCTGGATGAAAGCTCCCAGGTTTTACCGGTGGGGGCGATGTACCGCACTAAATAGCGCCGATCAATCATGGTGCCTCCTTTCTGTTAGATTCGGGCTCGCTCGTAGCGCACCGCATCAACTGCCGATAGCTGGCCGACTTGTCCGGAGCCTGTGGCGAGTGAGCGTTTCGTGACCGCGAGGAGTTCTGCCAGGGTGGCGTTGAGCTGGCGGAGTTCCCCGGTTTGTGCTACCTCGGTGGTTGTGGCGAGTGAGCGGAGGCGTTCTACTTCCGCGGCGGCGGCGAGTGCTTTCCGCACTTTTTCGTCGTCGGTTTTTTCGATCTCTTGTTTGAGTTTCGCGTATTCCAGTTCGGCGGTCAGTTTGTCTTTTTGCCGGAGGTATTCCACGGTTTTAGTGGCGCGCTCTAGCTCCAGGTTGAGGTTGTTTTGGTCGATCTGGCGTTGGATAGCGGTGAGTCGGTCTTCGGTTTGGCGTTGGGATTTTTCGATCCTGCCGCTGATACCGTATTGGAGTGCGCCGATAGTGCTCTCCATGAATTGTTCGCCGAGCTTGGCGCCACCGGTGGCGGCTTCTACTCCGTATTGTTGGGAGAGCACACCGCCACCAATGGTAAGGGCGGCACCGCCCGCGGACCCCAGAACCAGGGCGGCTTTTTCAGCTGTCCCTAGATTCTTCCAGGCGTCCTTGATGGAGTCCTTGTTTTGGTGGATGTCAATGCCACCCTGCACCAGGTCTTTCAGGCCACCCAATGCCATGCCGGCACCTGCTAGGGCGCCGAGGGGCCCGCCGACGGTGAAACCAGCGACACCGGCAGCGGCGCCGGCTAGGAGCTTGCCGATGCCGCCTACCAGCTTAGATACCCCACCGAAGCCCTTGGACGCACCTTGGGCTTGGTTGGCGGTCATGCCGTATAGGCTGGCGGTTTGCTCGGCAAGGGCTGTGGTTTGGGCCCGCAGCAGCTGCGCTGCCGCGGTTTGTTTCAGCGTTGCCTCCAGCGCCTCGTAGCGGGCCTCGGATTGGGCTTTCGCCGCTTCCAGGTCGTCGACTGCGGCTTGGGCCCTTGCGACCCGGATTCCCCATTCGGCGGCCTGGATTTCCTTGCTGTTTGCCACCACAGAGGCGGTCAGGTCTTCGACGGTGAATTTGCCGGTGCGGTAGAAGCGGTCAATGGCGCCTTTCATAGCCTCAACGCTGGTGGACCCCATGAGGGCAGACTGCTTACGGGCCTCGGCGAGGGCGGCCTCGGCTTGGGCGATGCTCACGATGCCGCGGGCGCGGGTGCGCTCCACGTCCCGCTCCCTGATCTGCAGCTCAGCTAACGCTTTCACCCTGGTGAGGGTGTTGGTTTGCTGCTGCATTTCCAGCTTGGAAACCTCTTGCCGGGTTTTATCCACGATACCGGCGGCTTTCTCTATCTCAGAGAAGAAGCTGGCGATGTGCCCAATGCCGTCGGAGAGTGAGCCGCCGATCTTTTCGGCAATCTCGCTGGCTGCCTGATAACGGGATGCCGCCACGGTACGCTCGGCCGCCTCTAGATCAGCGAGGGACTCAGCCTGGGCGGCACGAGCCGCCGTCAGTTTGTCCTCCGCTTTATTCACCTTTTCCTGGGCGGATTTGACCGCTTTGGCGTTCTTGTCGGTGGATTTTTCCAAGTTGTCGCCGATGTCTTCCCGTACCCGGGCGAGTTTCTTCTCAGCGTCGGCGATGCGGTCGGCTTTGCCTTTCTTCCTGGCGTCAGCCAAGGATTTTTCGGCATCCTCAAGTTTTCGCCTATCGGCCTTGGATACCGCGGCGCCCTCTTTCTCGGTTTTCGCCAATTCCTTCTTAGCGTCGGCAAGTTCCTTTTCGGCTTTGCTGATGCTATCGGATTCGGTGGCGATCTTTTTCCGCAGCTCATAGAGACCCTTTTCGGCGTCTCTTACAACTTCGGCGGAGTCCAACCAGCCACCTCCGAAATGGCGGCCTTCGGCTTGCACAATGACCCGGGTGTCTTCGGCGTCGTGTGCGAAGAGCTTTGCCACGGTGGAGATTTCCCCAGCGGCTTTATCGAATTTTTCGCCTGCCGCCATGAGGATTTTCGCCGCAGTGGCATTCTGCTTACCGATCTCCGGCAAGGTTCGAGCGATGGTTGACTGGTGCTTCCACTGCTGGTTTGTGAGCACTAGCTCATCGGCGCCGGATTCGTTCCGTCCTCGGACGCCGGATGGCCACCTGCCGCCGGTGTCGAACTTCGGCCCGTACTGCACATATTTTTTGGCCTGGTCAAACAGGCTTTGGGCTTTGCCCCATGAAACGTTGCCGCGGCTGGTTTTTACCCCATCCACGGAGGTAGATTCGATGTCATCCCCGAGGCTCAAAAAGTCGGCAGGATCGTAGTCTTTGCCGTTGATGGTGACGATCTGCCCGGCAATGAGCGGCAGGTAGGCGTGGTTGGTGTACTGGGGGTGGGAGGCTGGTGCTGCCCCGCCGCCGATTTGACCGTTACCACGCCCGCCGCCCATTTCGACGTTGACGGCTTGGCCGTCGGTGAAATGGATGGTGCCTGAGGTGTGCCCACCGGCGGGGCCGCCGTTGAGCCAGCCGATGGAAAACCTGGGGCCGCCGCTGCCCAGGCCGGTGCTGAACCCCATGCGGGCCAGTACGGGGCCTTCATCCCCGGTGGCGAACTTGCGGCCGTCGAGTGGCCATCCCACAGCTAGTGCGGCCAGGCCACTCATCGCACCGCTGCAATCGCCCCAGTTAGCGAGTAGCCCACCGCCGAAAACATACGGTGCGCCTTCGAGAGACCGCGGGGCCTTCTTACCGTTGACGGTTTCACCTTTGGCGAACCGCAGGAGCTCGCCTGGGGTGACGACCCCACCATCAGCCAGAGCCTGCACGCCCCCTAGGATCTTATTGAGCTTGGGAGAATCATCATTAATCGCCCGCAGCAAATTATGGTGCTTGGCCGAGGACCTGCGGTTGATGACCCATTCCCCAGCATCAACCCGGGCTGTGGGCCTGCCCTGCCTGTCGACGCCTTGGAAACCATCGGTTTCGGTGGTACCGGGCCCGGAGAGGGGCAGCCGATACCCTGCCGGGGTGCCGAACAGGCCGCCAGCAGCGAGCCCTACAACACCGCCCATAGCACGGCGTGCCGGGCTGCCATCAGGGAGAAGCGCGGGACGGCCCCCACCTACATACACGGTTTCCACCGAAATCGTGTGGCGAGATGTGGTATTTTGCCCGCTCAGGCCATGGATCCGCTTGATGACTTCTGGTACGTTGTCGTTGATTTTGACTTCACCGGTGCGCTTATCTTTGACCAGGATACCCAGGTCAAGCATGCGGGTTTTGACATCAGGGTCGTTGGAGTCGATAACAACTTTGCCGCCGGGGAGGGTTTTCGTTTTCAACCCTAGGGCATCCAGTTTTTCGATAGTGCCGGGCACTTCGGCATTATCAATGTGAATATAACCGTCGAGGCTGGAGAGCTTGACCCCCATCTGATCCAGCAGAGAAATGATGGAGAAAGCGTCGGGGAAGTCAATGGTCACCTGCCCCTCGAAGGGCTCGGAGACTTTCGCCCCCATGGCTTCTAATTTTTGTTTGGTTTCATCGGTGATCGCATCCGATTCCACTTTGATCGTTTTGTCATCGGGGATGGATTTGATCTTATCACCCAGGATTGAGTAGATCTGAGCCGCCGCATCAGCTTCCTTAGCGGCATTCGTCATGGCGGCCGCTTCGGCTTCGTGCTGCCTGGTTGCCTCTTCCAGATCGTTGTTGGCGCCCCGGGTGGACTCAGCCAGCTTTAATGTCGCCAGGTCCGCATCAGTCAGGCCTTCCTTCCATTTCGCAAAGGACTCGGCGGCGTGCTGCTGGGCTGTTACGCTGCCACCATCAAGATCGGCCAGGGCGGTGGCCACGCCAAGAGCCGCGTCTTTGTTGCCGTTGAGGGTGGCTTCTAGATCGTCGGCGGAGATTTTGGCTTGCTGCAGCTGGGGGTGGGCGTGCATGAACGCGGTGACAATGGATTCGGCTTTGCCTTGGATGGCTTCCAGGCCGGAGGCTTGCCCCATCATGGCATCCACCACGGTGCTGGATGCGATACCTGCCTTGCTGGCCAGGGCTATCAGGCCTTCGCTGGAGGCGCGCTGCACCATCACCGACCGGGTTGCTGCCTCCTCGATGCCGTTCAGGGAATTCTTGAGGTCATCAACGTTGTTCTTGTGCTGCTGCTCAGCCTTAGCTGCTTTTTCGTTTTCGCTGGCGAACAGAGTAAGGGCTGCGGCGGCACCGGTGAGCGCTAGGCCCCAGGGCCCGCCGAGGGCGCCTAGTAGGCCTTCGGCGCCGGATTTCAGCAGGGAGAAACCGCCACGGGCCACACCAACAGCTGCGTCACCGATCGATCCCAGGGCAGCGCGTGCAGTGTGGGCGGCCTCGGTGTGCTTGTCCGCAAATGTTTTCAAGGCCGGGGAGCCCTGCTGGAATGCGGCCTCGGCCTTAAGCACGGCGGCAGCCAAACCGCTTTGCTCGCCGGTCAGGTAGTGTGTGGTTGCCCCGACCCGGTCCATTTCCACACCAGCATCCCTGTAGAATTTTTGGATGCTGGATATTTGTCCCCGCATTTCAGACAGGCTAGACACGTGCCCCCGCATCTCGGCTAGCTTGGACGTGTACTGGCCCACGGTGGTGGTGATACCGCCAACGATACCGGGCACGGTGCGGAATGCTGTCCAGCCTGCCATGGCGGCCGCTAGTAACCCTGGGTGGGCTTTCAGCAGGTCAGCGACAGACTGGAGAGATGGGGCCAGGGCAACGAGCACGCCAGATGCTGCATGCAAAGTACCGAGGAAAATATTCCAGGTGCTAACGCCGAGGGCTGCAGATGCCTGCCCCAGAGCAGTAGCCACAGTGGATACCACGGGCGCCAGGGCTTTACCGGCATCAAACGTGTCGCTGAAGGCCGCCTGGACGCCGGTAAGCGCGCCTTTGCCCTGATCGGACTGCAGAAAATTTGCCACAGCGCTCTTGGCGTCTTTGAGCCCTGGCACTAGGCGCTGCTGAAGGAAGGTGTCAATATCGGCCGCAACTGGTTTGATTTTGGTTTCCAGCCCGTCGATGGCGCGGGTGGCGACCACCAGGCCATCCTTCGCCAGGCCAAAAAACGGCTTCAGGGCGGTAGCACCCAACCGGCCCAGGGCCGCCTGGGCATTGGCTGCGGCACCCGTGAAAGACTCGCCCATTTTCAAGGCGGACCCACCCATGCCGGCACGCATGGCTTTCTCGAAGGTCGCAAAGTCGATCTGGCCTTTGGAAACCATATCCGAGATTTCGGCCGAGGTTTTCCCGGTTTCTTTGGCGAGCAGCTGAAGCACGGGGATACCAGAAGCCATGAGCTGTAACATGTCGTCGCCCTGGAGTTTGCCGCGGGCGGCAATCGAGCCGAAGATGACGCCGACGTCTTGCATGCTCCGGCCGGCAATAGCGGCAGTGTCACCCACGGTTTTCAGGGTGGTTTCCAGCTGCTGGCCGGGTTTAATGCCTGCGGCAACCAGGCCTGCGGCAACGGATGCTGCCTCCCCCAGTCCAAAGGCGGTGCCCTTCACCGAGGAAAGCGCATCGTTCATGACCCCGGCAACGGTTTTCGTGTCGTTGCCTAGGCCGAGGAGTTTCTGCTGGGCGTTTTCGATAGCGGTGAGGCGGCCCATGCCTTTGGCCATGGCGGTGCCGATAAGCCCACCTGCCGCCACACCAGTGGCGAGCGCCCCGGCTTTCAGCGTCTTGCCCACGCCAGCGGCGAGCTTGCTTCCCCACGAGCCGCCGCGGCGCTCGGCTTCGCTTTCCACACTCCCCAGCGCTTTGGCGATGGTGGGGCTGATTTTGCTCACCTCGGGGATGATCGAGATGTAGCCGGTGCCGAGCTCTGCGCCCATGAAAAATCCCCTCCTTCAGATTTAGATGTGGTGCTTTTCCTTGACTTTCTGCCTGATCTCCGCGGCGGTCAGCTCCCGCCTATGCGGCCGGCTCACCTGTTGGTGAGATGCCTCAATACCTTCGATGGTTTGTTGAATAAGACCCCCAACACCATTTGTGTTTTTCCCGGCGCGGGCCAGGGCCAGGATGTACTGTTGGTCGAAGAGCGCACCCAATATTTGGTTGGTGGGTACCACCCAGGCGGCGGCTTCGGCGGCTGCGGGGTTGAGGTAGGTGTGGAGGTGGGATGTGGCAGGCAGGTGTTTGAGGAATGCCCTAAGGTCGCTCCACCGGTAGGTGCGGCCTATGTTGCTGAGTGAGTGCCCAATGTTAAGGAGGTCTACTCGGAGGGCGTCGGTGAGTTGGGGGTCCCCTCCGAAGGCGTATCGGTGGAGGGCAAGGATTCCCCCAGTGGGATACCTGATTCCTGGCTCCAGATGCGGTCGATTTCCACCAGCTGACGTTGCACCAGCTTGCTGATGGCATCCTTCTTCGCTTGGGTGTTGTTGAAATACAACAAGAAAAGCCGCATAGTTTCGACCGAGCCGTTTTTGATGTGTTGTTTGTCCATTTCGTTTTGGATGGCGACGATGTCTGTGGGGTACAGGCAGTCAACTGGGGGGATGGTGATGGTGATTTTTTTGTCTTTGCCTGCTGGGATGTTGAATTCGATGTTGTCGAATCCGGGGATGTCGAATGCCATGAT
>ERZ773070.1723-NODE-1723-length-13061-cov-4.305859_pt1 | contig 13061 bp, 14 predicted proteins | sample MGYA00580618_ERZ773070 | MGnify/ENA primary metagenome ERZ773070 (study PRJEB29015, sample SAMEA2738023) | human oral metagenome | biome: human oral; feature: human-associated habitat; material: dental | place: China | collected 2019 ...
CCTGTCTTCTTATACCGGTAGCATCATACAGAACTATCCCCATAAAAACCATCGAAATTGCAAATTCTACTGAAGAAGCTCCCTTAAGAAGATATACTCCTGTGGAAAGAGAAACAACTGTTGAAGCGTGGGAACTTGGCATTCCACCAGTCTGAAACAATCTTCTCCACTGTATTTTTTCCTTTTTAAGAAGAGGTGAAAATACTTTATAAAACTGTGCGGCAAAACAGGAAATTGCAGCTACATCCAGCAGCCTGTTCCCAAACAATATCCCACTACTCATTTTTTAATTTCTTCCCTTTCCTTTTAAAATCATTAAACTCCTGTGTTATTTTTCCTTTTTTGTTATCAGGTTTGAAAAATATCATGACTTTTCCAATACCATCTACGTATACTGATCCTGTTTTATCAGCTATTTCATTCCCAAGTTCCCTTTCTAGATCCACAGAGGAATTCTGTAATATTTTTACTTTAATCAGTTCCCTTTTTTTTACCACATTTGCAATACTTTCAATGACATCGTCATCTATACCGCCTTTTCCTATCCTTACAACAGGTTCTAAATCATGTGCCAATTTTTTCAGGAAAGCTCTTTCTTTGCTCGAAAGATTCATTTTAAACCTCCATTATTATAGGCAGAATTATAGGTTCCCTGTCTGTTTTTTTATTCAGGAATTCTCCTATCTTTAATTTTAATCTCTGCTTTATTTTTCCAATTTCTTTTACATCCTGTGTTTCCATATTTTCCAGTTCAAGTCTTATAAGTTCTTTTGTTTCTGACAGTAGGCTTTCTGCATCTTTATTATATACAAATCCTCTTGTTACCAGCTCTATCTGCTTATTAAACTTACCTGTCTTATACTGTGATATTGAAATTATTACTATACCATCATCAGCAAGATTCTGTCTATCCTTTAATACTGCATTTCCAATATCTCCTATCCCAAATCCATCTATCAGTGTAACTCCACTTGGAACCTTTCCTACAGCCTTGAAATTTGACTTTGTAAGTTCTAGTTTCATACCATTTTCAGCCAGTATTATATTATTTGAAGGAATTCCTACAGCTTCTGCCAGTTCCTTGTGTTTTTTAAGCATTACGAACTCTCCGTGTACCGGCATAAAAAACTTAGGTTTTATAAGGTTCAGCATCAATTTCTGCTCTTCTTGACATCCATGTCCTGAGACGTGTATTCCTACTCCTCTTTCAAAAACAACATTTGCATGTCTTTTCATCAGCTGATTTATATTCTTATAAGCAGCCTTTTCATTTCCAGGTATAGGTGTAGCTGAAATTACTACCGTATCTCCTTCCCTTAATGAAATATATTTATGACTTCCATTTGCTATTCTTGACAGTGCAGCCAGAGGTTCTCCCTGCGTTCCGGTACACAATATAAGTACTTTATCTGCAGGCAATGTTTCAACTTTATCTATATCTACCATTATTCCTCTAGGTATTTTTAAATACCCAAGATTTGAGCATATTTCAAATATTTTAACCATACTTCTTCCATCTATAGCTATTTTTCTTCCATTTTTTTCAGCTATATAGATTATCTGCTGTAATCTGTGTACATGCGAAGCAAATGCTGCCAGTATTATTCTTCCCTGTGCTTTGGAAAATTCATCTGTCAGACTTTCTCCAACTGTTCTTTCTGATGGTGTAAATCCAGGTATTTGTGCATTTGTACTGTCTGAAAGCAAAAGATCCACTCCTTCTTCTCCAAGCTGCGCAAGTCTTCCAAAATCAAACCCTTCCCCATCAACCGGTGTTAAATCCACCTTAAAGTCCCCTGTATGAAGAATAGTTGCCGCAGGAGTTTTTATACATATTGCATAACAATCTGCTATACTGTGAGTTACACTTATAAATTCAACTGTAAAGTATTTTGAAATTTTTAATATACTTCTTCCTTTTATAATTTTTTCTTTAGGAAGTTTTGTATCTTTTCTTTCAAATTTTGCTTTTGCAAGTTCTAAAGTAAGTCTTCCTCCATACATTGGAATATCTTCTGACCCCAGTTTTTGATATAAATAAGGAATTGCCCCTATATGATCTTCGTGCCCATGCGTTAAAAGAAGGGCCTTTACTTTATCCCTGTTACTTTCCAGATAAGAAAAATCAGGGATTATAACATCTATTCCTAAATGTTCATCTTCAGGAAAGGTAAGTCCCGCATCTACAATTATAATCTCATCCTTATACTGAAATGCAGTCATATTTTTCCCGACTTCCTCAATTCCACCAAGGGGAATAATATATACTTTTTCTTCTTTTTTCCTATTTTCATTTTTTGCATTGGCAGAATCTATTTTTTCAGGTATAAATTTTGAACTTGCCAATCCACTTGAATATTCATCATCACTATATAATGCTGTATTCTGAATATTAGATTTTATTCTGGTTATATTAGCATTTTTAGAAAAATTTCTTTTAAAAGGATAATCTGCTTTTTCATTTCCTTTTTTTCCGACTTTTTCCGACATCTAATGACCTCCTTTTCTTTTATTTATCTTTTTCTTCTTTTTTTTCTTCGACCATTATTTTGAACAGTTATGTTATTCTGTCCATTCTGACTATTTTGAAGATTTTGATTATTTTGTCCCTGTTTCTTAGCCGCTTCTGCTGCTGCTGCATTTTTCTTAGCTCTATCCAATTCTATATATTTTTCTATAAAAATTCTTGCCATATTTCCAGAAGCAGTTCCACCGTAACCTCCACCTTCTACAATTGATACAAAAACTATTTCAGGATTATCTGAAGGAAAATATCCAGCAATCCATGAGTGGTTATCTTTAAATCCTGTATTTTGTGCTGTACCTGTTTTTGCTGATACGGGAAAATTGCTAAATCTTAAAACTTTAGCTGTTCCACCTGCACCACTGACAGGTAATCTCAATGCATTCTGCATCAATTTCAATGTTCTATCGCTTATTTTTATCTTTCTAACTATTTGAGGCTTGTTAACTTCAACTTTCCCATTATATAATACAAATTTGTCCACAACTGTCGGTTTCATCATGACACCGTTATTGGCTATGATCTGATAAACAGATACTATTTGTAAAGGTGTAGTAAGGACAAAACCCTGACCGATAGACATATTTATAAGATCTCCCGGTAACCAACTTCTATCAACAGGATTTTTTGAATTTTTAAATCTTTTCTTTTTCCATTCAGGTGTAGGTAATGTTCCTGGTAATTCTCCAGGAATATCTACTCCTGTCTTTTCTCCTATTCCAAATTCCTTAGAATATTTTATAATATTATCTAGCCCTGCTTTCTGTGAAAACACATAATAATAAGTATTTACTGATTGTTCTATTGATTTACTGAAATTAGTAACTCCATTTCCTGATTTACTGGAGTCTCTGAATACTAGTCCTTTATATCTGTACTGTCCCGTTGACATGACAGTTTCATATGGAGAAATTCCTGATTCAAGGATAGCCGCTCCTGTTACAGCTTTATAAGTTGACCCAGGAGGATATAATCCTGCAATCCCTTTATTTACAAGTGGTTTTGTCTTTGAATTTACCAGTTCATTCCACTGTGCATCAGGAATCCTTGAACTTAACAGGTTCAAACTTATTTCCGGATAACTTACAAAAGTTATTATTTTCCCCGTTTTTGCTTCCATTGCAATAAAAACACCGTTTTTCCCTTCAAAAGCTTTTGTCATATATTTCTGTAATTCCAGTTCTATTGACAGATAGATACTTTTTCCTGAAACACTATCCGTATTTTCAAGACGTCTTATAATATTTCCTTTAGCGTCAACTTCAACATTTTCTACTCCGTCCTGACCTTTCATTTCTTTGTCATATTGCTTTTCGACACCTTTTTTCCCTATAAGATCTGTATTCTGATACCCTTCTTCTTTTAGTTTTTCATATTCCTTCTCATCAATAGGTTTTACATTTCCTATTACATGGGAAGCAATATTATCTTCAGGATAAAGTCTTTTGTTATATTCTAAAATATCTATTCTATCACTGTTAATTTTCTCTATAGCTTTCAATGCTATATTCTTATCCAAATCTTCTATGACAAGTATTAATTTATCTGTTCCTATACGTGGCTGTTTAAAAAATCTTGTTATTATATAATCTGTTGTATACCCTGTCAATTCACTTATCTTTTTTATGTCTATTATCGTTTCAAGAAGTTTTTCCTGTCTGGACTTTTTCTCCTTTGACAGTCTTTCTCTTATCTGATCCATATTAAAACTCTGTATTTCTCTAAGAATCTTAACATCTGTAGAATCTATCTGCTTTGTAGCATAGTGAACCAGCATATATCCTGTTATATTTTTTGCCAGAAGCTTTCCATCCCTATCATATATTTCTCCTCTTGTAGCTTTTATAACATTTGTTCTGATTCTATTTTGCAAAGCTCTTTCTTCATATTTTGAGGCTTCCAATATCTGTATTGCAAATAGCCTTCCTATGAAGATTAAAAAAACAAGCGTTACTAGAGAGATAAAAGCTACATATCTGGGGCTTCTTCCCTCCTTATCCAGTTCTCTCATATATTTTACTCCTTCAAATATACACTTCTTGTATGTTTTATTAATCTACAGTTCTGATTCTGTTTGACTTTCATCTACTCCTGAATAAAACGCATCCAACTGGTAGTATTCTCTTGCATCCCTACTAAATACACTTACAATAATATCTCCTGCATCTATCAAAACCCAGTTACATTCATCAAGACCTTCTACATTTTTAATATTTGTCAGACTCTTTTTTATATCTGAAGCTATTGCTTCAATATTTCTTGAAGAACTCCCTGTACATAATATGGAATAATCAAAAAATGGTGATTTTCCTCTCATATCATATACTTTAATGTCCTGTCCTTTTTTATCTTCAATAATACTCACTATTGAAGAAACTTCTTTTTCCAGTTCCAAATCGTTTTTCCCTTTCATTCTACACTTCCTTTTTATTTAATTTTTTCAATCCAATATTTTTATTATATTTCCCTCAAGCAGAGTACCATCAAATCCTGTTATAATTACATCAACCATATCCGATACTTTTACATCAAGATTATTTTCATTTTCTTTTTTCAGCTTCATAAAGACTTTTATGTAATTTTCTGTATAGCCGTAAGCTATATCTTCGGTAATCTCCTCTATGTAAATTTTCTGTTTGCTTCCAAGCATATTTTTTCTAAATTCTGCATATTTTCTGTTATTCAGCTCTTCCACCATTTTTACACGCTGTTTTTTTACCTGTGGCTCAATTTTCCCATCAAGCATTGCCGCTGTAGTTTTTTCCCTGTCAGAATAAGGAAACACATGTAAATCAGAAAACCCTATCAGTTCAAGATTTTTCAGAGTATTACTGAAATTTTCCTCCCCTTCCTGAGGAAATCCTACTATAACATCAGCCGTCAATGAAACTTCAGGAACTTCCTTCTGTACCTTCTGAAGTACCTTTACTACAAAATCTGCCTCATAATTTCTCCTCATCAGATTCAATATTTTATCATCCATTGTCTGAATTGATACATGCAGATGTGGCATCAGTTTAGGATTATTTTTCAGCATATACAAAAATTTATCCGTTATTGTATCCGGATAGACTGAACTTACCCTCACTCTTTCAATAGTATCTATTTCCAGTATTTTTTCAAGTACATTATCAAAATCAGTTTTTGGTTCCAGATCAAGCCCATATTCACTCATATTTATTCCTGTCAGGACAACTTCCTTATACCCCTGCTCACCAAGATAAGTTATTTCTTCAAGAACACTTTCAACAGCTCTTGATCTGCTCAGTCCCCTTGCATAAGGTATTTTACAGTAGGAACAGAATTTTGTACATCCGTCCTGTATTTTTACAAACGCTCTTGCCTTCTCCCTCAATACTGTATATTTTTTAGAACTGTACTCCTTCTCATCAAATATGTTGTCTACCTGATAATGTGAAACATTCTTGTCAACTATGCTGAACACATTTTCCTTTTTTGAATTTCCTATAATGAAGTCTATTTCCTTCATTTCCTTCAGATCATCAAGATTCGTCTGTGCATAACAGCCTGTAGCTACTACAACTGAATCAGGATTGTTATTTTTTGCACGCCGCAGCATTTTCCTGTTCTTCCTGTCAGCGACATTTGTAACTGTACACGTATTTACAACATATACATCTGCTTTTTTCTCAAAGTCTACTTCCCTGTAGTCATTATCAAGAAAATCCTTCTTTATAATTTCTGTTTCATACTGGTTCACTTTACATCCCAACGTGTAAAATGCTACCGTTTTTTCCTTCTGTTTTTTATCCTCTAATGTACTTTCCATATTTTTGTTACTTATAGACATTTGCCAGTATACCTCCTATGACAATTGCCGCCGTTTCTGCCCTCAATATTCTTTTTCCAAGACTTATTTCAATTCCGCCTTTATTTTTCAGAAACATGACTTCTTCTTCAGTGATGCCTCCTTCAGGCCCAACAATATATAAAATATTTTTATCCTCAATATCAATCAGATTAAATAAAGTTTCTGATTCACAACTGTTTTCATAAGCGTATATGATTTTATCATATATTTCATAGTTTAGGCTTTGTAGTCCTGTCACTTCCTCTATTTCTGTAAACTTTACACCTTTACACTGTTTAAGAGTTTCTTTTACTACAATTTCCCATTTCTCTTTTTTTTCATTAATCTTTACAACTACTCTTTCAGTTTTTAAAGGTATTATTTTATTTATTCCAATTTCTGTAAGTTTCTGAATAGCTAAATTCATCTTGTCATTTTTCAATATTCCGAGTGCAACATCTATATTAATATTCAGCGAATAATTATCAGTATTTTTTTCTATTATTTTTAATTTTATTTCTTTTTTCCCTATGCCGATAATTTCAGTAGCATATTCATATTCTCCATCAATAACCCTTAAACTGTCCCCTACATTTAAACGATAGACATTCTGTATATGGTTACAGTCTCCCCTGTCATTTATCAGAATTTCATTTCCCACAATATTTTTTTTATCTGCTATGACTGTTAACAATTAAATACACCTCAATATTTATTATACTTTGTATGTTTATATATTTTATTTCCAATCAGAAAAACTTTTTAAAACAATGTATTTTCATAATCATTGTCATTTCCCACATCTTCCTTGCCTGACACTGCCTTTTCAAGTCCAAGATGCCTGTATCCATGTTCCGTAACCACTCTTCCCCTCTGAGTTCTTTTAATAAATCCTATTTTTACGAGATAAGGTTCATAGACTTCTTCTATCGTTCTCTTATCTTCACCCAGAAGCAACGACAATGTTTCAACACCTACAGGTCCACCATTATATACAGTTATAATTGACTTCAGTATGTTCCTGTCAAGTTCATCAAGTCCGTTTCCGTCCACTCCAAGCAGTTTCAGAATTCCGTTTACACTTTCCTTATCAAGAACTCCGTTACCTGTAACAAGTGCATAATCCCTTGCCCTCTTTAAAAGTCTGTTGGCTATTCTGGGAGTTCCCCTGCTTCTTCTTGCAATTTCTTCTATTCCATCCTCATCATACTTCACATTGAGTATGCCCGTCCCTCTTCTTATAATTTCCTTCAGTTCTTCCAGCTTATAGTATTCCATACGGTGAGTCACACCAAATCTGTCCCTCAACGGAGTACTCAGCTGTCCTGCCCTTGTCGTTGCTCCAATCAGAGTAAAATTTGGAAGCTCTATCCTTATGCTCCTTGCTGCAGGCCCTTTCCCGATAAGAATATCCAGTTCCCCATCTTCCATTGCAGGATACAGTATTTCCTCCACCGATGTATTAAGTCTGTGGATTTCATCTATAAACAGAATGTCATTTTCTTCAAGAGATGTCAAAATGGCTGCCAGATCACCTGCTTTTTCCAGAACAGGTCCGGTAGTAATTTTAAGATTCACTCCCATTTCAGTGGCAATCACTCCTGCAAGTGTTGTTTTACCAAGCCCTGGCGGCCCATAAAGAAGTATATGATCCATTGCCTCATTTCTCATTTTTGCAGCTTTTATAAAAATATTCATTTTTTCTTTTAAATCTTCCTGTCCTATATATTCATTAAAAGTTTTCGGACGCAGAGATTTCTGAATATTGTCTTCACTGAGTTCCTTTGGTGCCAATATTCTTTCATTATCCATTATACCTACCTACCGCTTTTATATTTGTTTTACAAACAGCATTACAAAAAACTGGAATACTGCAATAATTCCACCTAATATTCCACCAATTATTTCTATATGCTTCAGTTCCTTTTTGGAAATCCTCAATATTATATCTTCTGTTTCCTTCAAGGAAAAATTTTGCATTTTTGAAAGCATTATTTCCTTGAAATCTATTTTCTCTTTTGCAATTTTAATTATTTCCGAAATTATTTCTTCCTTATTTTCAAGTATTGCATTTTTAAAATACTTTTTTATTTTTTCTATCATCGAATCATTAATCAGCATCTTAAGAAGCGGATTTTTCTCAAGTATACTATTCTGCAGTTTTTCTCCAATTATTTTATCAAGCAGTTCATCAATCATTTCCTCACTAAATTCACTATTCTGAAACTTTTCAGCTATATCATCAAGGGATATAAGCTCCTTTTCAACAACTTCTGATATATTTACGGCTATTTCATCCCTTCTTTTAGGTATGAGCCCCTGTATTTTAAAAAACAGCAGATTTACTTCCTTATAAGGTCTAAATAGCAGCTTTATGGCTAAATAATTTGTAAACCACCCTATTAATGTTCCTACCGATACCATTATTAAAAACTGTATCACAAGATTTTTCAACTTTTTTCCTCCAAAATTTTTGTTAACAATTGACAACTTTTCAGTTATACACTCTATGGTATCATATTTATCGCCATTTTACAACTTTTATCAATTTTTTTGTGTATTTTTCAATTTATTATTTTAATATTATCAAAAATTCTTTAAATATCTGTTTTTCCTATTATTTTGAGTGAATTTCATTAAATAACATTTATTATGTATATTCAAATTTCAAATACTGTATTTGTTTTTCTTTCTTCCATATATCTACTTTATATGGTATAGTGTAATTAGAGAAAAATTTATTTTTAATTTATATCATATTGGAGGAGAGAACAATGGATAAAATTGATACAACACAATACACAAAAGAAGAACTAGTTGAAAAAATTAAAAAGGATGCTGAAGAACTTTACGATAACGGAACTTTTTTCTGTAGTGAGTCAGTTGTTACAGTTATAAACAACTATCTTGGACAGCCATATCAACCTGAAGTTGTTAAAATGGCAAGTGGATTCCCTATAGGAATGGGAAAAGCCGGATGTCTTTGTGGATCTGTATCTGGAGGACAGATGGCATTAGGAATCGTTTATGGAAGAACTCAGGGAGAAGCGATGCAGGAAAAAATGTTTGAAATGTCTAAAGGGCTTCATGACCATATCATAAAAGAGTATGGTTCATGTTGCTGCCGTGTCATGACAAGACAATGGAGAGGGGATGATTTCAAAAGCCCTGAAAGAAAGTGCCACTGTGTTAAAATTACAGGAAAAGTTGCCGAATGGGTTGCTGAACAGCTTATAAATGATAACAAAATTTTGACAAAGGATTCAAAATAATTAGCTGAAAATATTTAAAATAAATTTAAAAATATAAATTGTGGAAAAAAAAGCACATCTGACAAGGGATATATCTCGGGGCAGATGTGTTTTTTATTTATGATTACTTTAAATAATTTGAATTATTATATTTTATTATTTTGCCTGCTCATAAAGTCCATAATTAACCGATAGGTTAAGCGGATTATTTTCTGGAGTGATGGCCTTCAGCTTATAATTCAAATCCTTGTCAAAAACTATTTCATAATTTTGAAAATTAATTACTCTCATTATAATTTTATCTTTAACTACTCCTTGTATTACTCCGTCAAAAGCTCCGAAAAATCTTGTCTCTATTCTATCAGGTAATTTATACTCTGTATCTTTCCTGTATCCAAAGTCATCCTTCACAGTAATTACCATATTCTTAATATTCATTTTATAATCAAAATATTTCTTTAAGTCTATGTCATACGTGTTCAGCTTTTTTTCCATACCATTTTCAGTAACTTTAAATACATAGAGTTTATTTAAAGACATAAATATTCCATCCTTTAAATTTTCAATTATTATTTCTTCCTGACCGTCTCCATTCAAATCTTTCAGCTCAATATTATATGGAAACCCTACTGTATGTATTTCAAGTTTTGTCAGATATTCCCTTCCTTTATTTTTGAAATACAGATAGGATTCAATCCCTCCACCTTCAACAGTACTACTTATAAGAAAAAATTTTATCTTCTGATTTTCTTTTACTAAATTTATTTCCTTTTCCTGTAAGATAATATATTCCTTATTCTTTATCCTTATTTTGGGGTTTTCATATTCTTCTTCAATCATATTTTCCCTTATTTTCTTAATATTTATGGCATATAACGAGTTATTATCAATTGAAAATTTTTCCAGCGACTCATATTTTTCCTTTCCAAGAACTTCACTTCCGAAATCTAGGACAGAAGAAAATCTTTCGATATCTTTTGTCAGCTCATATGCAGAATTATAAAACTTTAACAGCCTTTCAAGACATTTGGAATTTTCACAATCTTCATAAATAGTTGCCAGATAATAACTGTTGTCTGTTATATCGCTATTTTTCAGTATATATTGCAGTGCATCCATATCCTTATTCTGTCTATAAAATTCTTGAAGCTTTTCTTTTGCTTCCTTAATTTCCTTCTGTTTATAGACATTATAAAAATCCATCAGTTCTGAAAAATCCTTCTCTCCATCTGATTTAACATACTTTTCCTGTATTTTATAAAAATATTCTTTTTCCCTGTTATCACTGTTTGTATTATTGCAGGATAAAAATATCAGTAATATAAACAATATTTTTTTCATTATATTCCTTTCTTCTTGAATTACTACCGATTAAGAATAAGCCAGATAATAAATATTATTATCTCAATAATCCGAGTTATTTTTATCATTTTTTTTATTAATTTTCTTATTTTTAAAAATAAATACTATTTGAAATATTTTTACTATACCAAACACAAAAATAACAGTATAGAATATTGTTTCTATGCCTATCCCGTTATAAAGAGTTAACATTATCATTCCAAATCCATAATAGCATCTATGCTTAGAAGAATAATATCACGAAATTTAAAATAACAATAATTTTTCAAATTTAAAACAAGGAAAATAACTATTATTTGTTGAATGTAAAAATCCAGTGTTATCATTGTTTTTCACCCCATTCTGGTTATGATAATCCTTAACATTCTTAATTAATTGTTTTTTCAAACTTTTTTACTTTTTCTGAAGAATTACTTGATACATCTTTTGACTGTTTATTTCCACAGGATAGACAAAGCAGTAGGAATACTCCAATTATTTTCTAGTTTAAATAATAAAAATCTTTTTAGAATTTAACTCTACATTTATTTCTCAATGTCATTTATCTTTATTTCTAAATAACTTTCTATTTCTTTAGGCAGCATTAAAAATGTCTTTTTTCCTAACAATACTCTTTTGTACTCATCCAAAGTACAGCTCCAGTCCGGCCAGTCGTAGAAGCCGTCCGATTCAAACTCTACCCTGTCTTTATATACGGAAGTGAAAAATATCTCTGTTCCTGTTTCAAAGCACTCTATTTCCCCACTCTCCACTCTTTCTATTTCATCCAGTTCATAATCTACATCTGAGACATATCTCATCTCCCATACAGCTCCAGCTAAATAACGTGAGTAATTAACATCATATTTTTCATCATCTATAACGTCACAGTCTGGAGCCCATAATTCTCCATTTTTAGTTAATTTATAAAAAAATTTCACTTTCATTAATTTCCTCCTTCATACATTGGAAAGGCTCTTGTTCCCTTCTTATTTAAAAATCCTTCTATTTTTACTCCACTTGGTGAAGTCCCTTCCCAACGAATACCTCTTTTTATTGTTTCAGTAAAAAAATCACTGCTGTTCCAAGCACCATTTATTTCCCATTTTGTTTTATCTACACTCCAATCATCGGGAAACATTGTTGTCATCGGTCCCTTTTCTTTCCAAACATTTGTTGTAGGGTTCAATACTTCCACTTTGAGTGACTTATTCTTTTCATTTCTTTAAATTTCAACTTAATAGCTCACCTGTTTTTAAAGAGTGAATTCCTATTTTACCATCAAAATAGAATAATTTTATATTTTCATTAACAATCTCCCAATCAATCAGAATTTCCGGAAGTTCTAATTTCCATTTTAATTCTCCGTCTTCATTGATTACAGATATTCCCATTTCAAATATGGCAATTAGGTAGCTATCATTTTCTAAAAATTCAAAAAATGGAATAATCGAAAAATCTACCAATGTATCAATTACATTATTTTCTAAATCAATTCTTATTATTTTAGACTGAATTCCTAAAATAATAAAATTTCTTTTAAAAAAGTTACTTTTCTTTTTTACATCTGCTGTTTCCTTTTCTTTTCTTGTATCCTTGCTATTCCCCTCCATAGTTTACTCCTATCAAATTTTTCATTATTTTTTATTATTCTATTTCATAAAATGTCTTCTTATTGCATCTGCTATAGCTTTAGCAGCTCTTTCCTGATCATAGTCATTTACAAATTGTGACACGTCTGAATAGTTAGTTACAAATCCCAGCTCAATAAGTATTGAAGGAGAATTGCTTCCTCTCAGCACTGCAAAGTTTGCATTCTTTACTCCTCTGTCTCTTACTGAGAAGTTATTTAACAGTCCATCCAGTACATCCTGTGCCAGTGCGGAACTTCTTGTCTGGTTCATTCTGTAATTAATATCCTTTAAAGCATAATCAGACATTGCAACTCCACTGTCCACTGTATTGTTAAACTTTGCTACATCCCTGCTGTAATTGTCAGCATCCTTTTTAGCATAATAGTAGACTTCTGTTCCACTTGCTGAAGAATTTCCACCTGAATTCAGGTGAACACTTACAAACAGGTCTGCCGATCTTACATTTCCTATTTCAGGTCTTTCCTGCAATGTTTTAAATA
>ERZ773070.1726-NODE-1726-length-13041-cov-21.502541_pt1 | contig 13041 bp, 12 predicted proteins | sample MGYA00580618_ERZ773070 | MGnify/ENA primary metagenome ERZ773070 (study PRJEB29015, sample SAMEA2738023) | human oral metagenome | biome: human oral; feature: human-associated habitat; material: dental | place: China | collected 2019 ...
TGACCACCGACGTCCTGGACGACGAGGACACCGGCTCGGCCTTCCGCGCCATGATTCCCCTGGACCGCTTCGGCAAGGAGGGCGAGCTCGACACGGCCATCCTGTTCCTGGCGTCGAAGGCCTCCGGCTACGTCGTCGGCGCCCCGATCCTCGTCGACGGCGGCTACAGCGCCATCTGAGCCATCTGAGGAGCCCGGCCTCGCGCCGCAGGAGCGCCCTCCCGCGGCGCGAGGGCGCATGGCTGCGAACCGGTCGCGGGTCGGCAGCGGGTCGTCGGAAGGCGGAACAGGAGGGGCACCGGCGGGCTGAGCCGGAGCGTGCGGCGGCACGTCACGAGTGGCGCTTTCGGCATGTTGTCCAAGGTGAAGATATTCCATGGCGGCTACATCCGTGTCGTCGTTCCGAGTGACTTTTCAAGCCCGACGTACGCGGCGAAAACGGCTCTGCATGAGAGGCTTCCCTCCATTACATTTGTGTCCCCGGGTCGGAGACACCGGATACGGGGGGCGCCGGCACAGTCATGCAGGGCGCGAATTAGAGCGCGTCGGGAAATCCGTGCTCGGCGTGGTAGAGGCGGGAGCGTCCGCAGAGTCTGTCCCGGTGGTTTCGACGGGGGAGGCGGGCTCGATGGGCTCACCCGGTGCCGGCTCCGCTCCAACCATATCCGATCGTCTGCGCGAACTTGCGGGCCTGCATGCTGAGGGCATCCTGGATGACGCCGAGTTCGCTGCCGCAAAGGCGAAGCTGTTGGAGAGCCTCTGACGATATTTCTGGAGAGTCTCCTCAAGATGCTGAGATAACGTGTTCGGCCTTGGCGGCGAGGGCGGGCGGCGGGGTGCTGGATTATCGTGAGGGCGCGCCCGGCGAGCGTCTCGGAGCAATCTCGGTGCGGAAGTGAACCGATCTCGGCGCGGAACTCGACCGATCTCGGTGCGGAAGTGAACCGATCTCGGCGGGAGGGAGGGGAGGGGGTGTCCGAGGAGTGGGACGCCGCGGTGCGGGTCTTGACAACTGCCACCGGTCTGCTGGATAGGATTCGCCTCGAACGCGCCGCCGGCACCGGGCCGGGGCGTTACGCAGTCGAAGGGCACATTATGACGAGCACGGGTCGAGGCGCCGCAGCGCTCCCCCTCGTCGTGCGCGCCGAGCGCGCCGCTGTGTCCTCTGCGCCCCTCCACGCCATGAGCCCGCAGGCCGTGGCGTGTTGTCGCCGCTGCATGCCCTAGGGCGTTCGCGCCTCTGGCAGCCCCCGTATGACCGCGCCCGGTGCTTGCACACCGGGCCAGCGGCCGGAGCGGCTAGCAGACCACTCGCGCGGACGTCCCCACCCCTGCCAGGGCCGTGAGCGCGCACCCCCGCCCGCGGCCGCCGAACCGGGACCGAAGGAACCCCTGTGACTGCTGCTGCCGCCGCACCTGCTGCAACACCTACTGCAACCCCCGCTACTCCCACCACCACCCGCGACTCCGCCGAGGCCCGCGGCGTCCGCTCCGCACGACGCCGCGCCGCCGCCCGTTTCGTCGCACGACGCCTCCTCCAGGGCGCCTTCGTCGTCTGGGTCGCCGTCACCGTCACCTTCATCGGCCTGCACTTGGCGCCCGGCGACATGGTCGACACCCTCCTGGGGCAGGACCGCAACGACGCCGAGCTGCGCGCCAAGGTTATCGCCGAGTGGGGCCTGGACCGGCCCGTCGTCCTGCAGTACCTCGGCTACCTGGCCGGCCTCCTGCACGGCGACTTCGGCACCAGCTACATCCAGCACAAGCCGGTCCTCGACATCTTCACCTCGCAGATCGGCGCCACACTCCAGCTCGCCGGGGCCGCGCTCCTGATCGCCGTCGTCGTGGCGCTGGGCCTGTCCCTGTGGCTGGCCGGCAGGCGCGGGGCCGTCCGCTCCCTCGTCGGCGGCGCCGAGCTGACGGTCCTGTCGGTGCCCAGCTTCTGGCTCGGTCTCATCCTCCTGACCGTCTTCTCCTTCCAGCTGCGCTGGTTCCCCGTCCTGGGCGACGACGGCCCGCGCGCCCTCGTCCTGCCGGCCCTGGCCATCGGCATCCCTCAGGGCGCCTACCTCACCCAGGTGCTCCGGGAGGACCTCGACGGCGAGCTCGCCCGGCCCTACGTCCTGACCGCCCGCTCCCGGGGCGCCTCGATCGGCCGTGCCAAGCGTGTGCACGCCCTGCGCCACGCCGCCCTGCCAGCCGTGACCATCGGGGGCCTGCTGGTGGGCGGGCTCCTGGGCGGCGCCGCCATCACCGAGACGGTCTTCGGCCGCCCCGGCCTCGGACGCATCGCCGTGAAGGCCGTCGAGAGCCAGGACATGCCGATCGTCCTCGGCGTCGCCTTCTTCGCCAGCGCCGTGTTCGTCATCGCCTCCACACTCGTCGACTTCGCAGCCCTCGCGCTCGACCCGCGGCTGCGCCAGGCCCGTTCCTGAGCCGGTCGCGCCCCGCTCAGGAACCTCATCTTTCAGGAGCCCTCATGACCGCCACGAACCAGCCAGCCTCCTTCCTCGTCTCCATTGAGATCACCGGCACCCGCCTGGGCGCCGTCGCCGGCCGCCTGGCCCGAGCGAGACGGAGCCTTCGCCGCCCCCGGACCGCCACCGTCGTCGCCGCCCTGGTCTTCGGCGCCGTTGCCCTGGCGGCCGTCGCCCCGGACCTGTTCACCCGTGTCGACCCGCTGACCACCGACCCCCTCAGCCTCAACCGGGGCCCCTCCGCCGAGCACCTCCTGGGCACCGACTACCTCGGACGGGACCTGCTGGCCCGGATCGTCCACGGCGCCCGCTACTCCCTGACCATAGGCGTCACCGCGACCGCCGTCGCCGTCGCCCTCGGCCTGGTCATCGGCCTGCTGGCAGGGATCTCCCCGCGCTGGCTCGACACAGTGCTGGCCCGGTTCATCGACGTCCTCGCCTCCTTCCCGGCCATCCTCCTGGCGCTGGTCGTCATCGGCATCACCGGCACCGGCATCGTCAACCTCGCCGTCACCCTGGGTGTCGCCACGATCCCCACCTACGCCCGGGTGGTGCGCGCCCAGACCCAGCAGGTCATCCGCTCCGACTACGTCGCCCAGGCCCGCACCTTCGGGCTGACGCCCGGCCGGCTCGTCGCGCGGCACGTCCTGCCCAACGCCCTCGGCGTCATCCCCGTCGTCGCGACCATCGAGCTGGGCGGGGCGATCATCGGGGCCGCCTCCCTGTCCTTCCTCGGGCTCGGCCCCCAGCCGCCGACCCCCGAGTGGGGCGCCATCCTGGCCGACTCGCGCGACTTCCTCGTGATCGCCCCGTGGACCGGCATCCTGCCCGGGGTCGTGCTCACCGCCACCGTCATCAGTGCCAACGTCCTGGGCCGCGCCATCAAGCGCGGCTACGAGAGGAGGAGCGCATGAGCGCCCCGACCACCGCGCCCGCCGACCCGACCGCGCAGCCGGAGCCGCAGCCCGCGCCGCAGGATCCCGCCCGCACGCTCATCGACGTGAGGGGCCTGTCGGTCGCCTTCCGCCGCCCCGGTGCCCGGGGAGACGACGGGGACGACGGCGCTGTGCGGGCCGTGCACGGCCTGGACCTGACCGTCGCCCCCGGCGAGGCCGTCGGCATAGTCGGCGAGTCGGGGTCCGGCAAGTCCGTCACCGCCCGCACGCTCATCGGCCTGACCGGAGGCGACCCCGCGATCGCCGCCGACCGTCTGGAGGTCGTCGGGCAGGACGCCACCGGCCTCACCGACGCCCAGTGGCGCGCCATTCGCGGACGCCGCATCGGGTTCATCCTCCAGGACGCCCTGACCTCGCTCGACCCGCTGCGCACCGTCGGCAGGGAGATCGCCGAGGCCCTGCGCCTGTCCGACGTCGTCAACGCCGAGCGCGAGGCCGCCGGCGAGAGCCGCCTGACCGGCCGCGCCCTGGCCGCCGCCGAGCGCGAGCGCGCCATCGCCCTGCTGGAGGAGGTGGGAGTGCCCGAGGCCGACCTGCGGGTCGACCAGTACCCCCACGAGCTCTCCGGCGGCCTGCGCCAGCGCGCCCTCATCGCCTCGGCGATTGCCGGGCAGCCCGACCTCATCATCGCCGACGAGCCCACCACCGCCCTCGACGTCACCGTCCAGGCCCAGGTCCTCGACGTCCTGGCGGCCCGCCGCGCCACGGGCTCCGCCCTGCTGCTCATCAGCCACGACCTGGCCGTCGTCGGCCAGGTGTGCGACCGGATCCTGGTGATGAAGGAGGGCGAGGTCGTCGAGTCCGGACCCTCCCGGGACGTCCTGCTGGCGCCCCAGCACCCCTACACCCGCCGACTGCTCGCCGCCGTGCCCTCGGCCGACTCCCGCGGACGGCTCCTGTCCTCCTCCCGGCCCGCCCCGCGGCGCACCCGGCCTCCCGCCGGCAACGCGGCGCCCCTGCTGGTCGCCCGCGGCCTGGTCAAGGACTTCCCGGGGCCCGGCGGGACGGTGCGCCGCGCCGTCGGCGGCGTCGACGTCGAGGTCCGCCCCGGCCAGACCCTCGGCGTCGTCGGCGAGTCCGGCTCCGGGAAGTCCACGCTGGCCCGCCTGCTCATCGCGCTGGCCGAGCCCGACGGCGGAACCATCAGCCTGGATGGCGAGACCTGGTCCCCGCTGCCCGACCGCCGTCGGCGCTCCCGCCGCCACCGTATCCAGATCATCAGCCAGGACCCGATCTCCTCCTTCGACCCGCGCTACAGCGTGCGGGAGGTCATCGCCGAGCCGCTGCGCTCCCCGGCGGCCCGACGTCGTCCCGGCCGCCCTCAGGTCGAGGAGCGGGTGCGCGAGGTCGCCCAGCTGGTGGACCTGCCCCTGGGCCGCCTGGAGGCGAGCCCGCTCGCCCTGTCCGGAGGCCAGCGCCAGCGCGTCGCCATCGCCCGCGCCCTGGTCACCGAGCCCGACATCCTCATCGCCGACGAGCCGGTCTCCGCCCTTGACGTGTCCATCCAGGCCCAGATCCTCGACCTGCTGGTCGAGGTCCGCGCCCGCATCGGTGCCGCCGTCGTCTTCATCAGCCACGACCTGGGCGTGGTCCACCACCTCGCCGACGACGTGCTGGTGATGAAGGACGGGGAGGTCGTCGAGTCCGGGGACGTCGACGCCGTCTTCACCCGGCCCGCCCACCCCTACACGCGCCGCCTGCTCGCCGCCCTGCCGGTCCTGCCCGCGGCCGAGGCCGCCTGAGACGGGGACGCGATGAACGCCGCTCTCGCCACCGCCCCCACCGGGGCCGCCCCGCCCACCCCGGTGACCGTCCGGGTCGCCGCGCCGGGCGAGTACGACGCCGTCCGCGCCCTGCTGCTGCGCGCCTACGAGTCCCGCTTCTGGATCACCTCCTCCTACCGGGAGAGCCTGCTCGACATCGAGGGCCACGTGGCCGACCACGGCCCCGACGGGCCGCGCGGCGAGGACCTCGTCCTCGCGGTCGACGACGCCGGCGACGCGGGCGGCCACAGGATCCTCGGTGCCGTCTTCGTGCCTCGTGACACCCAGACCGGCCCCGACGGTGCGGTCGAGCAGTCCTTCGGCCGCCTCGGCGTGGCCCCGGAGGCCGCCGGGCGCGGCATCGCCCGCGTCCTGGTGGAGCACATCGAGGCTCTGGCCCGAGGCCGCGGGGCGAGCCGCATCGCCATCCACTCCGGCCCGCAGATGCACGGCGCCCACCGCATGTACGAGCACCTGGGATACCTGCGCCGCCCCGAGCGGGAGGACCTCGTGGTCGACTCCGGGCAGCGCCTGCTCGTCTACACCCGGGAGCTCGGCGAGCCCGAGGCGATGCCCCGGGCCTCGGGACCGCCCGCGCGGCCCGACGATCCCCGAACCGACCCCGCGCTCCGCGCCCCGGACCCCAGGAGAACCCCATGATCAACCGCCGCCTCTTCCTCACCGGCCTGACGGCCTCCGCCGCTGCCGCCGCCACGGGCCTGGCCGCCTGCTCCAGCGGCTCCAGCGGCGAGCCCGTCAACGGCGGCACCCTGCGCTTCGGCTTCGAGACCGAGCCGGCCACCCTCAACCCGCAGCTCTCCAGCCAGGACACCGTCACCCCGCTGCTGCGAAACGCCTTCGACTCCTACCTCTACCGGGACGCCGACGGCGTCTACCACCCCTGGCTCGCCGAGTCCTACGAGCTCAGCCAGGACGGGCTGACCCTCACCCTGGTCCTCAGGGAGGGCGTCACCTTCTCCGACGGCGAGGCGCTGACCGCCGACGCGGTCGTGAAGAACTTCGAGAAGTTCACCCAGAAGGACTACACGGCCACCAACCGGGTGGGGCGGGCCAGCCTCGCGTCCTGGAAGGCCTCGGACGAGCGGACCGTCGTCTTCACCCTGTCCCAGCCCGACAACCTCTTCCTGGCCTACCTGTCCTCCGTGGGCGCCACCCCGCTGAGCCCGGCGGCCCTGAGCTCGGGAGACCTCAAGGCGGGCGGGCCCGGCATCGCCGGCATCGGGCCCTTCACCATCACCGACTACCAGCAGGGCTCCTCCCTGACCTTCACCAGGCGCGAGGACTACGCCTGGGCGCCCGAGGACCTCACCGGCCGGCAGGGCGCCGCCTACCTCGACGCCGTCGAGGTCTCCTTCCTGCCGGAGGCCTCGACCCGGGTCGGCTCCCTCCAGTCCGGCCAGGTCGACATCATCTACGGGGTCCCCGCGCAGAACGTCGCGGCTCTTGACGGCGTCGGCGGCTTCTCCTACGAGGAGGTCCTCAACTCGGGCACCCCCTACTCCCTGTACCTCAACATCTCCAAGTCCCCCCTCGACGACGTCCGGGTGCGCCGGGCCTTCCAGCAGGCCGTCGACCTCGACACCCTCGTCGACTCGGTCTACTACTCCACCGCCAAGCGGGCCTGGTCGGCGATCTCCCCGGTCTCCTCCTTCTACGACTCCTCTCTGGAGGGCACCTCGATCGCCTTCGACGTCGACGCCGCGAACGCCCTGCTGGACGAGGCGGGCTGGACGGGCCGGGACTCCGAGGGCTACCGCACCAAGGACGGCAAGCGCCTCACGGTGCGCCTGGTCTCCGGCGCCATCTACGTGCGCGACGCCCGCGACACCCTCAACCTGGCCATCGCCGACGAGATGAAGAAGAACGTGGGCATCGAGTACGTCTTCGAGCCGGTCGACGAGGGCACCGAGACGGAGCGGGCCGAGGCCAACGACTACGAGGTCTTCGACAACACCTACAACGCCCCGGACGTGGCCACCGCCCTGGACCTGCTGTACAACTCCGACCCCGCCAAGGGCACGATCGCCCGCGGCCGCTACCACGACGCCAAGGTCGACAAGTGGCTGAACACGGCCCGTGCCGAGACCGACCAGGAGGCCCGCAAGGCCACCTACGCCGAGTTCCAGGGCTACGTCGTGGGGGACCAGGCCTACCTGCTGCCCCTGTACGTGCCCCGCAACTCCCTGGCCTACTCCGACAAGGTCCACGGCACGCTCCTCGACCCGGGAGCCGGCAGCGTCTTCAGCGCCTACAACATCTGGCTCTCCGCCTGAGGCGCTCTCCCCGTCCTCCAGCTCCCCGTCCTCCGCCCTCCACCGCAGAATCGAGACAGTCATGAGCACCTCTCCCGCACCGGCCGGTCCCACCGGCTCCAGCAGCCCCGCCGGTCCCACCGGCTCTAGCAGCCCCGCCGGTCCCGAGCCCGCCCCCGACCCCCTGGCCCCCGAGCGGCTCGTCGAGCAGACGCCCGACGGCGCCTTCAGGCGCCGGACCAACCACTTCCGCACGCTCTTCGGCGACGGCGAGGGGCAGGCCCCCGTGGAGCCGGGCCGCTACCGGCTGTACGTGTCCGCCGGGTGCGGCTGGTCGCGCCGGCAGACCATCGTCCTGCGGCTGACGGGACTGGACGAGCACGTCTCCATCGGCTGGGTCGGCTCGCGCACCCACGAGGGGCGCACCTTCGACAACCAGCCGGGCGGCGTCGACCCCGTGACCGGGGCGCGCCTGCTCGACGACCTCTACCGGGACACCGAGCCCGGCTACCAGGGGCGGGCCACGGTCCCCACCGTCTACGACCTGGCCGGGCGCCGGGTGGTGAGCAACGACTACCACCTGCTGTCGTATGAGTGGGAGACCGCCTGGAGGCCGCTGCACGCGCCGGGCGCCCCGGACCTGTACCCGGCCGACCTGCGCGACGACATCGACGCCCTCAACCAGCAGCTCTTCGACGACGTCAACAACGGCCCCTACAAGGTCCTGTTCGCCGGGTCCCGTCAGGCCGCCCGGGTCGCCAAGGGCGTGTGGGAGGCGCGGCTGGCCGAGCTGGACTTCCGTCTGGCGACCCGCCGCTACCTGTTCGGGGAGCGCCTGACCGACTCCGACGTCCGCCTGTTCGTCACGCTCCTGTCCTTCGACCAGGGCTACCGGCCCTCCTTCCCGCCCGAGATCGGGCCGGCCGCCCGCATCACCGACTTCCCGAGCCTGTGGGCCTACGCCCGCGACCTGTTCGCCACCCCCGGCTTCGTCGTGGAGCCCGAGCTGAGGTCCACCGGCATCCTCTCCTACGCGGACGGCACCTGGCGCAGCTCCTTCGGCGGGCCCCGGACCGCCGAGCCGGTGGACGGCAACCCCCTGGCCCGCTGGACCGAGCCCGCCGGTCGTGAGGGTCTGGGCGGCTCGCCCCTGTTCTCCGGCCCCGGCGGCGCCGGCAGCTGGGAGCAGCTGCGCGGCTGGACCGAGTCCCGCCGCGCCGGCCGCCTGACCGGGATCTGATCCCGTCGGGCCGGCATCCCGCCGCGTTCCAGTTCCTGACCGCACCCCGAGCAGCACCATGACCGACCAGCGCTCCGCAGCCACCGGCTGGATCGCCCCGTCCGCCGACTGGGAGGAGGCCCGTGCCCGGCTCGCCGGGCTTGCCGAGGAGTACGCCCGCTTCCTGGCCGGCCGCGACCCTGCCGCGGCCGAGGCCACCGGCCTCAACGCCCGCTGGCTCGACTGCGCCCGCGCCCACCGCCCCTTCGTCACCGCCAAGACCGCCATGACCCTCGACGGCCGCATCGCCGCCGCCGACGGAAGTAGCCAATGGATCACCGGCCCCGCTGCCCGCGCCTCCGGCCACGACCTGCGCTCCCGGGTGGACGCCATCCTCGTCGGCTCAGGCACCCTCGCCGCCGACAACCCCCGCCTCACCGCCCGCACCGACGACGACGCCGCCCGCCAGCCCCTGCGCTGCGTCATGGGCCTCACCCCCATCCCCGCCACCGCCGCCCTGCGCGCCGACGACAACTGGCTCCACCTGCCCACCCGCGACCCCCGCGAGGCCCTCGCCATCCTCGCCGAGCGCGGCATCGGCCATGTCCTCATCGAGGGCGGCGCCACCGTGCTCACCGCCTTCCTCGCCGCCGACCTCGTCGACGAGCTCGTCGCCCACATCGCGCCCCTCCTCCTCGGGGCCGGCCGCGGCGCCGTCGGCGACCTCGGCATCGCCACCCTGGCCGACGCCCACCGCTTCCACCCGGACGGCCCGCCCGCCCTCCTCGGCGAGGACATCGTCGCCCGCTACACCGCCTCCCCACGCCACCAGTGACCCCACCAGGAAGGACCACCATGTTCACAGGCATCGTCGCGAGAGCCGGCACCGTGCTCAGCATCGCGCCCACCGACCGCCCCGGCGTCACCCGCCTCGTCATCGACGCGGGCGACCTCATCGCCGACCTCCCCGACGGCGGCTCCCTCGCCATCAACGGGGTGTGCCTGACCGCCACCCCGCTCGCCCCCGCGGACGGCGCGACTCCCGCCGAGGCCGACCCCGCCGCCCCCGCCGCCCCCGACACCCCCGGCGCCTTCGCCGCCGACCTCATGGGCGAGACCCTCCAGCGCACCAGCCTCGGGGCGCTCGCCGTCGGCAGCCGCGTCAACCTGGAGCGCTGCGTCCCCGCGGGTGGCCGCCTCGACGGCCACATCGTCCAGGGCCACGTCGACGCCACCGGCACCGTCCTGGCTGTCACCGACCAGGGCGGGTGGACGCTCATGCGCGTCTCGCTCCCCGCGCCGCTGGCCGGGCAGGTCGCCGCCAAGGGCTCCATCGCCGTCGACGGCGTCTCCCTCACCGTCACCGCCACCAGCCCCGCCGGCGAGCGGGACCCCTGGTTCGAGGTCGGCCTCATCCCCGCCACGCTCGCCACCACCACCCTCGGCGAGGCCGGCGTGGGCACCCGCGTCAACCTCGAGACCGACGTCCTGGCCAAGTACGTCGCCCGGCTCCTCGACGTCTCCGCCGCCTCCGCCACACCGGAGGGGGAGCCCGCATGAGCGCCCTTGCATTGCCAGTGCTCCCAGCGTTCCCGGCCATCCCCGCGGAGTTCGACGACATCGCCCGCGCCGTCGAGCGGCTCGCCGCCGGCCGCCCCATCGTCGTCACCGACGACGCCGACCGCGAGAACGAGGGCGACCTCATCGCCGCCGGGAGCCTGCTGACCAGCGAGACCCTCGGGTTCCTCGTGCGCCACACCTCCGGCTACATCTGCGCCCCAATGACCCGCCGGCGCGCGCGGCGCCTCGGCCTCGACCTCATGGTTCCCGACAACCAGGACCCCCGCGGCACCGCCTACACGGTCAGCTGCGACGCCGCCACCGGCGTGACCACCGGCATCAGCGCCGCCGACCGCGCCCGTACCATCCGCCTCCTGGCCAGCCCGGACACCACCGCGACGAGCCTGCGCCGCCCCGGCCACGTCCTGCCCCTCATCGCCCGTGAGGGCGGAGTGCTGGAGCGCCCCGGCCACACCGAGGCCGCCGTGGACCTGTGCCGCCTGGCCGGGCTGGCCCCCGTGGCCGCCATCGGCGAGATCGTCGACGACGCCGGTGCCCTTATGCGCGCCGACTCCCTGCGCGCCTTCTGCGCCGAGCACGGCCTGGCCCACCTCGCCATCGACCGCCTCGCCGCCTGCCTGCGCTCCCTCGCCTCCTTCCAGCGCAGCGAGCCCGTCGAGCTGCCCACTGACCGGGGCGTCTTCGAGGCCATCGCCTGGAGCCGCGCCCGCGCGGGCGGCCCGGCCAGTGGTGTGGGCCCGGCCGACGGCGTCGGCCAGGCGGGTCCCACCGAGCACCTGAGCCTGTCGGCCCCCGGCACCCGCCCCGCCCCCGTGCCGCTCGTGCGCCTCCACTCCGAGTGCCTCACCGGCGACGTCTTCGGCTCCCACCGCTGCGACTGCGGCCAGCAGCTCGACGCCGCCATGGCCCGCGTCCAGGCCGAGGGCGGCGCCGTCATCTACCTGCGCGGCCACGAGGGGCGCGGCATCGGCCTGGTCAACAAGCTGCGCGCCTACCACCTCCAGTCCCAGGGCGCGGACACGGTGGAGGCCAACGAGCTCCTCGGCCTGCCCGGCGAGGCCCGCGAGTGGCGCGACGCAGCCGACATCCTCGCCGAGCTCGGGCTGCGCCGCGTCCGCCTGCTCACCAATAACCCCCTCAAGGTCGAGGCGATGCGCCGCGCCGGGATCGACGTCGTGGGCGCCGAGCCCCTGGAGATCCCCGCCCGCCCCCAGAACCTCGCCTACCTGCGCACCAAGCGCGACCGTATGAACCACGCCCTCACCCACCTGTCCTGAAGGAGGAACCATGTCCGGAGCCGGATCCCCGACCACAGCCATCACCCCCGCCGACGGCCTCGCGCCCGACGGCCGACCCCTGCGCCTGGCCATCGTCGCCGCCCAGTGGCACGACGCCGTCATGAACGGGCTCATCGACGGCGCCACCCGCCTGGCCGCCGAGGCCGGCCTCTCGCCCGACCTCATCCGCGTCCCCGGCAGCTTCGAGCTGCCGCTGGGCGCCCAGAGGGCCGCGGCGGACCATGACGCCGTCGTCGCCCTCGGCGTCGTCATCCGCGGCGGCACCCCGCACTTCGACTACGTCTGCGACGGCGCCACGGCCGGCCTCATGCGCGTCATGCTCGACACCGGTGTCCCCGTGGGCTTCGGCCTGCTCACCTGCGACGACGAGAAGCAGGCGCTCGACCGCGCAGGCCTGCCCGGCTCCGTGGAGGACAAGGGCTACGAGGCCGCGGCCGCCGCTCTGGCGATGGTGAGAAGTGGCCAGGTTTGAGGATTGCTCGGGCGCGAGCGGGCGCTTTCTGCCCGACGCCAGTTCGTTGCAAGTCTCTGACCTGCGGCGATAGGTGACGTGACAGGACGTCGGAAAAGGAATCCTCAAACCTGGCCACTTCCATGCTCGGCGGTCTGGCGGGAGGCGGGCGACACGCCGTCCACGCCCCGTTTGTGTGGCGCGCGCCACCTCAATCTGTGCGTCCCTGCCCGGCCGGGCCGCCGCGCGGTCCCGCTCCCCGGCATCGCCGCCATCCTGCCGAAAAGTCGATGGTTATCGGTGTGAGAGTTACTGCTTCGTAACCGGGCGGGACCACAAGATGTTGTGGTCGTCCGGGAATGCCAGGCCCACATAGTGTGTTGCATGAGTGTGATTCGGGGGTAAGGTCGGTCGCGTCGCCGCCCCCGCGCAACCGTCGCGCGGAACCGCGGGTGGCGCCGGATCGTAGACAGCACAGACAGGGAGAGAGCAGTGCCCGCACAGCCCGAGAACCAGTCCGCCCGCCCCGCCGAGCTCGCCGTTGGCTTCGCCCCCACGGCCTGTCCCGAGCTCGTTGCCCGAGGCGCCGCTGACTCGGCCGTGGCTGGGGGGGACCGCCCCGTCGTCGACGCCGTCGCCACCATCACCGAGTACCTCGACCGCTCGGACTGGCGCGTCAACGCCAACGCCAACCAGGGCTACTCGCTCGGTGGCATGATCCTCAACACCTCCGGCAAGATCATCGCCAACTACTGGCTGAGCCAGATCTACGCGCAGGAGGCCGGCGACGCCCACCGCTGCGGCGACCTGCACATCCACGACCTGGACATGTTCTCCGGCTACTGCGCCGGCTGGTCGCTCAAGTCCCTCCTCCAGCAGGGCTTCAACGGCATCCCCGGCAAGATCGCCTGCAACCCGCCGCGGCACTTCTCCTCCGCCGTCGGGCAGATCGTCAACTTCCTGGGCACCCTCCAGAACGAGTGGGCCGGCGCCCAGGCCTTCTCCTCCTTCGACACCTACATGG
>ERZ773070.1728-NODE-1728-length-13037-cov-15.219997_pt1 | contig 13037 bp, 8 predicted proteins | sample MGYA00580618_ERZ773070 | MGnify/ENA primary metagenome ERZ773070 (study PRJEB29015, sample SAMEA2738023) | human oral metagenome | biome: human oral; feature: human-associated habitat; material: dental | place: China | collected 2019 ...
AGCGCATGGCGGGTGCGCCGCCGGTGACGTCATGTCGAGGCGAGTCGCTCGCGCCCGTCTCGGAGCGCGTGCGCGGGTCGGGCGCCGCAGGTCCGAGGATCCCCTCGCGTGCAATGGGGGCGGATCGGACGGCGGGCTCCGGAGCTGAAGAGGCCGGCGGCGCGGATGCAAGTGCGCCCGGAGCCGGCCCGGGAGGGGAGTCCTCGCCCCCGATGCCCGGCGTCGGGGGCGAGGAGGGAGCGCCCGTCGGCATCGAGGACGGGACGGCTGACGAGGCCTGCGGGGACACGGATGTGGGGCGCTCCGCCCTCCCGCTCGCGGGGGTGCGCGGGTGCGCGGACCATGCGGTATTCCCGGCATCGCTGGAACCGGGGCCCCGACGGGGTCGATCCGCCCGGGACGACCGACGGCCCGTTCGGGTCCGGCAGCGCGTCAGCGTGTCGACGAACCCGGCCTCCCCGCTGCCCGCCGGGATCAGCGGTGTCAGGGCGACGCGGGCCGCCGCGCGGCCGAGTCCGGGGGTGGTCGAGCCCTCGGCGGTGACGACGCGCGCTCCGATCGCGGCCAGTCCCGGGGTCCTGCCGGTGCACGCCAGGACGATGATGACCAGCGCGAGGAGCTCGACGGCGGAGATGACGGCGAGCGGGGTCCATCCTCTGAGCAGGCCGAGCGCGGCGGGCGGGACGAGAAGGATCGCCAGGTCGATGGCGGCGGCGCCGATCAGCTCGGACCTCGTCGGACGCCGTTGGCGCACGCCAGCGCCACCTCCGGCGCTTCCGGTGACGCTGGGGGCCTCGGTTGTGCTGATTGTGTCGTGGAGTCGAGTGCTCACAGCTGCCTCATGAAGTCGATGATTCCGGCGGCGACCACTGCCGAGGGGAGCGCCAGGAAACCTGCGAGAGACCCCAGAATGTCTCCGAAACGGCCCCACCACGCCGATGGGCGACCGCCCAGTCGTGTGAACATGATGACGACGGATACGAGCCCGGCCCCCGCCGCGATTCCGATGAGCAGGGTGAACGTCGCCGTCCCGGGCTGGGAGCCCGAGCTCAGAATCGAGACGATGGCGGCGGCGCCCACCGCCAGCCGCGGCAGAACGCGTTCGGTGTGCGAACGCGCCGTGCGTGGGTGGAGCAGCAGGAGCGCCGTCACGAGAATCAGCTCGACGCGGGCGCCCCATGCGGACGGTCCGCTGCCCAGGGCCACCGCCACCGCAGCCGGTGAGCACGCCACCACGACGACGGCGATCACCGCTCCGGTGGCCACCGACATCGACTCCGCCTGATCCAGCGTGCGCGAGATCCGGGCGCCGGTGACCCTCGCCGGCGGTTCAACGGTCGGCACCCGCACGCCCCTGCTGCCCGCGCGCTGCTCCGATAAGTCGAGCAGCTGCTGGTCGGGAACCGAGGAGAGCGACACGGCGGGCACGAGCGTGATGAAGAGGGCGCCGAGCGCCAGGCTGATGACGACCACCGAAGTCCGGGGGACATCGAGGACGAGGATCGCCGTGGCCAGGGCGGCCACGGTCGTCCACGCGAGGGCGCCCGTCGCGGCGCACGCGGATCGCAGTCGCAGCCACAGGGCCAGAGAGGCGGCGCCCGCCCCCCATGCGCTCAGCAGCGTCGTCGTCGCGACCGGCTCGAGGGCGTCCGCCGGCACCAGCAGGGCCCCCGTCGCGGCGCCCAGCAGCGGCAGCGGCAGGATCGTGGACGCCTCCTGCACGGGAGTGAGCCGGTTGTTCGCCAGGATCGCCCGGGCCGCCAGGAGCGCGGCGGCCAGACCAGCGGCCCCCGCGCGCGCCGGCAACGGCAGGCGCGCCTCCCCGACGGTCAGTGCCGAGTACCACCCCAGCGCCAGGAGCAGGCAGGCCACCAGCACGACGGCGGCCGCATCGAGAGCGGGCCGCACGGGGCGGGAGGCGGAGCGGATGGCCAGGCGATCGGCCGCGTGCCTGCCGGTGACCCTGCCGCCCACGAGCAGCACGGTGCCGCTCCCGAGGTCCTGGCCGATGAGGGAATTCAACGGGGCGGGCGCCCCCGTGGTGGTCGATACCCGAACGTCGTCCGGGACCGCTGCGCCCGTCCGCGCCTCCAGGAGCGCGCGCACCGGGGTTCCCGCTGCGACGGCGACATCGGTCCGCCCGCCGTCGTCGACGAGGGTGACGCGTACGTTCGCCACATTCATGCGGATTCTCGCTTCTCATGTGTTATGGGTCGTTCGCGGGGGTCCTTGCACGGGTGCTCGACGTGGAGGCGTACCGGACTGCACGAGTACTCTAGAGGCACCGACTATTCTGCGACCCCGCGCGAGTGTCGTCCATGAGAATCGGGCCGCCCTTCAGCCGGCGAGTCCGCCGCTGACGAATCGGAAGGTTTCGGGCCGCCCTATGAGCGACAACCAGGTGAGCACCTCAGACGCCCCCGAGCGCCCGTCGGGGACTATCGATGTCAAGGCGCCGCCGGACGCCGTCGTCGCTCAGGACGCGTCGAACGTCCTGGCCACGGTGCTGCCGCTGACCGGCTCCATGGGCGTCATGGTGTTCATGGCCATCTCGAACTCCAACGGCACCCGTACCCTCCTGATGGGCGGCGGCATGGTGATCGCCATGCTGTCCATGGTCGGAGTCAACATCTATCGTCAGGTGCATCAGCATCGTGAGAGTGTCAAGGATCAGCGGCGCGAGTACCTCGCCTACCTGTCCGAGCTGCGGGACTCGGTGCGCACGGTGGCCGGTCAGCAGCGGCGTCACGCGGTGCACGTCCTGCCCGAGCCGGAGGCGCTGCCCTATTTCGTCCAGGACGGCAGACGGGTGTGGGAGCGCACTCCCGGCGACGACCAGGTGCTCGTGCGGCTGGGGCGTTCGACCCAGCCCCTGTGCGTGGAGCTGGTCCCGGAGAAGCTCGACGCGCTGGCCAAGCCCGACCCCGTGTGCCTGTCCGCCATGTCGCGATTCGTGGTCACCCACCGCGACGTCGACGGTCTGCCGCTGGGGACCTCGCTGAATTACTTCTCCCGCGTGGAAGTCGTTGGTCAGGCCGATGCCGCTCGCGCGCTGACACGCGCTCTGCTCGCGCATCTGCTGTCCATGACGCCGCCCAGCCAGTTGCGCGTGGCGGTGGTGGCCTCCGAGGAGAATCTAGGGCAGTGGGAATGGCTCAAATGGGCGCCCCACGTCTGGTCGGACACGGTTCAGGATGATGCCGGCCCCGCCCGTGTGATCACGACGTCGTGGCAGGAGGCGCTCGAGCTGCTGCCCGAGGATCTCGAGGATCGCGGGGCCTTCTCCTACGACGTCGCCGACACTCCCATGCCGTACATCATCGTCGTGGTTGACGGCGGCCTGGTGCCCCCCGGGGCTCCCATCGCCTCGAGCAGCGGGGTGAACGGGGCGACCGTCATCGACCTGCCCGAGAGGTGGGGCGCGCTGACCTCGCTGTCGACTCTCCGCCTCCTGCTGCACCCGGCCTCCACGCTGACCCACGCCACTCCCATGGAGGTCGTGCGCGCCGGGGAGGACCCCGCCCCCGCCGTAGCCGACCTGATGGACATCGCAACCGCCGAGGCCGTCGTCAGACGCCTGTCCTCGCGCTTCAGCACCTCCGGGGAGGCCGCCGTCAGCGCTCCGGTGGGCACCACCGACCTCAAGCGCTCGGCCGATCTCCTCGATCTTCTCGAACTCGGGGACGTGCGCGACGTCGACCCGGACGTCGTCTGGAGCCGCAGGCGGTCGGGGCGGGACCGCCTGCGGGTCCCCTTCGCCGTCACGCCGGAGGGCGCCCCGGTGGTTCTGGACATCAAGGAGTCCGCCGAGAGCGGCATGGGCCCCCACGGGCTGCTCGTGGGCGCGACCGGCTCGGGCAAGTCCGAGGTCCTGCGCACCCTCGTGCTGGCGCTGGCGCTGACCCACTCGCCCGATCAGCTCAACTTCGTGCTGGTGGACTTCAAGGGCGGCGCCACCTTCGCGGGTATGTCGGAGCTCCCGCACGTGTCCGCCATGATCTCCAACCTGGAGAGCGAGCTGGGGCTGGTCGATCGCATGGAGGAGGCCCTGCGCGGGGAGATGACGCGCCGCCAGGAGATGCTCCGCGACGCGGGCAACTACGCCAACGTCTCCGACTACGAGGAGGCGCGCCGCGCGGGCAGGCATAACGGGGAGCCGCTGCCGGCCCTGTTCGTCATCCTCGATGAGTTCTCCGAGCTGCTGTCGGCCAAGCCGGATTTCATCGAGCTGTTCGTCGCCATCGGACGCCTGGGGCGCTCGATGCAGATCCACCTTCTGCTGTCCTCCCAGCGCCTGGAGGAGGGCCGTGTCGTCCCCCTCCTCACCCAGGGCGACGACGACGCGCCAGGCGCTGGTGCGCCCCAGGGCCTGGCAGCCGGGCACCTGCCCGAGCACTGCCAGCCCCTCACCGATCCGGCCCTCCAGGAGGTGGCGCAGGCCGGCGGCGCGCAGGTCCGCGAGCACCGCCGCCCGCCCGCGGGCCGACTCCTCGGCGAGGTTGAGCAGGGCCCAGGAGAGCTCGGTCGCCAGGTGCACCGGACCGGGCTCGTCCCGGTCGACGGCGGTGACGAGGTAGGTGCCCGGCTCCCCGGTCAGCCCGATGGGGCGCACCGTCAGGCGGACCCGCCCCTCCTCCACCCCGGCGGCGCCGCGCAGCCCGCGGGACCGGATCCGGGAGATCGTCTCGACGGCGAGGCGCTCATCGAGCAGGCGGCCGACCCCGTAGGGCCCCGAGAGCGCCTGGCCGTGCGCGGAGTACAGGGCCGTCTCGCCGTGGACGCAGGCCGCCAGCGCGCGCAGGACGGCCACGTCGCTGCCGCGCGCGGCGGCCCTGGTCAGCTGGGCCAGGACGAGGCGGTCGTCGGCGGGCTCGCCGGAGGCCCCGGGCTCGCCTCCGCGCGGCTGGCCGGCGCCGACGCGTCGGCTGATCGCGGTGAAGGACACCTCGTGGGGCACCTCGAGGAGGTTGAGGCCGCCGCGCTCGCAGGCGCGCCTGAGCTCTAAGGGGATGGTCTCGAAGACGATGCCGGTGCCCAGACCGAGGGCGGCGGCGCCGGCCTCGACGAGCTCGTCGGCGTAGGAGGACCAGACCGCGGCCGGCACCCCGGCCATCGCCAGCCCCGTGGTGAGGACCAGCTCGCTGCCCTCCAGGTAGGAGGCGGGGTGGAGGAGCTCGGTGGCGGCCACCCACTCGACCTGCCGCTCGGGGTCCGGCAGGTGGACGGCGCGCAGGTGCAGGCGAGGGTCGGCGAGGAGCTGGGCAACGGTGACCATGACTGGCATCCAAGCACATCACCGGGACCGCGGGCCGCTGCAGACGTCCGGTCGGAGCGCCGCGGCGGGGCCCGGGGCGCTCCGTCTCCGGACCCGAAGTGCATGTGGCACATCGATATGCCCTTACGTGGGCAAATTACCCAGAGGAGTGAGGGGCACGACGTGCTTGACTCAATGGTGGGCCCGGGGCCGCCCGCGATGCCAGTGCCGTCACCGCCGTCGCCGGCCCCGGCGCGACACGCCCCGCGCGAGCCCGAACGACTTCTGCACAGCCCCGATGAGGAAGGCACCACGATGACGACACTGCCCCAGGAGGAGCTCGTATCCACCCCCATGCCCGGGCCCCGCGCGCAGGCGCTGGCCGAGCGGGCGCGGGACGCCGTGCCCCGCGCCATGAGCGCGGCCATGTCCACCTTCGCCGCCGCCGCCGACCGCGGCATCCTCGAGGACGTCGACGGCAACCGCCTGATCGACCTCGGCTCCGGCATCGGGGTGACGACGGTCGGCGGCGCCGCCGGCCCCGTCGCCGCCGCCGTGCGCGACCAGGTCGACCGCCTGACGCACACGTCCTTCGCCGTGACCCGCTACGAGAGCTACGTCGCGGTCGCCGAGCGCCTCAACGCCCTGACCCCCGGCGACTTCCCCAAGCGGACGGCCCTGTTCAACTCCGGCGCGGAGGCGGTTGAGAACGCCGTCAAGCTCGCCCGCAGGTACACCGGGCGCCAGGCCGTCGTCTGCTTCGACCACGCCTTCCACGGGCGCACCGCCCTGACCATGGGGCTGACCGCCAAGGCCGCCCCCTACAAGGCCGGCTTCGGGCCCTTCCCCTCCGAGATCTACCGGGTGCCCGGCTCCTACCCGTTCCGCGACGGGCTCGACGGACCGGAGGCGGCCGCGCGCACCATCGCCCGGATCGAGGCGCAGATCGGCGCCGGGCAGGTGGCCTGCCTCATTATCGAGCCCATCCAGGGCGAGGGCGGCTTCATCGTCCCCGCGCCCGGCTTCCTGCGCGCCCTCCAGGAGTGGTGCACGGCCAGCGGCGCGGTCCTCATCGTCGACGAGATCCAGTCCGGCATGGCCCGCACGGGCCGCTGGTTCGCCTGCGAGCACGACGGCGTCGTCCCCGACCTCGTCACGATCGCCAAGGGCGTCGCCGGGGGCCTGCCGCTGTCCGCCGTCACCGGCCGCGCCGAGATCATGGACTGCGCCGGGCCCGGCTCCCTGGGCGGCACCTACGGCGGCAACCCGGTGGCCTGCGCCGCCGCCCTGGCGGTCCTCGACATGATCGAGAGCGAGGACCTGGCCGCCCGCGCCCGCCGCATCGAGGAGATCGGCCTGGAGACCCTGCGGGGCTGGCAGGCCGAGGACCCGCGCGTCGGCGACGTCCGCGGCCGCGGCGCCATGCTCGCCCTGGAGATCATCGACCCGGGCACGGGGCGCCCCGACGCCGCCCTGACCGGAGAGGTGGCGACCCGGGCCCGCGAGCGGGGCGTCATCGTCCTGACCTGCGGCACGGACTCCAACGTCATCCGCCTGCTGCCGCCGCTGACCATGCCCGACGACCTCCTGCGCCGGGGCCTGACCATTATCCGCGACGCCCTGTCGGCGTCTCGCACCACCCGCGCCTGAGAGCACCCTGAAAACCGAGGAGGAACCGATATGACCTACCAGACCCTGGAGGCAGCGCCCCGCCTGACCGGCATCCTGGCCGGGCTCAACGCCCAGGAGGGCCTGCTCATCGGCGGAACGATGCGGGCCGCCTCGGACCGCGGCTCCTTCGACGTCGCCGACCCCGCCTGCGGCGAGACCTTCGCGACCGTCGCCAACGCCACCGTGGAGGACGCGCGGGCCGCTGCCGACGCCGCCGCGGCGGCCCTGCCCGCGTGGAGCGCGATGGCGCCCCGCCAGCGCGGGGAGCTCCTGCGCTCGCTGTTCTCGCTCATGATCGACAACGAGGACGACCTCGCCACCCTCATCAGCGCCGAGAACGGCAAGTCGCTCGACGACGCCCTGGGCGAGGTCCGCTACGCCGCCGAGTTCTTCCGCTGGTTCTCCGAGGAGGCCGTGCGCACCGAGGGGGGCTTCGGCCCCTCCCCGGCCGGGGGCACCCGCACGCTGGTCACCCGCCGGCCCATCGGGGTGGTCGCCATGGTCACGCCCTGGAACTTCCCGGCCGCCATGGCGACCCGGAAGATCGCCCCGGCGCTGGCCGCGGGATGCACCGTCGTCCTCAAGCCCGCCAGCCTGACGCCCCTGACGGCCATCGCCCTGGGGCGCCTCATCGAGCGGGCCGGGGTGCCCGCGGGGGTGGTCAACATCCTCCCCTCGACCCGTTCGGCGAAGATCTCCACGATCTGGCTGGAGGACTCCCGCGTCCGCGCCGTCTCCTTCACCGGCTCGACGCAGGTGGGCAGGACGCTCATGCGCCAGGCGGCGGACAAGGTCCTGGTCTCCTCCATGGAGCTGGGCGGCAACGCCCCCTTCATCGTGGCGCCGGACGCCGACCTCGACGCCGCCGTCGCCGGCGCCATGCAGGCCAAGTTCCGCGGGACGGGCGAGGCGTGCACGGCGGCCAACCGCTTCTACGTGCACACCGACGTCCACGACGCCTTCGTCGACCACCTCGCCCGGGCGGTGCGCGCCCTGAGGGTCGGCCCGGCCCTGGGGCCGGAGGGATGCGAGATCGGCCCGCTGGTCACGGTGCGCGCCCGCGACGCGATCAGCGCGCTCGTCGAGCGCGCCGTCGTCGCGGGGGCCCGCGTGAGCGCCCGGTCGGCGTGCCCGGCGGGTCCCGGGGCGTTCCTCCCGGCGACGGTCCTGGCCGGCGTGGCCCCCGACGCCGAGATCGTGCGCACGGAGATCTTCGGCCCGGTCGCTCCGGTCGTCGCCTGGGAGGATGAGGAGCAGATGCTCGGCTGGGCCAACGGAACCGACGCGGGACTGGCCGCCTACGTCTTCTCCGAGGACCTGAGGTGGGCGATGCGGCTGGCCGAGAGGCTCGAGTTCGGCATGGTCGGCATCAACCGGGGCCTGGTCTCGGACCCGGCCGCGCCCTTCGGCGGCCTGAAGGAGTCCGGCATCGGCCGGGAGGGCGCCCGCGAGGGCGTCCGGGAGTTCCAGGAGACCCAGTACTGGTCGATCGCCTGGGACTGAGTGCCCCGCGGACGGAGGACGGCTCGGCGTCGGCCGGGGCGGCGCGCCCTTCGCCTGCGAGGGCGCCCAACGGCCCGGACGCCCCGTCGGCCGGGCCCCGCCTCCGGGAGGACGCTTTGTGCGAGCGTTGTCGCTCCCGCTAGGCTCATGGGGTGCCTGATGCTCCTGCGCTCCTGCCGCGACCCTCATGGGTGGACCTGTCGGCGCGCACCGAGCTGACGGTCGCCCGGCGTCGTGTCCTTGAGCTCATTGAGACGGCCCACCGCCCTATGACCGCCGCCGAGGTGGCCTCCGCGCTGGACCTCCATCACAACACCGTGCGCGAGCACCTCGACGCGCTCGTCGACGCCGGCTTCGTGGAGGTCTCCACCATGCCGACGGGCCGGCGCGGCCGCCCCGCGCTGCGCTACGCCTCGACCGCCCCGAACCCGGAGGAGGTCCTGGACTCCTACCTCACCCTGCTCGACGCCATCGCCGAGACGCTGGGCACCGGCCCCCAGGCCCATGAGCTCGCGCTGGCGATCGGGCGGCGCTGGGCGCAGATGACGCCGGCGGCGCAGCAGGTCGAGGACCCCGGCGAGGCCGCCGGTCCCGCGGAGCGCGCCGCGCACCTTCTGCCCAACCTGTCCATGATGGGCTTCGCGCCCGAGCCCCACGGGGACACCCTCGTCCTCAAGGCGTGCCCGCTGGTGACCCGCGACCGGGTCCCCCACCCGCTGGTGTGTGTCATGCACGAGGGCTATCTCAACGAGGTCTACGAGCGCGCGGGGCTGCACCGCTCCGCCGCCGGCAAGATCGGCGCGCGCACCCGCCTGACACTGGTGCCGCTGCTCGAGGACGGCTGCCACGTCGTCGTCGAGCGCGGGGACGCGCCCGCCTGAGCGGCGGGCCCGCCCGTCCCGCTCACCCCGCGACGACCAGGTTCCCCATGGCGCCCTTCTCCATGTCGGCGAAGGAGTGGGAGACGAACGTGTAGGTGCCGGGCTCGGCAGGCACGCACTCGACGAAGCCGCCCTGGGCGGGCTGCAGGCCCAGGGCCTGCCCCCCGCCGGACCATGCGGCGCCGATCCGGTCCGGCCCCCCGAGCCGCCAGGCCCCCTCGAGGAACACCTGGTCGAACTGGAGCCCCACGCAGTGGAAGCTCATGGGCTCCGACGGCCCGGCGTTGAGCACCCAGAAGCGGACGCGCTCCCCGGGCGCGGCGGGCAGCGGCCGGTCGCAGTACTGGAAGGCGATGCCGTTGAAGGCGAACAGGTCGGGCGTCTTGGCGGCGACCTTGGACGCGTCGGTCTCCCCGCCCTCGGGGCCGAGGTAGATCTCGGACTGGACCATGAGGTACTCGTGGTCGACCCCGCTCAGGCCGGGCGGGTCGATCACGACGGCGCCGTGCATGCCGCTGGCCAGGTGCACGCTCATGGGCGAGGTCGAGCAGTGGTAGAGCCAGATGCCCGCGCGCTGGGCGACGAACTCGTAGACGAGCTGCTCCCCGGGGTTGATCGACCGCATGTTCTCGTCCGGGGAGACGACGCCGGCGTGGAAGTCGAGGGAGTGGCTGATGGTGCCGTCGTTGACCAGGGTGATCCTGAAGGTGTCGCCGACCCTGCCGTGCAGCACCGGCCCGGGGACCTGGCCGTTGAAGGTCAGGCGCCTCTGCGTGACCCCGCCGCCGACGTAGCCGACGAGCTCGGTGGCGGTGAAGGTGTGCTCGTGGAGCGTGGCCGCTTCGGCCGCGGGCAGGACGGCGTCGAAGGCGGGGACGTCGTCGGGCAGTGTCGCCGAGTAGTCCGGGACCGCGTCGTCGGAGGAGTCGCCGGAGGAGGCCCCCGGCAGGCCGCTGCGGTCGCCGTGGCCCCCGTGTCCCGCCGCCTGGCCGCCCTGGGCGCCGGTGGCGACGTGGAAGACCATGCCCTGCGCGCGGTGCCCGGCGATCGAGCACCAGCCCTCCACCGGCCCCCTAATGACGCCCGCGTCGAGCTCGGCACGCTGTCCCGCGGACACCCGGCCGGTGGTGGCACCGTTCTCCAGGACCAGGTCGTGGACCATGTCGGCGGTGTTGTCCAGGGTGATGACCAGGCGGTCCCCGGGGGCGACGTCCACGGTGTCGGGCACGAACCGCATGCCCGAGACGGTGACCGTGGTCTCCACCACCCGGCCGGTGGCCGGTATGGACTCATCGACCGCGGGACCCCCGACCTGGGAGCACAGGGCGATGACGCTCCCGACGGCGACGGCCGCCCCGGCGGTCATGAGGCCCAGGACCACCCCACGCCGGTCCACCTCCCGAAGGCGCTCCTGCTCCGGGGATGTGGCCCGACGGCGGGACGCGCCCTGGTGCCCGGCCTCGCGCGCCGCATCCGGCCTGCTCGTGGCCGGTCTGCCGGTGGCTGGTGCGGTCCCGGCGGTCACCGCGCGGCGGGGTGGCGACAGTGTCCGGCCGGGACGGGGACCGGTGCCACCAGCCGGGATGCTACCAGCCGCACCACTAGCTGGGGCGGGACCGGCACCGCTGGCCGCACCACTGGCCGGGCTGGCGCTGGGGCTATCGGCCACAGAGCTGGGGCTACCAGCCACACCGCTGGCCGGGCCGGGCCCGGCGCCCGCAGACGGTGCCGACCCTGGTCCACGGGGGTCGGGCTCGTGCTTGTCACTCATGGTGGTCCTTAGGGCTGACGACGGGAGCGCGAGGCCGCACCGTCCCGGGAGCGACGACGCACCTCACGTGCGGAGAGCACCATACCCACCAGGGCGTACAGGGTGACGCACCCCGCCGTGGCCCCGCAGGTCAGACGCGCCTCCCAGGGCAGTGCCGGGATAAGGGCCAGCAGGAGGCAGGAGTTGGCCGCGGTGACCCGGTAGGCGGCGGCCCGGTCCATGACGAGGTTCGTGGCACGCGACGCCTTGGGGCCGCCGCCGAGCATGACCGGGGTGAGGTAGCTCAGGGCACCGACGAGAATCTGCAGGGCGAAGCCCGCCCCCAGGGCCACCCGCAGGGCGTGGATGAGGTCACGGGCCCCCGACGCCCCGGCGTCGGGACCGGCGACGGTGATCCCCGCCCCGAGCACCACCACGCAGCCCAGGAACCAGGTCACGGCCGCGGTTGCCGAGGCGGTGGCAAAAGACGTCGGCGGCACGCGCCGGGCGGTGCGCCAGGCGGGGAGGACCACCCCGCCGGCTCCTGCGAGGTAGACCAGGGCGCCGATACCGCCCAGGGGCGACCACAGCCCGGAGCAGGCCACCAGCGCCGTCCCCGCCACCAGGAGGGGCAGCCCCCGGAGAGCCCACCGGGGCGCCTCGGGCTGCATCTTGGTGCGCAGCATGGTGGGCCACAGGACCGTGAGCGTGCCCAGGACCGTGGTCCCCACGAACCCCAGGAGCATGGTCATGGTGTGGGCCACGTAGAGGCGGTCGGCGGTCCCGGAGGCACCGCGGTCCTCGGCCCAGCTCGTCAGGTAGCCCAGGGTGGCACCCACCGCCAGGAGCGTCAGGGCCACCACGTAGGCTAGGGCCAGGGTGCCCAGGCGCGGGGCCACGGCCCGCCGGTACTGGACGCTTATGGCCGCCACACCGGTGAGCGCGGCGAGGACCACCAGCCCCACCCCACCCAGGGCGAGCCCCGGGCGGGCTGCCGTAATCCCTACCAGGACGGTGGCGGTCCCCAGGCCGTGGACACCCAGCCGGACGTTGACCAGGGCGGCGCCGCCCAGGGCGGGGCGGTGCAGGAGGGTGTCGGCGAAGTGCGCGGACCACACGGTGATAGCGCTGCCGATACCGCCCAGGAGGAGGGCGTGCAGGGGCAGCCAGGTCCCCCACGAGGCCAGGGGCCCGCCCAGGACCAGCACGGCCAGGACGGCGGCACTCACCAGCCAGCCCACCACGACGGCATTGCGGCGCACCTGGGTGGTGCGGCGGTGGGGACGACGTGGTGGTGAGGACGGCGCGGGGCTCACCCCGGTCCCCCCAGGGCCGTCAGGGCCCGCACCAGGTCGGCCTTGTTATCCACAACGGCAACCGTAATAAACTGCGACCGCACCTTTCAACGTCCTACCCGGACGCAGGTGCCCCGGCCCGTCGGCCAGCACCGAGCACTATGTGCCTGACCTCCCGTAAGGAGCACCCATGAGCGAGGACCCGAACCTCATCCCCGTGACCGAGATCCGTCGTACCGGCCACAGCTGCGGCTGCGGCGAGCACGACCCCGAGCGCCTGACCCTGGACGCCCGCGCGATCCCCCACCGCCTGCGCCACGCCGCCGTCATCGGCGCCGTCTCAAGCCTGCAGGTGGGTGAGGGCCTCGACCTGGTGGCGCCCCACGTGCCCACCCCGCTCCTGGTCCAGATCGACCAGCAGCTGCCCATGACCTTCCAGCACACCCTGCTGGAGGCCGAGGACGGCTACGCCCGCGTGGAGATCCTGCGCACCGCCTGAGATCCGCCCCGTCGCCCCCGGGTAGGTGGCGCGCGGTCCGCTGGCCCCGGGTAGGTGGCGCGCCCACGCTCTGCCGCCCGCGGGTCGTCGCCTGCCGCCCTCCGGCAGGTGGCGCGCCCATGGGACCATTGCCACGGACACCACCAGCACGACGTCGCCCCCGGGCAGGTGGCATGCCCGGTGG
>ERZ773070.1730-NODE-1730-length-13027-cov-2.283996_pt1 | contig 13027 bp, 13 predicted proteins | sample MGYA00580618_ERZ773070 | MGnify/ENA primary metagenome ERZ773070 (study PRJEB29015, sample SAMEA2738023) | human oral metagenome | biome: human oral; feature: human-associated habitat; material: dental | place: China | collected 2019 ...
TTTTCTTTATTCTCATTTATACGAGCATCGAATACATCTTTTTCTGCATTCAAATCAGCTCCTTCTACTCTCATAGAATAACTAGGTTTGAAGTTAGTTAAAGTATTTTGTAGTATTTGATTTAGAGTCGCTGATAAGTATTTTGCTATCTTCATAAAATAGAACTTTCTTTCAGCTGGGTCCATATCAGAATCTACATCAAAATCATCTCTTTCATCATTCTTATCTTCATCATCTTTTCTTGCAAGACGAGAAGCTTTTTGTGCTTCTATTGAAAGAGACGGTACAATTCTATGTATTCCATTGAACATTTCATAGATTACTTTTTGATATAGATACGGCATATTAACTCCTACTATACCAAATTTATCTATTATTGTCTTATCAGATAATTTCTTAGAATCTATATATGGAGATAAGTAGTCAAATGCCACTTTATCAAAGAAGTTCTTTCTTATAGCTCCTATAGATTCTGGATAATACTTCATTATCGTATTTCTAAGTATTATATCAGAAAGACCATTTGGAAACTCTTCCATTCCTTGAGATGTATCAAATATTACATCTGAAATCATAGATACATAATCTCCCGCATCCATTACTGTAAGATAAGATATATAAAATATCCTAGAAAAAGTAAATAGCATAGAAAATGTATATATGTCGTAACTTGCAAGTCTTGCTTCTTCTTGGTCTCCACCTTGAATATTATCTACAGCTACAGCGTGCGTGTATCTGTCTATAATATCTATTATTCTTTCATCTTTAGCGAATCTATTTAAAACATTCGTAAAGTATTTCTTTTTAACAGCGTGTGCTGATAATTTCTCTCCGTATAACTCCTTTGAGTTTTCAAGCATATAAGAACATCTTTTCTGAATCGTATCAGTCTGTAAAGACTTCGCTAGTTCAAATAAATGTCCTATTATGTATCTGTAGTCTGTATCGGTTTCAGACTCATACGGTGCTCTATTTTGCTTAACCCACGTAAGCATTCTATTTAGAGCATTGACAACAGATACCGCAGTGGGAGATGTCATTCCCCCATTGCTTCTCGCTCTTTTAAAACGAAGAGGTGTGTTACCTATATGAAATATAATATCCTTTCCGTTTTCTAAAAATTTAGCATAAACATTGTTACTCATAATTCCTCCTTTAAATTTAGACTTCATTATCCTACATATATTATATATAACTTAAATAAGGTATAACCTTCAAATCCCCCACAGAAGTCATCTCTATAACTCCTATGCTATCAGCCTCTGTTGCAGAATAGTATTCGTTATGTGATATAGCAAATACTTGTAAGTCTTTAACTGATGCGAAATTAACTATTATATCTAAGAATTTTCTTTTATTTTCTTTAGATAATGTAGCATCCATTTCATCAAGTATAAAGACATTATAATTCGGTATCATAACGCTATTTAGAGCAAGAGTTGTAGCAAGAGCCATAATAGCCTTTTCTCCGTCACTCATCTTAGATATATCGTCTGATACAAACTCATCTTTTTGAACCTTTATTATAAAATCTTTCTCAGTTATTGTAAAATCGTGAACTCTGTAAGGAATGTCTGTGAGTTCTAAGAAGTTATTAGTAATCTCTTTTAAGTTTAGAACTATTCTTCTCATAACTTTAACTGGTAAATGTTTAGTTAAAGTTTCTCTTATCTTTTCACTATCCTTTTCATCTATTGTGGCTTTTTTGAGTTCATCTTCTACATATTCCCTTAAAGATATATTAAAATCTATTTTCTTTAAACTTTCTTCAAGTTCTTTTATATTTTCTTCGACTCTTTTAAGTTTCTCTTGAGTTTCAGCTTGTTCTATTCTCTTTGCTTTATCTTTAGCTATGATATTTCTTATAGATACACTATCTTCTATTATAGAAAGTTGTATCTCCTGCATATCATTTAAAGACATATTAAAATACCTAGAAGTTTCTATATCTTGCGATACTCTTGGTATTCTTTCATTTACCTTTTCTATTTTAGCTAGAGTTTCTTTATATTCTACGTTCCAAGTATCAAGATTTGTCTTAATTACAACTATATCTCTATTAATAGCTTTATCGTATTCTTGCTTCTTTTCAAAATAAGATATAGCAACTCTTGATACATATATTATATCTTCTACTGTATCATCAAAAGAAAAAGCATTACCGTCAAGTAAGTATCTTCTGAAGTTATCTCTTGATTTTAAAAAATCTCCAAGTATAGATAAAGTATCATTATTTTCTATAATAGAATACACAAGTTTTATATTATATAGTGCATTTACTTGAGTATCGTGCTTGTCAAGCTTTATCTTAATTTCTGATAACTTCTCTTTACTATCTTGAATATCTTTTACTATGGCTTCATATTCTTCGAGTCTTGCTCTCATATTTATAAATTCTTTTCTAAGTAAACAAGTTTCATCTTTGCAAGATTCAGGTGGAGATACTAGATTATCAGCTACGTATTTTTCTTCTCTTAATCTTTCTAGTCTTTCTATTTTATTTTCTAATTCACTATATAGAGCTTTAATAGGAGCTACTTGTTTGCACTTCATTGTATACATCTTTCATATCTACTAGATTCGAAACGTCTTCTATATTACCTAGAAACTCTTTAATTTGATTATAACCTAGTATAAATGAAGATAGTTTATCATTTGTAGTAAAATGTCTTTTATTATTAATAGACAAATACTCATGATTATCAAGTTCTTTCTTTATTACATCTACATCTATTTCAGATGCTATCTGACTTTCTGCAAGTCTTAAATTAGCGTCTACTATATTTTTAGATAGAAGCTCTAAAGCTCCTTGAAGCTTTGATTTCTCATTTCTTCTAGCAAGAATATAATCCCCAAGAGTTGTAAGTATTTTGTATTCATCTATTATGTCTCTTATCTTAGTTATTATATCGGAATCTCTATCTAGTTCTTCTACTTGCAGTTTAAGCTTTGATACTTCTTCATCTGACATACAGACATTCTCATCTTTTACTTTATTTTCTAAATTCTTAAGTTGAGCTATCTCAGCCATAGTATTTGATTTGTCCATAAGTAAACTCTCGGAACTTGGAAGATTTGCTAGTTCTTTTTCTTTTGCTTCTCTTGTCTTTTTAGCGTGAATGTACTTCTCTGATATAACTTTTACAAGTTCTTTTGTGTCCCCTATCGGTGATATAGATTGCATGAAATCTCTTCTTGCTCCAGATTTCATATTTACTATACCTCTATCTTCAGAATTAAGATACGCAAGTTTCATAAGTTTTGTATCAAGTCCTATCATCTGCTTAATACGAGCTTTAACTTCATTAACTGATGAACTCTCAACTATTTGAACTTGCTTCCCGTTTTCTATTTTAGCTAAATCAGCTATGCAAGAATGCGTCTCTCCATTAGGTTTATAGATATAATGAACTTTATAATCTTCATTATTATATGTAAAATACACAATCTTTTCACCAGTTTCATAAGGTACAATATCGTATCCGTCGGAAATCGACGGAAGCAAGTTAAGTTCAGATGCAAGTGTTGATTTCCCAGTTCCATTATCTCCTACTATCATAATAGTGTGATAATCTTGTGGGAATTCTATATCTATTTTAGTTCTCTTTGTTCCTTTTACAAAACGATTAAAATTAACAAGTATTACTCTTTTAAGTTTAACCATAATATGTTCTCCTTTATACTTTTATTCTCTAGTGGGGTGTTTGTGAAAAATTACAAAAAAAAAGAATATGGGGATTTCTCCCCATATTAATTTTATACATAATATATTGACATATTTCTTAACTTATCTATCTTATCTTCTAGTTTTCCTATAAGAGCTACTTTCTTTGCTTCGGGAATATCATCGCAAGTTTTAAGCCAAGTCATATATTTATCTAAAGACTTAATAGCAAACTTCTTTTCATAATCATCATATATGATTTTAGTTGATAAATTTTCCAAATATCTATCTATATCATCAAGAACTGTAAGAGTTAAGTCTTTATCGTTAGCTTTAGAATAATTGGATAGTATAAAGAATTTTAAAGTAATTAGTTCATCTGTATCACCGTACTTCATAGAACGTTCATTTTCTATCCAATCTTTCTGAGTTTCCATATAAGACCTATATTCAGCTTTCTCATCGTAACTCAATTTATCATAATCTACAGATGATAAAGTCTTATAAATATCAGATGTTCTATCAAGTATATACTTTGCTTTATTCTTAGCATCTCTTATATTTTTATATCTTGCTTTGATAAGAGATATAAGCATAAGAGACACCATTACTACGAGTGTAAAAACAGCTCCAAGATACACTAGCATATCAGTTTTCGTTACCATATTTTCCTCCTTATTCTCCTAATACAAATCTAATATCTTTTATCCATTTAACTCTTTCTTTCTTAACTAGAAAGAATGCTTCTGGAGATTTAAGCCAATTTTCATAGAACTTAAGTTTATTCTTAATTCCTAATCTTTCCTCTTTAGTAGCTCTATCTATTTTAATATTAGAAAATAACTCTCTCATTTCATCATAGATAGCATAGGCTTTAAATCTTTCCTCTTTTTTCTTTTCCTTAGCTTCTACATTTTTAGCAAATCCATCAGCAAATGGTTTTATTATTAAAAACCATAGAATTGTAAGTCCACCTAAACTCATAAGTCCTTTTATTAATCCTTCTCCGTATGTCATTTTTCTTCCTCCTTATTATTGTGTGTATAATAGAAAACTATAGCATCTAGTAGTTCCTTTTCGTCTTTATAATATTCTAAAGACTTTTCATTGAGATAATTCTTCATATCTATATTAAGTTTTACCCATACTGGTTGTACATCAGTTTCTTCATATAGCTTTATTTCCTTAGCATATTTATCAAGTCTATTATCATCTTTTATCTCAGTAAAGCAATAATCTATAACGGCGTTTAAAAGCTCATCATTACTTTTATGAAACTTTAAAGGTAAGTTATTTTTAAAGTTATGTACGTCATCTAAGACACATGGGTTGACATCTTCAATGACTGATAACTCTTCCATAAGTTTTTCGAGTTCTAAATGAGCTTTATGCAAATCTACCATTTTAGATTTATCTTCTTCAATTTCAGCTATTATCTTATCCATATTATCTACAGCATTTTGTGTACGCTTTCTCTGAATATATACACGTATAAGAGTATAAATACTCATAGATATAGATATGATTCCTATAGTTGATGATATTATTCTTAGAAGCATTAGTATTCACTTCCTTTACCATACTTATAATCCATAAGTATTGAATTATACTCATCTATGGATACTACAAATTCAGTTTCTCCACTTTCTTGCTTTTCAAGATACGGAATTATAACTTCATTTGTATCTTGAGTTAGTTTAACTGTATTCATTCTCATAGCTTCTATTATAGCCTCTCTTTTTTCTTTAGTCATTTTCTTATCCCCTTCCAAGCATCAAAGTTATAGTTTCCGATATCTTCACTCAGATGAACTAACTCACGCCTAGTATTATTATCATCAGTTTCTATAGATAATCCTGACATCAATGCAGCATATTTATTTATATGCTTTCCTACATTGGTTTTAATATTTTCTATTATATTATCTCTATTTATAATAGCTGATATTAGCCTTTCTTTAGAAAGAGTTTCTAAGAATTCTTTATCAGACGCTTGAAACTTATATCCTTCTACATCACCTACTTTATCAAGAATGGCAGTTTCTCGCACATCATCATCCATAGGTATATTAGGAATAGGTTTTAGTTGACGATGCTCAGAAGTTAAAATCTTACTCCAATAATTAGAGTCGAATTTTTCTTTCTTTTTTACATCATAGAAAAGAAATCTTACTGTACCATCCTTTTCTATTATTTCTTTTGCTTCTCCTACAAGTCTATCAAGTATTTCATCTTTTAATTCATTTAACATTATATCCTCCTATCTTCTTATTATATCTTGTAAATGTAAAATAGCTTCCTCCAACTTAGCTTTATATAGCTCTCTTTCGCTGGTACTTTCGCACAAGAGGTCATTACTATTAAGCCATGATATATAAATTCTGTAAGCCTTCACATAGAACTTTATCTTATAATCATATGTAGAAGATAGTCTATTCGTTTCCCACGTAATATCATCTATATCTTCTAAAACCACCCTTCTTAATGAACGATTCATACTATTAGAAAATAAGTCGAGACAATCACGTCTTAATCTCATTACATCTTCTACATTTCCATGACGCATAACATCTTCGGATTTTAGCCATTCGAGTTGTAATCCCGCATACTCACGGTAATTGCCTATAACAGAATCACGACTTGTATATTTCATTTCAGCAAATGCTATCTTTAAAGCATCATGAACTTCTTCAATTCTATCTTTTATATACTTTCTCTTTTCTTTATTACTAGGACTATTACCATATCTATCATAAATTTCTCCAAATACGATAATCAGCACAAATGAGGTAAGTATACCAAGTATAAACATTTCTAAATCTCTATACATAACTACTTACCCTCCTTATGAGATAAATGTACATCTGGTATAGAAAACGCAAGAAGTCCAGCAAGTCCTACGTTATCTGAAGTTGAAGTTCCTATTGGGTCTATTATACCTAGCTGGTCCATTCTAAAACTTCTATCACGAGTTATCTCAGCATCATCTTCTATATTTGAGATATAACCAAAGAAGTTGTATACATCAACTTCATTTGCAGACTTTGTAATAGCATACTGATTATTATTCTTAATAATAGTACACACGGTTCTTGGGTCTACATTTATCTTAGATTTATAGGTATTCAAGTTTTGCTTCTTAGCTTTCTTACCTGCTATCTTAAGTCCCTTTTTAATCTCCATTCTAAGTTTACCTCTTAAAGAAGTATGCAGTGATATTACTTCTTCAGTACCGCCGTAAGTTGTAGCTATTATATATCTATATAAACTATCAACTACATCAGTTGGTGGAATACTATCTCTTACATTCTCAACATCCATATCTTCTAAACCCCAGTGGTCTAAATCCTCTATGGTATTTTCTAAGATTTGAGCAAACTCAGCCTTTCTATCCTCATCTTCTATATCTAGTATCTTCTCTACATCCTTTTTAGTAAGCTCTGGATTTCTTCCTAAGAATAGTAAAGGATTATAGTTACTTGAGAATATATTAGTTATAAATATAGGCTCTCCGGTATTTGGCGATTTATCTACAGACAGATAACTTACATAGCTTGGGTGTTGGCATTTAAGCTTTCCTTCTTTTGTAAGAGATATACTATCTTGTATATGAAACTTATTAAAGTAGTGATTTCCGTTAAGTCTTATAACGTTATTTATAAGTCTCGGAATATACAAATTCACTCTTATAAATAGTGATTGTGGTTCTTCTTCAACACTCATCATATTCAAATCATATGTAAGTATCTCTTGTTTTAAGTGCTCATCATACCATTCAAGTTTAGGTAAACTTAGAAGTTCCCTTCTTGTATTTGCTTTACCCGGACCTATGGTATTATCTGAAACCTTATCTTCGGATAACAAAAACCAGCATTCCATACAAGATATAACATCATCTGACATATCTATGTATATATCTTCTTTTGTCTTTGTCTTGTGCATATAGTCAACGTTTGTCATTCTAAAATCTTCCTCTAAATTCACAGGAAGCATTCTGTAACCATAAAGTCTAACTCCAGTTACAGTTTTTAGAATGTCGACTACTATTGTCTTAAGTTCTCTTCTTTCTTTATCTACAACCATAGGATTTATAGAATTTATTGAAAGTTTTTCTCTTATTCTATTATTAAACTTCATTATAACTCCTTTCTAAAAAAGAAAGGCGAGCTTAACTCGCCAATCTTATTATAATACTGATGTATGTTCAACGTCAGATTTGAATGCCATATTAACTGAGTTATCAGTTGAATACTTGTAAACTACAGTTGGCTCTCCGTGTTCATCGGTTACAACAAATGCTGCAATTCTTAATGGACCTATTGCAGCCTCTTGTTTTGCGAGGTCTGTATATAATCTGTAAGTAACACCTTCAGATTGTAAGAAATCTGCATTTTCTCCAGATTCTATACAAATTCCTATCGCTTCCATTAGCTTATTTTCAATAAGCATCAAATCATACAAAAGACTATCAATGTAATCTTTTGAAGTAGCTCCTTTGAATTGAGCTATAATTAGTTTAATATTTTCTGGTATTCTCATTTCATCTTGGACGCTGTATCTTTTGATACTCGGAATACCATTAACGTTTTTGAATTGCAATGATATAGTCGAATCTATATCTTTTGCTTCCGCATGTAACACAGCTCCACCTTGAATTAAACCAGTTATAAGATAACTTAATTGGTTATTGTCTGTCCAAGTTAAACCGCCTTCAAGTTGTTCTGCTACCCATTGTTCCGCTTCTTTCTTTAAATTTCTTGCCATTTTTATTCCTCCTTAAAATTTGTAATTATTTATTATTATTTTCATCTAAAGCCGTATATCTTCTTAATAAGTCTACTAAGTATTGTACGTCTTTAGACTCATAATTGCCAGATTCAAATGCTGCATAAAGTTCAGCAAAACCGTAAGCACCTATAGGTACTTCCATTCCACCTTCAGATAGAAGCTTATATTCATTTTGTGTCATATCTGTAGCTTCATATCTTTCTTTGTTACTATCATTCACTTTAGGTAATTTAATAAGAGCTGTTCCTGATACGTATTCTTCAGGCACTACTGTGAATTTAATCTTTAAGATATGAGATAGTTTCTTAAGTTGAGAAAGTGTTACACTATCACTTTCTATAGCGTTGCATATTGCTTTTGCTTGAGAAACCATTTCTCTTGGAATGTAGAAAGTTTGACCACTTATAGCTTCTTTTATATAGTTGAAGTTCATAGGGTCTATATCACCTTCTGTGAATGTATAATCGAATTCTACATATTCATCAACATTACCGCCAAATATATCAGAAACACCCATAAGTTCAGATAGTCTATATTCTGATATATCGTTACCAGAAGCTATGTTATATATTAGATACGAAGATATCTTGCTACTATTTACATAGTTTCTAGCTAGTTTAAGATTAGATAAATCTATTACATTGTGATGTACTAAATCTGATACGAATTTTAAACCATTACCCGGTATAATATTCACACCATTCCAAGAAAGCGTATTTCCTATATCGAATTTATCTGGATATGAAATACCACTCATGTTTGAAAGTATTTGAACTGAACTAAGTTCTTCTATAGGAATAGCGATACCTTCTTCACTATTAGATTTAGCATAGTGCTTACCACCTTTACTGTAAACTGATAAATCGTAACTTGGATATAAAGCATCTTTGTAAGCTACCCACCCAAAGCACACCTTTCTTACATCAAACTCTTTGTATTTGCTTTCTAATACAAGGTGTGGTGCACTATTCCACACAATATCTTTCAAATCCTTTTCTGGGATAAGGTGTACGCCTTTGCCGTTATCGACACTAGGTACTACAACCAAAGAAGTTAGCTCACCAAAATTATCCTTTTGCTTTCTAAGTATTCTTTCAGCATCATTACTTTTTGGTTTTTTATTTTCAAAAAGTATTTCATTTTCTCTTTCTTGTAACTCCTTTTGTTTCTTTTCTTCCAATGCTTTCGCATCTTTAACAGCTTCACGAGCAGCTGTCCCAGCTCCTTTTGCGATTTCTGCATTTTTCTTTGTAATTCTAATTGTCATTTTTAATTCCTCCTTAAAATTTTATTATGACTTTCGCCTACATATATAATATATAGGCGAAATATATTATTCTTCATCATTAAAGTTAGGATTATTTAACTTAACACCCATAGCCATAAATAGAGCATTCACATTTTGTATACTTTCTTGCTCTGTCATAGAGTTTATATATTTCAAATCATCAGGGTGCAGTGAGTTTACTTGAACGTCAGCAACAAGTGATGATTTTCTAACTGGTGTATTTCTTATCCTACTTTCACCAGTTCTTAGTATTATTCCACGAGAGTCAAAACTTCCTTTAGCTCTTAAAGACAGTTGAGTTTCTGCAACTTGCTTTAGAGGTGTTACGAAAAGTTTAGATACAAATGCTTCTCCTAAACACATTTCTCCATGTTCTGTATTCATATAGACTTTAGTTCTTTTTACATCAAGTCCTACAGAGTTCATATAGTTACGAGCTTCATAACAAGTCCCTATAGTTGTCCCACTATGATAAGTAGATTGATACCAACGAATTTGTGGGTCTTTTATGAAATCTTCAAATCCACCATTTTCAAACTCATACTTATAAGCTTCATACATCTTCTTATCCATAATAGATAGTATCTTTAAGATATGAGTTTTCATTTCATCTAGTGGCTTTAACTTCTCTTTTATAAATCTTTCTATTACCATCGTGATATAAGTTTGAAACATTTCCATCGGAACTTCCATAATAGCACGATTAAATAGTGCTAGACAGTTTCCAAGATATTCTAAGTTTCCGTATTCTTTTGTATAGTATTTACCACTATCAAATACACTAGAAACTGTAAACTTATTTCCACATCTTCCTGTAATCTTTTGTCCGTTTATAGGAACTTCTCTGTCAACAGTTGTAATCTTTAGAACTATTGCTTTCTTTGAAAGTATTTTCTTATACTTAAAACCACCTTCTTTATCATAGATAGTTCTTAAGAAGTTATATTTGTCTATAAAATCATATGAGAATTTTGATTCAGAATACTCATCATTTTCATAGAACTCCTTTAAGGAATCTAATACTTCTCTTTCATACTTTCTGGTAGCTTCTATAAGTCCTGCAAGATACGTATTTTGACATTGTTCTCCAAGCTTTTGCCTACAAGTTATGTCAACCACTTTACCTCTTGCATAAACTCTTTTGTCATTCTTATTAACTGAGTCCATTCCACTTGCGAGTTTTACTCTTTGATATTCTCCCTTTTGCTTAGCTATAGCTAAAAGTAAATCATTTTGTATATCTTCTCCTACAAGTGGGAAGGGTCTATAAATATCGTCAGTTCCATATAGGTTCTTTAGTATGTCATTATCGACATCTATTATCTCCTCTGTAACTTGATACTTCCAACCTGCAAATCTTTCAGCTAGGCTCGTAGAAATTAAACCAGCATCTTCAATAGATTTGACATCAATAGAAAGTACAGATAAAGCGTTTACTCCCCATTTATACTCCATATCTTCTCCATATGAATTAGTACGTATGATAGACTCATCTTTTGGTATTTCATCTCCTTCTTTATATGAAGATAAATCATCTATCATTTTAACTCCATATCCAGCTCCAGTTTCTTCATATCCGTGGAACTCTATGTAATTGAATTCATCGTTTTCTTTATCATATAGAATATATGAAGTTACACCACAATACTCTCCATTTATATACTTCGGGATAGCTTTACAAAGAGTATAGTTATTCTCAGCAAATATATTCTTAGTAGACTTAAGAATATCATACGAGTATGCTGTATCTACTATTGGGACTTCACCGCTTTCTATTGGACGGTATTGGTTCGAGGCATTTGAGAACATATTACCTCTATTTTTGGAAACCATACCCTCGTGTGGTATTATATTTCCTTTTCCATTAAATCTATCAAGCATTTCATTCCATTCAGGAATGTCCTTGTATAGAGTTGTCTTTAATTCTTTCATTTTCTTTTCCTCCTTTAAACTTAAATTAACACATACTGTGTCTACATATATAATATATAGATAAAAAATAAAGGGTGGGTTTAACCACCCCAGTATTTTTAGTTTCCAGTTAATTCTCTAGCCTTCTTAGCAAAGTCTGTAAAATTTTGACTTTGGTATTGAACTAAAGTTACAACATGGTCCAATCTTTTAATTTGGCTATTATACCATTGCATAGCCTCTTGTGGACCATATGTTCTTTCTATTCCATTTTTGATAGTTGCTGCATGTTGTAGATAATCTTTAGAATATCCTAATATTAATACTTTATCGTCACCTTGAATAGTGAATGGAATGAATAATGACATTCTATCCCAAGTAATCATAACTTGTCCAGAATAGTCATTAAAATAAATCATATTAACATAATGTCTTCTAACTCCTATACTGTCAGCATACTTATCAACTCTTGCTATAGTGTCACCAATACTGTAACCTTTGTAAGTGATTTGTAGTACCTTATTAACTACTGACAAATCAAAGTCGTTAAAGTCTCTAACGTCCCACGCTTCAGTATCGTTTATATAATACTTAACGTAGTCAAGATATTCAGGACTAGATAAATAGCTGTAATCCACATTATTAACATAGCCCACATCTTGATTCTTTTTACCAGCACAATAAGAATCACAACCCATAAACATAAAACCTAAAATCATAACCATTAAAACCTTCATAAATCTTTTCATAATAATACCTCCATAAATTTTTATTTTGCTTTCAGATATTTCCGTTGCTTACCTATATTATATATGTATACAAAAAAGAAAGGTGTAAGTAAATTACACCAATCCTTTTAAGACCTTGTATTTCTTTATAATATTATAAATATTTACTAGGTCCTTTTGAGGCAGGTTTACTACCTCTTGATTTATTTCTTGTATATAGTCTACTAAATCTTCGCACAAAAGGTATCTGATATCTACCTTCAATGCTCTTGACAAATTTGATAGACTAGAAACCTTTATCTTCTTGAAGACATTAGTTTCATACTTGTGAATCTGCATATAAGACTCACCAATTAAGTCTCCAAGTTCTTTTTGAGAAAGCCCTAATCTAGTTCTTTCTCTAAATATTCTTCTGCTCATTTCTTTACTTAGTTCAATTCTTAGTATTGCCATTTTTATTCCCCCTTTAGGTTTAAATTATCCCAGTGAGTTCTTAAGCCTTCTTAAGTTTACTCTTGGGTCTACATTTATTATATATAATTGAAAAAAAAAACGTCTATTTTCGTATTTCTATAAATCTATCTCCTTGGTATACTATTACTTCTATTGTAGATTTATAGTCATCTTGTATTTCAAATAGTATAGTAAA
>ERZ773070.1732-NODE-1732-length-13021-cov-12.936218_pt1 | contig 13021 bp, 8 predicted proteins | sample MGYA00580618_ERZ773070 | MGnify/ENA primary metagenome ERZ773070 (study PRJEB29015, sample SAMEA2738023) | human oral metagenome | biome: human oral; feature: human-associated habitat; material: dental | place: China | collected 2019 ...
CGGCGACGAGGCCCGCCAGCACGTCGCCCGATCCCGCCACGGAAGCCCAGCCGCAGCCCAGGGGCGCCACAATGGCACGGGCGGAGTCCCGGCCTCGTGGTTCCCCGGGACTGCTGGGGGCCTCCGGCCCGCGCGCGCCTCCGGGGTCGTGGGTGTCCTCTCTGGGTTCGCCGGAACCCTCCCGACCGCGCGCCCCTCCGGGGTCGTGGCCCCTCTCCGGTCCGTCCCCCTGCTCGGGTCCGCACGCGCCCGCCCGCCCTGGCGCGCCCCCATCGGCCGGGGTGGCGCGGGCAGCGCCGTAGACGATGGTCGCCGCCCCTTTGAGGACCACGGTCGCGCCCGTCAGCTCGTGTAGGCTCTGTGCGGCCCACAGGGGGGCGTCCCCGACCCGCGCGCGCGTCGTCGGGCTGCCGAGCGCGGTGAGCAGGCGCGCCGCCTCCCCGTAGTGGGGGGTGATCGTCAGCGCTACGGACCGCGTCCGGTCGACGAGGCCGGGGACCAGGTCCAGCGCCCACGCGTCGATCACCAGGGGCAGGCCCGCTTCGAGGCAGAACTCGGCGAGCTCGAGGGCCTCGGCGCGGCGCGCCTCGTCGAGCCCGGGGCCGATGAGGCCCGCCTGTATGCGCCCCCCGGCGGTGACCACACCGGGTTCGGCCGCCAGGACCAGGTCCTCGACGCGCCTTGTCGAGTTGAGGCGCACCATTCCGGCCCCGCTGGCGAGCGCCCCGCGCACGGCGAGCACTCCGGCGCCCGGGTAGGTGTCGGATCCGGCGACGACGCCGACCACTCCGCGCGTGTACTTGTGGTCCTCGGAAGTCGGGGCGGGGTAGTGGGCCGCCGCGCTCGCGGCGGTGTGGAGGGCGACGGGCGGGGTCCGCTCCGCATCGGCGGGCCCGAGTCCCAGGTCCACGCGTTCGATCCGCCCGGCGCACCCCGCAGCGGGGGGCAGGACCAGTGCCTCCTTGTGCGCCCCCATTGTGACGGTCACCTCCGCGGGCAGGAGTGGACCGGGCACCTCCCCGCGGGCGTCCGTCAGGCCGGAGGGGACGTCGACGGCGACGACGGCGGGGCCCGCCGAGCGTTTGAGGGCGGCCAGCGCCCTGACCGCGTCCGCCAGCGCCCCCTCCAGGGGGCCGCGAACCCCGGTTCCCACGATCCCGTCGATCCAGACGCGGGCGCCGGCCAGGCGCACGGCGTCCTGCCCGTCCAACTGATCGAGGGGGCGGCCCGCCAGGTCGGCGACCGCGACCCCCGCCGCCCGCGCGCGGCCCAGGGCCCGCTCGTGCGCCCCGGGTTTGAGCAGGAGCGCCATGCAGGCGGTGCCCGCGTCCTGCAGGATGGCGCACGCGTAGAGCGCGTCGCCCCCGTTGTCGCCCGAGCCGACCAGGGCGACGACCTGGGGGGCGGCGCCCTCCGGCGCGCCATCGTGGGCGGCGCTGTGGGGGGAGGGCGCCAGGGACGGCCCATGCGGCGCGACGGAGGACAGGGCGGCCGAGGGCGCTTGGCAGTCGGACGGGACGGCGGCCGGATAAGCCCCGGAGGCGGGGGCATTGCCCCGAGGACCGGCCTGCGGATCGGCCAGGGGACCGGGGCCCAGGCGCCAAGGATCGACTGCGGATGGCCGCAACTCGTCGCGGGGCCGTCCGAGCAGGCCCCGCACCGCGTCCGCCACCCCCGTGGCGGCCCGCTCCATGAGGGCATCGGGACGCCCTTGGGCGCGCGCCTCGGCGATCAGGGGCGCCTCCATCCTTCTGACCGTGGCGAAAGTGTGGGCGGGGATCGGTTCTGCGGCGCTCATGCCCTCCATGCTCGCACACCCGGGGCGGACCGGCGCCCGCCGGCAATCCCTGGAGGGCACAGACCCAGCCGCATTGGGGTAGGCAACGGGTCATTGGGGCAGGCAACAGAGCAATAGAAACGACGCATTGGAGCAGGCAACGGGTCATTGGGGCAGGCAATAGAGCATCAGAAACGACGCATTGGAGCAGGCAATAGGCCATTGGGGCAGACAACTGTGCATTGGGGTAGGCAAATTGCCTACCCCAATGGGTGTTTTCCTACCCCAATGCGTCTCACCGGGAGCCAGCGACGGGGGTCCCTTCTGCGGCAATCCCCCACTGAAGCGCGCCCGCGCCCCGGATCCGGGAGCGGCACCGGGCCCAGTTCCCAGCGGTACCGCGCAGCCCCCGCGCGCACAAGCCCAGGCGCTCCGCGCCATGGGCCGCTTTCACAGCGATACCAGGATCCGCGTCGGCGGCTGCGGGGCTGTCCCTTACAGCGGCTCTGCTTTCCCAGCGCCACCACTCTTCGCAAGCGCTATCACACTTGCAAACTGACGGTATCCCTTTGAAAACCCCGCTCCGCATGCAAAACAGCCCGAACACCAGCCCGACGGGCGAGTTGACGGCCTCACCGTCGTCACGAACAATATGCAAAACAGCCCGAACACCAAACCGACGGGCGAGGCTCCCCTTCGAGAGCACGACTTCGCGTGCAAAACAGCCCGAGCCCCGGCCCTAACCACCGCACTTCGCATGACAGAGCTCCGTCCGGGCGCCTCAACCAGCCCCGCGCGATCCCGGGCAAACGCGGGCCCACATCGGGGCAGGCAACAGGCCACCGGGGCAGGCAGTTTTCCTACCCCAATAGGCGGTCCCCTACCCCATTGCCCGTATCCTGCCCCAATACAGCTCACCGCACTCGGAAGGGCTGCACCGAGCACCCGGCACCGCCTTGACCAGTACCGGGGAGCTCACGACCACCGTCGAGCCGAACACACCCACCACCGTCGAGCCGAACACACCCACCACCGCCGAGCCGATCACAGGCACACGCGCGTCGGAATCCCGGCCTCCCCCGAATGCCACACCGCCCGCCTCCGGGCAGCCCCGCTCTCAGGCGGCGTCGAGGGACTTGGCGATCCCCGCCAGAACGGCCCCGGCGATCACCAGGAAAACGCCGATGCCCGTCCAGCGCAGCTCCTTCCTGCTGCGCGTCTCGTGCAGCCACAGGATGCCCAGCGGCGTGGAGATCAGGATCCCCAGCTGCGAGAGCGTGAATCCGGTGCCCGCTCCGAGGTTGTTCGAGTTGAGCTGCAGCAGCAGGATCGCGATGCCCCACAGGACGCCGTTGAACACGGAGGGGAACATGCGCCGGTGGCGCAACGACGCCTCGGGGTCGACGCCGCCGCGCCCCTGGATGGCGAAGAACACGGCGGCGTACGCGGTGTAGCCGACGGCCTGCGGCAGCAGGAACTCCTTCGGCGCGATGCCGAAGTACTTGATGATCAGGGGGAAGGCGACCAGGCCGAGGGTCGAGGAGGTGAGCAGGACCGCTCCCCTCCCCCAGTCCAGGCCGGCCGCGTCCGAGCCCGCCTCGGAGCGCGAGAGGAACCAGATCCCCACGATCAGCACCGCGATCGCCGCAATGCCGTAGGGCAGGGCGCCGCCGTGCAGCCACTCGCCGAACAATGCGATGCCCGCCACCGACATGAGGACCAACTGCCCTCCGGTGGACAGCGGCATCGTGCGCGACATGCCGAGCACGGTGTAGGAGCGCAACTGGTCGCACACGCCCAGTCCCAGCAGCAGGCCCGTGCCGAAGGACACCGCGAGGTTGAACGGCGTCCACTGGGGGTGCAGGAACGGCGTGGCCACGGCGGCCATGAGGAGGCCGCCCAGGACCGTGCCCATGACGCGCTGGCGGTCCGACCCCCCGGTCTTGCCCATCAGCGTCGTGGCGACGCCGAAGAACACGGACGGCAGGACGCCGATGAGAATGGTGGTGGGACTCATGATGGCTCCTCCTCGCTAACGGGATCCGCTGTCAATCATCCGCCCCCATCAGGCGGAACGCCGCCCGATGACCGCTAATTCACACACCCCGGCTACTCGACGGTCACCGACTTCGCGAGGTTCCTGGGCTGGTCGACGTCGAGCCCCTTCACGCCCGCCAACTCGCACGCGAAGATCTGCAGGGGAACGACCGTGAGCAGTGGCGCGTAGAGCGTCGGCACCGGCGGCACCCGGAAGACCACGTCGGCGAAGGCGTCCACGGAGGAGTCCCCCTCCTCGGCGACCACGATCGTGCGCGCGCCCCGGGCGCGGACCTCCTCGATGTTGGCCAGGACCTTGTTGTGCAGCTCGGGGCGGCGCGGGGTGGGCACGATGACGATGACGGGCTGCCCCTCGTCGACCAGGGCGATGGGACCGTGCTTGAGCTCGCCCGCGGCGAAGCCCTCCGCGTGGATGTAGCAGATCTCCTTGAGCTTGAGGGCCCCCTCCATCGCGACGGGGAAGCCCACGTGGCGGCCCAGGTAGATGACGGACGTGGCGCCTGCCATGGTGCGGGCGAATTGGCGCACCGCCTCCCCCCGCTCCAGGACGCGCTCGATCTTGGCGGGCACCTCGGCCAGTTTGTCCATGTAGTCGGCGATCTCGTCGGCGTACTTGTTGCCGCGCACCTGGGCCAGGTACAGGCCCAGGATGTAGCAGGCGGCCACCTGGGCGGTGAACGCCTTGGTGGAGGCGACCGCGATCTCGGGCCCGGCGTGCGTGAGGACCACCGCATCGGACTCGCGCGAGATCGTCGAGCCGGGCGTGTTGACGACCGCGACCACCTTCGCTCCCTGCTCGCGGGCGTGGCGGATCGCCTGGATGGTGTCCATGGTCTCACCGCTCTGGGAGATCGCCACCACCAGGGTCTTCTCGGTGACCACGGGGTCGCGGTAGCGGAACTCGCTGGACAGCTCGACCTCGACGGGGATCCGGCACCAGTGCTCGATGGCGTAGCGGGCGACCTGGCCGGCGTAGGAGGCGGTGCCGCAGCCGATCATGATGACCTTGTCGACGCTGCGCAGCACGTGCACGGGGATGCGCACCTCGTCGAGGGCCAGGTGCCCGTGGGAGTCGACGCGGTCCGCCAGGGTGGCTCCCACCGCCTCGGGCTGCTCGTGGATCTCCTTCTCCATGAAGGTCGGCCACCCGTTCTTCGTGGCGCGGTCCGACGAGAAGTCGACCTCGTACTCCTTCGGGGCGACGACCTGGCCGTCGGTGCCCACCACGGTCACGCCCCCGGCTGCGACCACGACGATCTGGTCCTGCTCGATCTCCACCGCGCGCCTCGTGTGCTCGACGAAGGCGAGCGCGTCGGAGCCGAGGAAGTTCTCCCCGTCGCCCAGGCCCACGACCAGGGGCGATGAGCGGCGCGCCGCGACGATCGCGTTCGGGGACTCGGTCGAGACCACCAGCAGGGTGAAGGTGCCCTCCAGCTGCTCCGTCACCGCCCGCATGGCGACGACGAGCCGGCGGGCCACGTCCGCGTCGGCCCCGGTCAGGCCGGCGGTCCCGCCCTGGTACGAGGCCGGGGACGCCCCGTCGTAGGCGCGGGCGATCATGTGGACGACGACCTCGGTGTCCGTCTCCGAGGCGAAGACCGCGCCGTCGGCGATCAGCTGGGCGCGCAGGGCGTCCGCGTTCTCGATGATGCCGTTGTGGACCAGGGCGAAGCGCCCGTCGGGGGAGCAGTGCGGGTGGGCGTTGGCCACCGTGGGGCGCCCGTGGGTGGCCCAGCGCGTGTGCCCGATTCCTGCGGTGGCGTCGACGGGGTGCGCCCGGTCGACGGCGGCCCTCAGATTGGCGAGTTTGCCGACCTCGCGGACGACCTCGAGGCGCCCGGGGGAGGCCAGGGCGATGCCCGCCGAGTCGTAGCCCCTGTACTCCAGGCGCGCCAGGCCGTCCATGACGACGCGGCACGACCGCTGCGACGGGCTGCTTGCAATATGACCAACGATTCCGCACATGGACTCAATTGGACCACACCGGGGGGCCGGGGGCACCGGCGAGTGCCCTTCGCCATATGGGCGCGCTCCGCTACTCCTTGCGGATCTTCAGCGACTCCACCCTGTGGTCCGCCCCCTTGGTGAACACCAGTTCCGCGCGTTCGCGGGTGGGGCGGATGTTCTCGCGCAGGTTCGGCAGGTTGATCGCGCGCCACACCATGCGCGCCGTGCTCTCGGCCTCCGCGTCGGAAAGGCCGGCGTAGGTGCGGAAGAACGAGTCCTCGCGGGCGAACGCGGTCGCCCGGAGTTTGAGGAAGCGGTCGACGTACCACTGCTCGATGTGGGACTCGTCGGCGTCGACGTAGATGGAGAAGTCGAAGTAGTCGGACACCGCGATGGAGACGGAGCCCGGCAGGGCGCGCGGGGGCTGCAGGACGTTGAGGCCCTCGACGATGAGGATGTCCGGGCGGGAGACGACGGCCTCCTCGCCGGGGATGATGTCGTAGACGACGTGGGAGTACACGGGGGCGCTCACCGAGGGCGCGCCGGCTTTCACGGCGGAGAGGAACGCGATGAGGGCGGCGCGGTCGTAGGACTCGGGGAAGCCCTTCTTGGCGATGATGCCGCGCTCCTCCAGCACTTTGTTGGGGTGGAGGAAGCCGTCGGTGGTGATCAGGTCGACCCTGGGCGTGGAGTCCCACCTTTGCAGCAGCAGTTGGAGGAGGCGCGCCACGGTGGATTTGCCGACGGCCACGGAACCGGCGATCCCGATGACGAAGGGCGTCGAGACGGGGGCGGGTTCGCCCAGGAAGGCGTGGCGCTCCGCCGCTGTGCGCCTGCGCCCGTCGACGTAGAGGTGCAGCAGCGCCGACAGCGGCCTGTAGATCGCGTCCACCTCCTGCATGTCGATGGGGTCGCCCAATGACGCGATGCGGTCGATGTCGTCCTGTGTGAGGGGCAGCGGCGTCCGGTCCGCGAGGCGCGCCCACGCTGCGCGGTCGAAGCCGGCGTAGGGGCTCGCCGGGATCGGGGATGGTGCGTCGAGGGAGTCCACACCCGCATTGTGCCCCACTTCCCGTCGGTTCGGCGCCCTCCCGGTCCGCCCTCCGCCGGCCTGGCGCCCTGTGGGCGCCGGGGCCGCGGCGGGCGTGGGCCGCAAGTCCCAGACGCTCCGGTCCCGGTGGACGCCGGGCGCCGCGCCCGCCCGGTGCGCCAGCGGTGGTCCGCCTCCCGTGGCGCGTCCCGGACGCCGTGATCGGTGTCCTGCGGACCGGGAGCCCGCCAAGGGCGCCCCTGCCCGGTGCCCTGCGCGCGAAGGGGCGGCGCCCCGGGGGTGGCCCCAGGGCGCCGCCGGGAGGCGGGCTCAGCCCAGCCAAGCCCCCGAGGGGGCGAATCTGTGCGCGACTCCGTCGATGGTCCGGGTCCCCGTCGCCATCTGGCCGCTGGGATCCAGGTAGTACCAGGTCCCCGATACCTCGACCCAGCCGGTGCGCATCGCGCCCGTGCCCGGATCCAGGTAGTACCAGTGGCCGCCCGACTGCGCCCAACCGGTGCGCATCGCACCGTCGGCGCCCAGCAGGTACCAGGCGCCGCCCTCGCTCAGCCAGCCCGTGTCCATGGCGCCCGAGGCGCCCAGGTGGTACCAGGCCCCCGATGCCTCGACCCAGCCGATGAGCATCGCGCCACTTCCCGGATCCAGGTAGTACCAGGTCCCCGAGACCAGCGCCCAGCCGCTCGCCCGCGCGCCCGAGGGGGAGTAGTAGTACCAGGCCCCGTTGTCCTTGTGCCAGCCGGTCACCATGTACCCGCGCGCGTCGAACCTGTAGGTCTGCCCGTCGACGACCAGCGTCGTGGACACCGGGTAGGTGCCGTCGTCGTAGCGGTACCACCAGCCGAAGAACCCCTGCACCCACTTGCCCGTCTTGGGCCCGGGCGCGGGCGGGTCGGTCGGATCCTGGGAGGGCGCTCCCGTCGGCTCGGCGGTCGGATCCGCAGTGGGGTCCGAGGTGGGCGCCGGAGTGGGCGCGGGGGTCGGATCCGCGGTGGGCGCCGGAGTCGGCGTGGGGCCGGGGGCAGGATCGTCCCGGGTCACCCAGTAGAGCAGGCGCGAGTCGCCGCCGCCGACGGCTTTGAGGGTGACGACCGAGGTCTCCCCGTCGCCGAGGGCGACCTCGGTGGTGGTCGCGGTGGAGGGGTCGACCAGCATGAGGCGCGAGTTGGCGGACGGCTTCTTCACCGTGAGGGTGATGTCCTGGGCGGTCTCGGCGAAGGAGCCGTCGTCGGTGCGCGGGTCGAGCAGCATCGAGGGGAACTTGGTGGTCCCGGTGAGCGCGTTGACGACCATGAACCCCTTGGGGACGGTGGTCGAGGCGCCGAAGATCTCGGCGGACTTGGCGGCTTCGAGGCCCTCGAGCTGGTCGAAGTAGCCGACCACCACGTCGCCGGGCTTGCCGCCGTTGACGGAGCCGGTGTTCGTGACGCTCATGTCCACCAGGCCGGCGCCCTGGTTCGCTGCCACGGCCTCGTCATCGGAGGCGAAGTTGCCGTAGCGGTAGCCGCTCAGGACCGGATCCTCGTCGCGGCCGTCGTACTGGCCGGGTTTGAGGGCGACGAAGGTCGAGTCCATGGCCTTCGTGTACTCGCCGATGTAGCGCACGGAGCGGAAGATCCTCGTGAACTCGTAGAAGGAGCGGGTGGGCGCGCCGTCGTGGTCGATGATCGAGGAGCGGTCGTAGCCGTTGTACTCCATGCGGAACAGGCCGAACCACTTCTGCCCGGTCGCCAGGCCCAGGGAGGGCACGATCGCCTTCTGCGAGGCGGAGACGTTGGCGTCCCAGTTGTAGTCCAGGTACTGGCCGTACAGGATCGGGCTGGAGCCGTCGCCGGTCAGGCCCTTGAGGGCGTACTCGCGCTGGGCCTGCCACGTCTGGTTGTTGAGCAGAGAGGTGACGACCCTGTCGGGGCCGGGACCGCTGGTCGTGGAGTAGTAGTAGGTGTCCCAGCTGAGCAGGTCGGGTTTGACGGCGCGCACGTAGTAGTCGAGCACCTGCGGCCTGCGCCATGTGTAGTCGTCGTACTGGTTGGAGTGGACGAGGGCGCCGGGGTAGGCGGTCTTGGACCACTCGAACCACTTCTGGTAGTAGTCGCCCTCCGTGTTGTCCCATTGCTTCTCGTCGCCGTACTGGATGTCGACCAGGGTGCTGGCGTAGGGCTTCTGCGCCTCGCTCAGGAAGTCATGGGGCTCTCCGGCCGAGGCGATCCCGTTCTTCCCGAAGGGGGCCTTGGCGAGCGCCCAGGGAGCTCCTTTGCCCAGGGACTCCATCATCGCGGTGTTGAACAGGGGCAGGTCGTAGAACATGGGGAAGGCGCCTCCGGTGAGGCCGCGCTCGTTGGCGTCGAACCCGCCGCGCCCGTAGCCCTCGGAGGGGACCCAGGCGGGCATCATGACGCCGTACTGCAGGGCGAGCGCCTGGGCGCGGTTGACGCCCCACTTGCCGTCGCCCGGGTCGAAGCCGGAGTAGCGGGCGTCCGCGGAGTTGTCGGCCCCGGAGGCCTTGGGGGCGCTGCCCTCGGGCAGGCCCCACACCTCGACGTCGTCGAAGCGCACGGCCGTGGCGATGTTGGCGGGGGTCTGGGGCTCGGTCCCGGTGTTCATCCACACGCGGATCCTGTGGGCCAGGTGGTAGGCGTTGAAATCCCAGTACCACAGGCCGCGCGCGTCGCGGGTGAGCGAGGCGTGGGTGACGATGGTCTTCCATTCGCCGCCGTCGGCCTCCTGGATGGCGATGGCGACGGAGTTGCCCCCGTGCCAGCCCTGGGCGTTGCCGGGCAGCGACGGCCAGCCGAAGCCGTTGACGCGGTGGACGTAGCGCTGCCCGTCGAGGGTGAGCTCGAATCCGGTGGTGGACCCATCCCACTGCTCGGAGCGGACCAGCGGGTCGACGGTGACGGTGGTGTTGCGGTCCCCGTCCACCAGGGCGCGGTTGTCGGCCTCGCTGCCGCCGTTGAGGGCGGCCGTGGCGGGCACCAGGACGTTGCCGCGGAAGTCGGTGTCGGTCTTGGTGATGTTGACGACGTAGGTGGCGCTCTGCCCGTCCTTCGTGACGGTCGCGGTGATGGCGTTGATCCCCTTGGCGAGGTCGAGGTTCTTCACCCGCCCGTCGCCGTCGGGCTTGGCGCCGTTGATGGTGGCCTCGGCGCCCGGTGCGGTGCGGATCCGCGCGGAGACGGTGGCCGAGTGGTAGTAGCCGGTGGCGGAGTAGGTGTGGGTGCCCGGGGTGAACTCGACGGGGGCGCCGGGCTCGCCGTAGGGCAGCTGGTCGATGACGAAGTCGGTGACCAGGGAGTCGGATCCGCCGCCCTGGAGGGGCTCGGGGACGTTGGGGACCTCGGGCCTGGGCTCGGGGCCGGGTCCGGGCTGAGCCGGGTAGGTGGTGATCGCGTTGCCGTCCGAGTCGCAGGGCAGCAGTTTGATGTCGGACAGGGCCATGTCGTTCTTGGAGGCGACCAGGGCGGACAGGCCGGTGAGGGAGATGACGGGCGCGGTGGTCCTCGGGAAGGTGATGTACTGCTCGTCGTTGGTCTTGGCCAGTGCTCCCGAGGCGTGGGCCAGTTCCGTGCCGCCCTGCCATTGGCCGCCCCGCACGGACTCCTTCCACCCGGCGAGGGCGTCCGCGTCCGAAGCCGGGTTGCCCGGATCCGCCTCGAAGGCGTGGATCCTGTACTCGGCGGGCAGGTGGTCGTTGCCCATCGTGGAGTCGTAGGTGGGCCTGGCGGTGACCCCTATGCCGCACGCCCCGTCCTGCGCGTTGGGGTTGCGCATGGCGAGGGCGTGCGGGAATGAGTCCCCGCCGTCCTTCCATTTGGTGGTCCAGAACGTGACGGCGGCGCCGCTGCGGCCGGTGTCGTCGTCGGTGAGGGCTTCGATGTGCCCGTTGAGGCCGGATTCGCCGACGAGCTCCTCGGAGGTGGCCCACAGGACCTCGGGGTGGAAGGGGGCCGGCTGGGCCGGTTCGGCCAGCGCGGCCTGTGCGGCGCTGAGCGTCCCGAGCGCGAGTGCTGGTGCGAGGAGCGCACCGATTATTGGTCTTCTCCTCATTCGTCTACTCCTTCGTGGATGTTGGGTGGTGGGGTGGTGTCGTCGCAGTGTCCGTGTTCCGCGTTGCTCGCGTGTGAGTCCCTGCTGCGGCCCGCCTGCGCGGCGCCGTCGCCTCGACGGCCGCGCCCCACGCCGACGACGGCAGGCGCCAGACGGACGGCGGCGCGCAGGGAGCCGCCGGGGCGGAGGCGGCCGACGAGCGCATGCACGTCAACATCGCGGTGGGGTACGGCGGCCGCCAGGAGATCGCCGACGCCGTGCGGGACCTCCTGCGGGAGCGGGCCGCCGCCGGGGACAGCCTGGAGGATGTCGCGGCGGCCCTGTCCGAGGAGGACATCACCGACCACCTGTACACCAAGGGCCAGCCGGACCCGGACCTGGTCATCCGCACATCCGGCGAGCAGCGGCTCTCGGGCTTTCTGCTGTGGCAGTCGGTCCACTCCGAGTTCTACTTCTGCGAGGTCAACTGGCCGGCCTTCCGGCGCATCGACTTCCTGCGCGCGCTGCGCGACTACGCGGGCCGGGAGCGCCGCATGGGGCGGTAGACGCGCCCCGGGGCGGCCCGCGGCCGAAGGCCTCCTCGGACGGCTCCGCGGCCCCCGCAGTGAGGGTGGCCGCGGACCCGCCGCCTCGTGCTCGGGCCGCCTCAGACCTCGAGGTCGGCGCGGGTGGGCGGGTTCGCCCCCGCGCGCGAGACCGTGATGTCGGCGATCGCCGCCGCATGGCGCACGACGCGCTCCAGCGTGGCGGCGTCGATGGCGTGCAGAGCCTCGCGCCGGTCGGCCCCCACAAGGCCCTCGGACCACAGGCCGTCCTCGAGGCCGCCCATGAAGGAGTCGCCGGCGCCGACCGTGTCGGCCACGACGACGTTCGGGTCGGCGGGCACCTCCAGGCGCAGCCCCGAGGCGGTCAGCGCCAGGGCGCCGTGCTTGCCCCGGGTGACCACGACGACGGCGGGGCCGTGCCGGAGCCAGTCGTTCAGGACCTCCTGGAGCGCGGACTCCTTGGAGGTGTCCACGCCGTAGAGCCAGGCGATGTCCTCGTCGGAGCACTTGACCAGGTCGGACAGGGCCACGAGCCGCTCGACGATGGCGCGCGCCCCGGCCGGCTCCCCCATGAGCTGGGGGCGGGCGTTGGGGTCGTAGCACACGGTCGAGGTGGCGCGGAAGTCGGTCAGGACCTTCTCCACCGTGGCCGCGCCGGGAGCGAGGATGGCCGCGATCGAGCCGGTGTGGACGAGCACCGGGGGCTCGGCGCCCTCGGCGCGGGCGGGGTAGGGGGGCTCCCAGCTCAGGTCGAAGACGTAGGAGGCGGCGCCGTCCGGGCCGATGGTGGCCTCGGCGGTCGAGGTGTGCGCGGCGCCGTCGGAGCCCGGAGTCAGCCGCACGCCGTCGGCCTCGAGGTGGGAGCGGATGGCCTCGCCGCGTGCGTCGGTGCCGATCCAGCAGTCGAGCTCGGCGTCACGACCCAGCCTGGCCAGGCCGAGAGCCACGTTGGCCGGCGAGCCGCCGGGGATGTCGGTGGGCGATTCGTTGGGGCGGATGACAACATCGACGAGGGCCTCGCCGATAACGAGAGCGGTTCCTGGGCGGCCGGGGGCGGTCATGGTGGCTCCTTGCGGTGAAGGTGACAGGATCGGTCAGGAGGAGGGTTTCTCGCGCTCGGCGACGGCGGCCAGGCGGGCGCGCGCGTCGTCGAGCCAGGCCTGGCAGCGGGCGGCGAGCGCCTCGCCGCGCTCCCACAGCGTGAGCGCCTCCTCCAGGGGAACCTGACCGGCTTCGAGGTGCTGGACGACGGAGACGAGCTCCTCCCGGGCGCGTTCATAGGACAGCGTCGCGACGTCAGCATTGGCGTCGGACGAGCCGTTGGGCGGGTCGGTGGCACCGGTAGGAGAGGACAGGCTCATGGTGTGGATTGTTGCACGTCTCACGCGCCGCGTGGGCGGGTCTGGGGCTACGACTCTGAAGTCGGGTCGGACCCGGTGGCGGGCTTGGTGGCCCCCACCACCTGGGCGACCATGCGCCCGGAGGCGAGCACGCCCTCGATGAGGTCGCCCTTCTTGACGTCTTCGGCGCTGGTGATGATCGTCCCGCCGGGCTTGCGCAGGATGGCGTAGCCGCGGTCGAGCACACCCTGGGGGGACA
>ERZ773070.1734-NODE-1734-length-13004-cov-4.223415_pt1 | contig 13004 bp, 13 predicted proteins | sample MGYA00580618_ERZ773070 | MGnify/ENA primary metagenome ERZ773070 (study PRJEB29015, sample SAMEA2738023) | human oral metagenome | biome: human oral; feature: human-associated habitat; material: dental | place: China | collected 2019 ...
CGATCAAGCCGATCCTTGAAGCCGCCGCCGGCGATGAGAAGCGTTTCGCTGGCGTCACCTCACTGGGCGTCGACGAACACATCTGGCATCACGTCTTCACCAAGCCCATCGACCAGAACGACCGCAACCCGAAGAAGTTCACCGACATGATCGATCTCACCCCGCGACAAGGACGGACACATCCGAGCCCAGCTCCTGGACCTAGCCCCGGGCCGCCCCAGTGAGGCCTACACGTCGTGGCCGCATGACCGCGGCGACACATCCCGAAAAGACGTCGAGATCGCCACCTCGGACCCAATCCACGGCTACAGAAGCGCCATCAACCACCAGCTGGACGACACCATCGCGGTGCTCAACGCCTTCCACATGATCAAACTCGACACGACCGCGGTCGATGAGGTCCGCCGCCGGGTCCAGCAGGACATCCACAGCCACCACGACCACAGAGAAGATCCGCTGTATCAGATCCACAACCTGCTACCTGCCAGGTAAAAGCATCTCACCAACCGGCACAAGACCCACCTGGAAACCGCATTCACCATCAACAACCGACACATCGAAATCGACGTCACCCAGCACTGCACCCAACAACCCCACTCGGTCTATCACCCGTCACGTCACACCAACGACCACAGGATCGGGAGAAGATCCTTGCCTCGTTCCCGTCGTGTCCGATCCCCGGAGATCACCCGCCTCGGCCGGACGCTAAACCAGTAGCAAGACGCGTTCCTGAACTACTTCACCACCAGCAGCGCCAACAACGGCGGAACCGAAGCCACCAACAGGTTGATCGAACTCACACGCCGCATCACCCAAGGCTCCCATAACCCCAACAACTACCACCTCAGAACGCTCCTCACCGGCAACGGTCTACAACTACGACCCCACACTCAGGTACGAAGAGCCGGTTTTCTGGGCTTGCGGGTATTCCCCTTGCAGGGCTGCGGTGCCGGAGTGCTTGTATTTCGTGACGAGAGCGTTCGGCTTTACCGGTGGGGCTGCGCATGTCAGATAATGAAGTGAAAGCCCGTGCTGAACACGCATCCGAGTTATCTTCACAGTATGGTTCAAAAGAAGCACTTAGTGATGAAAGCGCTGAGTCCCGAATGTTGAATTCCGAATAGGCTCGTCTTGTTTCATGCCTGTTGCCTATCAGCGACGTGGATGCAGCTTCCGTCCTCGGAATGGAGGCAGTCCCCTGACCAGTACGATTGCCTCCCCGCCAGGCAATCTCCCCACTTCGTCAGCGGAGAGCAGGTCGCGGGCGATGGTTTTCATGTTTTTTGAGCCACCACTACGGTGTCCATGAGAAATCGAGGAATCCACCGTGCGGATTGTCTCCTTCCCCAGCGCCTCTGACATCCACTTGCGAGTCTCGGCATCCTGCGAACCCAAAAACAACACGGTGTCGCAGTTTCCCATGATTGTAGTCCATGAATCCTGGTAGAGGGCTTTCCCTTGACCCAGGGCCTGGATTATCAATACCGCCGAGATGCCCCGGGAACGGACGGTGGCCATTGAGATCTCGAAGTCGGGCAACCTGCCGATGTTGGCGAACTCATCCATCCAGCAGGTCACAGGCACCGGTAGCATCCCGTTAGGCTGCTGATCCGCGAACCACACGCTGTGTTGGAAGAACATCGAGAACATCAATGCCGACAACCATGCGAACTGCTTATCGGAATCCGAAATTACTGCAAAGATGGCGGTCTTTTCCTGTCCAACCCGATCCAGGGAAAGGGAATCGCTGGAAAGGATCCGTCGGATCACGGGAATATGCAAAGGGGCGAGTCGGGCTCCGGTCGTGACCAGAATTGATGCGGCCGTCTTCGATGCCGCCTGCTGATAAACCCGATACTGGGACGCTGCGTAGGCCAGCAGCTCCGACCCCTGGCCGAAATCAGTCGCATAGAGGAACAGGTCGTCAACCGGAGACGGAGCATCGTCTTTGCTGGCCTGCATCTGTCCCAACAGATCCATCACCTCACCCAGATTCCGCCGTTCAGCAGGCATGGTTGCAGCGACGAATGCAATTAAGGCATTCAGCAAGGCCGACTCTGCGCGTTCCCAGAAAGGATCTCCGCCCGACGGTTTCTGTCCCGGAAAGGACGTGTTCGCAATAATCGTTCGCACCAACAAAGCTACATCTTCAGGCTCATGTCCAGGGCGCAAATATGCCATGGGGTTGAACCCGTCAGACTCGGCGAAGTTTACCAAGTTCAGCACCCGCACTTGGAAGCCCTTCTCCTCTAGGCTGGGGCGGCACTGTCGCAGCAACTCACCTTTCGGATCCGTTACCAAAACTGATGAAAGCCCCCGATCCAAGTTCGGTATCACAAAGAACCTGGACTTACCAGACCCAGACGCGCCGATGCACAAGATATTGAGGTTACGCTGATGTTCTGGCTTTGCTGCGCGGGTCGTACGGATCCGATGTTCCCTCGTCAACCAGATATTGCGCTCAATATTGGGATCCATGAATGGTCGCAGATCCCTGATCCGCCCCCACCGGGCTGAGCCGTGCTCTATCCCCGCTCGCTGTGGTCGACTTAGCCGATAGGAAAACCATCCTGCGGCAGCAAACAACACCACAACAACGGCTGCTAGGAGATCTGCTGGATCCCACGACAAGCCTTGCAGCGTCCGCACCGATTCAAACCCAGCCAAGCCTTTTTCCAGCAGACTCAAATTCTCGCTAGTCTTTCGAAAACCATGACTGAAAACATCAGTAGCCCAGAACGCCAGGCATGCAACCAACAAAGCAAAGATCCAGGCTACCAATCGGTGATCCCGAGTCTGCCGTACCATTTCCTTTTACTCCTTAAATCGTGCTAGTCGTCCTGATCCGGTTTGAAAGCAACCACCAGACCGTCGCGCACTGTCACAACCCAGACGTGGGTTTTCAACCCTTGGCTAAGAACACGACCGGGGGCGTGGGCTGTGCGGGTGAACATCACCTCCAGTGGTAGTTCTTTGCCTGGAGCGGCGGTTGGTGTAGGGCTCCCCGGAGGTGGCGGCGCCTGAGGCTCATCACCAGTGACGTTGCTGATCTCAATAGAGACGTAACCGTCGGACTCGATCAGGTGGCGCCACCAGCCAGGTACGGTGCCAGTGCCTTCGGGAGGGGTGAGGAGTGGTGAAAGTTCGTTGGCTGCGTAGGGCGCGGCTCGGCGCCACGCCTCGGTGGGGGTGGTATCCAGCTGGGTATCTGGTGTTGCCGCCGCCCGCACGAACTCCGCCGCAGCGCGCCGGGCCGGGGAGTTAGCGAACTCCGGAATCGGGCTCTCAGCCACTCCTCGAGCAACCGCGGTCGTGCTCGACACCGACGAGACCCCCGCCGCCGGCTCCTCGACCGGCCCGCCACAAGCCCCAAGAAACACCGACCCGAGGGAGACGGCGGCCAGGATCTTCACATGCCTCATCATGATGCCGTCGGCTCCTCAAAATGAATGACGACATCGAAGTCCTTAGGGATGGACACATGGCTACGAGTGCCGAACTTGTGTCGCGGCCCATGATTGTACTCGTTGATATCAAAGGTGCCGTCCTCATGGACAGCAGTAATGTAGGCCACGTGGCCGTAATTGTTTCGGCTGTGCTGTGCAACAGCCCCAACGGTTGGGGTTTGATCAACCCGGATACTGAGTTTACGCGCGGCTTCGTCCCATTCCTTTGCATTACCAAAATGTGCGCCGCGCCAATTATTGACGAAATCCTTGTGCGGGCTGTAGGTTCGGACCGCGAAAGCAGCATAGGACACACACTCCCCCCAATAGAACGCCCATTCATCCTCCCCCTCAAAATTCCCCTTGGAAGCCCAGTAGGGGCCATAGTCATCCACACCTGCCACAGGACTGCTGCCGGCGGCGACCGCCGTACAGCCTTGGGTTTGAAGCGTGGGTAGTAGTGATGCCACCGTGGCCTCATGCTTGCTGTAATAATCAGGGAAAGCGCTTACCTGGACTTTTTGGGCCGCTTGGCCCAGATCCATTGATTGCCATCCCTCGATATCCATCAAGCCGGGAATGTGATAGCCGACATTGCCCGCCCCGTCGCCGTGACGCACTGCGACCGTGTGGCCTAAATAGAACGTCCTCGCCGCGTAGTGCACATCATTGAGAATATTGGTGTTTTCTTCTACCGTCGCGCCGTCGGCATACCAGCCGACCTTCGCCCGCTGTTGGAACACCCCCACATCAACATCAGTATTAGGGCTCTTCGTCGATGGATTGGCTCCCATTGTGGACTCCTGCAGCGCAGTCATCAACGCGATGGCCCATCCTCTCGGCGGGATTCCAGCCTTCTGTCCTTCCTCCACAATCGCTGTTGCCGTTGCCCTCTGCTCTGCAGTAAGTGTCAAAGATATGTCGTTGCCATTCGGGTTCGGTAGAAATTCGGCTACCTCAGCGGCTGTGACCGCATGCCCTGGAGCGGATCCGCCCACGCACGTCGGCTGCCCTGTCTGCTGTCGGCGCTCGTTCTCAGCGCCTACCCCAGTGATGAATGATGGGAGGATGGCACATAGCGCCATCACTGCGGCGAGGACCGCTATGATCCCGGGGAGCGTCGCTCCTACCGCTCCGACCGCTGCACCGATGGCAGCGACAGTTGTTTGCGTGGCTGAAGCGATCCGTAAGGATGTCTGGATTGCCGCCAGGGCGGCACGTTGCGCTACTGCCCTTGCACCACGCTGAGAGGCGCGCCAGGCGGCTCGTCCGAGACGCTTGCCATCTCTGCCGAGGCGTCTGGCGCCTCGTCGGGCGAGTTTGGCGGTCAGCCTTCCTGCCGGGCGGAAGGCTTCCTTGCCAGCGAACCGGGTCAGGTTGACCATGTTTTGGTCGAGGTCTTCCTGGCCACCGCTGCGCCACGCCTGCTTCATGTCTGCTTTGAAGTGTTTCCGGGTTGCTTTCGTGCGGATCCGGGGCGGAGGTGGGGGTTTCGGGGTTTTCCGGAAATATCCTTTGGCCTTAGGCCATTCTTTTTCCCAGGCCTTCTTCCATTTCCGTTTGTGCTGCCATTGCGTTAATCCTTGACGTACCCACGAGGGGGTGTTTCGTAGCCGGGCCGTAGCAGCGTTCACCAGCTGTTCGTCTAGGTCTCGTTGTCCGTCGTCTTCTATGGCGGATTTCAGGTTCTCGACGCGCCGGGCAGCACTGTGACCCGCAGCCCGGCTAGCAGCAGTTAGGGTTCTCGCACCTAAAGAGCGTTCCGTGAGGTTGTCGTACTTTCCTTTGGTCAGTTGTCCACGGATCTTGCTCCGCATTCGCGTGGAGCACACGACATCAGCCCGCTTCTTCGAAGGTGGTGTTGAACAAGGCGTGTAGTGGCCCGTCAAGGGGCTTGCGACCGTTGAACGGCAGGGTCTTTGGCCCTACTCTGATCAGCCCGCAGCCGGGTTCCACCATGGTGAATGCTCGAATCTCGTCCTCGGAGAGTTCCAGCATCTCCGCCAACTCGTCGGCGTCCTTTTCCTTCTGGCCAAGCAGGAACAGCACCTCGGAGTTCAACAGCATCCTACGAGCCTCGGGTACCTCCAACAGCGCCACCACATTCTGAAGGATCCCAGTTGGCAAGCCACCATATTTCCGAAACCGCTGGTAGAACGAGGTCAGCATCTGCATAGCATGCGGATTGGTGAACATGAGAGTGAACTCGTCAATGTAGAGCCAGGTACGGATTCCTTTGCCGTAGTTGGCTTGTACCCGCTGCCATACCTGGTCGAGAACAACCATTAACCCGAAGGTCTGCAATGACGGTCCCAGACGCGACGTGTCATAACACACGAATCGGTTCGATGTATCGACATTGGTTTGCTGTGCAAACCCTGAGAAGGATCCAGTGGCGTACAGCTCCAACGCTGCCGCGGCCGAGCGGGCGTGTTCCTCTGGTTGCAGCAGCAGCTCTTGGTACAAGTCCTGGAATGTTGGAATCAAACCGCCCTGGTCGCGCCACCTGGCGTACAGGGTAGTCATGCACCGGTCTAGCACGGATTCTTCGGGTTTGGACAACCCGGTGTGGCCGCCGAGAAGTACCCGGAGCATCCCAAGCAGGGCCTCGATCTTGAGACGGAAAGGATCTCCCTCGAGGTTCGACATTATTAGATCGAAAGGATTGATAACCTGACTGGATCCAGCATGCACCTCCACAATCGTCGCCCCGAAGGCTTCTGACAGTGGCCGGTACTCCCGTTCCGGATCAATAATGATCACGTCATCATTCGGTCGACCGACCAGAACCTCTGACATTTCCCATTTCGCGAAGTGAGATTTACCACTACCTGATGTGCCCAGAATAAAAGCGTTTCCGTTGCGTTGTTTGCGGCGGTCCATGATGATCGCGTTGCCGGTGTTGGCGTTGGTGCCGTAGAACAAACCGTTGTCATCCAGGATTTCTTGTGAGGTGAATGGAACCATTACCGCCACCGCGGCGGTAGTTAGAGTTCGGTGGAAGGGCAGCCGGTCTGCCCCCAGTGGGATGGCGGTGTTGAACGCGGGCTCTTGAAAACTGTTCAGGAAGGAGAGTTCGCATGACTCTCCCTTTGCGATCTTACGGACCTCGTCGACACGTTCGGTCAACTCGGATTCTGACCCCGCTTGAACCATCACTACCAAGGTCGTGGTGAATAGGCGCTGATCCGACTTGTCAATGTCCTCGAGAAGCTCCCTGACCTCTTCTTGAGAGTTCACCATATTCAATGGCATGTCATACTCCGGGTCCATCCCGGATTTCAACAATTTTCTTCGCACCGCGGTGCGTTCCATGTCGAGCGAAGTTTTGCGTTTCATTACCAGCTGACGCGATTCAGTACGGTCGATCGGAGTAGCGTGGAATGAGATCACCAGATCCGTCTGCACCTCCGACAGTCGAGTGAATAGCGTGTCCGACATCCATGCTGGGTAATCTCGTAATGCCAAGCACTGGCAGTACAGATCTCCGGCATCGCCACTCAGCACCAACCGGGTCGGATTCGACAAATCAACATTCATCGGCGCCAGCTCATCATGCGTGGACGCCCCCGAGGCAGCCATGGCTGCATAGTCGAATCCTGAGGAGTAGCAGCCTCTTGTGAGTTCTCGCAGTAGCTCGATCCGCTCCACCCCATTCATTCGAGTCGCTTGACATTCCAGCAGCGACCACATCTGATTGATCACCGTCGACGCCAGCCTATCCAGCGACGCCTTCGCCTGTTCCAGCGACGGCGAATCGACTGTCAACGTTACGAACTTCTCTGCAACAATCCGATACTGCCGATTCCCCAGCTTCCCTCTGACAATCCGGTTGTGGTCCTCTCGAAAGGGGGTTAATTCATCCCCATAGCGAGGTTCGGGAAACAGAACTTTCGCAGCGAGAACATCCCGCTCAATCCTGCGATTAACGATCGTGATCGTCAGGTGCTCATTCTGATTGAACTTGTTGAAAAACCTAGCGTAAGACTCCAGCAGTTTGGCCTGGTGCTCCTCCGTTGCCATCTGATAGTTGATATCCGACAATCGCAATGTGAGAGAATATAGATTTCCCCCCAAGCAACAAACGCCTGATTCCAGCAGGGCGTCATACCACAACAATGACTGAGACCGTTTCGCTGCCTGTAGTTTGCGACGTTGTTCTGTGCGCTTTCGCCTGGATTCCGTCTTGCCTCGCTTCCCAGTGGTTTCTTCAGGGTTACTGTCCGGCTTCTTGGATGGCTTCTTTTTTCTTTGAAACATTGCTTCTTCGTCCTTTCACAATGTCGTCCCAGGCGGCAGATTGATGCTGCCAGATCGCTTCGTTACTGTACCTGCGGTGTTGCGGGCGGCGTTTATGTGCCAGCACGTGACCTGCCCACACCTCGAATCGCAACCCCATGGGCTTGAACCACGCCCATGCAGCAATCGGTGCAACCACTGGTATCACCGCCCAGGACAGGCCATCCCGCACACCGCTGAACCACAGAACGGTCACCAAGCCTCCGCCGAGCAATGCCATCAACCCGACCGCCCATAGCTGGCGCCACGTCAGCCCAGCAATCACCTTGGGATCAATATCAGACAACTCCTCATAGACCCGCATTTCCAAAGCCATCAGGACTCCTTGTCCTCAACCAACACGACACCATTGCCGATCTCCAGTTCGGCTTTGGATTGCTTACCCCGAAGCTTCAACACCGCCAGAGAATTCTCGACTCCCTCAGTAGTGGTTAAAGAGAAATTGAACGCCACCTTGCAGAATCCAACAGTTTCATACAACTCCGAGGCAGGCTTCAGGGTTTTCTTGCTGCTGACGACTTCAGGCAGATCCCCCGACCAGCCCGTCACCTTCCCCTCGTGGGAAGCCAGCCACTCGGCTCCAGGCATCACAAACGGCCTGCCGGCAGTAGCCGACCACTGATCGATCTTCGTGAAATTCACGGTGCCATCACCGGCCAGGTCGAAATGAAAACTCATCCAGACCATTCCATCGGTCGTGCTGGACCTAAAAGCCCACTTCCCCGGCACGTACTCCGTGGCCCTCGATGCGCACTTCCAATACGTCCCCTCTCGCTCATCGTTCTCCGCCTGGGCCTGGGAGATAATTTCGGAGATATCCTCCTTGCTGGTTGCTTTCTTTACCCTGGACTTTGCCGCAGCAGGGTCCTCGAGCCACACCATCCCATCCAGCTGCGACAACGCTTCATCACGGGCCTGCCCTACGCCGTCACCGCATCCGGTGACGCCAGCGCACACCACCGACGTGGTCACAACCACAACAAACTTTTTGAAAGCAGAAATAGCCATATTGCCTCCTGTCAAGCGCCGAGAAGCTCGTTCGCGATCTTCCCGGATCCTGCAACTGTCATTCCCAACGCGACGCCCATGAACATATAAAATGATCCAATCGACAACGCTGCTTTAAAAGAATTACTGTCCAGATTTGCCAAGGCGTTACCCGCCCAGTCGGCGGAAACCTTCTGATAAACTCCGAAAGCCATCACCAGTACGAATCCCTGCAACACTGCTGCGCCATAAGTGCGCAGGAAATTCAAACCCCACGTTCGGGTTTCCGGCGTGGCAAGGAAAGCCATCGGCATCGGGGCAAATGATCCATAAATATAGATCTTGATGAACCTCATAACCACCAAACCCAAGGCAATCAACACGGCGCCTTTGTGGATCAGCCACGCAAAGAACAAGACAACAACCAGAATAGTTTTTCCCAGCCAATCCATTTTTTCGGCGGCCTCCATAAAGGAATCCACCGAAGGGTTACTACCCCCTGGCTCGGGAGTCAGTAAGGCATTTGCCTGTGAGGCAATATCCGAAAGGACCCCGTAAATTGCTTTCATCACGGTAGGGGTCAAATCGAAAAACGCTTTTATCGCCCCGAACTTGGCGAGAGTGAAAAAAGATATCCGTAGCCGGGTGTCACCATCCCCGTCGGTGACCAAGAGCACTCTATTCAACTCTAGCATGAACAACACAGCTAGAACAATAGTAGCTACCGGCTGAACAACCGTTGATGACACCGTGGTCATCAACTCCGCACCTTTCGATGAATAATCCTCCGGAGACTTCAACACGTCAGTCAAGTTCAGTCCGAAGAAACTGCCTAACCCGCCGGACATGTCATTCACAAGAGGTCTCAGGAGGTCGTCAGCGAGCGACATTACGGAGTCCCGCTGACGCTCTTCAGATAGGCTCCGCCTGCCGTCACCAAAGCGGCGCCAACGGCCATCAACAGCCCATTCCTGACGCCGGCGCCATTCTCATCTTTGAATGACACGCCAGCGACAATCAACGAAAAAGCCAGCCAAGCGCCGCCCAGAACAAGAACCAGCGTAGACGCCTCGGAAAAGAAATGCTTCAAAGCATCCATGACAATTTTCCAATCTTTCCGATCAAAAACAAATACGCAGACGAGGAACCCGGAGATCAGGCCCTCGACTTAACATTCTAAGCTGTCCTCCTGACAGCCTCCAACTTGCACATTGGCCACCAAACATGTGGCCGTCCTGTATTATGCGCTCACTTCTGGATTGCCTCCGTCCCCGCCGAAACTGGAGAATGCTCCTCCGGCAATGGCAGCACGGACGGCGGATCCGGAACCCCCGACTGAACAATGACCTCGGCGCTGTGCCTTCTGGGGGAAGCTTCCTCGCCACACGTCCCACCGCCCCGGCCAATCGATGCGTCTGGTTCGGTAACAGGTACGCCTGTAGGTCGCTCGTGGCCCAGTCAGCCGCAAGGCACTCCCGCAACGGCGGCGTCACTACGGCCACCCCGCGGTCATCGGAAACGTACATTGGCTCCAGCAATGCACGGCGGGCCAAGTCCTGGTCAGCTGGCATATCGGGGTCCGTCGTCGGCGCCACACCGCTGTTAGTGCTGAGGAAGATGAAGGAGGTGGTCCGCCCGCCAGTCGAAGTCGAATCGACCGCAGGCGGCCTTGCGGCGACCGACAGGACAATATCGTCCCGGGGGCTCCCAAATCAACATCGAGATTAGATTCCGGCCTGACCTCACCAGACCCGTACGTCAACACCGGCGCAGCCATCGACAATGGCGGCGCGGGAAGATAGAGGAAGGCTGTTTCTATAGGTGATGGGTTTTCTTTACAGAGATCTGGTGTCGGTGTCATCTTGGTTGTTTCGCCAGCGGCGTGTTGCTTCTCTGCGGGAATTTCACACAGCAGGTTGGAGTAGCTTTTGCCGAGGGTAGCCCTCCGGCATGTCTCATTTGGCACGCGCGACCGGTGCAACGAAATCAACTCCCGCAACCCGCCCTCAGCGTTCTCCCATAATCTGGTCGCCCAGGAAACCAGCTTAGCAGTACCCAACGCCCGAAGCGTGGAAAGCGTCGCAACCGAGCTGATCGTTGCCAAGGTTTTGACGCGAGATCGTGTCGCTTCCTTGTCGCTTGCGACATTTGCTGGCGACAACTTGCGCGTCAGTTTCGGTGCGTCCGGCTGGAGAGCCTGGGGCGCGGTCCAGATCGACATGCGGCTACTCCTTCGACCCGGGCAATGCTTCGGAGAGCTCTGGATCCGTGTCGGGAACAGGCAGCTCGCTGTGCTCCTCATCGGCGGCAGGCGGTGTTCCGCCGTTGCTCAACAGCTCACGTACCCACCCCGCAGGGATCACCCATCGACCGCTCGGCAACTTTTTTGCGCCTGTCACCTGTCCGCGTTTGCACCAGCGGGCAACGACGCGGGCTGATGACTGTCCTGGTGGTAGGAGAGCTGCGACCTCATCAGGTGACCAAAAAGGTCGTTCGCGATCGAAGCTGCCATTAGATGATCCATCCACGCCGCAAGTATCACTGGAAAGTAAGGACCTGGTCAAGGCCTGCGTCGGGTGTTGGCATATTGCACTAAGTGTTATTCAGTGACTATGGTTGGATTATGGCGCGACAGCTTGAGCGAGATCACGCCGTTGGTGTCATCCACGCCTACTCTGCCTACGAATCCATCGGCATCGCCGTTCAGTCGGCCATGTTCAGGCCTCGGCTCAAGGTCAAAGACCGTGTGGCGGTAGAGATGATCCAACTGGCCTCTCGAGGTCTTTTGTCGTCCCCGAAAGCGGGAAAACCCGGCCAGACCTCTTTAGGTGGGATTCCGGACCTGGCAGTGGGGGCAGGATGTGAACCTGTGGCCACCGGCCAATGCTACCTCGCGTTCACCGCCGATGCTCTCAGGACGGCTGTGAAAACCGCTGACATGTAAGGACTCATGATGTTCCAGGCTCTTGCGATACTCCACGAAGACGGGATGCTCGACATCCGATGGAATGATGATCCCGCCGGTGATCGCCCCACAGGTGCGACGGTGGTCGCCCTTGGGGATCTCTTGCGGGATGCGGCTCCGTACCTTCCAGACGCTGACGCAGCAACGGCGCTGATTGCCAACATGACCGCCCAGGGTTCCTTTGAGCCCTGGACCTACACCCAAATAATCGCGACGAAACAGGGGGAAATCACCTTTACGTCTGCCGACCAAGCGACCTGGAACCAAGCTCTCAACCACAACGAGGCAACATCTGCGCAGCCGCCCGTTCCTGCGCCGGCGGAGCCGACCGCTAGCGGCGCTAGTGGAGGTAGTCCTGCTAGTGGAGGTAGTCCTGCTAGTGGAGGTAGTCCTGCTAGTGCTGTCAATTCTATCAGCCCGGTTAGTTCTGGCAGCGCAGAAAGCTCAGCTGTTCCGGCTAGCGCGGCTGGTGCATCGGAGATGTCAGCGATGCCTCGGACGTCGTTTCTTGATCAGCAGACCGCTGAGGAGCCGGCCCGGCAGGGCTGGCGGGGCCGGTTGACTCGTCTCGGACTCAGGGTCCGGCCAGGAAATGCAGAACGCTCGGAACGTGCGGACGTGCTCGCGGTCAGTCAGCACTGGCCTGGACCACGAACCATCGCAATCGTCAATGGCAAGGGCGGTGCGGGTAAGACCCCCACCACAATCCTGCTGTCCGCCGTGCTAGCTCGCTACGGCGGTGCCGGAGTACTTGCGTGGGACAACAACCAGACCCGTGGCACGCTGGGTTGGCGCACCGAGCAGGGCCCCCATGCCGCCACCGTGCTCGATCTACTACCGGAAACGAATCGGCTGCTCGGTACCGGAGCCCAGGCCGCCGACCTCGCCAGCTTCGTGCATCACCAAACCGGTGATCGCTACGACGTGCTCCGGTCACAACCCTTGGAGCTTGCCTCCGCGCAGCGTCTCACCACCGATGATATCGATAACATCCATGCAATCGCATCTAAGTACTACAGGTTGGTCCTCGTCGACACAGGAAACGACGAGTCAGATGCAGTCTGGCAACGCATGATCGACCACACCACCCAAGTCGTCGTCGCCACCACCACCCGCGATGACCACGCCGAAGCCGGAGCTCTGCTGTTGGAGGCCCTCGAGCGGCGTAACCCGGCATCGGCCGCCCTCGCCGCACAAGCGGTTGTAGTCGTCAGCCGTGCCGATCCCGGAGCCAAGGCGACTGACCTCCGACGCATCGTCGACGGCTACCGCGGTCTCGCGCGTGATGTCGTCGCCATCCCTCACGA
>ERZ773070.1736-NODE-1736-length-12984-cov-27.552092_pt1 | contig 12984 bp, 10 predicted proteins | sample MGYA00580618_ERZ773070 | MGnify/ENA primary metagenome ERZ773070 (study PRJEB29015, sample SAMEA2738023) | human oral metagenome | biome: human oral; feature: human-associated habitat; material: dental | place: China | collected 2019 ...
CGGTGAGGAGGATGAGGCAGCCGGAGATGATCAGGCCGGTGCGCAGCGTCGTCGCGAACAGGACGATCGCGCAGAAGTAGGGCAGGTAGGACGACGTGTACCACCCGTTCAGGCCCGGGGCGGAGGCGGCTGCGATGCCCGCCAGCAGTGCGAGTCTGCCGGCCGCCGGCCGCAGCTGGTCGACGACGCCCGCCCCCTCCGGCAGGTCGAGCCAGAGCGGCATGGTGGACACGGCCCAGGTGTAGGCGCAGGTGAAGCCGAGGAGCCCGGTGACGCCCACGACCTTGTAGGACAGCGGCATGTCCTCCCTGATCACGAAGGAGAGGGGGATGAGGAGGAAGATGGTCCAGAAGGTGGAGCTCCAGTCGATCTGCCGGTACCAGGGCCCGGGGCGGCCGTCGGAGGCCGTCACCGGTCCGGTGACGGCCTCGCTTCCGTCGGGGAGGGGGGCCATCTCGGATGTCCCGGTGGTCGGCCCGGTCAGCGGCGTACCGTCGTGCGACGCTGCGCCGCCAGGCAGGCGACGACGAAGATGACGGTCCACACGATGATGTTAGCGACCGGCACCCACAGGGCCTCGTGGAGGACGTCGGTCGTGGTCGTGACGGCGTCCTTCTGGAGCGCGCGGGTCCCCAGGGCGCCGGCGCCGTACATGGGGGTGAAGCGGCCGAAGGCGAGCAGGCTCTTGCTCAGCGGCATGAACAGGCTGCCGAGGAAGGCGTAGATGCTGACGGAGGCGGCCGCAATGCCCACCGCCGCCTGCGCCGGGAACCACAGTCCCACGGCCAGGCCGTAGCAGGCGAAGGGGACGGCGGCCAGCAGGGTGAGCAGGTAGCAGGCGGCCCACACCCAGGGAGCGTCCATCTGCGCGCTCGTGAGGGCCCCCGCGATGAAGATGACGGTGACCGGGAAGACCGCGACGATGAGGGCGGTGAGCAGCTTGGTGGTGATGTAGGTGCGCAGGCCGCCCGCCGTGAGCGCCATCTGGCGCCCCCACCCGCTCGCGTTCTCGACGGCGGCTCCGGCGGCCGTGCTGGTCGCGGCGATGGCCACCGAGAAGACCGACATGTTGATCATGACCGAGGCGGCGACATTGCCGCGCCCGACGTCGAGGGAGGAGTAGTCCTGCAGGGCGCCGAAGAACAGGTACATGCCCAGCGGCATGACGAGGGTGAAGAAGAGCATGTCCGGGCGGGCCAGGGTGGTCAGGGTGTCGATGCGCGTGTAGGTCCACGGGCGCGGGCGGCGCACGGGCGCAGCGGCACCGCTGGCGCTGCCGGCGCTGCGGGTGGGGGAGGCGCTGGTGGTCGTAGTGGTCATGACTGGATTCCTTGAGCTGGTGAGGAGTGAGCAGTTGGGTGGGAGTGGGTCGGCGGACGGCGCGGGCGGGGCCGGACGATCCGGTCCCGCGGAGCGCGCCCCCCGGGGCCGGGAGCCGGCGGGCTCAGGCCGCGGGCGCACCGGGGGCGCCGGGGGCGCCGTCGTGCTCATCCCCGACGAGCTCGGCGAAGATCTCCTCCAGGCTGAGCGCGGTGATGCCCAGGTGGCCGGCCGGGGTGGCGGTGAGCAGGAGGCGGGCGACGTCGTCCGGGGCGCTGGTGCGCAGCTCCAGGTGCGGGCCGCGGACCTGGACCCCCAGCAGGGAGCCGGACACGGGGGCGAGGGCCGCGCGCAGCTCCGCCTCCCCGCTCAGGCCCGGCCAGGTCGCGGTCACCGTGGTGCCCTCGCCCAGGGCGCGCACCTCGTCCACCGATCCCTCGGCGACGAGGCGGCCGCGGTCGATAATGATGATGCGGTCGGCGAAGTCGGCGGCCTCCTGCAGGTAGTGGGTGGCGAAGAGGATCGCCCGGCCCTGCGCCGTCTCCCGGCGCATCATGTCCCAGAAGGCGGTGCGGGCGGTGGGATCCATGCCGGTGGTGGGCTCGTCGAGGACCAGCAGCTCGGGCTGGGCCAGGAGGGCCAGCGCCAGGCGGACGCGCTGGGTCTCGCCGCCGGAGCACCGGGAGACCCTTCGGCGCAGCAGACCGCCCAGGCCGGTGCGGGCGATCACCGACTCGACGTCGGGGGCGCGCAGCTGGAGGGAGGCGACGATGTCGAGGGTCTGGCGCACCGTGAAGGAGGGGATGAGCCCGCCGATCTGGAGGACCGCGCCGACGCGCCCGGCCCGCACCGCCTCGCGCGGCGCGACCCCCAGGACGGCGGCGGTGCCGGCGTCGGGGCGGGTGAAGCCGAGGACGACGTCGAGGGTGGTGGACTTGCCGGCGCCGTTGGGGCCCAGGAAGGCGACGACCTCACCGGACGCCACCGTCAGGTCGAGGGAGTCGACGGCGACGACGGGGCCGAAGGTCTTGCGCAGGCCGCGCACGCGCACGGCGGGGGCGGTCGGGGCCGCGCCGACCGGGCCGGCGGCGGGGCGCGTCAAGGTGGGGGAGGGTGTGCTGCTCATGACCCGACCCTCGCCCCGGCAGGCCCGACGCGGTACTGAGCCCTGTCACCGGCTCGACGTGACAGGTGTCATACGCGTCATGCGCGCCCTTCCGGCCCGCGTCCCCGGATGCGGACGCCCGGCGCGGCCGGGGGAGTCGTCCGGTAGCGTCGCGCGCGACCCGTTCCCGACCGACGGAGGCCCACGTGCCCATCGCGCTGCCCGCCCTGGCGGGAACCGACCTGACAGAGGACCTGTCCACCTTCGAGGGCCTCGTCTCCGGGAAGGTCCTCATCTGGATCCTGCTCGGCACCGGCCTGTACCTGACGATCCGCACGCGCGGCGTCCAGATGCGCCTGTTCTCCCGGGCGGTTCACCTCGTGGCGCGATCGCGCCACCAGCGCGGCAGCCTGTCGAGCTTCCAGGCCTTCGTCATCGGGCTGGGCGGGCGCGTGGGCACCGGCAACATCGCCGGGGTCGCGCTCGCGGTCACGCTCGGCGGCCCCGGCGCCCTGTTCTGGATGTGGGTGGTGGCCCTGCTCGGCATGGCGACCTCCTTCGCGGAGTCGACGCTGGCCCAGGTCTTCAAGGTCCGCGGCTCCGACGGCATCTTCCGCGGCGGCCCCGCCTACTACATGCAGCGCGGCCTGGGCCTGCGGGGCGGGCGCCGCCTGAGCCGGCTCGGCCGGGGCATGGGCGTCGTCTTCGCCGCCATGCTCGTCTTCTCCTACGGCCTCATCTTCCCCATGGTGCAGTCCAACACCATCGCCCTGACCCTCCAGGAGGGCCACGGCGTCGGGACGGTCGTGACGGCGGTCGCGCTCATGGCGATCACCGCCCCGATCCTGCTCGCCGGCATGCGCGTGGTCGCCCGCGTCACCGAGTGGCTCGTGCCGCTCATGGCGCTGGCCTACCTGGGAGTCGTCCTGGTGGTCATTCTCGTCTCGGCCCCGCGGGTGCCCGGCGTGCTCGCCGACGTCGTCGCCGGCGCCCTCCACCTCAAGGCGGGCCTGGCGGGCACCGCCGGCGGCTTCTTCGAGACCTTCCTCAACGGCACCAAGCGCGGCCTGTTCTCCAACGAGGCCGGTCAGGGCTCATCGCCCAACGGCGCCGCCACAGCCGACGTCGTCCACCCCGTCACCCAGGGGCTCATCCAGGCCCTCGGCGTCTTCATCGACACGATCGTCATCTGCACGGCCACGGGGCTGACCGTCCTGCTCGCCTCGCCGGAGGTATACACCCCCGGCGTCGAGTCCGAGTGGGCCGAGACCACGCTGGTCCAGCACGCGCTGGCCGACGCCCTGCCGGGAGGCTGGGTCGTCGGCTTCATGACCTTCGTCGTCTTCACCTTCGCCTACTCCAGCGTGCTGGGCTACTCCGCCTTCGCCGAGATCAACGTCTCCTACCTCGGCGGGGGGCGCAGGGGGAGCATCGCCCTGCGCCTGGCCATGACGGCGGCCACCGGGCTGGGCGCCGTCGTCGCCCTGGAGCTGGCGTGGGCCATGGCCGACATCGCCCTGGCGCTCATGACCATACTCAACCTCGTCGCCGTCCTGTGGCTGAGCCGCTGGGTCTTCGCCGCCCTGCGCGACTACGACGGGCAGCGGGCCCGGGGCGTCGCGGAGCCGGCCTTCGTGGCGACCGGCAACCCGCTGCTGCCCTGCAGGCTGCCCGGGGACGTGTGGACGGGCGAGCGCGCCGCCGCCCGCGTGGCCAGCCTCGACGAGGCGTGAGCCGAGGGACGGCCGGGGACGCTCCCGCGGCCCGCCGGTTCGGTTCCGGTCCGCCGACTCAGCCGGTGGGTGCGTAGCCCACGAGGATGCCGTTCTCGACCGCGACGAGAAGATCGGCGCGTGCGACGGCGACGTGGGCCCGCGACCCGAACAGCGAGTATCCCCGGGGGCCGACGCTCATCTGCTCCCGATCGATAATGCGTACCTGGCCGGACCTGGGGCCCTGGCTCAGGATCAGGTACCGCTCACTCGTCGTCGCGGTGAACTCGCCCTCATACATGAGCGAGACCCTCAAGTTGCCATCCGTGCCGGTCAGCGTGCGCCCGTTGAGCGTGCAGGTGCGTCCCTGGGACTGGCAGTCGAGAGCGACGGAGGCCCAGGAGGTGTCCCCCGAGGTGAAGGCGCTCCTGTACTGGTCCAGGGTCGGCAGCCCCGAGTCAGTCAGGAGCAGCATGGACGTCTTCCGGGAGGCGGTATAGGTCTCCCTCTCGGTCCCGTCGGGGTCCAGGGCGGTGACCGACTTCCGGTCGGCTTCGATCTGGAGCCATCCGTCCGCGGCGGGAACGAAGTCCAGGTCCTTCCCGTCCTTCTCCTTCGGCCGGGTGGTCCGAATGCTCCCGTCCGCCAGTGAGACGAAGTAGACGGAGGGCTCGGAGGCGGCGGAGCTTCTGGTCCTCGCCAGGGCGTAGCCGGTACGGGTGTCTCCGGTGATCGCGTGCTGATTGAGTAGGAGAAAATCATCCCCGGGGACGGCGACGGGCCCCCAGCGCTGGGTGAGGGTCTTGCCCGCGAGGTCCCAGCCGGCGCAGGTGACGGCGGAGTCCTTCTTAGCGCAGGTCATGATGAAGTCCTCCGTCACCAGAACCGGCTCGGACAACCTGTCCCAGGGCGCGTCCGTGGCCTCGCCGGTGGCCAGGTCGATGAGGCTTCTGGACGTGACGAGGACCGTGGAGGTTATGGCCTCGGGCTGTCCCTCAAGGGTGATCGACCACAGCTCCCGGGGCCGGCCGTCGGTGAGGCCGTATCCGCGCAGCCGCTGCTCCTTGTTGGCCTGGTCGTAGACCACGAGGTGGTCGCTATTGACATAGGTGTTGGTAATGGCATTGTCGTCGAGCTCGAGGTCAACGCTCCACGCCCGCTTCCACGGGCTGTCCTCGGTGTCCGACGGCGTGGGCGTCGCGGCACGGGAGGAGGCCGAGAACCGCGGTGCGGAGGCGGCCCTTGTCGGCCGTGCTCTCCGGGCCGTGTTCCCCTGGCGGTCGTTGTCGAGGGAACCGACCAGGATGAGGCCGACGATAATGAGGGTGACCGAGGTGGCGAGGATCGCAGGTCCCCAGTCGAAGTCTTGGGGCTTCTTCTCAGCACGGTCCGGGCGGCGCTGGGGCCTGCGGGCCGGTGGCGTTTCTGCGGGGGCGGGCCCGCTTGTCGGGCGGCGCTGGGGCCTGCGGGCCGGTGGCGTTTCTGCGGGGGCGGGCCCGCTCGTCGGGCGGCGTAGCGGCTCGGGGGCCGGTACTGGTTCGGCGAGGGGCGGCTCGCTTGCCGGCGTCGTCCGGTCCGGGTGGGGCATTGCCCGGCCCGGGCGGCGGAAGAGGGAGGAGCCGGAGCCGTGCGCCGACCGGGGCGGACGGATGGAGGTCGGTGCACCGGGAGGACGGATGCCGAAGGAGGGATGTTTCACAGACAGAAGCATGGCCCACGCGTCCTGCGGCCCGCCAGGCTGTCCGACGACGATCCGTCTCCCGTGCCCGGGCCGGGCTGCCGGCACGTGTGGGGGATGTCGCAGGTGCGCGGGGGCGGCTGGGCGGTCGCGTGGTGGTTGGTGGGGTTGTTGGTCTGGCATGATGGTTGGGTTGTGTGCGGCCGTGTGCGGTCCCTCTCCCGGGCGTGGTCGTGCTGCTAGGCGCGCGTCGAGGGACTGTTGCTTGACCCCACCGGTAGGTCGGCGTGCGCCGTGTCTATCGTGGGAAGTCAGGAGCTCTACTCAAGTGGCAGTCAAGATTCGTCTTAAGCGCATCGGCAAGAAGTTCGCGCCCGTCTACCGGGTGGTGGTGGTGGACGCGCGCAAGAAGCGCGACGGGAGGGTGATCGAGGAGATCGGCCTGTACGACCCGGTGCAGGAGCCCTCGCTGATCCGCATCAGCTCTGAGCGGGTGCGCTACTGGCTGGGTGTGGGCGCCCGGCCGTCGGACACGGTGCACAACCTGCTGAGGATCACCGGGGACTACCAGGCGTTCAAGGGCCTGCCCGTGCCCGAGGGCAGGCTGAGGGTCAGGGACGAGTCCGCGGCGGCGGCGGCGCGGGAGGCGGCGGTGCGCGAGGCGGCCGACGACGCCGAGAGGCGCAAGGCGGCCTCGGCCGCCTCCGCCGATCGGGCCGAGCCGGCGGGCGGGGCCGCGGCCGGCGCCGAGGGGGCCTGACAGGTGCTGGCCGACGCGCTGGAGCACCTGGTGCGCGGGATCGTGGACCATCCCGGGGACGTCACGGTGGCCTGCCGGTCCCTGCGCCGCGGGGACCTGCTGGAGGTGCGCGTCAACCCCGACGACCTGGGGCGGGTGATCGGCCGCTCGGGCCGCACCGCCCGCGCCCTGCGCACCATCATCGGGGCCCTGGCCGACGACCCCGTACGCGTCGACGTCATCGACACCGACCGCCACTAGCACCCTCTTTCGCCGAGATCGGTCCAGTTCCGCACCGAGATCGGTCCAGTTCCGCACCGAGATCGGTTCACTTCCGCACCGAGATCGGTTCGAGGCGCCGGGCACCGCCGGTTGCCGCCGGGCCCCAGCCGCCCGCCGTCGTCGTCACCACACCAGCCGCCGGGGTGTCCGGCAGCCCGCCTCTGTAGCATGGAGCGCACGTGTTCTTGCGATAGATAGTGGGAGGAGACCGCGGCAATGTCCCGTATCTCAAGGGCGCTGCGCAGGCTCCCCCGCCACCTGCCCGAGGCGACGCTGGCGGTGCTGTTCGCCCTGCTGTTCCTCGCCTGGAGCTGTCTGACTCTGACCGGCTGCGCCACCGTCCTCGACACGCACATCCCCCCTCCCCTCCTCCGGCCGCGCTCCTACCTCGGCCAGGTCGCCGAGGCCCTCTCACTGGTCACCCACCCCTTCCTCATCGTCATCGCCATCGTCAGCGTCGCCGTCTTCTCCTTCAGACGCCGCATGCGACGCCTCTCCCTGGCGCTGGCGGTCGCCGCCACGGGCATCCCCCTGCAGACGACTATCGCCTTCGCCACCCACCGGCCCCGGCCGCACACCGTCTTCGCCGACTCGATCTCCCACATCGGGGGCGCCTACCCGGCCAGCCACGTCACCGCCATGACCCTGGGGGCCTGGGTGCTGGTCACCCTGACCCGCGCGCACCGTCGGGGCACGATCTCGGTCGCGCAGTGGACAGCCATCGGCTCCGGCGCGGTGCTGCTGACCGCCGCGTGCCAGTGGCTCATGGGCCTGGCCCACCCGTCCGACGTCGTGGGCGGCCTGCTGCTCGGCATCGCCATGGCGAACCTGGCCCTCAGCGTGGGCGGGGTCGACTCGATCCTGTCCGCCTGGGCGCGCCTGAGCCTGCGCCGCGACAGCGGGGGCAAGCGCGCGGCCATCGTCTTCAACCCCACCAAGTTCGACGACCTGTCCCTCCTGCGCCGCCGTGTCGAGGCCGAGGTCCGCGCCGCGCGCTGGAAGCCGACGCTCTGGCTGGAGACCACCGTTGACGACGCCGGCCACGAGCCGGCGCGGCGCGCGCTTGCAGCCGGCGTCGACCTCGTCCTGGTCGCTGGCGGCGACGGGACGGTGCGGGCCGTCTCCTCCGAGCTGGCCGGCACCGGCACGCCCATGGCGCTCCTGCCCTCGGGCACCGGCAACCTGCTCGCCCGCAACCTCGGCGTGCCCCTGGACACCGACGCCGCCCTGAGCCTGGCCCTGCGCGGGCGCGCCGGGGCCATCGACGTCGTGCGCTGCGAGACCGACGACCCGAACGGCACCGGCGTGCTCACCCAGCGCTTCGTCGTCATGGCCGGCATCGGCCTGGACGCGCAGATCATGGAGGACACGAGCGACGACCTCAAGAAGGTCATCCGCTCGGGCGCCTACGCGCTGGCCGCGGTGCAGAACGCCGCACCGGACCCGTTCATGGCCACCGTCACGCTCGACGACGGTGAGCCCACCGAGCAGCCGGTGGTCATGGCGCTCCTGGGGAACGTCGGCACCATCACCGCCGGGGTGCCGCTCTTCCCGCAGGCCTCGCCGTCGGACGGCAAGGTGGACCTCATGCTCGCCAACCCCGACCGGGTCGTGGACTGGGCGCGGCTGGGCGCTCAGATCCTCACCGGGCGGGTCCAGGAGGGCTTCTCGACGACGTCGGCCTCCCGCGTGCGGATCACGACCGACAGGCCGGTCCCCTTCGAGCTCGACGGCGACACCGCCGGCACGACCCGCTCCCTGACCGTCGAGATCGAGCCGCGAGCGCTGCTCGTCGTCGCGCCGGAGCGCTAGGGCTCCTCCGCCGCCACCCTCGCCCTCGCCCTCGCTCTCGCCGAGATCGGTAGTATTCCGCACCGAGATCGGTTCACTTCCGGCTCGAGATCGGTCGGAAGCCGGCGCCGGCAACATCCCAGCCGCCACCGGGACGACGGCGGGATGCGCGCGGCGGCACACGTGACGAGGGGCGATGAGGAGCAGCGATGACCAGGCGCAGGAGCGGCGCGACCGGACGGCGGGACTCCTACCATGTCGGTCTCGACGCGGACAAGGTGATCGACGCCGCCGTCGAGCTCTCGCGAGGAGCGGGACTGGCGGCGTGGTCGCTGCGCGACCTCGGGGAGAGGCTCGGCGTCGCCCCCTCGGTCATCTACCACCACGTGGGCGGCCGCGAGACCCTAAGCCGCCACGTCGTCGAACGGGTCCTCGCCCGGGTGGGACTGCCGACCGTCGTCATGCCGTGGCGCCAGTGGTTCCGCGAGGCGCTTTACCCGGTCCGGCCCGTGCTGACCGCCTACCCGGGCACGGCCAGGTGGCTGCTGCTGCACGGCCCCGCCTTCCCCGGGATCGCGCCAGTCATGGACGCCGGGATCGCCTCGCTGCAGCGCGCGGGTTTCGGCCGGGACACGGCCCTGGCGTACGCCTCCCTGGTCAACACCGCACTGATGACGATCGCCACCGTTGACGACCGGCTCCTGCACGAGGACGACGGCCCCCACGACCACGCGACCCTCATCCGAGACCTCAGCGGAGCCGCACCCGACAGCGCCGGCATCTCCCTCATGACGAACGACCTGATGAGCCAGTTCACCGGTTCGGCCGAGGAGATCGAGGCGGCGCAGGACCGCTACTACCGCTTCGTCCTTGAACGGCTCATGGACGGCCTTGAGACCGGGCTCGGCGCCAACCGCAGCGCTGACCCCGGCTCGAGCCCCGGCTCGACCGACCCCGAAACCGATCCCGGCCCCGGCTCACCCCGCCCCGAAACCGGCCCCGGATCGACCGGCTGACCGGCGCCCATCCGCCGCCATCCGGCGCCGCATCTTGTCATTAGAATACTGTTCACATAGGGTTGCCCTCGTCCCGCCGGGAACGGGCTCACGGATCGGGACCGCACCGAGCCGCCCGGCGGGACCCGCCTCCCGCCCGCGGCCCGGCGGCCCGGTAGCTCGGGAGCCGGCCCAGGACCGCAGTCCCGGGGCGCGACTCAGGGCTGCGGCTCCGGGCGGAAGGTGACAGGAAAGGAGAGCACAGTATGAGCGCTTCGCAGCGGGCAGTCCGCGGAGAAGCAGGCCACGGAGGGGCAGGCCACGGAGGGGCAGGCCGCGGAGGGGCAGGCCGCGGAGGGGAGTCCTCGCAGGTCGGGGTCGTTCTGGCGGCAGTCTTCCTGGCCTACCTGGGACAGACGACGCTCAACCCCGTGATCGCGCCGCTGTCGCGGGAGGTCGGGCTGGACGAGTGGCAGATCGGCTTCACGATCAGCGTCGCAGCGGTCATGGTCGTCCTCACCAGCCAGATCTGGGGGCGGCGCTCCCAGTCGTGGGGGCGCAAGCCGGTCCTCGTCGCCGCCCTGGCGATCTGCACGGCGGCCATGGTGCTCTTCGCCATTGTCGCCGCCATGGGCGTCAACGGGGCCCTGAGTCAGACGCCGCTGTTCATCCTGTTCGTCCTCATCCGCGGAATGCTCTTCGGCACGGCGCTCGCAGCGATCCTCCCGACCGCCCAGGCCTACATCGCCGACATCACCTCCAGCGAGGAGGAGCGCGTGCGCGGCATGGCCGGCGTCGGCGCCTCCCAGGGCATCGCGTCGATTGCCGGAGCCCTCGTCGGAGGGCTGCTGTCGGGGATCTCGCTCATGGTGTCGGTCGACATGGTTCCGGTGTTCCTGCTCGCGGGCCTGCTGGTGGTGACACTCGTCCTGCGGCGGGAGACCCGGGCCGAGCTGGTCGAGGAGCCCGCGCACGTCAGCCCCTTCGACCCGCGGGTCTGGCCCTTCCTCGTCGCCGGGTTCGGCATGTTCACCGCGCTGGGCCTCATCCAGGTGGTCACCGGCTTCCTCGTGCAGGACCGCCTGGCCCTGGAGGCGAACGCCACCGGCCTGGTCACCGGCGGGGCGCTGCTCGCCGCGGGCATCGGCATGGTGCTGGCCCAGAGCGTCATCGTGCCGCGCTCGAAGTGGGCCCCCGCCACCCTGCTGCGCGTGGGCACCGCCCTGGGCGCCGTCGGCTTCGCCCTGCTCGCGATCGACGGCGGGGCCGCGCTCCTGTTCGTGGCGGTGACGGTGATCGGCGCGGGCGTCGGCATCGCCATGCCCGGCTACACGGCGGGGCCCACGCTGCTCATGAGCCGCGAGGAGCAGGGCGGGCTCGCCGGTCTGATCGGCGCGACCAACGGTCTGACCTACGTCGTCTCGCCCACGGCGGGCACCGCCATGTACGGGCGCTCGCCGATCCTGCCGATCGCCGTCGGCGGCGCCATCCTCGCCGCCGTGTTCGTCTTCGTCCTCGTCCACCGCGGCTTCCGCCGCGCCCCGCGGGCCGTCCCCGGGGGAGGCGACCCGCAGGCCGTCCCGGAGGGAGTCGTCCCCCGGGGAGGCCTCCCCGGGGGAGCCGTCCCGGGCGAGGGCGGCGACGGCGCCCGATAGTGAGGCGGGCGCGGGCCGCTCACCGGCTCCGAGTCTGGATTCTGGCGCTCCGGGAGGATCGTTCGAGTCGACACACCGGATGCGCTCGAGGATTTCCGCATGATTCCGCGATTCTGGCGGCAGCGCGAGCGGGTGCGGGGCGGAACGATCCTCCCGGAGCGCCATTTCCCGTCCCGGGCGGGCCCCGGAGGGGGGAGCATCCGGGTCCGATGCGGCCCGCGGGACGTGCGGAGTCCGCGGGGCGCACGGTCGGCGATCAGGACGGGGCGACCACCGTCAGCCCGCAGCGCCGTGCGGCATCCTGCATCTCATAATCGTACGTGAGAATAATATCGGCGCGGATGTCCAGAGCGACTGCCAGGTGAATGGCGTCCGCAGAACGCAGCCCCGTAGGCTCCCTGGCGGCATTCAGAAGATGCTCCCTGGAGACATCGACGAGTTCGACCCCCGACAGCAAGGTTGCGACCGCCTCCTCATCGAGTTCGCGACGGCGCCTGGCAGCGCAGTGGAGCTCCGTGTAGAGCAGGAAGGACGAGCACAGGGCTGTGTCGGCTGCGTCATCGACGCTGCCAGCGCTGCGCGGCACACTCCGGTTGAGCCACCGCGCCAACGGCTCCGACTCATCCTCCTCAACGAGGAGCTTGAGTGCCGCGGACGTGTCCAGGTAATGGATCGTCATCGTTCGCCGCGCAGATCATCCAGCACATCCCGGGACGCGATGCCGGTTGCGCGCCTCAACCGGGCGAAATCTATGCGAGCCCTCGGAGTGACGGCCCCGCGCCGCCTGAGAAGGGCGAGTCGCTCGCCGCCCACGGGAGAAAGCAGAGCCACCGGCTCCCCGTTGTTGGTGACCTCGAAGGTCTCTCCCGCCTGCACACGACGAAGAATTGAAGCACTGTTATTGCGCAGTTCGCGATGCGTAATCGTGGACACGGCCATCACCCCGTAGCAAGCGTAGCACATAGTCTCCCGGAGTGACACCCCTGAGCCCGTCCGGATCGCGAGGCCGCCGTCGCCGTTCCCGCACGACCCGGCGCCGTCGCGGACCTGGCGGGCGACGCCGTCGGCGCCTACGCGATCACGCCCGCCACCATCGCCCGGCTGAACGGCGGACCGGCCTGAGCCCGGGGGCCGATCCCGTCACGCCCCGTCATTCACCCGGCCCCGGGCGGACCGGCCCGAGCCCAAGGGTCGCGCCCGGCCCGCATCCGCGGCGGTGCGCCCGGGCGGTTCGCCGGGAGGACAATGCGGCGTCGCGCCGCGCCGCCCCGGACCGGGCGGCGTAGCCTGCCGGGGTGCCGACCCCGATCCGAGTGACGAAGATCCACCACGCCTGCCTGACGGTCGACGACGGGAGCACGAGGCTCCTGCTCGACCCGGGCCGGTTCGGGCCCCGCCCCGACCTGGACGGCATCGACGCCGTGCTCATCACCCACCGGCACTTCGACCACTTCGACCCGGAGCTCGTCGAGGAGGCCCTGGGCCGCGGCGTCCCCGTCTGGATGCCGGGGGATGCATTCGGCGACCTCGGCGATTCCAGCGGCGCGGTCGGCGACAACCTGCACGAGGCGGTTGCGGGCGCGACGCTGCGCATAGGCGCCCTGACCGTCCAGGTGTCCGGCAGCCGCCATGCCGAGGTGCACCCGACCATCCCGGGCCCGGAGAACCGCGCCTACCTGATCGACGAGCGGGTGCTCGTCACCGGCG
>ERZ773070.1741-NODE-1741-length-12965-cov-16.086522_pt1 | contig 12965 bp, 10 predicted proteins | sample MGYA00580618_ERZ773070 | MGnify/ENA primary metagenome ERZ773070 (study PRJEB29015, sample SAMEA2738023) | human oral metagenome | biome: human oral; feature: human-associated habitat; material: dental | place: China | collected 2019 ...
CAGACCTGCTCATTCATCAAGGAGAACAGTTGATATTACGCGTAATAGAAATTACTTCATTATTCTAGCATAAAATGACAATTAAAGTCAACTTCTTATACAACCACGTTAGGAGATTCTGCTTTAGTATTAACATCACCTTCTTCGCTACCAGCTAAGTTGCCGTCGATCGCTGCGATTACATCAAGCATAGCATTTAATTTCATAGATTCTTCTGTAATTTCTCCTGCAATTTTGAACGCCTCTTTTAACAATCCCGAGTCGCCTCCGCGAGCTAGCTCTAGTATTATAGGTAGCTTATCCTCGGCCGGAACATTTGCTCCTATCGCTAGAGATTTTACACTACCAACAACCTGCTCTCTTAATGCCAATAATTCTTCTCTGTTCATAAATTTGCCCTCCTTTATTATTCTAATCAATGAACTTTAACTAATAAAACTAATTTAAGCTGGTATTAGAGCACCACTGCCATGCCCATCTCTGCGGCTATCCTCATATGGCCTTCCATACAATTGATTACGCCTTCTCGCTCCAAAAGGTAAATCATAAGGTGGCCTATTTCTTTTGTCTCCTCTTAAGTAGCTCTTGATATATTGACGCCCAGCTTTTGTCAATTCAAATTTAACCTTGCCATCGTCGGTATCTTCTAATTTATAGGCACCAGGAGTATTTTTGAACAATACCGACAGCACTCTACGCTGGTGTTCTGAACTTGCAATAGATAATTCTTCACTTATATTTAACTCCAAAGCCTTTATCATCTTAGCAGACAACCTTTCTGGTCTATTTTTCCGATTAGAATCATCAGACGTACGCGGAGAATATCCACCCGCACCGCGAGAGAACGCACCCGAGCCACTCTCATCAGACCAAACGCTCTGCCACCACTCTCCATCTCTATATCTCCTAATGAATCTCTCGGCGTCAGTATCTACGGTAGAGCCGCCAACAAGACGTCCAACTCTCCTATTTACATTTACTGAAACGCTCCCACTATAATTATAATACCCCCCGTTGCTACCATATGTAAAACGCCCTGCTCGAGCAGTGTTTATCCTTGCACCAATTTCAGTATCATCAGACCCAGCTCCCGAATACACTCTCACATCACCAATTCCATTAACAGCAGCAAGGGTCGATGCCCTAACGCCAAAGTTCGCTCCACCGGTATGTACGCCCCCTTCTATAGCACTAATAGCAGAAATGTTCGTCGCCAATTCTGCCACCAGTCCAAAGCCTGGATATTTTTCATATTGACCAGTACCGAACCTCGTTACCCCCTTAAATATATCCGTCTCTGGGTATTTAGAGGAAGCACGTCTGATGTCTCTCCACGCATGCTTAGACATTCCTCTGATATCGGCGTCATATCGCTGTATGATAGCGTCTTGAGAAGGAGATCTTTTTCCGTTCTCAATTTGCTGCTGCAACCATAGTAACGCCGCACTCTGTAGGTCTTGCGCCACGTAACCGATTACTCCGCCGGTTCTTTCTACGGATTCTCGGTTGTACTCACGCTCAATAGTAGCAATCCTCAAATGAGGAAAGTCTTTACGTGCTCGATCAATTTCAGCCATAGTCCTGAGAATATTCGCAGCCTTTTCTGGATCAGATCTTGCCTCGTCTAGCCAGTTTACGTTTAATAGAATCAGAGACTTCTCAATGTCAGCATTATCCTGCTGAGCAAGGAGTTTTAGGGTATTATAGATATTCTCCGATTCGCTGACAGCAGCCACAGGTATTGTCGCAACAAAATCAATATCCCCTGGGGCCTGTTGTAACTCCGTAGAATTGTTAACTCCCCGTTCAATTTGACTAACATAGTCAGACCCTCTAGTATCCGTCAACCACTGTTTGTATCGTGCCGTCTCTTCGCCTAGCTCCAAGTTGGCATTACTATCCCTTCTTAGCCTTGGAGAAATATCCCCAAGCTGAGATTCGCGCTGTTCTGCGTATCCGTTGCGGTATTGATTATAATAACCAGGTCGTCTTCTTGCTATATTTTCCAGTGGTCTCCTCAACACCACCGCCGGCCCGCCAAAGCCCTCTACAGTCGGAGTCGTATTAACTATCGTCTCTATCGGCGGAGGTGTTATTTGGAACTTGGGAACATTCTTATCTGTCAAGACTTCGACTGTAGTTGAGATGGTTGAGATAGAGTTATTACCCTCCATAGTCGCCAGTGGAGCCGCATGGGTTATTCCGTCCGCGTCCACGTCTTGAATTGCGACAACTTCGCCGTATGCACCGTTAAATTCTACTTGACCATATTCATCAACGGAAAAAAGATTTGCCACTGGACTATCAGATGGGATATCTATACTTCCATCTGGGGTGATATCAACCATGAATACTCTGTCTTGGGTGTCTATTGAGGCGGACACGGCAAATTTCAGTGTTCCACCCTGAGCTTCATCAGACCATGAAGTGCTATCAAGCCCATGATAAGATCCATAATCCGTCATGTTAGAAATCGATAGCCGAATAGACCCATCATCACCTTGACTTCCCCAGTGGAGTCCCAGTTCATTATTATCAAACACACTGGCGGCATCATTGTCATACCAAAAATCTCGAGTAATATTCGTCAGTTCAGATTGATGGTGGCCTAAATATTCATCAACACTCAAATCTTGCACAATAGACTCTTGACTGCTTACTACTGCAGAAAGATCTTCTACGATAGCGCCCTTTTCCTGCAGCAGTTCCTGCGAGGCTTGAGATAAAGAGCCGTCAGCCTCAAATGAAATATTCTCAGCAAAAATACTACCGTTTGGATCAATGATATTTGCTGTTCCGTCAGGATTGTATGCCAATTGATAATTATCTGGTAAATTGATACCTCCTTGGCTACCGCCTACGTCGTATGAAGTATAATCTCCAGCACTCACGATAGTCTCAGAACTATAACTCTCGCCATGAAATATACCTGCTAGCAAAGTTTGCCTATCGCCCCCGCCTTCGCCCGTAGGAACATTTTCAAGCAGGCCGTCGTACCCAGAATCAAAGAATGCCAAAGCCTCCTGTGAAGCCAGTCCAATCGTAAAGCCAGTCACAACCCCTGTTGCCGCCGCCATTGCTACGCGTCGCCTCTTTAGCCTCTTAAAGGCCTCATCTTTTTTACTCCTATCATCCATTAGAGAATAAAGTACATCTGTAGATTTATATATCGCATCATCCACCGTACCGTCTTTATCAATACCCAGGTCTACAATAAGTGCCTCTGGCAAATCTCCCAGCCTACCTTTCAGCTTCACTTTAGCTCTAGCTATTGCCACATCTAAATTAAATCGCTCTGATTCAACTTCCGTCACGCTTGAATATGAAATAAAGTCGGCCTGTAATTTATCTGAAGCATGAATTCTAGCCATAGCGCTAACAATCGACTCGTAGCCCTGCTGCAGTTCCTCTGGGGACAGGTCTTCTTTATCAATAAACTCTTCTAGCGAGCCAATCAGCTCTTTTGCGGCAACTGTTTCATAGCGAGTTTTTTCGATTTCTGCACGTCGGCCTTTGTCTTCAAACTCCTGACCCTGAGCCACTTCTCGCGCATGTATGGCACGCTCTTCTTTAAGCCGTTTATTTTCACGCATACCAGCAAACACGCCACCGAGTAGCCCAGGTATACCAGTCACGCCAGCAGCCCGCATTAGCGACCCCCGCCCGACTCGGAATATACCAGTAGCAATTGCTGCACTCAAGCTTACCGTCTCAGGGCCAACAAGCGAACCTATTTTTGACTTCTGCAACCGCTCAATAGTTTTATCGATTTTACTTTGATGAGCTTCGGTACGAACCCCAGAACGAGATTCGCCAGTATAAATCTTCATGCCTTGTAGTACATTATCAAGACTTTCACCATGACCAACGCTTTCTTTGACCGCTTGAGCAATTTGCCAAATATTATCTATTCTGACTTTACCTTCGCCGATGAGATTGTCGCCATCGCCATATTGATTTAATTGACGCACTATCCTGGACTGTGCTTCCCTAAAAGCCTCCTCACTCCAGTCTTTACTGTCGCCTTCGACATAATTTTCAATCAGCTTCTTCACTGCTAAGCCAAATGGTGAATCCTCAGCCAACTCTTGTCGACGCTCTCCAGCAATCTCATGTATGGATTCGTCGTATTCAGAAGTAAAGCGCGCAATAGTCGCCCCCATAGCAGCATTACGCAACGCAACATTATCCGTGTATAAAGCAGTTAATCCTTCTTCTTCGGCACGCTGCTTAGCTTCTTCAACATACTTATTGAAAAAGTACTTAGTAGCAATGCCGTTCTCGCCCCTCCACATCCTATGCAGAAAGCCCTTTATTCGGCCAGCTTCCCTGGCAGCCTCAGACTCTTCTCTTAGACGAGCTTCTGCATAGTCTTTAGCCGCCGCTTCTACATCATGCGTCTGGTCAACAACCGCTACAACCAAGGGTTTGTCATGAGGTTTTGGCTGCGCGCCACCTAGCATAGGGTCTTTATAGTGATAAGTTGTCGGCACTCCTGCCGGCAATTCTGACCTATTATTATCAATTGACATAGCTCTTACTTAACTCCAAGATACAAAGATCTAAAGCGTAGCATTGTCTCAAGCGTTATCTTTTTTGTATCAACGCCACTATTTGCTATGTATTGTTGAACTTCCTGTTGGCTAGCATTGCGATCCAATAAGTCATTAAAACCGTCAATTTTATTTTCAGGCAAAGCCCCAAGCACAGCCCTATCAATCTGATCAAGTAGCCTATTCTTCAGATCTTGCTCTAATTGCCGCCTGACATCACTATCAAGAGTCTTAAAGTTCTTAGCATCTATAATGTCATTGATAAATTTAGATAAAGCATCCTGATCCATTGCCACACTCCTTTAGTAATTAATATATCATCAAAACCCAAAATAGTACAGCATAAGCTAAATCATCACACCCACTGGCGTAAATGAGGTCAAAATTGCCATCAAAATGAGGGTGACGTACCAGATTTTGCGGTTAAATTGGTACTGTTCAATTTTGAGAACAAGGAGTAGTGCAACGAACAAACCAACTGGTACCGCCTGCACCGTAAAAGCGCCCAGTTCAAAGGGGTTTTTAAGACGTAGCCACAGTGCGCTGAGGATGACAAATATCACCAGTTTCAAGAAAAAGGTGCCGTCATTTTCATAAATTCGCTCGCGGCCTTTGCGGCTGAACAAGGCGCTGGACTTTGAGCGGTTGCGGGCGTAAGTACGAGATTTTTGTTTTGTCATAAGCTTGATGAAAATTATAGCATAAAAAATCCGCCCCGTTCAAGAGGCGGAAATTTCTAGTACGTTAAAATTACATACGAATCTCAGCGTCAACGCCAGCTGGCAAGTTCAAGTTCTGTAAGCTGTCGATGGTCTTTGGTGTCGCGTTGGTGATGTCAATCAACCGCTTGTGAACGCGGCGCTCGTAGGTTTCACCGCCCATTTTGTACACGTGTGGGCTCTTTACCACTGTGTAGGTGCTGCGACGAGTTGGTAGTGGCACTGGGCCGGCAACGTTCGCGCCGGTGCGAATCGCAGTGTCGATGATTTGTTTTGCTGATTGGTCGATGACCTTGTGGTCATACGCCTTCAGACGGATGCGGATTTTGATCCCAGTATCTTGAGCCATAGCTCCTCCTTATGTACAATCCCGTAACCTCTAATCATTCTACTGTACGAACGACCGAGTTCTCGAGATAAATTAGTAATAACTAGGTGATTATACCAATTTCCCTAGGCTTTATCAAGGTGAGCGATCATTTCACCGATGATTGCAGCGGAATTATTGAGCGACTCCTTTTCGCGTTCAGTCAGTGGATAGCCCGTCAAAATTTTTACGCCGTCACAACAAATAATCGACGGCAAGCCTAGCACGACATTGTCCAGTCCATATTCACCCTCAGCCAGTGAACAAACTGGGTAGACTGTACGTGTTGACTGACGCAAGGCTGAAACGATTTTAGAGACCACAAAACCAATAGCAAAATACGTCGACTTCTTTGTCTCAATCACTCGGTAGGCGCGGTTACGGATTTTCTGCTCAATACCCTCAACCAATTCCTCCGTAAAGCCCGGATATTCACGAATGGGCACCTCACCAACCTGCGCGGTCTCAATGGTCGAAAACGAAGAGTCACCGTGCTCGCCCAAGATGTACGCGTCAACTGCTTTACTGTCGACATTCAGCGCGTCTGCCAGGTACGACTTCAGGCGTGCAGTGTCCAGCGTCGTTCCCGTACCAAACACTCGGGTTTTCGGTAGTCCCGACTCCTTCAACGCTACGTAGGTCAAGACGTCGACTGGGTTACTGACAACGATCAAATATGGCTTGGCACCGCCAGCCATGATGTTTTTGACGATGTCACGCATGATGGCGGCATTGACACCGACCAACTCCAGTCGCGTCTGACCTGGCAACTGCGGCGAACCGGCGGTGATAACCACGATGTCATCGTCGTTGATGTCACTGTAGTCGCCCGTGCGCACCACCACATTGCGATCAAGCCCCATGGCGTCGTTGATGTCCGCGGCTTGACCCCACGCCAAATCCGCATTGCGGTCGATCAATACAATTTCTTCAATCACACTGCGCAGCGCACACGCATACGCCGTCGTCGCGCCAACCATTCCGCCGCCACCGATAATCACCAATTTCTGTTTATTCACCATATCTCCTTTTTTGTGTTAGATGTATTGTCTATACTATTCTACCATACCTCCAGGTCCTGGATTTGGGTCGCAAGATTCATCAAGCCCCATACGCATTCGTCCATGGTCTGTAGAACTAATATTATGGCCGCCCTCACCGTTTGTGTATGCGCTCGTAAGGTAATAATGTAGCTCTCCGTCAGAATCGGGAGATTTGCGTGGGATACACACAAAATAGTTGTTACCGTCTGTATTTTTCCAACCGTCACTAGGGTATCCTTTACCTTCACAACGGGTTGAGTTAACCTTTGTAGCGACATCCTCCCATTGACCAATTGTGCCCTTCCACGATAGTGCATATTCTTCACCCATAAAGCACAGCCTGAGGTATTCGCTATCAGACAGACTAGCAATATTCTTTATGTTTGGGTATTTTGATGAGGATCGCCCAGAATCATCCTCAACTGACGGCGTCGTTTCTGCAACCGTAACTTCTGATTGTTCAGCTTGCCTTGTGGATTCTTCATCTGCTGGTTTTTCGCAGCCGACTAAGCTTAACGACAGGGTGCCAGCTGCCGCCACAGCTGCGGCTCGCCTCCACCAAGAAAAACCGTATTCCAACCCTGCTTCTCTGTTCATATGATTACTCCTTATTTGGTTAATGCTACCCTCTCCCGACCCTTTACCCACTACCATACCAATGCGGCTTATGATTGTCAATACAAAAATACCCCCGATGATCGAGGGTATTTTTGGTAATCTACTAGAGTGATTACTTGTTGATCTTGGTGATCACACCAGCACCAACAGTACGGCCACCTTCGCGGATAGCAAAGTTCAAACCTTGCTCCATAGCGATTGGGGCGAGCAACTTAACCTTGAAGGTTACGGTGTCGCCTGGCATGACCATTTCTTTGTCAGCTGGCAATTCAACTTCACCAGTCACGTCAGTGGTGCGGAAGTAGAACTGTGGCTTGTAACCCTTGGAGAATGGAGTGTGGCGACCACCTTCTTCCTTCTTCAAGATGTACACTTCAGCTTCAAATTCGGTGTGTGGGGTGATGGTGCCTGGCTTACACAAAACCTGACCACGCTCGATGTCGCTGCGCTCGATACCGCGTAGCAAAATACCAGCGTTGTCACCTGCTTGACCTTGGTCGAGAGATTTCTTGAAGGCCTCGATACCAGTCACGACTGATTTTTGGGTTGGCTTCAAACCGACGATTTCAACTTCGTCGTTCAATTTAACAACACCCTGCTCGATACGACCAGTTGCCACAGTACCACGACCCTTGATTGAGAATACGTCCTCAATTGGCATGATGAATGGCTTGTCCATATCACGAACTGGCTCTGGGATGTAGCTGTCCATAGCGTCAACCAGTTCCATGATGGCGTCTTCGTACTTCTCATCGCCTTCAAGAGCCTTCAAAGCTGAGCCCTTAATGATTGGAGCGTCTTTGTCAAAGCCGTTAGCTTCCAGAAGCTCACGAACTTCTTCTTCGATCAGCTCGACCATCTCTTCGTCAGCCATGTCCATCTTGTTCAAGAAGACAACCAACTTAGGCACACCAACCTGCTTTGCCAGCAGCACGTGCTCACGAGTCTGAGGCATTGGACCGTCAGTTGCAGCGATAACCAACACTGCACCGTCAACCTGAGCAGCACCGGTGATCATGTTCTTGACGTAGTCGGCGTGACCTGGCATGTCAACGTGCGCGTAGTGGCGCTTTGGTGATTCGTATTCTTGGTGTGAAGACGCGATGGTGATACCGCGGGCTTTTTCTTCTGGTGCGTTGTCGATCTGATCGTACGCGATTGGTTTGTTAACTGCGCTTGGAAGGCGCTTTGCCAACACTGCAGTAATCGCAGCGGTCAGCGTCGTCTTACCGTGGTCAACGTGGCCCATTGTACCCACGTTAACGTGCGGTTTGCTTCGGTCAAATGCATCTGCCATTTGTAGAAGTTCTCCTTATTTAATTATTATTTCACGCGGGTATGACCAATTAAAGGCTCCACGGCGTATGCGCTTAATTATAGCGGGTTTTATAATATTTCGCAAGGAAATCGTCTCTGATTTTACAAAATGTACCGTTCGGGAGGTTTAGGTGAATAGGATTAGCGTAAATAGCGTCACGAAACGTCTTGTTCAGTGCGTCGTGACAAGCCGATGATGTCGCGAGCGCGCACCAGATAGAACATATCATTTTCACGGTCGCCTATCATCAGCATTGGCTCGCCAAAACTCAGCGGTAAGTCCGTAACTTTTTGGATGTTTCCATCTAGACTTGGCGGTTCATTTAGTTCTGGGTTCCACACCGTTAGACGATCCGCGTGTAAGGTAAACGGCTCAGCGCCCTTGTCATCGCCGACTTCTTGCAACGGAACGTCGCTCCACGAAACAACGTTCAACAAATCACTTGGTAAACAACGATACGCCATGACCGTACATTCGCCATCAAACTCATGCGGATTGTCGATTAGTCCCAGCACACTGTGCGCCTCATCGTCATATTGTTTTAGTATCTCAAGCTGTTCTTCTAGAGAAAACTGATAGAATGCCTCCTCGAACACACCTCCAGCGTCCTCAGCAATATTATGCAGCTCATCAACGGCAAATTCTAGATCTTCCGCGTCATTATCCAAGTTTTCAAACCGTAATAATTTGTCACGACTAGGTATCACATAGACATTCCGCGACTGACTACTCAGCTGATCAAACACCGTCGCTTTAACCACCGCGTGAACTGACCCATCGTATTCGATGAATTTGGCATTACTGATGTACGCTCTATCGCTGTCGATAAATTCAGGTTTCAAACTACCATCCGCGTCATTCCCTACCAACACAAAGCCCGACAAGCTGACAGCATCAAGCTCACCGACGTACGGCAACTCATCGTTCAGCGTCTGGATATGTTCACGCAGCGTGTCCGGAAAGTCAGCCTTATCAGTGTGCGAAAGATCAGTTGCCAACTCCCACGCTAACTGCTGAAACTCTTCAGTAAAGACCGTCTCAAATAAGTCAGCGCCGTCCTCAATACCTTCCTCCTCAGTTGGCATGATGTCCACCACGTCTTTCATGTCGACCCGAAACAGGACTGACTGATCTTCTTTGTCAAACATCTCCAGGACTGGGCGATTGCCACGCCAGGTAAAAATCGGTAGGTCACCAAAGAGAACTTGCTTATCTGCGTCAACATCAACACCATATTCATTCGCGCCAACTCTCCGACTGTACGCTTTGCACTTCACTCTCACGCCAGTACCATATGCCATTTCACTCAGCACAGTGTTCAAATCGTTCATCAGCTCTCGCCTGGATGCAGCATCTTGGATGTCATTTGCCTCAATGACCTCTTCGGTCTTATCGACATAATGGCAGAGCTTGCGGATATGGCGCGGTATATCGCTAGCATATGGCAATAATTCTGATGTCATAATCGCTTGCCGGTCGATTGGAAAATAATAGTCCGTAGCAACATCATTCTGCACCGTACGCACATACAAAGCCGCCATTTCATTAGTGTAAGTTACAAAAGGCGCTGGATTATCGGGGTCAATCTCCAGAGATGCCACCATGTCTACCACACCCTCAACGGCACATAGATCATATGAACCATCTTCGGTCTGCCTGTAGCCAATAACTCTCGCTCGCTCGCCTTCAATTTCGTCCGTGCGCATCACTCGCTCGATATCGCCCAATGCTGTAGCCTCTTTATCACTACCAAGCTGTAGATTAGCCATGGCAATTTCTCGCCAATCATCCGTTGACAATCGACCCAACAAATTGATGCCAGTCTCTACTCGTGGTGACCTCATATAGTTGTATCGTATACCTCTATAGCCTAAACTTCAAGCATAATCATCGCTCCATGCGGTATACTATAACCATGAGCAAGAAAACGCTGGTTGAGCTTGACCCATGGTTGGCGCCGCATAAGCGCGTCATCCAGTCACGTGAGGCGTATATTTCGTCGACACTCGAAAAGGTTCTGGACGGCAAATCACCAGCGGAGTTTGCGCTAGGGTTTCATCATTTTGGCTTGCACCGGACGGCGGCAGGCTGGACGTTTCGTGAGTGGGCGCCGAATGCCACGCGGTTGGTCTTGGTTGGCGAGTTTTCTGACTGGCAGGAGCGTGAGGAGTTTGCCTTGCGACCAGATGCACATGGTGAATGGAGCGTTGACTTGCCGAAGAACGTGCTGCACCACGGTCAGAAATATAAGCTGCGCGTCTATTGGCCCGGCGGCGACGGTTGGCGCCTGCCATCATATGCCAGCTACGTCGTTCAGGATGATGATTCGGTGGATTTTTCGGCCGTGGTCTGGCAACCTGATGAGCCCTATCAGTGGCAACATGATATTCCACCTGCGCCAAACGTGCCGCTGATTTACGAAGCGCATGTTGGCATGAGCAGCGAGGAAGAAAAGGTCGCCAGTTTCAATGAATTTACCGCGGGCGTCCTACCGCGCATCAAACAATCTGGCTATAATACCATCCAGCTAATGGCTATCGCCGAACACCCGTACTATGGTAGTTTCGGCTATCACGTCAGCAACTTTTTCGCCGTGTCATCGCGCTTTGGCACGCCCGATGATTTTAAGCGGCTGGTTGACACGGCACACGGACTGGGGTTGCGGGTTATCATTGACATCGTTCATGCTCATGCCGCCAAAAATGAGGTCGAGGGCCTGGGCAATTTCGCGGGTAATCCGACGCAATATTTCAAAGCTCACGACCATCCAGCCTGGGATTCGCGGTTGTTTGATTATGGCAAACCGGAAGTGCTGCACTTTTTGGCCAGCAATTGCCGCTGGTGGTTAGATGAGTACCACGTTGACGGCTTTCGATTTGACGGTGTAACGAGTATGCTATATCACGACCACGGTTTAGGCAAAAGCTTCACCAGTTATGATGATTATTTTACTGGCGATGTTGATAAGGACGCCTTGGTCTATCTCAGGCTGGCAAATGACGTCATTCACGCTGTTCGCCCCGACGCCACGACCATTGCTGAGGAAATGAGTGGGCTACCGGGCTTGGCAGCGCCGACAGAACACGGCGGCCTGGGCTTTGATTATCGATTGCAGATGGGTGCGCCTGATCTCTGGATCAAGACATTAAAAGAGAGGCGCGATGAAGATTGGGACTTGGGCGAGCTGGCACATACGCTAAGTTCGCATCGCCCAGAAGAAAAAGTCATCACTTACGCCGAGAGTCATGACCAAGCCTTGGTCGGCGACAAGACGCTGATTTTTCGGCTAATCGACAAAGCCATGTACTGGCACATGGACAAAGCCGACTCCGACCTGACGGTGGAACGCGGCATAGCCCTGCACAAACTTATCCGCCTGCTGACCGCTGGACTGCACGGCGGCGGTTACCTCAACTTTATGGGTAATGAATTTGGGCACCCTGAGTGGATCGACTTTCCGCGTCAGGGTAATCATTGGTCGTTCAAACATGCTCGCAGACAATGGAGTTTACGCGACAATGGTTTTCTCAAGTACCAATGGCTGGGTGAGTTTGATGCGGCACTGATGAAGCTCATCCAAACCGTTGATGACCCCGGCGTTCACTATCTGACCATTCGCCAAGATGACCACGTGGTTAGTTTCATGCGCGGTGACCTGCTGTTCATCATCAACTTCTCACCCAACCAGTCACAGACCGACTATGCACTGCCAGCAGTGGCCGGGTCATATCGGGTAGCCCTCAGCAGCGACGACCAGCAGTTTGGTGGTCACGGACGAGTCCAGCAAGACCAGCAGTATTTTACCACACCAGGGGCGCATGGCGATAATATACGGGTATATCTACCAGCGCGCAGTGGGCTGGTTCTGTACAGAGTCGACTAGGATTTGGCGATTTGTTTGAACGTAAGTAGTATACTTGACTTTTTACTGTAGTATGGTATTGTGAAAGTAGCTTTTCATTCGCCCTGAAGCGTTTGAAAAGAGCACTTGTCCGATGCATCTTTTTCAGAGTCTTTGAGAGGAGGTGAAAGAGATGTGGTTCTTGCTAGGAGCAGCACTGCTCGTCGTGGTACTACTCATGGCAGTAGCACTGTTGCGGCGTATTGTACGCCGCAAGTCCACATGGTATGCAGCGTTGTTTGCCCTAACCCTACTGGCCATTGGGCAATACTGGGTACTCCCGTTCAATGGGACTATCCATGAATTGCAGGCTGGTTTTGCAATTATGGCAGGACTAGGGCTATGGAGCGTCCTCATGTCATTTTCATGGGGATACAACCAGGGCAAGTAACAATCTTGCCCACCGAAAATAGTTCGCCGAATCGGCTCAACCTGATTGAGTGCCT
>ERZ773070.1744-NODE-1744-length-12942-cov-9.483200_pt1 | contig 12942 bp, 12 predicted proteins | sample MGYA00580618_ERZ773070 | MGnify/ENA primary metagenome ERZ773070 (study PRJEB29015, sample SAMEA2738023) | human oral metagenome | biome: human oral; feature: human-associated habitat; material: dental | place: China | collected 2019 ...
GATCGCGTCCGGATGCGCTCGCCGGCGTTCCGCACCTCGCCGGCGCTCGCGCCGACGCCCCGGGGCGCTCGCGCCTCAGGCCTCCACCAGGATGGTGACGGGCCCGTCGGCCTCCATGTCGATGAGCATGTGGGCGCCGAAGCGCCCCGTCGCCACCTCGATCCCGCGCCGGCGCAGCGCCTCGACGACGGCGTCGACGAGCGGGGCGGCCACCGGCCCCGGCGCCGCGGCGTTCCAGGAGGGGCGGCGGCCCTTGCGCACGTCGGCGTAGAGGGTGAACTGGGAGACGACGAGCACGGGCGCCCCCAGGTCGCTCGCACTCGCCTCGCGCCCCGGCGCGCCGCCGTCGTCGCCCGGGCCGTCGAAGATCCGCAGCTCGGCGATCTTGCGGGCGATCGTGGCGACCTGCTCGGGGCCGTCGTCGTGCGTGGCGCCCACGAGCGCGAGCAGCCCGGGCCGGGTGATCTCGCCGACGGTCTCGCCGTCGACCCTCACCGCCGCGCGGTTCACCCGCTGCAGGACGGCGCGCATCAGCGGCGCCGGCCCGAAGGCCCCCGCCCGCGCCCGTCGCGGCCGGGTCGGCGGATCTGGGAGCGCACCCGCACCGGCCTGTAGTAGTCGAGGGCGGGGCGCACGTCCGCGAGGTAGACGGCGTTGGCCACGACGGCCAGGAGCATGAGCATGGAGAAGCCGCCGGAGGCGCTCACGCCCGTCGCCAGCAGGCTCCGCAGCGTCTGGATGAGCGGGATGAGGCCGATGAGGAACACCGCGAGCCCCAGGGCGTTGAGGCCCAGCCAGAAGCTCTTGCTGCGCTTGTCGGCGGCGGCGAAGTGCTCGGCGGGCCGGCTCAGCACGTCCAGGAAGGCCCAGACGGCCAGGACTCCGGCGATGACCTGGGACAGGAACCAGGCCCAGCCGGCGGCGGAGACGAAGAACCAGGCGGTCTGTGCGAGAGCGTTCACGGTGCCAGCCTATCGGCCGCCGTCGCGCCGGTGGAGCAGCGACGTGCGCAAACCGGCGCCCGGGCGCTCGGCGGGGCTCGCCTGGGCCCTGCCCTCGGGGGTCACGAGCACTTCCTGGGCGGCGGCCACGCGTCCGACGACGACCCGCTCCCCCGGCGCCGGACCGTCGGCCGCGTCAACCGCATCCGGTTCGGCGGTCCGGGCCGCGGCGCCGGCTCCGCTCACGGGGCCGGTCCCGCTCACTCCGTCGGCTCCGCTCACGGCACCGGTCTCACCCGGACCGCTGGCAGCCTCGGACACCTCGACGCTCAGCGCGGCCTCGGCCGGGACGCCCCGGCGCAGCAGGGCCAGGGCGATCGGGCCGAGCTCGTGGTGGCGGGCCGTGGAGGTGACGGCGCCCACCGCCCGCTCGCCCAGGCGGACGACGTCGCCCGGCGCGGGCAGCCCACCGGCCAGGCCGTCGAGCTGGAGCAGGGTGAGGCGGCGCGGCGGCCGGCCCAGGTTGAGGGTGCGGGCGACGGTCTCCTGGCCGGGGTAGCAGCCCTTGGTCAGGTGCACGGCGGTGCGCAGCCAGTCGAGCTCGTGCGGGATGGCGCGCTCGTCGGCCTCACGGGCCCAGCGGGGGCGCCCCGCCTCAACGCGCAGCGCCTCCCAGGCCAAGGACCCGGCCAAGCGGCGCCCCTCGCCCCCGTCGAGGAAGGCATGGGCGATCGCGGGGACGCGCTCAGCGGGGACGAGCACAGCGGCGGCGCGGTAGCCCTTCCCGGGGTGTCGGGCGGCCTCGAGGCCGACGTCATAGCTCGTCCCGCCGTCGACGACGCCGGGCCAGGGATCGCGCCAGGTCACAGGCAGGCTCGGGAGGAGCTGGGCTGCGGCTCCGGCCTCGGGCTCGGCTCCCGGGCCGGTGGTGGGCCCGCCATCCTCGGGGCTGGCGGCGCGCGCCGTCTCCTCCAGGGCGGCGATGCCCGCGCCCATCGCGCCGAGGATGGCGACGTCGTCGCGCGGCGCCACCTCGACGCGCAGCATGAAGCGCATCCGCTCCAGGTGCTCGGCGAGCGCCGGCCCATCACCCGCGTCGACGACGATCCAGGCGGTGGCGCCGTCGTCGACGACCGCCAGGGCGTGGGAGATCCGCCCGTGGGCGTCCAGGATGAGGGCCTCCGCGCCGCCGTCGCCCGGGAGCAGGCCCGTGAGGACCTGGCTGGCCAGCGTGGTGAGCCAGGAGAGGCGATCCGGCCCGCTCACGGCCACGACGTCCCTGGCCAGGGCGGTGATCGCCTGCCCCTCAGCCAGGGCGGACTGCTCGCGCAGGGGGTTGCCGTAATGCGCGGGGACGGCGGCGTCGGGGCTCGCGGCGTCCTCGGCGATGGCGCCGGGAGAGCCCAGCAGGGCGGAGCAGCGCATCAGCGGGAGGCCTCGCCGTCGTCGGGGCCCTCAGGAGGCTCGGGGTGCTCGGCGGGCTCGGGAAGGAGCGCGCCCGGCTGGGTGGCGGGGTCGTCGGGGTCCTCGACCCGCCCGAGGCGGCCGGAGGCGTAGCTCTGGAGCTCCTGTCCGAAGGCGGCCATGTCCTGCGCCCACATGAGGTCCCCGCCGACGAGCCCGACAACGCGGGTCATCTCGGTCATGGGCGCGCTGGTGCGGGTGCGCCCCACGGCCTGGGTGCCGATCTGGGCGCGGGGGCCCTGGATCCAGCCCTCCCAGACGCCGACCTGCCCGGCCGGGTCGGCCGAGACCACTTCGAGGCGGGTGATCGGGGTGCGGGTGTCGGCGTCATCGGCGTCGGGCTGCTCCTGGCCGACGGGGCGCCAGTAGGCCGTCTCCGTGGACCAGATCTGGGCCGGCGCGATGCGCGTGGCGCCCTCGAGGCCGGGGACCTCGAAGTCGAGGTCCTCCGAGCGCGTGGCGTCCAGGGTCCACACGGTGGTGATCTGGCGAAGGTAGGGGCCGCCGTCGTGCTCGAAGACGATCTCCTGGTAGACCGCCTGCTCGGGAATGGTCTCGCCGTAGGTGAGGATGCCGTAGCCGCGCCAGGTGCCGACCAGCCAGGCGAGCGGGTAGAGCTCGGGGGCCAGGTCCTCGGGGAGGGAGAAAGTCATGCCCCCACCCTAAGCCGCCACCCCGCCCCCTCCATCGAGACCGGGCGAACAGCACGGCGAGACCGGGCGAACAGCACGGCGAGATGCGAAACCACGCGGCAATCCACAATCTCGCGGTGCTGTTCGCCCGGTCTCGCTCATAGGGGGAAGCGATGAGTGCTAGCCGGCGACGAAGCTGCCCATGAGACGGGCGATGGCGTAGGACGGCGCCCCAACGGCGAGGATCGGCACGATGGCGCTGGCGATCGCGGCCCGCCCGCCGGGGACCCACTGGTGCGTCCACAGCACCCGGTTGGCGGCCGCCATGAGAACACCGGCGGTGAAGCCCACGATGAGGCAGGCCGCTCCGGACTGGGCGGCCTCGCTGAGCCCCGTGTGCGCCGGGCCGAAGAAGCCGACGACGGCGAGCAGCCCCCCTACGGCGCCCGAGATGATCGCCGGCAGCGTCATGGTGAGCATCTCCAGCACCCGGGCGCGCACCTCCAGCGTCGTCAGCAGCGCGCCGACGAACAGCGCCAGGCTGCACGGGACGATGACGGCGGGGTCGGCCACGCCGGGCTCCAGCGCGCACCACGCGGCGCCGGCGATCGCCACGAGGCCGCCGGAGATCGTGGAGGACAGACTCTCGAGCAGGCTCGCCCTCTCGCCCTTGCGCAGCATCTGCGCGACGAAGGCGATGAGGATCGACAGGGCCATGACGACGCCCGCGGCGCCGTAGTCCTGCCGCCAGGCCACCGCCAGCGCTCCTGCGACCCCGGTCAGCGCGATGACCGCCGTCGAGCCGGCGTCGTGGCGGGCCCGCACGAGCGCCGGCCACCCCTGCGCCATGGCCAGGACGAGGACGAGGACGAGAACCATGCGCACCCACACCGCCATGGGGGCCGAGGCGGCGAGGAGGACGGGGATAAGCCCGGCCACCGCCAGGCGGGTCCAGGCGGGGTCCACGATGCCGGCCTCTTTCGGCACGGCGCTGCCGCGCCGGGTGCCGTATCCGGGGCGGGAGGCGGCTGGGGCAGGCGCTGAGCGCCCTGGACCGCTCTTGGGATTGGCAGGGGTATCCACATCTCGTATCGTCGCACACCCCAGCGCGGTTCCATGACGTGTGCTTGACTTGGGGCGGCCCGCCGGGGCGCCCGGGCACGCCCCTGCGCCGCCCAGGGGCGGCCAGTCCGGCAGTGCCCAGGAGATCCGATGGGAGGGATCGCGTGCGCGTCGTCATGTTCACCCACGCGGCCGATCCCGCGGACGCGCTACCGGCGATGTCGTTCCTCGACGCGGCGGTGGCCTGCCTGCCCCCGCTGCCCTCGAACTACAGCGCGGTCGACGACGCCGACGCGATCCTCATCGACACGCGCGCGGACCTGACCCGGGCCCGCGCCCTGTGCCAGCTCCTGAGCGGCCCGATGGAGTGCGGTCCGATCCTGCTCGTCGTCGACGACGGCGGGGCCGCGGCCGTCCAGGACGACTGGGGCGCCTCGGACTTCGTCATGGCCGGCGCCTCCCCCGCCGAGCTCGGCGCGAGGCTGCGGATGCTGCGCCGCGCCGCGCCCGTCTCGAGCGCGCCCCGGGAGGACCGCTTGGAAGTCGGGGACCTCGTCATCGACGTCACCGCCTACACCGCCAGGATCCATGGGGAGATCCTCGATCTCACCTACAAGGAGTTCGAGCTCCTCAAGTTCATGGCGATCAACCAGGGCCGCGTCCTGACCCGGGAGATCCTCCTGGACGAGGTCTGGGGCCAGGACTACATCGGAGGGGCGCGGACGGTGGACGTCCATGTGCGCCGCCTGCGCGCGAAGCTCGGCACGGAGTACGACCAGCTCATCGGGACGGTCCGCAATGTGGGCTACCGCCTCGACGCACCGGGGAGCATGTAGGGGCGAGCCGGGAGCATGGCAGCGTCACTCAGTGCCAGGCAGGGCCGCCTCATGCCGGCCAGTGCGAGTCCGCAACAGCCCCCTCCAGCAGCATCGCCATTCCCCCTGTTCCTTCTTTGGCGCGCGTGCTGCGCTGCTGCTACCTTGAAGCCGACGCCGGGTCGCGACGGGCCCCGGGCTCCACCTTGCGCCGCCACGAGCGGCATTCGCGCCGACTGGCGCTCTTGCGGCCCGGCGTCCTTGACCACGATTCCTTCTCGAGAACGATTCCGACACCGCAGCCGAGAACACGCACCACATCTGAGTATCCCGACCACCTTCACTCACCTGAATCGACTCTTCCCCCAGGCGGCCCGCCCCCAACCGGCCGACCGCCCCCGGGACCCGCCCCGGGAACGCACCGGGGCCGCGCATTCATGACAGGCGCGGCCATACGAGCCGCCCAGACCAGCAAGGAGCCATTCCGTGCGCATCCACCCCCGCAACAATGACGAGGCGCTCTTCGACCTTCTCTCGCGGTCCGCGCGTCATCTCGTCATCGCCTGCGATGTCCTCGAGCAGATCGTCGCCGCCGACCGCGAGGAGCGCATCGGCCTTCGCGAGACCCTCCACGCCGAGGAGCACGCGGCTGACGACTCGCACCACGAGTTCCAGCGCCTCATCAATGCCACCTTCGTCACCCCCCTGGACCGCGAGGACCTCCACCTGCTCGGCTCGACCATGGATGACTGCATGGACCTCGTCGACGAGGCCGGTGACTGCATCGTCCTCTACCACGTCGGGGTCCTGCCCCAGGCCTGCCACGAGCTGGTCGACATCCTCAAGCAGTGCGCCGAGCTCACCGCGCAGGCCATGCCGCGCCTGAAGTCGCTCAAGGACCTCGAGAGCTACTGGGTGAAGATCAACGAGCTGGAGAACCACGGCGACCAGACCTACCGCGCTGGCATCGGCCGGCTCTTCGAGGAGGAGATGGACCCGATCAGCCTCATCAAGCGCAAGGAGATCATCGAGCGCATGGAGGCCGCCATCGACGCCTTCGAGTCCCTGGCGAACACGGTCGAGTCGATCGCCGTCCGCGAGTCCTGACGGATCGGCACTGCCATGATGACAGCACTGGTCATCGCGATCCTCATCGTCGCGCTCATCTTCAACTTCACCAATGGTTTCCACGACGCCGCGAACGCCATCGCGACGTCGGTGTCGACGCGCGCGCTGTCCATGCGCTCCGCCCTGCTCATGGCCGCCGTCATGAACATCGTCGGCGCGCTGCTGGGCACCTCGGTGGCCCACACGATCGGCTCCGACATCGTGTCGATCAGCTATGGGACGGATGAGGGCAACATGATCGCCCTCATCGTCGTCTTCGCGGCGCTGTTCTCCGCGATCGCCTGGAACCTCATCACCTGGTGGTTCGGCCTGCCGTCGTCCTCCTCGCACGCGCTCATCGGGGGGCTTGCGGGCGCCGGCCTGGCCTGCGGTCTGATGGTCCACTGGACCTCGATCCTCGACAAGGTCGTCATCCCGATGATCGTCTCACCGCTGGGCGGGTTCATCGTGGCGTACATCGCCATGATCATCGTTCTGCGCCTGTGCGCGGCCCTGCCCTACCACCGCACGATGCGGCGCTTCCGCTGGGCCCAGACGGTCTCGGCAGCGGCTATGGCGCTGGGGCACGGCCTCCAGGACGCCCAGAAGACGATGGGCGTCATGCTCATCGCGCTGACGGCGGGCGGCTTCCACTCCTTCGAGCACGGCGTGCCCGCGTGGGTGAAGATCACCGCGGCGCTGACGATCTCCATCGGCACCTACTTCGGCGGCACCCGGATCATGGCGACCCTCGGCTCGAAGGTCATCGACCTCGACCCGGCCCACGGCTTCGTCGCCGAGAGCGTCGCCGCCGGGTTCCTGTACGTGGCCGCCATGGGCTTCGGCGCCCCCGTCTCGACGACGCACACGATCACCACCTCCATCATGGGCGTGGGCGCCACGAAGCGCCTGAGCGCTGTGCGCTGGGGCGTGGCCGGGGACATCGTCGTGGCCTGGGTGATGACCCTTCCCGCCGCGGCGGCCATCGCCGCCGTCGTCGCCCTCCTCCTCCGGGTGGCGCTCCTCTAAGAGGGCGGCGCAGTCCCGCCGAGTCGGAGAGCCCGCGCGCCCTGGTGGCGCGGGGGCTCTCCCGTTCTCGGCGCGGGGGCTCTCCCGCTCTCAGGAGACCCGGCGCAGTTCCAGAGTCCTGAGATCGTCGTCAGAGGCCTCACTGGTCTCGGTCAGGATCGTCTTGGGGGCGACCACGCGAACCAAACGGCTGTCCTTCATCGACCACTTCACCTCTCCGGTGGCGGCATCGTGGACGCTGGTCGCCTGAACACGGAGATCAACGCCGTCCCACCACCGGATCATGACGAGGGAGCCGTCCCCCACCACGCCTTCCATGCTCGGCGCGGCGCTTGAACCGACATCAGCGGGCCGCTCGAGGTCATGCCCGTCGATCTTCGGGGAGCTGCTCGTGCTACTCGTCACCGAGTGAACAGCACCGGAGGAGTCCAGCGCGTAGGTGTCATCCTTGAAGCCGGATGTGGCGGTGCCGGCCATGTCGGCGCCCGCCTTCTTGAGCGCCTCGGCGCTGACCTCCGGCGACGCGCCGATATAGGGCCCGTCCCACGTATCGAAGGGGGTGGTCTGCCCGTTCTTGTACGCCGATACCTCGCAGTTCTGGGAGGCGGAATCAGCGCAGAAGTACAGGGCGACTCCGTCGGCGATCGGCCGCGCCCTGAGGTACTTCACCTTTCCACCGCCCAGCGCCGTGCCGGTCGCTATGTCGACGACGCTCTCTTCCACCTCGTTCTTGTCGGAGTCATACCTGTAGACCTGGGCAGTCGACGCCGAGGAGCGCCATCCGTAGGACACCTCGTGGTCAGAGAAGCGCCATTTCTCGGCACCATCGGCACTGACCCCGACCACCCTCCCATCCCGTGAGGACCGGTCCCCCTTTGTCTTGATGACGACCGCGATGTCTCCCGCGCCCGCGACGAACTTCGATTCGTCGTCGAGCCAGTCGAGCGTGGTCTGCTCACCTGTGGTGCCGTTGACCCTGACGTTGCCGATGACGGCGTCCTGGTCCCAGAATCCGTGGCCCTTCGTGGCGTCCGCCCCCTCGCCGCTCGCGATGCTCCGGGGCTCGTCCCCCTCGAGGCTGAAGAGCTCCCAGGAGGCGTAGGACAAGTCGGGGGTCGTCGAGCGGGACGATGAGCGAGGGGGCGACGGCGGGGCGCTGCTGGCCCCGTTGAGGTCGCCCACCGTGAGCATCCTCGTGCCGTCCTCGGAGAAGAAGGCCAGATTCGCCTGGCGAGACCAGACGATGTCCGGCTCCTTGGAGAACTCGGTGGACATCTCGGTGGTGCCGAGGAGCCGTCCGCTTTTCGCCCCCGCCGACTCATCGCGGTGCAGCCACCACCAGGCTCCTCCGGCGCCTCCCGCCCCCAGGACGAGGACGAGGACGACGACGGCCGCGATCAGCCCGCCCCGGCGCTTGCGTGGGGCCCCAGCGGTGGCGAATGGAGTCGCGGCACCAGCGACACCGCCGACATAGGGCGCAGGCATCATCGGCGGCTGAGCGCCATAGACGGGAGCGACGGCGGGGGCTGCCGGGGCGCTGCGCATCGCGAGACCCGCCTGGTAACCCACCTGATATCCCGCTGGCACCGGGGCGCCCTGCGGGCCGGACTGCGGGGGCCATCCTCTCTGCCCCGCTGGGCCGGCCTGGACGGCTGGCCCGACCTGGGGCCCCGGCCCTTGGGCCAGGGCGGCCGACGGCGCTGAGGAGGCGGTCGCCCCGGAGGGCTTGCCCCGATGGAACACGGCGGACTTCGCATCGGCGGTGCCGAAGCGCATGATGAAGTCGAGGACGCCGGGAGTCGCGGCGGGGTTGGCCGCGATGGCCGCCTGGAGGTCGGGGCGCGCCGAGACGATTCTCGCGAGCTCCACCGACGGCGTCGTCGGGTCCGCTGCCGCTGCGGCGTCGGGATCATCGCGGCGTGGGGGCGCTGGGGTGTTCGCATCCGTGCTCATGGTCGTATTCCAGCCGATCGCCGCCCCTAACGTCCATGGGGAGGTGGGGCCGGCCCGCCCGCTCCTGAGGCTCCGCCCCCGGCCGCGCGTGATGGCGGCCGGAGGCGGAATGAGCTCGTCGCCCGCTCAGGCGGCCCGGTAGAGGGAGACCGATTCGAGGTCGCCCCTGTCATCGCGCTTGGGGATGAGGAGTGTCTGGGAGTCGACGCCGATCGGGTAGTCGCCCCCATCGATGGACCACAGCTTCTCCCCTGTCGCGGAGTCGTAGATGCCCAGGTCCGGGGAGCCCATCGGATCCTCCCAGACGACAACGCCCAGGGCGCCTTTCGCCGCGACGAAGGCCGTATCGGGAGTGAAGACGCCTTTTGTCCCGATCCCCGCGGGCTCCAAGCGGTGCCCGTCAAGGCCGAGATCGCCGTCCTCCTTCGTGAAGGTGTAGAGCTTGCCGTTCCCATCGACGACGCGGGCGACGACGTGATCCTTGGAGCTATCCGCCTCCTGCGCCGCGCTCTTCAGGGAGGCGGCGCTCATTGGCGCGGTGGGCAGCAGGAGGGTGCCGGTCTCCCAACTGTCGACGGGAGTCGTCTCCCCTTTGTGGAGCACCGCGACATCCCAGGAGTCGCTGTCCAGCAGGAGGGAGGAGAGGGCGATGTCGCCGCCGTCGAGCAGGTCGACGTGGACCTGCTTGGCGCCTCCGACCAGTTCCGCGCCGGTCGCGATGTCCAGGGCGACCGCCGTCGACTCGGACGTCTCCGTGGAGGGTCCGGTGGTCCTTGTCGAGATTCCCTCGAGCCTGACCACTCCGGCACCGGTGTAGACCATCCCGGAGGAGTAGTCCTCCGTGGAGCTCCACACCTCGGTGCCGTCTTGCCGGATGCCCTTCGCCTTGCCCCTCTTGCCCGAGGAGCCGAGGTCGATGACGACGGCGGTGTCGCCCGCCGCCCCCATGAAGAAGTAGTTGTCGTCCACCCAGTCCAGGGCGCTTGTCGCCCCCGTGTCCCCATTGATGAGGGTGCTGCCGCAGAGGAGGTCGTGGCCCCACATGCCGACGGCGTTGCCGCAGTGCTCCGTTCCGGACCAGATCTCGGTGGGGGTGCCACCCTCAAGGCTGTAGAGGGTGAGGCTGTTGGAGTCCTTCGAGGACTCGGTATCGACGTACATCCGCTTCCCGTCGTCAGAGATGTCGTAATCCTCAGCAGGGCTCGACCACTCCTCGGTGGGCTGGGCGCGGAAACTGTCCGAGGCATCGCCGAGGCGGTAATCCGGCCATTGATCCTTCACGGATTCGGCGGCTTGCCCACGATCGCGGTGGGTCCACCACCAGGCGCCGCCGCCCGCTCCGGCGGCCAGGGCGAGCACGACGACGAGCACGGCGACGATGAGGCCGCGTCTGCGCTTGCGCGGCGGGGCGGCCAGCGGCGCCTGGTCATAGATGCCGGGCCCGTAGCCCGGGAGGGAGGCTGCGGGCGGCTGCTGGGAGGGCTGACCGGGATCGCCCATCGGCTGCGGGCCGTCAGCCGCGGTGCGACCCGGGGAGGGCCACGCGCCATTGACATCGTTGTCCTGGGAGAAATCACTCATAGGTCTATTGCAGCGATGACGCCCGCTCTTGTCCACCACTGGCCGCACTGGCGCGATCCGCCGATTTTCCCCAATATCACGCCGCTTTCGCCTGCGATAGAGCGACTCCCCGGTGACCGCTCCCCATGCCCGCTCGGGGCGGCCGGCGCGTCAGTCGAGCAGACCTGCTTGGGCTCGAGCGGCGGCGTCGGCGAGCTCGTCGGCGGTGGCCAGGAGGGCGGAGTCGCGTCGGGTGACGCGGTCGGCGAGGGGGTCGGCGTCGTCGTCGATCCACTGGGGGGCCGAGCCCGCGGCGAGGGCGCCCAGGAAGGAGGAGGTGGTGGCGAGCAGCGGGGCGAGTGCCGGGACGGAGCCCTCCAGCGCGCCGGCGAGGGCAGAGTCGAGGCGCTGGCGCAGCTCCTCCGGGGCGATGGCAGGGCGGCCCTGCGCCAGGGCGGCGTCGAGGCGGGAGGCGAGGGCGCCGTCGTCGTCCGGGCCGGTGAGGTCGACGACGGTGGCGTAACGGCGTTCGACGAGCGCGGGGTCGCGCCGGATCCACTCGCGCACGAGGAACAGGCGCCACAGGGCGCCGGGCAGGGTGGTGGCGGGCGAGTCGGCCCACAGCTCGGCGACCGCGTCCACCCCGTGGGCGGCGACCACGGCGACGACGCCCTCGCGGGTGATGGGCTCGATCTCGCGCGCGCCGTCCGGCTCCGGGAAGCCGCCGACGAGCGCCTGGGCGGTGCGGTGGGCGAGTTCGGAGGCGACGGCGGGGTCCTCGCCGCCCTCGATGGCCTCGGCGACCTCGGGGTCGAGGCGGGCGGGGCGGTGGAACTGGCGGGTCATGGGCGCTCCTCTCCTGGCCGGGGCCGGGCGGCGGGGCCGCGAGCGCCCCCGGACGGGGGTCATTGTGGCGCACGACGGCGCACCGGTGCCACGGCCCGGGGCGGGGGCGGGCTCCTGCGGGGCCCGCTGACCCGGGGCCCGCTGACCCGGCGGCGGGGCGGAGCGCGTGAGATGACTAGCACCGGAACGGAGGTTCCGACACTCCGCCGTCGTAATCGTTGCCGAATCGTGATCTTTCTGCCTAGGGTGGCCGTGACCGGCCGGGGACCGCGAGTCCCGCACGGCCGTCCGGCGCACCGCGGCAGGCGGATGACGCGCCGATCCAGCGACACCGATACTCAAGGAGAACCCTGCTCATGAGCACGGCCCACGTCCTCACCACCACTCGTCGCGGCGCCCTCGGGCTCGGCGCCGGCCTCACGGCGCTGGGCGGCGCCCTCGCCGTCGCGGGCCCGGTCCTCGCCGCCCCGACGGCGGCCGCCTCCACCAGACTGGACACCGGGGTCGGCCTCGGCTCGGGGACGGTCGGCACCCAGTCGGTCGTTCTCGATCAACCGGCCGTCCGCCAGGCGAGCCTCGACGCCGTGCGCGCGCTGAGGCGCCGGATGTGGGGCAAGAACCCCCCGCTGCTGAGCCTGGACGGCGCGCGCGGCGGCACGGTGCAGTCCTACGCGGCGCAGGAGGGCTACGCCACCGTCGACGCCTACGCCGACGCCGTCGTCTGGGATCAGGACCTGGAGCGGATCTCCGTGCAGCGCCTGGCCGAGTGCATCGACATGGGCAAGATCCAGCACAGCCGCCCCAACGGCGAGGCCTCGAGCACCGCGACGATAGGCGACATCACCACCGGCACCTACGAGATCCTGGCGATGACCTCGGACACGAGCGCCGGCATCACCACCGGCATCGACATGTGGGCGGGCGAGTACGACCAGCTCGTGGCCGAGGGCGGCGCCTGGTCCCACGCGACCGGGCACCTGCACACGCTGCTCAACCCGTCCGTCACCCACTACGGCTTCGCGGCCTCCTCCTCTTCCTCGGGGTATCCATCGTCGCTCTGGTCAGTCTCAAGAAGTCCGACCAGAACCGTATCTGGGAGGGTCTGGCTCGAGAGACAGCGCACCAGCTCGGTACACCTACCTCATCTCTAATGGCATGGAAGGAGTATCTGGAGAGCATGGGTACAGAGGAGTTCATCACCAGCGAGATGGAGAAGGATATCGAGCGTCTCGGTGTCATCGCCGACCGCTTCCAGAAGATCGGCTCTGCCCCCAACCTCAAGCCCAAGGACCTACAGACCGTACTAGCTAATGCTGTTCGCTATATGCAACCCCGCATATCGGAGCAGATCAAGCTCGTACTACCTCCCTCACTAGAGGAGGCGATCGTCGTACAGCTCAGTGAGCCCCTCATGGCATGGGTCTTCGAGAACCTCATCAAGAATGCCGTCGACGCTATGGCAGGCAAGGGACAGATCACCTTCACCTATCATCTCAAGGATCAGTGGGTCTATGTCGACATCACAGATGCAGG
>ERZ773070.1747-NODE-1747-length-12917-cov-13.919064_pt1 | contig 12917 bp, 12 predicted proteins | sample MGYA00580618_ERZ773070 | MGnify/ENA primary metagenome ERZ773070 (study PRJEB29015, sample SAMEA2738023) | human oral metagenome | biome: human oral; feature: human-associated habitat; material: dental | place: China | collected 2019 ...
TGTCAGTTTATGGGTGTACAAATGTCAGTTTATGGGTGTACAAATGTCAGTTTATAAAGAATAAATATTTTTTTTGCTTAATAACGAGGTTTGTGCTATAATCAATACAAGATAGAGGTAGATATAAATGAGCAATGAAGTAGTAAAATATCACAATGATTTAAATACTGTGGTGATGCGTAAATGGACATCTGAAGAAATGAATTTTTTCTTTACGATAATCGCTAAGGCTCGTAATGAAGGCACTAAATTAATGAAATTCAATGCTGACGAACTTCGAGGGATAGCAAGTAAGGAAATGCATCTACCAAGATGGTCACAAACGATGAGATCAGTCGCAGATAAAGTGGTGGATTTAAAATACTATGAGCGTACTGAACACTCGTACTTAGTCATGAATTTATTCTCATATTTTCGAGTTGACGAATTGGAACGGACCGTAGAAGTTGAGGTATCGTCTAAATTTGAGTACATCATTAATAAACTTGAAGTGCAGTTTACCCAATATGAGCTTGAGGAGTTTACCAATATTCGTTCAACATATGCTAAAACAGCCTATCGACTTTTAAAGCAGTGGCGTACGTATGGAAAAAGGAAATTCAAGATTGAAGAATTTAAGACACTCTTGGATATGCCGGACACTTATAAATCAAGCGAGATTGATCGTGCGGTAGTGAAACCAATTATAAAACAACTGTCGCCATATTTTGAGGGTTTAAAAGTCAGAAAAATAAAATCAAACAAGCGTGGAAATCCCGTACTTGGATATGAGTTTACATGGAAACCAGAAACAGCTGCATCGTATGATCCAAACAAATTTAATAATCCTAAACCAAGCCAAAAAGCAAAGGAAAATAAGTCGAACGTCCCTTCTTGGTCAAATCCTGATTACATGAATACCACGAGCGATGAGACTAAGGCTGAGCTTGAGCGTAAAAAACAAGAAATGTTAGCTAGATTAGACAATGAACCATCAAACGTTTTACAAGAGCAGATGGACATATTTGAAGATTAAATAATCACTAATGAGGACTTGCGTATGCAAGTCCTTTTCTAGTTTCTCTTTATCTATGATATTTGTGTCTAACGAAATCTATAATGTCTAAGATAGATACTAAGATTTGCAAAGATAAGCATACTAATAAAATTGTATCTTGCATAATTGATCTCCTTTATTTTTTATTTATATTTATATTATTCCAATTTTGGAACTTAAAAATGCCAATTTCTTCAAAAAATTTTAAAAAAATAACCCCCTATTTAAACAGGGGAGTAAGGAGTCTCAACTAGTGCTTATGAAAATATTTAAGGTGTACAAATGTCAGCTTTGGACCTATATTAAGATCTTGGGCTTGCGTATGCAGCCCTTTTTCTTTGAGAAAGATAGAGATTGAAAAAGAGTTTATTAACTCCTTGATGCTACCAACTTTATAGCAATATTGTACTGAGGTGGTTAATTATTTTCTAGGTTGAGAAACATCTCAGGTAAAAAATGCTGTTGTAACTCCTTAATATTGCTTAATTTATAACGAAATAGGAATGAGGTGGTTAATCGTTTTTTAGGTCGAGAAACATAGTGGTTCAAAAGAAGAACCGAAAACCCACGTCCCTGTAAGTGTAGAGTCGATTTTAAAACAACGTGACTCTATAGGGGTATCACCTCTACTTTCACTATGTTTTAGAATATGACTAAAATTTGAACTATAAATTGAACGTGCTGTAGCTGCTAAAAATGAGTTGATTTTTGAGAAGAAACCGTTTTCGGCTATCATAGTCTGATTTGGACTATGATAGCTTTGAATGTAAAATGAGGCGTGATAAAATATATATAAGAAACAAAAAAGGGGCATACAATCAATGAAAAAATTAAAAAAAGAGTACATAGCAGTTATACATCATAATAGGGATTTGCCAGATTATTTCTGGTTAGGGTCTTTATCTAAGAATGAAGTAGAGATTATTTTTGGAATATTAGAGATAATACATAATAGATACTCACAAGAGAGCGTAACTATCTCATATTCAGATATTGCAGCTATATCAGAATATGCAACTGAACTTTACGAGAATGATACTAATAATCAGTTTGAACGTTTTATAGAGAGTATTAAAACCAAACTCAGAGTAGTCACATATAAACAATTTCTAGGACCTTATGAAAAAAGGGGTCGTGTCTATCATGATTATTTCATTTTCTCGCAATTCACAGTGGATAACATCGATCAAGAATTAACACTTTATGTATCAGAAACAGTCTATCAACTTGAAATAAAAAAGGACAAAAATGGGAATATTATCGAGAAGGAAGGAAGAATTGCTGATTTATTTCGTAAAGAAGATTGGTCTGAAATACAAGTATATGAAAAAGTGAAAGAAGGATACTTTATAAAAATAGAGAAGAGAAAATGATTTATGAACGCTAAAAGAAAACAAAGAAAAAGCAAAGAAAAAATAGAGAATATTCCAAAAGATGTAGTGGCTTATTACTTGCCAAGTCCAAATAGTGCAAAGAAGATATATTTTACAAGAGACACAATTTTACTCATGTATCATTTAATTCGCTTAAGGTATTTTTCAAGAGAAATGATACTGGATCAGTATTACATCCTGACAGGAAAAGAGTTGAACAATAAAACCCTCTACTCCTTCATTGGTAATAGCAGAATGCCACTAAGCCATTTTGAAGACAATTATAGAATAGGTAAGACTAAGTTTCTATATGTTCCTAAGTATTTTGCTGACTGGTTGTTAGATATCATTCATGAAATACCAGGTCTTACTGAGCTGACAAAGGTAACAGAGTTTAAAGGTTCGCATTATAGCCTCAAGACAAACAAAATGATTGGTGGTAAAGATGGTATCAGAAAAATACATCTACATGATTATCATACAAGAAGGTTGGCTCTGAAAATCGGTAGACGAATAGTTGAACAGTGCACAGATTTATCACCCAGAGAATTGAACATCACTTACTTTTTTCCGTTTAACCGAAAACTTATTTCACTTGTCCCAGATGCAGTGATCTTTGTTCGAGGCCAGAGGTATTTAATTGAGTATGACAGGAATACAGAGCCTCACTTCAAGCTGCTTGGGAAGATAATGGGATACTTTCAAATGAAATATTATCGAGGAGATACAATTTTCTTTGTCTTTGATAATATTTCAGAGCCAAAAGATAATCGTCTGCATGTACGCATTGTGAATTTTATTGACAATTTATATACCGTACCTTTTGGAGATAGTGGCTTTTCTTACTACGAGAAAACACAAGAGAATAACGTGACCTTGTTTGCATTACCAGAGGTCAATGCACTGTCTCAAATCACAGAAGCTATCATGCACGATATAGTGATTGATGAACGTCAAGAAAACGAAAGATTATTAGAGAAGTGTATAACAGAACGTATCATCCCTTACGATATTGTTTTGGTTGAGTTAGTAAAAGATAATGACAGTCCATTCTCTTTATTCTTGACCTACATAGATGATTTTTACGACGAGGTAAAAATGCCCCTTGTGAAACTGAGTTATGGTGACGTTAGCAACCATGATTATTTTGAAAAACTCTATGAGAGATACAAGGGCGAATATGAAAGAGTTGGCTTGGTATTCTCTTCAGAGATTACAAAACAATACTACAAGATACCTCACAATGAATTTTTCATGAGCCTTTATATCCGATAATGAAAGTAAAAAAAGAGAGTACTATTTAAGTCTCTCTTTTTTATTTATTGAAAAATTGAATTAAAAATAACAAAAGGGGGATAGAGGATCTTGTAATACATGAGAAAAAGGTGCATGATATATGAGAAAAAAGTACGTGGACTTGGTTACCTCTTATTTTTGTATTTGGACTAGATCCAAAAAATCCTTGTGTGTCTGCTTTAGAATGAGAGCTGATAAAGGTTTCTTAGCAACCGTGGAAATTCTATGGATCACGGATGCAATACCTTGTGAAGATAGTGGTTGCTTCTTGTAGTTCAAGAATAGTGAGCCAATAGTAGCATCAGCGCTATACCATTTTTTTCGTTCTTTAACGTAAGGAGCGATATAAGGGATAAATTCCTTAATGATTGATTTTTGGATAAGCTCTCCTCTATGATTAACAACCGTTAAAGTTTTCTTTCGTAGGTCAATATCTCGATACGTGGCTTGTGCGAGTTGTTCAATGTCAACTCCAGTTCCAGCAAGTAAGGAAACAATAGCTAAGTCACGTTCCTTGTTTCGCTCCCAATTTCGTGCTTTTGTTTTGGTAAGGTAGGTAACAAGATAATTGTCTATCATATCCAGATAATCAAGGATTTCTTGAAGATTGTAACTTTCAATATAGTCTGTGTTTTCCTTTGGTTTGTTTTGTGAGGTAAGAGTAGCAGCACCATAAACAACCTCCCACTCGTTCATTACGTTACGATAGAAGTGAGGTGCTTGTTTCTCGATTGTGAAAGATGCTACGGTGTAGTAGTTCCAGAAGGCACTCAAAATCTTAATGACTAGTTTCTTGCCATTTGGTTTGAGCCTTAGTGAGCCTACATAATCAACGACTGCATCAAGAGGGGTTTGCTCTAAGTCGTCCATAGTGATTTCGCTGATAGATTTCTTTAGATACTCATCTGCATAGAAGTCCAGAAACTTTCTCAACTCAACTAGCTTATAGTAGCTAGAGGTGTTCCTTTTATTCGTAGTGAAAAAGTAATCTAGGTATAAATGAATATCTGGAGAAAGAATGCTCTCCAATTCTTGATAATTCTGTTCTAATTTATTCATAAAATATTTTCATTTCCTCTTTTTAATAGTAATAGTAGGACGGTTTTTTAGTCCCTAAATCGTATAGGTATAGGCTTTTATTTTTAAAAGTAGCAGAAAAGGGGGGAAAGGTAGCAGAAATGTAGGTTCTTTTGATTTAAAAGTAGCAGCATAGCTACCAAAACATAAAAAGTTCGGAATATATGAGAAAAAAGCGTTATAAATGATAAAAAGGTGATTAAATAGTAAAAAAAACGAACATAAAAGAAAGAAGACTCGTGAGATTAGTGTCTAAAGGTAGCAGAAATGAGGGTTTTCCCGTGCTAAAAGTAGCGGGAAAAGGGGGTAAAAGTAGCAGAAATGTAGGGTTTTTGATTTAAAAGTAGCAGCATAGCTACCAAAAACATGAAAAGTTCGGAATATATGAGAAAAAGTGCATGAATTTGGCTGCATCTTACTTTTCTCTTTGAATTAGATCCAAAAAATCCTTGTTTTTCTCAAGTAGAATGCACGAATGAGTCTGTTTTAAAATGGCTGCGGATAAAGCTTTTCCAAAAACACTCTCTATCCAACTTATTATTCCTGATATTTTTGGAGCAGTTAGTGGTCTTCTTTTGAAGTCGAGAAATAGAGAATCACTAGTATTAGTAGTTACCGATTTCTCTCTTTCTTTGATGTACGGTGAGATATAGTGGATAAATTCACTTAAAATCGGTTTCTTAATCCGTTCACCTTTAGGAGATGTAACTGTTAGCGTCTGTTTGTGTAAGTCAATATCTCTATAAGTAGTTTGCGCTAATTGTTCAATATCAACTCCAGTTCCGGCAATTAGAGCGATGATTGCTAAATCCCTGTCTTTATTTTTCAGCAATTTAGATGAGCCTGCTGCTTCATCAAGGAAGAAGTCATAGGGACTCATAGGTTTCTCATTCTTATCAATTTCATCAAAAAAGTATAGCATATGTGGCAAATCATAATGAACTACTCGTACTGTGTTCCCTGCTCCTCTTTTTGATGTAAAAAGAGAAAGTATGCCATACTCATTGATCCATTCGTTCATAACATTGCGGTAGAAGTGTGGGGCTTTTCTATCACCTGAGAATGATACAACAGTGTAGTAGTTCCAAAATGAGTTTAAGATACCAATAAATCGTTTTTTCCCGTCTGGTTTTAGCTCTAAAGAGTTGACATAATCTGCAACAACATCTAGAGGCGTTTGCTCTAAATCATCCATGGTTAATTCATTGGTAGACTTTTTAAGATGGTTACTCGCGTAGAAATCAAGGAATTTTTTCAAGCTGTTTAACTTACGGTAGTTATATAAGTCTTTTGTATTTGTAGTAAAAAAATAATCTACATATAATCGAACGGCAGGAGACCAAAAACCCTCTAATTCGTCATATTTTTTCTCTAATTTTGTCATGATTTCACCTTGTAATTTTATCTATTACTAGAGTAACAGAAAATCATGGGTAAATCAAAGTATGATACGAGCCATCGAGAAGCCGAGTTTCTAGTTTAATAGGCTACAAATTTTACAGATAAAAAAGCATCTCGTTTACACGAAATGCTCTTTTCTAGTTGTTGATTATAATTAGCTTGTTTTTTTTGCATAGAACACTTGCAAGCGCCCTGTATTTTCGACATAGTTCCCAACACCATTGTATTTTTCTTGGGCTTCCTTGTTTATCATTTGAAAAGTATTCAATTCATCCAAGCTGATTTCTCTGATATTTTTAAGTTTCAGCCAGTGATAATCTTGATCGTCTGCAAACAGGCTTGGAGCATAAATAGCAGCATCCAAAGGAGCTGATTTTTTATTAAAAAATTGGTAAAGTACCAAATCAGCAATATAAGTAAATTCTTTACTCACAAGCAATATTTTACTTACTTTTGTAAGCTTTTTAGGATCCATTCTGTTACTTGTGCTGAAATATACAGAACCGACCTCGTTAGCTTTCTCTAAGTGAGCATCCAGAACCTCTTTTGCTGAGCAGATATCAATCCCGACTATTGGGAGAGCGACGCTATACGTAACAGCCATAAATTTGACCTCCAGTAAATATTTATTTTCAGATATACTAGCAACATAAATTTTGCTAGTTACAGACTAGCGGGTAACTAGATATATACATTCTAGAATACAATTAGATAAAAATCAAGTGATTATGGCTTGAAGCCATAATAAAAAAATAACCCCTACGGCGGTAGGGGCTTTTTTATTAAAAGAAAATAATAGTGGGGTGACCTTCCCACATCTCTTTAAGACCACGAGGGCGTGACGGCTGCCTGTTCCGTCCTTATTATTTTCCTTTTTCTCACTTACTTAAAGTATATCACAGAGATATAAAAAATACAAAAAAAAAGTTAACTTTTTTTTGTATTTTTTATCAAGAAAATCTACATTTCCCGCATTCTTTTGGCGTCCAGATAATTCTTGAGTTTATTGTCCGTTAATGGGTACATGGTGCGAACATTTCCATTTTTAGGGTCAAGACGAACAGCAACTAGAGTATTCTCTTCGAGCAATTTTACAAATTGTAAGGATTTTCCGTCAGGGTGTAACCCTACATAATCTGGGGTTGTTAAAATATCTGGAATTTGACTGTACGTTTTTTCAAAATCGGCGAACTCGTCCCCGTGTCGTTTCAGCATATGCTTTTTACGATTTTTCGCCAAAATAATTGGGTCATTTTCATTATATGAGAGACCAAACTCAGTAATGATTTCTTGGGAGAATTTCCCTACTTCCGTGACTTTCTGCATGTTTATATTATATCATGAAACATGCAGAAAATTGGTGAAGTAGACTATTTTATTTCATTATTTGCCCATCTTTCCACGTCTCTTAAGAACCATTCAATAATTTGATTTTTGTCTGTATTGTACACGTCGTCACGGGAATCAAACTTATAAACTAACGGAGATTTTTGTCTAAATCGATAAGATATAATATCTAACATTTGTTTTGTTTCAGCTGGAGCTTCTATATATCTATAATCAACTTGTTGAATATGCCAGAGGTCTAAAAACATTGAGTAGTATTGTTTTAGAACTTGGTCAAATCCTTCTACAAGAGACAATGCGCTCGCATAGTATATAGTATCTTTCTTTTTTTGTTCTTGATACAAGTTCGATTCCTTGAACTTATTCACTTGTAAGTACATAAGTTCCTCGTACATTAAGCGTTTATTATTTGATTTTGATTCATCTTGTTTTCTTAGTACAAACCTATTAAAATCATCTGATAAGATTAAATCACGAAATTGATAGTAATTTAATATAGTTCGGTGGCCTCTTTTTGTTGGGGCATATTTTTTAATTATAGCATTCAGCTGATTACGATTATTAGTGGAATCTACTGACATGCTTATTCCAAAAACATCATCAAGGAATTCTCTTAGATCTCTAGATGTGATTTTTAAAGTGCTTGTAAATACTTTTTCTAGTTCAGAGGGTCTAAAAAACATCTCCCAATTTTCTCTGTTTACATCGTTATGTAGTTTTTCGAGACTTTTCCAATCTAATGGTCGTATGAAGTCTATCCCCCGTAGCTTGTCTAAATTAAAAGTAATTTCCATATAAAACTCCTAAAAAAGTTAGTTTGCTAATTATTTGTAAAAAAATGATATAACAAAAACTCGCTAATATCAACGTTTTAAGACGTTTTGGGTTAGATGGATAAATTAAAAAATAGTTAGTTTTTTAATTCGTGGTTTCGTATAATATAAGCATAAAAGAAGAAAGGCAGGCTGAACAGCCTGATAGGTCGTATTTATGACAACAAAAGAACAACTACTTAAAGAGGTAGAGGAATTAAAAGTCTCCATATTTGCAGATTGCGGTCAGACAAGTTGGCGTTATCATGTTCAGAAAACTTGGACAACAAAAGAAACAGAAAAAGCACTTGAAGAGATTGGACAAGGTGCGACTACAATTGATTTAGCTCCAGATGGTCTAAAAGAAATTTGGAGAAATGACTTTACTGACAAAAAGTATTCACGTGATTATTGGGTTATTAAAAACTACACATCTGACCAGCTTGAAGAGTATGTACTCCTTTTAAAAGAGTTACAATCACGAGTTCTGCCATATTTTGACAAATAGACCACTTTCCGAAAAATTGGTCTTTTTCGGAAAGTTGTTTCAATGAAACTGCGTATGTCCTTGAGGCTCTAGGGTTTTTAGTGATATATTGCTTACAAAAAAATATGAAAAACGCTCAGGATTGTCGTGTCAGCATCAAAAATGCGTATTTTTTGTATGAAAAAACGCAAATTGGGGTCCGTTATACAAAAAATAGACCTAAATTAGGTCTATTTTGTTATCTCTTCATACATCTCAAATAGTCTTGCTACTGTTTCACTTTCTGTTAACCAAGTTTTCTTCCCGTCTACGATTTTTGTCATATCATAAGCTTCCATAACTGCTTTATCGTTAGCCTGGTGAGCTCGTCTAAGTTCGACTGGCATGGTTAACTCATCATAGAGATCGGCCAATGAGCTCTCTGGATATAGTGCACGTGCACCAAGAATAGCTTGGGCAGTTTTAGAAATCTTCTCTTTTTGAGCTTCAGTCACTTCCGGCCAAGGGAAGTTGTTGTAAACGATCTTCGCAGAATAACGATAATCAGATTTAAGGCGCCCGGCAACCGTACGCATCCAAGCCATATGGACATTGGAGGTTAGAATACCAAAATCATACAGAGTAGCATCAGGTACTATTTGTACTGCATCACTTGCTAAGTCATCAGCATCCATAAAGCCCATTGGTATATATCTTCTATTCTCTGAAGAAACTCTTGGAACTAGTAAATAAGCACCTTCTGGTTGTCTAATTTCTCCAAATAGGTACGGTATATCTGCTAATTTCTTTGTTGATTCTCGTTTAGAACTAGATCGATTTTCCTGTACATTTTTAACAGCTTCAGCAATCGGTGGGATTTTCCTCCATTCTGAAGGTGATGTTTGATATAACCATAACGCCCAACGTATTTTACTATTAATAAATTCTTGTGCCCCATATATTCTTTTGAAAAACTTCTCTGATTCAGGGTATCTCTGAACAATATTATTTTTTTCTTCATCAGAATAGTTACTTAAAAACCCACCGTCATTGGGCATGCTTCCGAATACCATTTTATTTACATTCGATATAGGCTGAGTACTATTTTCAATAAATACATTAGGAGCATCAACTAAATAACCATTAATATTATCAACCTTATTAGTTTGGTTAGACGTGTCGAAAAGTATTTTTTTGTCATTATTATGATTGCTAAAACCTACGATAACGCAATATACGGCAGCTTTTTGTTTTGCTTCACTCGTCCACTGGAATGTTTGATAAGCGAAATTTATTTTGATATCAAATTCTTCCATAAGTATTTTCCAAAGGATAGAAGCTTGTTCTCCTTGTGTAATAGAATTAGTGGAGACAAGAGCTGCTTCTATAGAACTATCTTTCATAATTTTGGCACAATTTATATACCATCCACATACAAAATCAAGATTCCCCACACCTTTATATCCATCAAAAACGGATAACAGGCTATTCTTTTGCTCTTTACTCATTAGTCTAGCGCCAATAAAAGGTGGATTTCCAATAATATAGCTCAACTTATCCTTAGGAACTACTGTCTCCCAATTAATTTCTAAAGCATTTCCTTCAACAATGTTTGTATAGGACTTAAGTGGCAAGAAATCAATATTCGCAAACACAATATCTTTAGTTTCTTCCAGCATCTGACTTTCTGCAATCCAGAGGGCCGTTTTAGCAACAGAAACCGCAAAGTCATTGATCTCGATACCATAGAATTGATTCAGTTTCACTTTAACAAGTTCTTGACCTAAATCTAATGCTACTGTATCCCCCATATAAAGCTTGATGGCTTCATTTTCTAGGCGTCTGAGGGATATATAAGTTTCTGTTAGAAAGTTCCCTGAACCACACGCTGGGTCAAAGAATGTCAGACTAGATAGTTTCGACTGGAACTGTTTAGCCCTTTGTTCAACCGTTTTAAATTGCTTGAATTGACGAATCTCATTCAATTCATCTCTTAGTTCATCTAGGAAGAGTGGATCAATTACTTTATGGATATTTTCAATAGAGGTATAGTGCATACCGCCACTTCTACGTGTTTCCGGGTTCAGAGTTGATTCAAATACTGAACCGAAAATCGTAGGACTAATTTCTGACCAATCAAAGCTAGATGATGCATGTTCCAAAATTAACTCACGGAGTTCATCTGTAAATTTTGGAATTTCCAAATTATTCTCAGCAAACATCCCTCCGTTAACGTATGGGAAGGCTAGTAATTCATCATCTAAGTAAGGATCACGATCCTCAATCGGCGTATTTAAAATCTTGAAAAGGTCTTTTAAACCACCACGAAAATCACGGCTGCTAAAACGAGCCAGGTAATCATGGAACATCATCTTATGTCCAAATATCCCAGCGTCCTCTGCATACAAGCAAAAAACTAAACGAACAACGAGCTGATTAATCGCATGAAGACTATCTGGGCTATCTGGATTAATGTACTGTTTAAGAAGTCCTTCGTAAATTTCTCCAACGATTTCTCCAGCTTCGATAGAAACCTTCATTTCACGTTCTAGATGTTCATTTGTCTTATCTATCAGAAATTCTAGACGATAGGCTTCTTTGTCCAAATCTTCTAAGCGAACAATCTTAGGCTCACTGTTTGGTTGTTCCATGTCATATATACGGAATTCTTGGAAATTTGAAACTACAATCCATCTAGGATACCTTGAGAATCCAATTTCTGTAGCATATCTCTTTGCTTGCTGGAACGGAGTCAGTTTAGAACCATCAGATTGTACAATCGCTTTTGATAAATCTTTAGTTCGACTTTTTTGTTCAATCAAAACTCTAGTTTTTTCGATATATCCATCAATAAAACTTGTTGTATCCATCTTGACTGTATCTTCAAATTTTATGTATTCCGTCGGTTCTTCGATTCCATAGACAGATTGGAGTAGATCAAGCCAGAAAGATTGACTATCTTGGCGCTCGTTCCCACGATTTTCCCAACGTTTAATAAACGCTTGGGCATTTTTCTTTTGTTCTTTTAAATTTATCAAAACGAAATCCTCACTTCCAGAACTTCCACCATCTCTTAGTTTTCTGTTCAATCAGCAACTGATTATCTTTCTGTGTTGCTAAAATAATCGTATGCAGCTGTTCAATCTGCTTCTTGTAATCATCTATTTGAGTTTTAAGGTCTGATATACGCTCATCTTTCTCTTGTATTACATTTGTATTATCTATGTAGTCACCTGTATTATCCTCTTGAAAAAGGATTTTTCTAGCATACGAACTGATCGAATCTCCAGATTCTGCAGCTCTTTCCTTTAACTCTTCTTTTTCTTCCGCACTCATCCTTATATTTAGGACAGTCATTTTTTCAGTCAAAATTTTCACCCCTTTAGCTATTATAATACACATTATATCACATAGTATTATTAAATAATACATCATAATACATAGAAAATTGCCATTTTTGTCATGTTTTTTTGATATATACCCAACAATCCTGTCAGCCTTCTTCCAGATATACTTATTTATCATTCTACAAAAACATAAAAGATGATTGCTAACAATTAGGAAAAATATCCGGCAGCGACTACATAATAAAGAGTATACCCTTTTAAAAACGCATTTTTAGCCCTGTGTTGCGCTTTATAAGTTTAGTAAAGGAAAAACTACGGCAAATACGCAAAAACGCCCTTAACGACCAAAATATGGCTCCTGATGATGTCTTAAATTTTTTGTACTGTAGTGAAAAGCGTAAAAATTCCCTTTTTTGTCATGATACGATCATAGTTGTAGAGGAGCTCTCTGCAAATCTATCTAAAAAGGAGGAGATCAAGATGGATATTATTTTTAATATCTTACTTGCTATTGAAGTGGAGATTTTGGTCCATTATATTTGCAAGTGGTTAGATAAGAGGTAAAAACATCAAAATTTTTTCAAAAGGGTAGAGGTGTCGAAACGAAGTGAGACTCTTTTATATATATTTATTATTATTTATTATATATTTAGCAGTTCGCAAATCCATTGGTACTCTATGGGTTTCAGCTTTTATGGGTGTACAAATGTCAGTTTATGGGTGTACAAATGTCAGTTTATGGGTGTACAAATGTCAGTTTAT
>ERZ773070.1748-NODE-1748-length-12915-cov-3.316330_pt1 | contig 12915 bp, 16 predicted proteins | sample MGYA00580618_ERZ773070 | MGnify/ENA primary metagenome ERZ773070 (study PRJEB29015, sample SAMEA2738023) | human oral metagenome | biome: human oral; feature: human-associated habitat; material: dental | place: China | collected 2019 ...
TAAAATTTTTCTTATTGCAATTTTTTGCGATAATATATTTTTATACAAATTTTTGCAATATATTTGAGAAAAATGCAAAATTTAGCATTTTTTAAAAAATAAATCCCAAAGAAAATAAAAAAATTTGCAAAATTTTTCAAAAAATATACATTAAAATATAATTTTAAAATTTAAAAAATGAGCAAAAAATATTGTGATTGGGCGCTCAAAAGTGAACTCGAAAAAAAATATCACGACGAAGAATGGGGAAAACCTATTTTTGATGATAAAAAATTTTTTGAAATGTTGGTGCTGGAATATATGCAGGCAGGACTGAGTTGGCAGACGATTTTGCGGAAACGCGAGGCGATACGGGCAGCTTTTGATAATTTTGATGCGGAAAAAATCGAAAAATATGATAAGAAAAAATATGCAGAATTACTCGAAAATCCTGATATTATTCGAAATCGTCTCAAAATCCAAGCACTCGCACACAATGCAAAAATTTTTCTTGAAATTCAGCGAGAATTTGGAAGTTTTTCTGAGTACATTTGGACATTCACGGATCAGAAAATTATTTTTGGAAATCACGAAAAAATAAGTGATGTGCCAGCCAAAACGGAACTTTCGGAAAAAATCGCCAAAGATTTTAAAAAGCGCGGGCTCAAATTTTTTGGGCCGACAACAGTGTATGCGTTTTTGCAAAGTACAGGCATCGTCAACGATCATCTCGCATATTGCCATTGTTATCAGAAAAAACAATAAAAAGAAAAACCGCATTTGCGGTTTTAAATTTTGCTGATTGGCGCGATTTCAAGATTCATTTTTTTGATTCCCATACCAGAAAACGCGATATCACCGATATTTTCTTTGATTCCAACGATGGTTCCTGTTCCGTATTGAGGATGACGGACGCGCATTCCAACAGAAAAATCGGACGCGTTATTTTTCTTGTGAACTGGTGCTTTTGGTGTGGATGAAGTCCCAGACGAAAACATATTCCCAAAACTTCCAAAACCACTGCCCGACGACCCAGAAAAAATACTTTTGGCAGCATGATCTTTTCGCTCGGCATTTTCCAAAAATTCCTCAGGAATTTCTTTGAGAAATCGAGATTTTGGATTCGCAGAATATGAACCAAAATTATATCGCTCATACGCACGAGAAATGTAGAGTTTTTCCTTTGCACGCGTGATTGCCACATACATAAGGCGACGTTCTTCTTCAAGCGCAGCTCCATCAACAAGCGAACGAGAATGTGGAAAAATTCCCTCCTCTGCCCCAGCAATAAATACCGTCGGAAACTCCAGACCTTTCGCAAGATGCACGGTCATAAGAGAAACATGGCCCGCATTATTTTTTTCATCCTGCTCGCGATCCTGATCAGTAATAAGTGCGATATCTTCCAAAAAAGTGGCAATATTTTCTGGATACACCAGCCCATCATAGCGCGACGCCATTGACATAAATTCGGCAAGATTTTCCATTTTCCCCTCATATTCGGCGTCATCATACTCAGCCTTGAGATACTCATCATAACGCGTTCGTTTGATAATATCGTCCATCAGCTCGGCAATCGTTTTTTCTTTGGAGATTTCACGAAAAATTTTATAACTCGAACAAAACGCACGAATCCCGTTGGCGCCAACGCCCGTCATCACATTCAACAGCCACTCATTTTCAGAAATTTCTGCGATATTGAGATGTTCATTTTCCATCAATTTTTCAAAATTTTCCAGCGATTTTTCTCCAATTTTTCGACCAGGAACATTGATAATTCGGCGCAACGACAAAATATCGAGCGGATTAAAAATCACGCGAATGTACGCAAGAATATCCTTGACTTCTTTTCGTTCGTAAAATTTTACACCACCAAAAACTCGATACGAAATATTTTTCTTGATGAGCGCTTCTTCTAAAAGTCGAGATTGCCCATTGGTTCGATACAAAATCGCAAATTCACTATAATCCTCGGCTTTCGTATCACGAATGAGTGTCGCGATTTGCTCAGCTTCGTGTTTTTCGTCAAGTCCCTCGATGAGCGTTACTTTTTCACCCTCAGGCTTGTTGGTGAAAAGAGTTTTTTCCATCTGGTTAGCATTATTTTTGATGACAGCATTTGCTGCGTTAATAATATTTTTGGTAGAACGATAATTTTCTTCCAAATTGATAATTTTCGCTTCTGGATAGTCTTTTTTGAAGTCAATAATATTTTGAATATCCGCGCCGCGCCAAGAATAAATCCCTTGCCAATCATCACCCACAACACAGAGATTTCGCGTTTTGGAAGCCAAAATTCGAATAATTTCGTATTGCAAATGGTTGGTATCTTGATATTCATCCACCAAAAAATGCGAAAAACGATTATGAAAAAAATCTACCACCTCAGGAATATCAAGCGTTTTTCGAAAAAGTAACAACAAATCATCAAAATCCATTGCATTTTGCTGCTTCATTTTTCCTGCATAAATGCGATAAACATCGAGAATTACGGACGCCACATACGAATCCACTGTCTGCGAATATTCATCAGGTGAAAGCCCATCGCCCTTAGCGCGTGAAATTCCGCCATGAATCGCACGCGGATTAAATTCTTTGTCATTGATATTTTGTTCTTTCATGATAGACTTCACGAGACGAAGACAATCATCCGCATCATAAATCACAAAATCTTTTCCATAACCTACCCGATCCGCAAACATTCGCAAAAAAAATGCCGCCACCGAGTGAAAAGTCCCAACCAAAGGCAATCTCGCATCACGAAATGGATTAATATTTTCCCCTTCAATTCCCAGTTTTTTCGCAATTCGCTCACGCATTTCTCGTGCCGCTTTATTCGTAAAAGTCACGCAAAAAATCGATTTTGGTAAAATCTCGTGATCACGAATCATCGAAACGACGCGCTCCGTGAGTGTATGAGTTTTTCCAGAACCCGCACCAGCATTGATAAGAAGTGGCCCATTGATCGTATTTACTGCGTCTTGTTGTTGGGGATTAAGCATATTTTTGATTATTATTTTTCGTGCGCATTGTAATTATTTTTTTTCAAAAAGCGAGAAATTTTTGAGAAATTTTTTGGAAAAATTAAAAAATCTCAAAGAAAAAGGAGCCAAATGGCTCCAAAAAAAATCACATCTCCGTTTCCTTGACGCGCCATGGAGTGAGAAAATCATAAATCGATTCTCCATCTTGGCACTTTGAAAATTCTCGTAAAATATCCGCAGTTCTCAGTAGTAACGATTCGCTTTCTTGAAGAATCGAAACATCATCAGGACTAAGGATGACGTCTGGGCGAACTGGAAGAATAATAATCCTTTTTCCTCTCCACACTCGAAAAGGATGCAATATGATATATTCTATACCCGATGCATACAAATTTTCTATTTCCGCGAAAAACCGAGTACAGCAGCAATCCAGTTGCGGCTGGGGCTTACTCATGATAACCTCCTAACAAGTGTTGGTAAAAATGTGATGTATCTTTTATACGAAAATAAAATTTTTTGTCAATATTAAAATTTTGTAAATACCATTTTTACGCAAAAAATAGAGAAAAAGTCAAACACTTTTGTGAATTTTTTGTGAATTTTTTTCTTGATTTTACTGGGCTTTTTTGTATACTGACGCCATAATTTTCTTTTTTCGTGTGGACTTAACTAAACTTTTTGGCTCGCGATCACGCGTGAAGCTTCTGGAAAAATTTGTCATCGAAGATATTGTTTCCCGCTCTACTAATGGGTTTTTTATCCGTGAATTGTGTCGTGATTTGGACGAGCAAATCAACGCCGTGCGTCGCGAACTTATCAATCTCGAATCACTTGGACTCCTCAAATCATACGAAGAAAACAAGAAAAAATATTATATGCTCAACAAAAATTCGGGAATTTATCCAGAAATTTCGGAAATGTTTTTGAAGGCGTACGATGTTTTGACGCCACTCAAGCAATTTTTCAAGGGACGAAAAACACTTGATCTCGTGACAATTTCTGAAGCAATTGTAGATTTTCGTAATGAAAATACGAACAATATCGTTGATATTTTCATCATTGGCGATTTGGATCGTACCGAATTTAATCTTTTTTTGGAAAAAGTTTTTTTCGGCAAAAAAATCAAATACGCGATTATGTCACTCGAAGATTTTACCAATCGCCTCGAATACAATGACAAACTCGTGCTTTCCATTTTGTCACAAAAAGGGAATCTCTTCCTGCGCGACAAGCTCAATATCGAAGAAAGTGTGGAAGCGCGCCTTCGTGCAATGAAAATTTTCAACTAAAAATCCCTTCATGGGATTTTATTTTTTTTCAAAATAATTTTTGAGATATTTTTTTGCTTTTTCCAAATTTTCAAGTACCGCAATATCATCGCCCGCACCAAGAGATTTTGGATCCACCTGAAGGGAAAAAATTCCAGAAAATTTTACAGCATTCAGTTTGATAAGAAGCGATTCTAGCGGCATCAAACCCTTTCCAGGAAACAATTTTTCATCGCCTTCGCGCTTGTCAGAAAGATACACAAACTCCATAGTTGAACCTAGCAAATAAAATGTTCGCATCAAATCCACGCCGCTATTTGGGTCAATATTGGCAATGGAAAGCGCTGTATGTTCGGTCATTTTTTTGATAGTCTCGGGACGAGCATCGCCATAGGCCGCAATAATAAACATCCATGTTTTTGGTGGCGCATTGATGACATTGAGCATCAAATTTTGATATTTTTGTTGCAGAACTTTCAAATGCTCACCGAACCAATCTTTTTCTTTTTCAGAACGGTGCGGCGGATGAATATTTACCATTTTCACGTCCAAATCGGCCGCCATTTGAAGCACAAATTCAAGTTGCGTCGTCGTGAGTTGTTTTTCTGGCATCGTCACGCTCACAATTTTCACACCAAAATCTGCGGAAAGTTTTCGCAAATATTCCGCATTAAAGGTGTCAAATTCTGAAAAATCGATACAAAGGTCGATGCCATCGTATTCTGCTTTTTTGGCAAATTCAAAAATACGATGCAATCCGTATCCTGCAAGCGATGAAGTCGAAAGTAAAAGCATAAAAAATTATTGATGAGAAACCAAAATCTCGTCGGTTCGTTGGTGAGTTTTTTCTTGTGTAAATGCTGTTTTTGAGAATTTTTCTACAAAATAATCTGCGATTCCTGCAAATTCCTTTACGGAATGACGCAAATCATCAGCCGTGAAGTCTGGATTATCAACATAGGCGCACAAATCTGCATACAAATCCTGCAAGTGTTCAGCATCTGCATCGAGTGCTGGCATACGGTTTGCCAAATCCATCCATGCTGCTTCATCCCCATTAAGAAGCATTTTTCCCAAATATGTCGCATCAATTTTTCCAAGTGTAAAATCGTGTGACATTGGTGCTGCATCCATTTCACGAATGTTTTTTCCAAATGCAGCTTCAAAATCTGCATGAAAATCAACCGGATACAAAGCGCGCTGTTCGATAATTTCTCGAGAATTCATAATTTTTTAGAAAGAAAATAAGTACACATTCAGTGTAGCGTATTTTTTCTTTTTTTGCAAATTATTCGTCATTTTTTGGAGCGCCGACACGCATTTCCGCAAAACGAACGATTTTTTCGTCGAGAATTTTTTTAATCATTTTTTCGTTGGCATTGAGACGAGATTTTCCGCTTTTAATTTCCAGAAAAATAATTTCGCGCAAATCGCCTTCCGAAAGCCCATCAAAAATAATATAATCCGTTCATTTTCCCACAAAAACCATATCTTTCGGCGCGTACGGAAAATTGGGCATTGATGGTAAAATTTTTTCATAAATCTCGCCAGTAATCGCGTTTCTCGAGCCACGCACTGCGTCTTGACGAATTTTTTTCTCAACACCAATTCGCTGAATTTGCACCCATAAAAATCCGATTATAAAGCCAAAAATAATTCCTATTAACAAAGCAACAATATCCATAAATTTGATTTATTTTGTTTTTCTATATAATATAAAATAATTTTCGTAAATCAAATTTTTATGCTGCTTGCTATCATCATTACTCGTGCCGAACTTCGTGATGCGCTCGTAAGTTTTGTTTCTGGAATCAAACAAACGCACTCGACCGATTCGGTTACTTTTTATCAAAAAAATAATTATATTTTTGTTTTTTCTGAAAATACGCCGATTCGCGATCTGTACGAAATGACGATTCAGGAATATCAGCCAGAAAAAATTATTTTAACAGATGTGGGGCGAAGTGTTGATGTGGATCACGAAGTTGGGGATATTATTTTGCCGAATATTTTTTTCAGTTTTCAAAAAGAAATTCTTGAAACGGAAATTACGAGCGAAAATCGTGACAATCTCATTGGAAAAGCAAAATTTTTAGAAATTTTTGATGAGCAAAAAGATTATTTCGTGGAAGATTATGGACTTTCGGTTGGTGGAATTATCGTGGAAAATACACCAAATGATGCGGAAATTTCTGGAAAACTCATGACGGTGTATGAAGCTGATGTGTATAACGAAAATTCGACGGCCGAGATTGTGGAAATTATGACCGAAAATCTTGTGCCAACTATTTTTCTCGTGGGTATTGTGAATGGAAAAGTCGGGAAAAAATCCGATGAAAATCCATACAAAATCGTGGCAGAAAATATGCTTACGACGATTCGTCTCTTGAATGATGAGGAAAATTTATAATTTTCCCATTTTTCATTCTTGGAGATTTCTTACAGATTTTTGCTACAATTTCTTTATATTATAAAAATTTGTATGAAAAAATCTGCTCAACTCGAACAATTCTGGCAATGGCGCGCGACCAAAGTGATTTGGTTCGCTTTTATGGCGGCACTGTGGATTCTTGGAACCCTCAAAATCATACACCATTTTTATGGATATCATAGCACGCCAATGCACTACGAATTTTCTCAGCAAAATCGTTTTCATGACGTGTATTTGCAAGAAGTTTCGTATTTTCACGAATATACGCCTGAATTGAAAAATGAGAAATTTTCGCTCGCATATAATTGGGAAAATATTCTCAAAAGCCTGTTTGCAATTTTTATTTTGACAGGCGGGCTCGCACTTTGGACGATTATAATGCGAAAAACGCTAGAATATATTATTTTTGGAGCAGAAAATTTGAACGAAAATCAAGAAGAAGATATGGAAGAAGATTCTGAAAATGATGCCAGCGAACCAAAATTATTACCAGAAAAAACGGAAGATTCTCAAAAATAAAATCCCCAAAATGGGGATTTTTTGTGCTTCATGGAGCCACCATCGGGGCTTGAACCCGAGACCTCACCCTTACCATGGGTGCGCTCTACCAACTGAGCTATGGCGGCATGAGCGCATTATAAAGATTTTTCCAAAAAAGCAAATTTTTCCAGAATAAAATCCCCAAACGGAGAAATTATTTTGCTTCATTTTTGAGAGCACGACCAGCCAAAAAGTTCATCCAAATAACAAAAATAAACACAATGAGCGCCATAAATGGGATTGTCAAAAAATCAAATACCATTACGCCGGTTGTTTGTACACACGAAGATTCAGGATCCGCAGAACAGCTTGCAGGAAGAATTTCTTGCGCTTTCAAGATCCACTTTTGGACGTGCATTGTATAGTGATATGCTGCAAATCCCGCCCCAATCGTCGCAAGCGTCCCGAGAACACGGTGATTTCCTTTAATTCCAAAAATCAATGAAATCGCCACAATAATTTCAAGTGGAAACATAAAAATTCGCTGCCACCAACAAAATTCACATACAGTTAACCCATATCCATACTGATAAGTAACGCACCAAGTGTTGCCACAAGCGCTGCAAAACCAGCCATTCCGAGGTAGGTTGCATATTTTCCACGAGTGCTACATTCGCGTACTTTTTTTGAAAAAAGAAACACAATAATATGCAAAATTGTAAGCCCCAAGAGAGCAAGGCCAAAAGTTGCGAGCACAAACGAAAAATCATCAATATGCACGCCCAAGAAAATATCTATTTCCATAAATTGTTAAAAAGACACAAAAATTCCCTAAAAAATTTAGGGAATTTGGATTAGATAGCATAACGGTAGAAGGCTACGATTGTGTCATTTCCGATGAAATCACCAACTGTCTGATCAGGATTCACTACGAATGGTTGAGTCAAAAGAGCATTTTCTTCACGGAATTTTTTCATTTTTCCTTCAATAATTTTTGAAAGAATGTCATCTGGTTTTCCAGCATTTTTTGGATCTTCCTTCATGATAGCAAGCTGAATATCTTTTTCTTTTGCTACCACTTCGTCAGAAATATCGTTTGGAGAAACAACCTGTGGGTTCATTGCTACCACATGCATTGCCACCTGCTTCAATTTTTCTGTATCAGTTCCAGCCTTTGCTACCACAACTGCTGCGTTTTTGAAGTTTGAATGAACATATGAAGCAAGTACTTCACCTTCAATTTTTGAAAGTGTTTTAATCACCATATTTTCACCAACCTTCAAAGTGTATTCAGAAGCTTTCAACTCTTCAGCATTCGCGATAGCTTCTTCATCAGAAGATGCTGCTTTTCGAAGGTCAATAAAGTGAGTAAGCATTCCGTCGAAAGTTTCATTTCGAGCTACGAAGTCAGTTTCACATGTTACTACTGCAACATATGCTGTATTTCCGTCAGTTTCGATTTTAATTTTACCTTCGTTTGTTTCGTTTCCAGCGCGTTTTGCTGCCTTCGCAAGACCTTTCTTACGAAGAAGCTCGATCGCTGCTTCCATATCTCCGTTGGCTTCTACAAGCGCATTTTTACAGTCGGACATTCCAACTCCTGTGCGCTCACGGAGTTCTTTTACCATTTGAGCAGTAACTGCCATAAATCGTCAAAATTAAAAAATAAAAATTAGTTTTTTGGAGTAAAAAGAGGCTTAAGGAAAGATGCTTTTTCAATAAGCTTATCTACATATTGCATAAGTTGAGGAATTTCAAATTTTTCTCCCATATACGCTTTGTATGCACAAAAAAGCATTACCAAAACTACAAGCAATGATGCGAGTGAGAAAATAAAACCAATTACTGGGATAATTGCTAAAATTCCTAAAATAATATCTACGAGAACCAGTCCAAAAGATTGTTTCATGTAGAATGTTACAAATTCTGTTTTTTTCGCCATAAAATGTGGAGCGAAGAAAATGATAGCGCCAACCGCTGCAGACATTTTTTCCTGAGAGTCTGTAATTTTTGGAGTAGTCATAGTTTTTTAAAAAAAGGAATAAAAATTTTAGTAAAATTATGCTGCTTTTTTACGAGGAGCAAAAGCTTTTGTTTTGTTAGAAGGCTTTTTTTCATCAGCTTTGCGAGTTTTAATAGAAGGCTTCAATTCTCCAAGCATGAAAGCAAGAGATTTGATAGAATTCACATTACAAGGCACAAAGTAATCAGCCTTATCAATATCACCAGTTGAACCAAGAAGTGCTACAGAAGGGATTTTAAGAGTCTGAGCTTCTGTCAAAGCAAGATCTTCGTAGTGTCCATCAATCACAAGAATTAAATCTGGAACGCGGCGCATTTCTTTTACACCAGCGTATGCAGTACGAAGTTTTTCAAGTTCTTTCATTTTTACAGCCTTTTCTTTTTTTGTAAGGCTATCAAGCATTCCATTTTCAAGATTGCGTTCAAGTTCAGCGTAGTAGCCGATTCGTTTACGAATTGTAGTAAAGTTTGTAAGGAGTCCTGGAACCCATTTTGAATTTACATAAAAGTGTCCTGTTGCAGTTGCAAGTGCTTCTACAAGGTCTTTTGTTTGAATTTTTGTACCAACCAAAAGTACAGATTTTCCACGAGAAGTGTAATCTTCGAGAACTTTTTTCACTTCTTCGAGCTTTTCAGCTGTTTTATAAAGGTCGAAAACATGAACTCCGTTCTGGATTCCAAAAAGATAATCGCGCATTTTTGGCGACCAAAATTCACGCTTGTGCCCGATGTGCACCGCGTTTTCAAGCATACTCTTAACGAGATTTGACATAGAGAAAAAATAAAAAAATAATCCTTGCGAATATTTTTCAAAAAGATTCAGTATTAAAATTATGTCTATTTTAACAGGAAAATCTTCATTTTTAGAAAAATATTCCACCAAATTTCATGATTCCGAAAAATGGCTTATGAGCATTATATAGAATTTTTGCAAAAAGCAAGCGTTTTTTTAAAATCGTGATTTCGTGAGGTTTTGAATGTCGAAAATTTTCTTGCAAATTTTTGGAAATTTTTTAGAATTTACGTATGAAAAAAATTGCAATTATTGGCGGCGGACCCGCTGGAATGATGGCGGCAGCAAGCTTTTTGGAAAGCACACAAACAATGGATTATGAGGTTCATATTTTTGAAACCAATAAGGTTTTGGGCCGAAAATTGGTGATTTCTGGCGGCGGACGATGTAATGTCACGACTGGAATTTTTGATAAAAAAACACTTGCAACTAAATATACTCGTGGATTTGATTTTTTGGAGTCATCACTCGGTGAATTTTCTCCGAAAAAATGCAAAAAATGGTTTGAATCACACGATTTGCCACTTAAAATACAAGAAGACAATCGGGTTTTTCCTGTTTCAGATGACGGAAATGATGTGCTCGCGGTTTTTGAAAAAATTTTTCAAAATAATTCCAAAGTATTTTTGCACTTTCAGGAAAAAATCCAAAATATCGAAAAATCTTCCAAAAAATTCGTTGTAACCAGCACCAATCTCACTCTGGAAGCGGATTATTGCATCATCGCGACTGGTGGAAATGCTTATCGGCACACGGGTTCGACGGGCGATGGATACGCGTTTGCAAAAAATTTTGGTCATCAAATCACGACGCTCGGCCCTTCCTTATCAAGTTTTTTGATTCGCGAAGAATTTCTCAAAAAAATTTCTGGCACCACTTTTCCTGATGCCAAAATTATTTTTTCACATCAAAATGAGTTGAAAAATCTCACGGGAAGCCTTTTGCTAACGCATTTTGGAATTTCTGGGCCACTTACTTTTATGCTTTCATCTCACTTGGCATGGTCAGAAATTACCGAACAAAAAATATTTTTGGCACCGATTGCCACGATGGATTTTGATGATTGGAATGCTTTTTTGAAACAAAAATTTCAAGAACATCCGAAGAAAAAAATTTTTTCTATTTTGCACGAAAAATTATCAGAAAAATTCTGCGATGCACTCATTCATGAATTTTTCACTGATTTGAAAGATATTTTTGTGGGTGGAATTTCCAAAAATGATCGCGAAAAAATTGCTAAAATCTTGGGCGATGGAATTGGTATTACACTTCTGGAACGACGACCGTGAGATGAGTTCGTGACGGCTGGCGGCGTAGATACTTCAGAAATTTCCTCAAAAACAATGGAATCTTCGCTTTGTGAGAATCTGTATTTTGCTGGCGAAATCCTCAATGTAGACGGCTACACTGGCGGTTTTTCTCTCCAAATCTGCTGGTCAACCGGCTTTGTGGCTGGACGAGATATTGCTCAAAAAATCTCAAAAAAATAAATCCCTTTCGGGATTTTTTATTTCAAATCAGTTGCGTAGTGAATCGCCAAATAGTAAGTGCCATTTTTTTCAGCAAAACCAAGCCCCATTTTTTTGAAATTTGGGTTAATCATCGTACGGTAATGCACGCCATTGTATGCTTTTTCTGAAAGGAAAAAATTGTATGTTTTACGAATAGAATCAATCGCAGCTTGTGTACAATCGCCATGTGTACAACGGAATGCACCGAAACCAAGATTTTCAGTATGCTTTGAACGATTAAGAACAATCGCATTCACACCGCGTTCTGCAAACCATTTATCAATAGCACCAAAATTATAGCAACCATAATTAGTTGCGCCGATACATCCATCGCCAGGGCGTCCGTGCGTCGTATATCCACGATCGCGAGAGAATTCTGCCCATTCTTGAGCGGTTTTCCCAAGCATATGATGCGTAGAGTATGGAGCTAGCCCTTTCTCGGAGCGGAGTCCATTCACCCAACCAAGCCAAGCTTGTTCAACGCGCACCATGTCAACATTTCCAACCGTGCGAGATTCAGGAGAATAATTCACAGAAACTGCCGGATTATCAGCTGATACGGAAGCAATCGGCGCATTGGATTGTCCATTGATAGGATTGCGATAAACAACACGAGAAAGCGCCTCATTTCGTGCTTGTTCATCAATCTGTGGTTCTGGAGCAGGAGTTGATGCTGCATTGAGCGCACGCATTCGTTCCTGGTTTTTGGCTCGAATAGCTTCAAGACGAGCATCTGCTTCAGCACTACGACGATTTGCTTGCACCTGAATATCAACCTGTGTCTGATAACTCATTTGGCTTTCAAGCGATGGTCTGAGCATTTGCGCAGAAACCTGGGAAGTCATAAAAATCGACCCCAAAAGGATCATTGATATGTATTTTTTATTTTTCATAAAGGTAAATTACAAAATACAAAATTAGTTTAGCATAAAATTTTCAATTTGTAAAGTTTTTTCACAATAAAAAAATTCAATGTCAAGTATTTTATTTTTATATAATAACTCATCGAAATTTTCGAGATTCATTGTATGGAAATCATTTTTTTGTCAAATTTTTCTTTTTTCAGAAATCTTGATTTTCATAGAAAAATTTTTATAATGTTCGCGTCTCATCTGGTAGTGGGCTGGTTCTAATTCGAGGAACCTGAGCCAAGCCATGATGAGATTTTTAAAAAATCAAAGAAAAAATTGACTTTTAAAATTTTTGTATAATATAGTCAGAACAATACAAATTTTTAGCCCCATAGTTCAATGGTTAGAGCGACGGTCTCCAAAGCCGCAGATCTGGGTTCGATTCCTAGTGGGGCTGCCAAACAGATTTTAAACATCTCCTTAATGGGAGATTTTAAATTTTGCATTTTTCAAAAAATCCCTTTCGGGATTTTAAAATTCTTCTACAAAATCTACCGCATCAGCCAAGCGTTCGATTTCATAAAATTTTTGTTGTG
>ERZ773070.1751-NODE-1751-length-12896-cov-4.222257_pt1 | contig 12896 bp, 10 predicted proteins | sample MGYA00580618_ERZ773070 | MGnify/ENA primary metagenome ERZ773070 (study PRJEB29015, sample SAMEA2738023) | human oral metagenome | biome: human oral; feature: human-associated habitat; material: dental | place: China | collected 2019 ...
AATTGATATACAATAGCAATAAATAGTATTATAAAGCGAAAATCTAGTAAAATGTGAAGGGGAGATGTTATGAAAGAATTTGAAATTGAACTATCAAACGGAATAAAAATTCCAGCCAAATTAGAATATGGAGAATTAATATATGGTGTAACAGCGATAGCAATTGGAAAAAATAATAATTATACTAATAATAACGATGTATCAACACTTACAGCTAAACATCCAATAACAGGAGACAATCTTCAAATAATAATACTAGATGATAATAATTTACAAAATACAGCAACATTATTAGTTCCAGCACACATACCAGAACATTTTGAATTAGCAAAGAAATATAATTTACAATATAAGCAAGTAGTAGCACCATATTTTAGAGGAACTGGAGAGCAAACGCTAAGGCCTGATATAGAAACAAAATTTAGAAGAAGTGTAATTGCAGTAATAAAAAATGAAAAAGATAATACATATTTATGTGTAAATTCACCAAACAGAGTATGTAAGTCATTTGTATTAGGAGGAATAGAAGAAGGAGAAACACCTGAAGAAGCAGCAATACGAGAAATAAGAGAAGAAACAGGATATACAGATGTAACCATTACGAGAAAAAGTATTTTCATACTACACAATCATTTTTATGCAGATTATAAAGGAGTAAATAGATATTCCCACCTATATATAGTATTCGGAAAAATAAATTCAGATACAAAGGAAGAAATGTCCGGAGAAGAAAAGAAAAAGCAATTACCAAAATGGATAAAAAGAGAAGATTTAGCAGCTTTCTTAAACATTAAAATCAATATATTTGTAAATGATTATTTAATGGATGGAGATATAGCTTACATCGGAGATGGAATAATGATGAACTCAGAAGAAATGAACGGAAAATTAAGGTCAGAATTAAAGGAGCAATAAAATGAAAATTAGAAGAGCATGCTTAGAAGATATTGAAAATAATTTATTAAACTTATATCAAGAATTAGAAGAATATCACTATAATAATAGACCTGAGATTTTTAAGAAATCAAATATAAAAGAATTAAAGCAAGAATTAGTAGATAAAATAAATGACATTATTGTAATTGAAGAGGAAGTTAGAATTCAAGCATTTGCAATATATACTACAAAAGACAGAATGTCACAAAAAGTTTTGTTTATAGAACAAGTAATTGTAGATAAAAAATCAAGAAGTAAAGGATATTTTAAAGAATTGATAAATTATATTAAGAAAATAGCAAAAGAAAGAGAATGTTCAAGAATAGAGCTTTGTTGTTGGGAATTTAATATAAAAGCAAAAGAAATATATGAACATTTAGGATTTAACAAACAAAGAACAATTTATGAATTAGAAACTAATTAATAGGAGAATGTCATGAATAAACTAAAAATACCAACTAAGATATTTAATGATATAAAAAAAGGAATAGAAAATCTAATAATTACAAAAGAAGACAAATTAGAAAAAGAAGCAACAATTAAATTAGTTGATGATACTACAGGAGAAGAAATAGAAGCACAAATAACATTCAAACAAAAATTTAGAACCATAAAAGAAGCAATAGAAAATATCGCCATAACATCAATAAAAAATGAATCAGAATATTTAGATTTTATAGGAGAAGTAACGGTATATAGAATTAAGACAGATATAGAAGCCGATATCAAAAAACTAATAAAAGATAGCGAAATATATAATATGATTGATAAAAACGAATTAAAGGAACTAAAATTAGGAAGATCTGACACAAAAGTCTTTAAAACAAAATTAAAATCAAATCATCAAGAAGTAATATTAAAAATTCAATACATAGAAAGCAAAAATGATTTAAAAGAAGAATATGAAAGATTAAAATGGATTGAAGGAAAATTAAATATACCAAAAGCATATTATTATAATGAAAAAGATAATATAAAATATTTGATAATGGAATATAAAAAAGGATCCCCATCATTTGAATTTGATAATATAGGATATCAATTAGGAAAAGCTTTAAATCAAATACATAAAGTTAATATAGAAGATTGTCCATTTGATAAGTATTCTTCGGAACAATTATTATCTAATTTTCTCATTAAATTTGAAAGCATATATCCAGAGATTCAAGATAATTATAAAGATGAAACAAAAGAATCAATAATAAAATTTATTAAAGAAAATATTCCAAATGATACAGTCTTGACACACGGCGATTACAGTATGCCAAACATATTAATAAATAATGATGAAATTAGTTTTATTGATTTAGGAGAATTAGGAATATCAACAAAATATTTAGATATTTATTATTTTATGAAAAGTTTGAAAATTAATGAGAAGGAAGAAATATTTCAAGATTTTTTAAACGGTTATGGATTAGAAAAAATAAATAACAATTATATAAAATGGATGGATTTAATAGATACATCACTATGTTAAACTCAGCTAAAAAAACATCCAAAATCAGCCTTGGTTTTCTTGCAAAATCAAGGCTTTTAGTGTATCATTATAGTGGATTATTAAATATAGGTTAGTAGCTTGTATAATGTTATTAATCAATATTATAGAGGTTACACTATATTAATAGTCACAAGAAAAAATGGAGGAAAATAAATGTTTAAAATTTATGAAACAGAGTTAGCAGGACGTAAGCTAACAATCGAAACAGGAAAATTTGCAATGCAAGCAAATGGTTCAGTAGTAGTACGTTATGGTGAAACAACTGTAATGACAAACGTAACAGCAGCGAAAGAAGCACAAGATGATATTGACTTCTTCCCACTATCAGTTGATTACGAAGAAAAACTATATTCAGTAGGAAAAATTCCAGGAAGCTATAATAGAAGAGAAGGAAAACCAGCAGACAGTGCAGTATTAATATCAAGAGCAATTGATAGACCAATCAGACCATTGTTCCCAAGTGACTTTAGAAATAATGTAGTAATAGTAAACACAGTATTATCAGATGATCAAGAAAACAGCCCAGAAGTATGCGCACAAATTGGAACATCAGCAGCATTAGCAATATCAGATATTCCATGGGGAGGCCCATCAGCAGCAGTAGCAGTAGGATATGTAGATGATCAAATAATTATAAATCCAAACTGTGAGCAAAGAGCAAAGAGCAGAATGAAAGCAACTGTAGCAGGAACAAAAGAGAAAATAACAATGATAGAAGCAGGTGCAGACAACATTTCAAATGAAATAATGTTAGAAGCGATAAAAACAGCACATGTAGAAATTAAGAAGATGTGTGAATTTATCCAAACTATGAGGGATGAAATAGGAAAACCAAAATTTGAATACAAATCATTCTCAGTAAACCCAGAATACTTTGAAAGAGTATGTAATGAATTAATAGAAGAAATGACAAACGCAGTAAAAGAAACAGACAAGGTTACAAGAAATGCAAATGTAGACAAAGTATCAGAAAAAATCAAGAATATTGCAATCGAAATGTTTGGAGAAAATGCAGAAGAAGAGCATAAATTTGATATAGCAACAGCAATACATGACTTACAAAAGAAATGCGTAAGATCAATCATATTAAATGAACATATGAGACCTGATGGAAGAGAAATAAACGAAGTACGTAAATTAACAGCAGAAGTTGATTTAATTCCAAGAGTGCACGGAAGCGGATTATTCTCAAGAGGACAAACACAAGTACTAACAATAGCAACACTTGGAACAAAAGCAGATGCACAATCATTGGATGGAATTGATTTTGATACAGAAATTAAGAGATACATGCATCAATACAATTTCCCATCATATTCAGTAGGTGAAGCAAAACCATCAAGAGGAGCAGGACGTCGTGAAGTAGGACACGGAGCATTAGCAGAAAAAGCTCTAGTACCAATGTTGCCAAGTGAAGAAGAATTCCCATACACAATAAGATTAGTATCAGAAGTATTGGAATCAAACGGATCAACATCACAAGCAAGTATCTGTGGAAGTACATTAGCATTAATGGCAGCAGGTGTACCTATTAAAGAACCAGTAGCAGGAATTTCAACAGGATTAATCACAGATCCAGAAGATGCAAGCAAATACATTGTAATAACAGATATTCAAGATATTGAAGATTTCTTTGGAGATATGGATTTCAAAGTTGGAGGAACAGGAACAGGAATAACAGCAATACAAGTAGATATCAAAAACGATGGCTTAACATACGAAATTATCAAAGAAGCATTTGAAAAAACACAAGAAGCAAGAAAAATGATAATCAATGATGTAATATTAAAAGCAATACCAGAAACACGTAAAGAAGTATCAAAATATGCACCAAAAATCATTGCAATGACAATAAATCCAGAAAAGATTAAAGATGTAATTGGTTCAGGTGGAAAAGTAATCAATAAAATAATTGATGAAACAGGAGTAAAGATTGACATTGATGATGATGGTAAAGTAGCAATTTACTGTGATGATATAGAAAATGCTAAAAAAGCACAAAAAATCATTGAATCAATAGTTAAAGAATACGAAGTAGGTGAAATATGCGAAGGAACAGTATCAAGAATTGCAAAATTCGGAGCATTCGTAGACTTAGGTGGAAACAATGAAGGATTAGTACACATTTCAAAAATTTCAAATAAAAGAATTGAAAAAGTAGAAGACGTATTAGCTGTAGGAGATACTGTAAAAGTTAGAATTTCAGAAATAGATGATCAAGGAAAAATCAGCTTAAGTATGAAAGAATTTGAGACAGTAACAGAAACAGAAAAAGAGGATTAGAATTAGAGGTTAAAATTGGATAAAATAATCATAAAAGGTGCAAAAGAGCACAACTTAAAAAACTTAAATATAGAAATTCCAAAAAACAAACTAGTTGTCATAACAGGCTTATCAGGATCTGGTAAGTCTTCTTTGGCATTTGACACACTATATGCAGAAGGTCAAAGAAGATATGTAGAAAGTTTATCATCATATGCAAGACAATTCTTAGGAATAATGGATAAACCAAAAGTAGAATCAATTGACGGACTATCACCAGCAATATCAATAGACCAAAAAACAACATCAAAAAATCCACGTTCAACAGTAGGAACAGTAACCGAAATATATGATTATCTACGTTTGTTATATGCAAGAGTAGGAACACCATATTGTCCAAACTGTGGAATTAAGATAGAAAAACAATCAATAGATCAAATAGTAGACGACATAATGAAACTAGAACAAGGAACAAAGATTCAAATATTAGGACCAGTAGTTCGTGAGAAAAAAGGTGAATATAAGAAAATATTTGAAGAATATCAAAAAGAAGGATATGTCCGTGCCAGAGTAGATGGTGAAACAGTAGAATTATCAGATGATATAGAACTAGATAGAAAAAAGAAACATACAATCGAAATTATAATAGATAGATTGGTAATAAAAGAAGACATTAGAGCAAGACTTACCGAATCAGTAGAAACAGCACTAAGAATAGCTAATAATCTGGTAATTGTAGATGTTGTAGGCAGTGAAGAAAAATTATATAGTGCAAACTACGCTTGTCCACAATGTGGATTTAGTATAGAAGAACTAACACCAAGAATGTTTTCATTTAATAATCCAATGGGAGCATGTCCAGAATGTACAGGAATAGGTTATTTACAAAAAATGGACGAAGATTTATTAGTTCCAAATAAAGAGGCAACACTATATGATGGAATCAAACTATATGGATCAAGCACTATGAAAAAAGGTGATACAATCGCTCAAATGTATTTTGAATCAATAGCAAAACACTATGGAGTAAAAATAAAAGGAGTAAAAATAAAAGACCTACCACGCTCATTCATGGATAAAATTATGTATGGAACAGGTGATGAAGAAATAGATTTTGTATATAAATCATCAACAGGAACACATCATAACACAGCACCGTTTGAAGGAATAATACCAACATTAGAACGTCGTCACCGTGATACAAAGTCAGCAGGAATGATGCAATGGTATGAAATGTATATGACAGAACAAGAATGTAGTGCATGTCATGGAGCAAGATTAAAACCAGAAGTTTTAGCAGTAAAAGTAGGAACATTAAATATCAAAGAATTAACAGATATGCCAATCAGAAGTATTAAAGAATATCTGTTAAGTCTAGAATTATCAGAAAAAGAAGAAATGATAGCATCACAAATTATGCAGGAGCTATCAAAGAGATTGCAATTCTTAATAGATGTAGGATTGGATTATTTAACACTATCAAGAAGTGCAGGAACACTATCAGGTGGTGAGTCACAAAGAATAAGGCTAGCAACTCAAATAGGTAGTGGACTAACAGGAGTAATGTATATCTTAGATGAGCCATCAATAGGACTACATCAAAGAGACAATAATAGATTAATAACAACTTTGAAAAAACTAAGAGACCTAGGAAACTCAGTAATCGTAGTAGAACATGATACAGATACTATGTACGCAGCAGATCAAGTAATAGATATAGGACCAGGAGCAGGAGTTCATGGAGGATATGTTCTAGCACAAGGAACAGCAGAAGAAATAGCTAAATCAGAAAACTCGATTACAGGAAAATATCTAAGTGGTAGAATGCAAATAGCAGTTCCGAAAAAACGTAGAAACTTAACAGGAAAATACTTGGAAATCGTGGGAGCAACAGAGCATAATCTAAAAAATGTAACAGTTAAATTCCCACTAGGAAACTTTATATGTGTAACAGGAGTATCAGGTTCAGGAAAATCAACATTAATAAATGATGTACTATATAAAAATATATACAAAGAACTTAATAACTCAACAATGAAAGTTGGAAAATGTAAGACACTAAAAGGATTACATCACATAGATAAAGTAATAAATATAGATCAATCACCAATAGGGAGAACACCACGTTCAAATCCAGCAACATACACTGGAGTATTTGATTTAATCAGAGATATATTTGCAACAACAAATGAAGCAAAAATGAGAGGATATCAAAAAGGAAGATTTTCGTTTAATGTTCCAGGAGGACGTTGTGAAGCATGTAATGGTGATGGAATAATCAAGATAGAAATGAACTTTTTATCAGACGTATATGTACCATGTGAAGTATGTAAAGGAAAACGCTATAATCACGAAACATTGGAAGTAAAATATAAAGGAAAATCAATTGCAGATGTTTTAGATATGACAGTTGAAGAAGCAGTAACATTTTTTGAAAATGTCCCAAGAATAAAAAATAAAATTCAAACATTAAAAGAAGTAGGATTAGGATATATAAAACTGGGACAAAGTTCAACAACACTATCAGGTGGAGAAGCGCAAAGAGTTAAGCTAGCAACAGAATTATCAAAAACTCAAACAGGAAAAACACTATATATTTTAGACGAACCAACAACAGGACTACATATAGATGATGTTCACAGACTAGTGGATATACTACAAAAATTAGTAGATAAAGGAAACACAGTATTAACAATAGAGCATAATCTAGATTTAATAAAAACAGCAGACTATATCGTAGACTTAGGACCAGAAGGTGGCGAAAAAGGTGGACAAATAATAGCAACAGGAAAACCAGAAAAAATCTGCAAAGAACCACTAAGCTACACTGGTCAATACCTAAAAGACTATTTAGAAATTTAAAATAAAGAGGACAGACATGGAAAACATTGTAATAGGAATTGAAGGCGATGTTGCATCAGGAAAAACAACAATCTGTAAAGAATTAATAAACATAGTGCCAAATTCCATATTTATAGATGCAGGAAGTATATATAGAGGAATCATGCAAGCATTAAAACAATCAAATAATGAAAATTTACCAAATGATCCCTATGAATTAATGAGAAATTTACAAGTAGAGTTTAAAATAGAAAATAGAGCAACAGTAATATACATTGCAGGAAACAAAATATCTGATGAAGAAATACATTCAGCATCAAATGCCGAGAAAGTAAGTAAATTTGCTCGAAATGTAAATAATGAAAATTTATATAAATTTGCACGTGAAATAATTAAATCATTTAAAGAATATAATATAATAATTTCAGGAAGAGGATTACAATACATATATCCAGAAATGACAAAACATATATTTATAAGATGTGACTTAGAAGAAAGAGTATCAAGAAGATATAATCAATATGGAGAAAAATACTCAAAAGATGAAATAAGAAAAATGATTATTGAGCGTGATCAACTACATGAACAAAGTGGATTCAACAAACAAGGGGAGAACACAATAATTGTAGATGTAACAAATTATAAAACTGCATCAGAAGCGGCAAATCACATATTAACATTAATATAAACCAAAGATAAGGAGAAAATTATGAAATCAATTATAGATAAAATCATAGATCAAATTGAAGAATACAAAGTGGATATTATGGATTTAGCCATAAAAGAAAAAATACCAAACTTTTCAGTGGAAAAGATTAAAGAAATTATAATTGATTACAAAAATAAGAAAAAACAAGCAACAAAACAAAATCAAATAGCCATAACAAACGGTAATCCATATACAACAGCTATTTTACTAATGGAAGCAATTTCATCAGAATCAAAAATTACAATATATAATCAAAACAATCTAAATAAATTAAATCAAAAAATATTGGATATAATAGCTGGCGAAATTGATATAAAGATAGAACCAGAATTAGTAAATAGATTAGAAATTAACGATTTAGAAGAAAGAGCAAGAAGCACTAAAAATGCTAAAATACTAGTAGTAGACGATATTGAAAAATGCGAATTACTCAGAGTTATGGGATTATCAGTAGAAAATATGCAAATTTTATCAATAAATCTATATGTTGATACGGATCAATTAAATTCAATAAAAAATGCAATGATTGAATATTGTAACAAAAACTACATGAAAATGACATTATTTGAATCGAATTCATCAGAAGAAAAAGAAAAATCAAAAGAAGTAGATAAATCAAAGGAAATAACAACAAAATTAATAGAAACAAATATAGAAAACAATTCAAGCAAAGCAACAATAATATTGACAAAAAATGAAGAAAGATATAAAAAACTACAAGAAAAACTAAAAAATGAAAAGATATATATAAATATGAACCCATTTGACACAATAGAACAAGAAATAGCAAAACAAATTATAATGAATGTCAATAAAATATAGACTTTTAAACTTCCTTGTGATATTATTCAACTATAATAAAAAGGAAAAAATTTATATATACATATGGAAAGGAAAGCAAATGAAATTATTTAAGGGGTACAGCGAAAAAGAAGTAAAAAGAGTAATGCCAATTGTACAAAAAATTAATTCATTTGAAGATGTAATATCAGAATTAACAGATGAAGAATTAAAGGCAAAGACAGAATACTTTAAAGAATTATTAGCAGAAGGTCAAAAGCTAGATGATATCTTACCAGAAGCATTTGCAGTAGTAAGAGAAGCATCAAAAAGGGTTACAGGATTAAGACATTTTGATGTTCAATTAATCGGTGGTATAATATTACACCAAGGAAGAATCGCAGAGATGAGAACTGGTGAAGGTAAAACATTAGTTGCAACATTACCAGCATATTTAAATGCATTAACAGGCAAAGGTGTACATATAATCACAGTTAACGACTACTTAGCAAAAAGAGATAGTGAATGGATGGGAAAAATCTATTCATTCTTAGGATTAACAGTAGGTTTAGTAATTGCAGATATGAAGCCAAACGAAAAACAAAAAGCATATAACTGCGACATAACTTATGGAACAAACAATGAGTTTGGATTCGACTACTTAAGAGACAACATGGTAATATACAAAGATCAATTAGTACAAAGACCATTAAACTATGCAATTGTCGACGAAATTGACTCAATTTTAATCGATGAAGCAAGAACACCTCTTATTATTTCAGGTAGAGCAAACCAAGCATCGGATATTTATAAAAAAGCAGATAGATTTGTAGCAAAACTAGAAGCAAGAACAATAATTGAAGAAGATGTAAAAGACGAAGAACAAGCAGCAGAAAATGAAAAATATGATTACGTAATCGACTTAAAAGCTAAATCAGCGTCATTAACTGCAAAAGGTATAGAAAAAGCCGAAAAAGAATTCGAATTAGAAAATTTAAACGACTTAAGCAACTCAGAATTAGTACATGCAATCAACCAAGCTTTAAGAGCACATGGAATTATGAAAAAAGATGTTGATTACATCGTAAAATCAGGTGAAGTACTAATCGTAGACGAGTTCACAGGACGTATCATGTATGGACGTAGATACAACAATGGTCTACACCAAGCAATTGAAGCAAAAGAACATGTAAAAGTAGCAGATGAATCAAAAACATTGGCAAACATTACATTCCAAAACTATTTCAGAATGTACGAAAAATTGTCAGGTATGACAGGTACAGCTATGACAGAAGAACAAGAATTTGAAGAAATCTATAAATTGGATGTAATCGAAATTCCAACAAACAAACCAATTTTAAGAAAAGATTTACCAGACATTATCTACAAAAATGAAACAGGAAAATTCAATGCAGTAATTGAAGATATCAAAAAGTGTTATGAAAAAGGACAACCAGTTCTAGTAGGTACAGTATCAATCGACAAATCAGAAAGATTAAGTAAATTATTAGATAAAGCAAAAATACCACATCAAGTATTAAACGCTAAATACCATGAAAAAGAAGCAGAAATCATTGCACAAGCAGGTAAATATAAAGCTGTAACAATCGCAACAAACATGGCAGGACGTGGTACTGATATTATCCTTGGAGGAAACTCAGAATATCTTGCAAAAACAGACATGAGAAAAAAATACACATTTGAAGAAATTGAAGAAGCAACAGCTTACAATGAAACAGATGATGAAAAAATCTTAGCAAGACGTGAAGAATTCAGAAACTTAGTAAGAAACTATGACAAAGGAATCGAAAACGAAAAACAAAAAGTAATCGAAGCTGGCGGATTAAAAATAATTGGTACAGAAAGACATGAATCACGTCGTATAGATAATCAGTTAAGAGGACGTTCAGGACGTCAAGGAGATCCAGGTGAATCAAGATTCTATATCTCATTAGATGACGACCTAATGAAAATCTTTGGAGGAAGCATAATCACAAAAGTATACAACAAAATCGGTGTATCAGATGACATGCCAATCGAATCAAGAATCTTAACAAAAACAGTAGAAAGTTCTCAAAAGAAAGTTGAAGGAAGAAACTTCAGCATCAGAAAGAACGTATTACAATATGACGATGTAATGAACAAACAAAGAGTAATAATCTACAAACAAAGAAGAGAAGTATTGGACGGAGAAAGTTTAGCAACAGAAATCGGAAACATGATCGATGCTGTAGTAAACACAATTGTACCACAATACATAACAGAAGAAAGCAAAGATATTGAAGGTTTAAAGAAAGAAATCTTCACAGAATTTGGAATTGAAAGTTTAGATATTTTAAAACAAGAAAAATTCGAAGCAGAAGATGTAATAAAAGAATTATCAGAAAAAGCACACAACATCTACAATACAAAATCTGAAAAATTCGGTGAATCAATGCGTGAACTAGAGAGAGTAATCACACTAAAAATAGTTGATGAAAAATGGATGGAACATATTGATAACATGGACGAACTAAAGAACGGTGTAGGTCTAAGAGCTTATGCACAAAAAGACCCAGTAGTAGTATACCGTATGGAAGGATTCGACATGTTCGATGAAATGGTTTATGATATTCAATATGATGTAGTAAAACTATTAATGCACGTAACAGAGAGAGATGAAGGAGCACAAAGACAACAAACATCAGAAATCACAAGTGCCAAACTACAAGAAACAAGCGCAATTGAATTAGTAGATGGAAAAATCTCACCAAAAGAAGGTGGAATTGACAAAACAATTCGTAATGAAGAACCAAAAGTAGGCCGTAACGACCCATGTCCATGTGGCAGTGGTAAGAAATATAAAAACTGTTGTGGCAAACAATAATACTAAATAAAATAATTATACAGTAAATAAAAAAGTCCAAATTTTTGGACTTTTTTATTTTATTATATTTGAAAAATAACTGACAAATGATAATGAAATTTATTTAAATATTTGCAATAAATTGACAATATGATATTATTAATATAATTATAAAAAATGGAGGTATATAATAATGAGTAATATAATAGATAGTGTTAGTTATGATCAATATAAAAATATACCAACAGCAGATGAAATGGGAGTAAAAACAAAAATAATATTTAATGAAGATGCATATGTAAAATTATTAACATTGATAAAGAAAACGAAGAATCTAGAAAGTGAAACGGGTTGTTTTTTGTTGGCAGACAAAGTGAAAAAAATCCTTTTGCAATTATAATTGATTATTTTACTTCAGATTTTAGATGTGAGGATGCATTAATTTCAGGTGGAAGCACTAATCCAACAGATCAAGTATATAAGTAGTTAAATAATAAATTAAAAGAATATAAACAAAATTCAATAACAGCAAGTGTATTTCATTTCCATACTCATCCAAAAAAATTCCATTATGAAAATTTTTCCGACCAAGATTTATCCACTTATGCAAAGATGGCATTTGATAATAGAAGTGTTAATGCTTTTGGAATATTAGGATTTCCAATAACCAAATGCAGAAAATTCAAATAGAATATCAATAGTTCAACCAATAAAACCTGAAAAAATAAATAACATTGGTAGTGCTAAATTTTTTAGATTTCCTAACATATATTATTCCATTAATAATGAAATATATAAAATTGGTTCTTTTCAAAAAAGATATGATGGAAGAAAATATAAATAAAATAGTAATGGTATAATTGTTAAAAATGCCGTTGAAAATTCTAAATCTAATGAAATTTGCGGCTTAGGATTAAATCCTAACAATGGTGAAAGAATAATTGATGAATCAGTAGGATATATTGATGCAAATGGTACATTTTGTTTTCCGAATGAAAATTTAAATATTACTTTTGGAAGCA
>ERZ773070.1752-NODE-1752-length-12895-cov-10.716589_pt1 | contig 12895 bp, 14 predicted proteins | sample MGYA00580618_ERZ773070 | MGnify/ENA primary metagenome ERZ773070 (study PRJEB29015, sample SAMEA2738023) | human oral metagenome | biome: human oral; feature: human-associated habitat; material: dental | place: China | collected 2019 ...
TGTATATTCAATAATAGGGATAATGTTAGCATTATTTATATCAATAATTGACTATTGGTCGGATAGCTGGGCGGCTGTGCGGGCCGCCTCCTGTGTGACCCGCTCCCCCACCGCGGCGATGGTGCGGTGGATCCGGGTCAGCTCGGCGTCTTGACGGCGCTGCGCTGTGCGCACGTCGGACATGTCGTCTCGCAGCGCGGCCTGCTCGGTGACGAGCTGCGTGGTCAGCGCCTCGACGCGATTGAGCGCGTCACGCATGCTGCCCCCGTGGTCGGGGTGCTGCTGGGCCAGCACCGCCGCGGCGTCGGCAGCGGCCCGGTCGGTTTGGCGCCGCACCTCCCGCAGCTCCCCCACGATCTTGGCGCCGCCTGCGATGGCCGTGACGAGGGCGGCCACGCCGGCGAGGATGCCGCCGACGACCTCCCACGGCGGCACCAGCCATGCGCCGGGCGGCACCTCCAGGGGAATCATCCGCGCTGCGCCTCCAGCAGACCCAGGATCTGGTCCACCTTGGCTTCGAGCTGGTCCAGCCGGGCTTGGCTCTCGATACCGATCGACTTGGCGTCAGCGACTTCCTGCCGCAGACTGACCTGCCCGTCCACGGCCTTGCGGTCTGTCGGGCGGGTGATGTCGGCGGTCTGTTGAGCGGCCTGGCGGGCGTAGTAGGCGGCGTCGGAAGAGCTCGCTTGGATACGACCCAGATAGGGGCCGAATTTCTCGCCGCCCCATTCCACCTCGGCGATGCCTTCCTTGACCCACTGCTTGACCTCGTCAGCGGATGCCATGATGTCGTCTCCTTCTTGTTCCATGAGGGTGATGCCCTGCGCGGCGGTGATCCACCGTGCCGGGGCGGGGTGGGTGTCTCGGCCACCGCGACCCCCGCGGCCGAGACCGTTGTAGCCGTCGCGGACGGCCTCGATCTGGTAGGCCGAGCTCGTGTAGCCGCTCCCGGGGTCGAGGGCGGCATGGATGTGGGGGTCGAAGCCTTGCGTGCGGGTGCGATACCACGTGCCGGATGCGCCGTAGCGGCGGGCGTGGGCGACCAGTCGCTCAATCTGCGCACTGCTGAGATGCCACGTCTGTAGATCGATGGCCCAGCCGTCCGCGTGCGTGCCGGCAGACGCGGAGGCGTTCCCGGCGGCTTGAATGATGACCAGTTTGATGTCGGGCAGGTCGCGGGCGACGGCCTGCTTCCACAGGCCCCACCACTTCGCCGGCGTTTCAGCGAGGTAGGCATCGCGGCCGCGATAATTGGTGCCGATGTAGACCAGGCTCACGGGCACTCTCCTTTCCTAGTTTCGCCACCGCCCGATGGCGGTGGCGCTGATTGTGAGGTCGTCTGCGACAGTGCGGGGCACCACGTCGATGCCCCGCAGCAGCGCCGAGTGGGTGGAGGCGTCACCGGAGACGGTGCCCCACGACGCACCGGTGGACCACTGCCATTGCGAGCAGGTGACCGTTGGCCGGTCGAGGAACGGCAGTGGGAAGTCCCACTGCCAGCGAGACTGGTGCAGAGACCCGTAGGCGGCTGTCTCGGCGCGGATGACGGTGGTGCGGATAGTGCACTCCTGTACTCCGTCGGGGCGCCGTACCCAGCTGCCGCGGCCCGTCGTGCCCGACGTGGCCTGGCCGGGTGGGCCGATGATCGTGATGCGGTGCGGGCGCGCCTCCACGAGACACAGCACCATTTGCCCGGGCATCAGATGCCCGGCCGCATTGACGATGTTCCCGGCGTCGATCGCGGTGTCGGGGTCGTCCTCCAAGTGCAGGGTGCTGCCAGTCCAGCGGCCCCACAGGAACCGCTGCGGCTGCCCCGTGGCAGCGGCCTGCGCCAGCAGGGTCTTGGTGGCGTCTAGGTCCACAGCTGTCCTCCTGTGTAGATGTGGCGGAGTGTGTCCTCGACGACCGGCCCGACGCCGAGTCGGATACGGCGATTGGCGACGACCCCGGTCACGCCGAGACGGCGCAGGGTGACGCGGTCACGCAGCTGGATGCCGTCCACGGGATGGGTATAGGTGACACGGCGGGTCACGTCGATCGCCTGCGTCAGGAGCCGTTGCGCGTGCCGGTTGATCACCGCCTGATCCGCGGCCTCCAAATTATCGTACACTTTCACGATTTCGCCGCGGTGGTGTGTGGACAGGGGACTGGCAGGGTCGTCGAGACGGGCCACGCCCCGCAATCCCAGCTCCTGCCCATCCGATTTGGCGTAGGCGTAGACAACATTGGGGACGTCGTCCACGTTCGCCGCGTCCTTGTATCGCCGCAGGACCCGGTAATCCTCCGGCCGGCCGCCGTAGACGGCCGCCTCGATACGCTCGTCCGGCGGGATCCACGGCTCTGCCCGGAACCAACCATTCATGTCGCAGTAGAGGTGGCCGTAGCCGCACGCCTCCAGGAGGTCGTTGATCACGGTCAGCCAGGTGTCGGTCGGGCCCCACACCATGGGCGCCGACGTGGTCTTTGCCGAGGGCGCAATGGCGATCTGGTCCTCACCGCGAGCCAGGATCAGGTCGGTGACGCGCTGGATGATGGCTGTGCCAGCCCCGTACTGCTGCCGGATACCCGTGGGCTGCGACAGCACGTGGAGCTTGTCGAGCAGAGAAATCGAGGCACGACGGACGGGACCGTCGTGCTCCCACTCCGGCCATGCCGGGATCCACACGCCCATGCGGGTGCGTTGCCCGTCAGCGTGGTGGGCGATCCGCAACCTCGTGTCTAGCCAGTCGATCGTCTCCGGGGGGTCGAGTATCTCGATGGTGCCGGACCCATGAATCGGGCGGCTGATCGACCACTCCAGCGACCCTCCGGTGGCATGGGCGAAAGGACCGCGGTAGTCGCCTCGGCGCCCCACCAGGTCGATGGTCCAGTGCTCAGTCACTGATCCTCACCGCCGTCCCAGAGATTTTGACGGCACGGGAGGCGCCGCGCTGCGGGGTGAGGGCGGGGCCGGTGGCGGCGAGGGTGGCTCGCCACCGGATCCCGGTGGGGTCGCGGTACCAGATCCGCTGCCCGAGCAGCCGCAGCCACACGTCCCGCGGCGACCCCCAGCGTGGCGTCAGCAGCCCCGAGAAGCGCACCTCGGATGTGCGGCGGCGCCCGTAGTGGGCGACCGGATACTGCTCCGCATCGTCGGTCTCATACTCGGCTAGGACCAGCTCATGGCTGTGCGTAGTGGCCAGTTCCATGTCTAGGATCAGGTGCGCCTTGGTGCCGTCGTCGCCGAGTAGCCAGGCGCGGCGGGTGTGGGTGCCGACGGTGATGATCACCGGCATGGACTCGGTGGGCAGCTCGGAGATGGCGGTCACCCTGTACTGGACCTCCCCGCCCAGATGCGGGGTGGGGTCTGTGACCACTACCTGGGTGGTGGCGTCCCGCGTGTCCAGGGTCTGCCATGTCTGTCCCGCGTCGCGAGACACCTCGACGCGGATCTGCTCGGTCGCGACCGGGCCGGGCTGGGCGTCGGCCGTGATCACGACCTCGCCCTCGTCCTCCACGTAGCGGCCGGTCACGACCGGCTCGGCGGGCTCGGCATAGTCGACCAGGAAATCCACGCTGGCCCATGTGGACCACAGCCCGGAGCCGGAGCGGACCCGGACTGCGGCGCGGTGCTGGTGCATATCGGCTGCGAGGGCGGGGGCGGTGAGGATGCCGGGTGGGCCCTGGCCGGCCCATGCCGCCACCTGCCGGTCGGCGGTGAGGTCGGTGAGGATCGCTTCCCACGCGGTGATGAGCCATGCCGGATCTGGGTCTGCCGCGGCAGCGTGGATCCGTACCCGGTTGGTCGTCAAAGTTTCGCCCGGAGCAGGGGCGGTGATGGTGGTGCGGGGTGGGGCTGCGACGCGGAAGCCTACTGGGGCGGACCATGCGGACCAGTCGTCGTGCATGCCTTTGGTGCGGGCCCGCCACTGCCACGTCCCGACGGTCAGGTCGGTCTCGTGGCTGCTGCTGTCGCCGGTGATGGTGGCGGTCTGCCAGTCGGCGTCGGCCCCGATCCGCTGCCACTGCACCTCGGCTGCGGTCTGGTCGGTGAGGTCCCGGGATTCGTGGCGCCACTGCATGCGCACCGACTCCTCGACCGACACGATCCCGGACGGCCCCAGCAGCACAGGCGGCGCGGGAGCCTGCAGGGCCGGGACGACGCTCGTGGTGGCCCACTGGGACCAGCGCTGGCCGCCCTCGGACACGCCGGAGCGACCACGGAACTGGACCCGCTGCCCGGCCGCGGGGGTCATGGACGCTTTGCCGTCGCGGCCGTCACCCTGGGTCCAGTACTGCCAGGACCCGCCGTCGATGGAGCGCTCCAGATACCAGTGCTCCGGGTAAGCGGCGAGGGCGGTGAGGTCCACGGCCACCGCGTAGCCCTCCCGGTAGACCCGCATGCCGGGCCGGTTGGGGGTGGTGCGGATCGCCCCGGTCTCTGCCCATGCGGATTCGTAGCCGGCTCCGTTGGCCGCGCACACCCTCCACTTGTAGCGCGAGTTGGGGCTCAGGCCGTAGTCGCGCAGCTGGGTGCCGTAGACGGTGCCCAGCCGCGTCCACCGCTGAAGATGCTCCGCCCACTGCTCGACGTAGTAGCGGTCCGCCAGATCCGTGGCGCCCCACGAGATCAGCGCCTCCGTGTCGGAGACGTACTGGGCCTGTGGTGCGGGACGCCCGGGCAGACCGGATGTGACCCCGGGCAGGGTCACGGTCGACGTGTGGGAGGCGGTGACGCCGGAGCCGATGTAGTCCACACCGGACAGGGACGCCGCGACCGCCACCTGGTGGGGGCCGGCCGTGTAGATCGGCAGGGATCCGGATAGGCGCTCCAGGATGGTGGAGCCGCCGGTGGAGACCCGCACTCCCATGCTGGTGGATGCTGATCCGAGGGCGCCGGAGCGGCTGTACTGCGCGGACGAGTCCCAGAAGCTGTAGCCGGCTTCCACGGAGATGATCAGCTGCACCGGGACGGTGGTGGCGCCGAGTGCGGGGGTGTCGATCGCCCAGTCGAACCGCAGCCGCATGCGCTTCGCAGCGCCCGCGCTCGGCGCCCACGGCCCGTAGGTGCTGGTGCCGTACCCCATCTATCGGCCTCCCATCTGTCGTACCGCGAGCGGCAGGGTTCGCAAGAAATCCACTAGGGCCTCGAGGTCGCGCAGCGCCCCGGCAGGGATCTGCACGGTGACGTGCATCTGCTGCACACCGCCCGCCGGAGCGGCGGCGAGACGGGCGAGCTGCTGGGTGGGGTGCACATACGATCGGGGTGGCAGGGACACGAGCTCCGGTCCGTTCTCGCCGACCAACGCGAGGCCGCCCGGTGTGTATCCGCCATCAGCGAAGTGCGGGATGCCGATCGAATCAGCCACCCAATCCTTGATGGCTTGGATGGGCCATTTCGCGATTCCCTCGCCAAGCTTCCCGAGGACGCCGCCGCCCATATCGGTGAGGGATTTCCAGGCGCCAGCGATCGCGTCGTTGAACCAGCGCAAGGGGGCGGTGACGAAATCCCAAGCGGCCTGTGCGGCACCGGCCAGGAAGTCCCAGACCTTCTCGCCCCAGCCCTTGGATTTCTCGACCGCCTCGGGCGATGCATTCGCTGGGAGACCGGATACGACCCCTACTCGGGGGCCGTTGTCCCGTCCGCCGAGACCGTCACCTCCGCGCAGGTAGTCCTGCGCCTGCCAAACAGCCGAGCCGCCAGCGGTGCCGGCGCCGGGCAGCGGCACACCATGGGCGTGCGCCACCCAGTTGCCTTTGCCGGCACGGTCCCAGGTCGGAATGCCGACGCGACGTAGCGGCAGGATGAATGTGCGGTATCCGCCGGTGATGTCGAGGGCGTCGCCGGCGTGAGACGTGCCCGAGTAGGACGTGCGTGGCCGCCACCCGCCCTGAGTGATGTGCATCTGGGCGCCAGCCATTTTCTCAGCGGCTTGGATGCGGGCTGCGAAAAGGCTGGTGAATCGGTGCCCGCGGAAGCCGATGATGCCGCCGCCGGCGTAGCCGTTGAGTCCGTCGTAGTGCTCCCGCCACTGCGCCAACGATGTGCCCTGCAATGCCGCCTGATTCAGTGCGAGCAGGCGTTTCCGTTCGTACGGGTCCTTGAGGGCCTCGGAGACGATGATTCCTTCGCCGCGGCGGGCCATGATCAGTTGATCGTCGCCGTCACGCCACGACGAATAGCCGGGCAGGATGCCGCCTCGGGCGAAGCCCTCGGGAATTGGGACTTTCGGCAGCAGATTCTTCAGGCCGATCTTTTCGGCCAGGCCGTTGATGCCGCCGATGATGCCGTCGTTTAGGACGGTTTGCAGCACGAACTTGATTGGCGAGGTGACGAGGCCCTTGATCTTGTTGAAGGCCTCGCCGGCGGCCTGCACCCCGGTATTGAACGCGGAGGTGATCCCGTCCCAGATGCTCTTGGCAATACTTCCGGTGGTGGTCAGGATCCAATTGAATCCATCCGAGATGCCCTGCTTAAATGTCCCCAGCGTTTGAGAAACGGCATTCCAAGCGGCGACAAACGGTTGAGTGACCGCGTTCTTGAGGCTTTCCCACGCCGAAGTTGTGACCCCGACGAGCCACTGCCAAGCCGAGTTCATGCCGTCTCGGATCGCCCCGAGGGCAGCCCCGGTCAAGCCTTGGATACCGCTCCAAGCGGCGCCGATCGTGACGCCGATAATCGAGAAGGTGTTGCTGGTCAGGGTGACGAGCCACTGCCAAGCAGCCTGGAGATAGCCCCAAACCCCTTCCCAAATGGCCTTGACGCCGTCCCAGGCCTGTCCCCAGTTGCCCGTGATAACCCCGAGGATCGTGGTCATGATCCCGGAGAGGACCTGGGAGAGGGTTTGGAATGCGCCGCCGATGTAGGTGACGAATCCAGCGACTAGGGGGAGTACGTAGGGGCCTACAGCATCCCATGCGGTACCGATGGCAGCAAAGGCCACGGCGATTATCGAGCCGAGTGTCGTGGCCGCGCTACCGAGTGCGGCGAAGCCGCCCTCCAGCTGGGGCAGCACCCCGGCCACGGCCCCGGTGAAGCTGGCCCACAGCTCGCCGAGGATCGGCAGCAGATGCTCACCGACCGCAGACCATGCGGTGGTGAAACCGGCCCCGAGGGAGTCGATGAGATTCATCACGGCCCCGCCGGGTTCCATCAGCTGGGCGAAAACATCCCCCAGCTGCATGAATCCTTCACGGAATTGGAAGAGCGCATTGATAGCGGGGGAATCTTCTTCCAGCCCGAATGGGGTTCCGGAGTAGTCGCCGGTGAAAAGCAGCTGGCCGACCTGGATGGTGCTGTCAACGGCATCCCGGATGCCGGCAAGGATGCCGATAACCGGGTTGTCTTCTTCGAGGCCGAATATTGGGCCGGTGTAGTCGCCGCTGAAGAGGAGGGTTCCGAGGCGTCCAAATTCCTCGGCGACCGGCTGGATGGCGGGGCCGAGACCCATGAGCCATTCCAGCGCCGATGCGGCGACGGGCAGGAACATTTCACCCAGACCGGTGGCGAAGTTCTCCCACTGCTGGGAAAGGACCTGCACCTTGTGGGCGTAGGTGTCGGATTCCTTGGCGAAGTTGCCGTGGGCGTCCTTGGTTTGCTCCATGATGAGCGCGAGCGTGGCGGCCTGCTGCGCCTCATTCGAGAAGCTTCCGCCAACCTTCTGGAATCCGAGGGCGGCGGCTTTCGCGTCAATCTCGGACTGCTTCAAGCTGACGCCGTAGCGTTCGATCGGATCCCGTTCGCCTTTCAGGGCGCTCGATAGGGCTTCGACGGCTTCGCGTGTGGTGCCGCCGAACATACTGGACAGGTCGGCGCCGAGGCCAATGAGCTTGTTCGTTTGCGGCGCCAACTCGGCCATGGCGGTGCCGCCGTTTTTCAGCTGCGCACCAATCAACGTGCCGAGCTCGTTGAACTCATTCTTGGACAGGCCGACAGCGGTGGCTGCGCTGTCGGCCCAGGCGTGCATTTGCCCAGCGGATTCCTTGAATACCGAATCGATAGCGCCGACAGATTGTTCGAGCTGGCCGGCTTTGTTGACGACATCGAGCGCGCCCTTGCCGATGGCGGCGACGCCGACGCCGGCAAGGGCCGGGCCGAGGAGCCCGGCGATCTTCCCGCCCAGGCCCTTGATGCCGGAGGAGAACTTGGAACTGAACCCGTTCGCGGATTGCGCCCCGGACTGTTCGGCCTTGGCCCGCAAGCCTTTGAAGGGATCCAGGTTCCCGATGCCGCTTTTCAGGCCACTCTTGAGCTTCTGCCCGAAGCCCGCGGCCTTGCTGCCGCTGCTGTCGGCGGCCCGGCCGACAGCCTTCATCGCATCGTCGACGCCGGACAGCGCGCGTTTCTCGGCGTCGACGGCGGCCTGGACCCCGTGGGCTGAGGCTTCAGCCTTCTGCTGTGCGCGGGTCAGCTGCTGCTGTGCCGATTCCTGACCCTTCAGCGCACCCTCGACGCCCTTCACGGCCTCCCCGGCTTTGCGGCGGGCGACGATGAGCCTGTCTTCGGCGGCGAGCGCCCGAGACGATTCGGCCCCGTGCTTCGCGACGGCCTCGGCGTGGGCCTTCTCGGCGATCGTGACCTTGCGGGCCGCATCCTCGGCGCGTTCCTGCGCCTTCGCGACAGCCCCCACAGCCTTGGTGTGGGCCTGTTCGGCGTCGGTGGCGCGCTTGGTGGCGGCCTCCTGCTCGGCCCGGGCCTTCTTGACCCCAGCTGCGGCTTCCTGGGCATTCTTCTTGGCGGCGTCGAGGGCGGCCTGGAGCTGGGGGGCGTCGGTCTTCGAGTTCTTGTTGAAGGCGGCTGCGAGGCGGCGCCCGGCCTCCGAGCCTGCCTGGTCAGCGGCGCGGGATACAGCGCCGAGCTCCTTGGCGATGCCCCCGGCGACCCCCTTGGCCTCGACGGCCAAGGAGATATAGGCGGTGGCGAGCTGGATGGCGGACATGACCCCTCCCGGTGGTGGATCGCATGACGGGATCCCCACTGACCGGGAGGGGGTGTCGGGGAGTTACTCGTCGATGTCAAGCAGGTCGGCGAGCTCGTCCATGGAGAGGGCGTCCTCGTCGGCGAGCGGGTCGTCACTGAGGACTCGGCGGCTACGCGAATCAGGACAGATCGGCTCCGGCGGTTCGGTGGTGTCGTCGCCGCCGAGCTGCCATGCGATATGTCCGAGTCGATCGGCGATGACCGCCAGCAGCTGGGAGTCGAGGCTGTCCCACTGCGCGCGCTCGCCGTAGAGGGCGGCGTGCAGTGGCCCGCCCTTGCGGGGGTGGGCGAGGATGATTGCCAGGTCCGCCCAGGTTAGGGTTTCGCTGCCCAGGTCACGCAGACGCACCCCGAGGACCGTCATCGTCTCGTAAGCGATCGCCTCGGGGTGCGCCTCCAGGAGGGCTAGGCAGCGGGCGATTCCCCCGAGGTAACCCCTGAGGCGTCGCGCCAGGCCTCAGAGAAGGCCTGGAGTTCGTCATTGGTCATGTCCTCGATCACTTCGGCGACCGGGCCGAACACGTCCTTGATGACGTTCAGGTCGCCGCGGGCGATGCCCTGCTGCTCGCGCTGGGTGAGGTGATTCGCGGACGGAGCCGTGAATGCCCCCGCCCAGCCCTCGATTCGGAACGTGACGTAGGTGACGCGTCGAGGCTTGAGGCGACGCGGAACCTGGATCCTGGGCGGCCTGAAGGCCTTCTCGTGGCGACGCGTTGCGGCCTGGTCGCCAGCCGTCGAGAGCAGGGCGCGCAGCTGTTCCCGCTCCGCCTCGCTAAGCTCCGTGGGCGCGGCATCGGCGTCGGCGTCATCGGGCAGGTCGCCGTCGATATAGGTGGTATCAATCATGGGTCATCCTTCCGTCTCCTTCCGATCGGGGGTGCCGCTGCGGCCGTGCGGGAAGGAGCGCTGCGGCCGCAGCGGAATCCGGGGTTGCGCCTAGGCGGAGAGCTTCGGCAGGTTGGCGTATTCCAGGAAGCTGTCGCCGTTCTCGTCGGGGTAGCACTTGATGGTCGCCTGGTAGGAGATGAGTTCGGTAGAGACGAACTTCTGGCTGCCGGTGGAGACCACGCGGGCGTTGGGGGCGACCTTGCGTTTCTTGGCGCGGCGGGAGGCCATTTCAAAAACCCATTTGCCGGCTTCCAGTTCCACCGAGTTGCGCTTGACGGTGATGGTGCCTTCCTTGGCGGCGGTGGGGGCTTCGATGGTCACGTTGTCGGCGCCGTGGATGCGCTTGAGGAGTGCGCCGCGCAGCGACTCGACGAACGTCGCGGTGATGGTGACCCCGTACTTGTCCTGCGTGGTCTCAATCACGGTGCCGTTGACGTCCTCGTGGTCGCTGGTTTCGCGCTCCTCGCTGACCTCGACGCCGTCCTTGGAGATGTAGCCCATGTTCTCGTAGGCCTCATCCAGGGCGGCTGTGGCGTCGGTGGGGGTGGGGGCGGTCAGGGGGGCCGCGAAGGCGTAGCCGCCGACCTTGAAGCGGCCGACGTCGACATTCGCGTTGGTGTTGGGGGTGGATGCCATGTGGACCTCCTAGAGGATGGTGAGTTGGGCGGTGAATACGGCCCGCTGGGTGGGCGTGTCGGGGTCGGGCAGGGCAGCGGGCCAGGTGGCTTCGGCGTCGTGGATGAGGTTGCTGGTTTCGGCGGCCTGGAGGAGGAGGGCTCGGGCCTGCTGGGCGAGGTCGCGGGCGCGCCGAGGGGTGTCGGCCCAGGCTTCGACGGCAACCAGGGCTCTGGCGAGCCAGAGGGCGTTACCGTCGCCGCCCGTGGGGGTGATGCGGATCAGTTCCGTGGGCCGCTTCGGCGGGATGAGGGTGACCACCGGAACCCCGATGGGGGTCAGGATCCGAGTCAGCTCGGGGATGATATCGCCGAGCATCTCGTTGCTCATCGTCCGGCCCCCAGGGCTTTGACAAGGGTGAGGTTGCGGGCGTTGTCCTCGCGGGCCTGCCGCGTGGTGGTGATGACGGCAGCGCGGGCTCGTCGCGGATGCTGCGTGGGTTCCCGCACCTCGTAGCCGTCGCCGGCTGCCGCAGCGATGGCTTTGGCGCGACGCACAATATCCGCTTGGACTGCTGGGTGCTGCACGAGCGCCTCGAAGCCTGCCCGGTTCCATGCGATCTTGACGGCCATTGCTACCCCTCTCGTCGTTTTGCCTCGACAACCAGTCCGCGCCCCCAATCCTTGGTGCGGCCATTGACCTCGTACTCCTCGCCGTCGATGACCAGCCGGTCCAGGGTGGAGACGGCGATCCCTGGTGGCAGGTACAGCGTCCACTCCACGTCCTCGGCCTCCCGCCCTGCGATGGCCGGGTCTTGGGAGCCGGGGGCCATGGCGTGGACGGGGAGGGGCTCGGGCGCCCCCCATGTTCGGGGCGTCTCGTCGAGCAGCTCGGGCGGGGTTTCGATGCGGCGGCGGATCAGCACGGGGCGCTGCACCTCGACCCTGCCCCCGCGCGGGAATATCCGCCAGCCGGGCCGCCAGAGCGGCGGGGTCATCGTGACCTCGCTCGGGGCGCGGTGTTGACCATGAATGCCCCCGATGGCGCCGACCAGATGCGGCGCAGCTCCGCCAGGTCGCCCTCGGTGAGCAGCCGCAGTGACGACGACCCGAAGGTTTGGGTCGTCGTGTACGGTCCGGCCGTCTCGGTGACCGATGTGGCAGCACCCGAGCCTGCGTCGAGGCGGCGTATCACCGCCCAGCGCAGGATCGGCAACGCCCGGGCGATCCGGGTCGGATTGGTTTCGTCGCGGCGAAAACCGGGGATGGTGGAGGCGATCCCCAGTGCGTCCTCGATCAGGGCCCGGACTTGGGCTTCGTCCGCATCGGGACGGAAGACTAGAACGTGCTGCGGCTCGATCAAGGGCATGGGACCGCCTCCTTGCGTGCTTTCAGCGCTGCCGACGCGCCGGTGACTGAGGTGCGGGCTCCTCGGTGTATATGTGGGGCGATTCTTTGAGAATCGTCTTGGCCTTGGCGTCCGGCACGTCGGCTTCGCCGCCAGTGAATTGGACGCCATGCTTGGGCAGGAACAGATTCGGGTGCTGGGTGCAGATCAGTTTCATGGCAGCCCCCGATCAGGCAAGGTTGATGAGCTTGCCATGGTGCTTCTCGTTGCCGTACACCAGCCCGATCTCGCCGTACAGCTGCCAGGCTTCGCGGGCCCCGGTCTTGGCGAGCGGCTCGGCGAAGAAGTGCCCCTTGCTGGGGATCTCCAGGAAGGCGGGCTTGCATTCGTCGAGGGAGGTCACGATGAGGGACTTGGCCGGGGCGTAGCGGTCGAGCATGATATTGCATTTGCCGAAGTCGGTCTCGAAGGTCTGCAGGTTGACGCCGCCGACGTTGCGCTCGGCCTCCCTGTAGTTCTTGTCCTTGATGAAGATCTTCGTCAGGGTCCGCTTGACCGCGGCACCGACGATGACGGTGCGGGTTTCGGACACGCCGATGCCGCCGGACTCCCACACCTTCTGCATCAGGTCCAGCACCAGGTCCTCGGTGAGGGGCTGGGTGGAGGCGTCCACCGTGTTGGTGGTGATCGCCTCGACGAGGCCTCGGGTCTTGCGAGGGGTGGTGTTGTCGGTCGGCATCTGGTAGGTGCCAGTCAGGAACGACAGCTCCACGTCGTCGGCCACGGATCGGAACGCGCCCTGGAGCTGGTGGGCCAGTTCGTCTTGGACGGGCTGGGAGCCCAGGGGGGTGGCGTTCGGTGTAGCTGGGCTCACCTGGCCGGTGGCAGCCAGCTTGGTGTAGCTGACCTCCACCTTCTCCTGGTGGATTTCGACGACGTTGTGACCCTGGGTGCGGGCCGTGCCGGTGGCCTCCGGGGCGTCGGCGCCTTCCGTGCGCTGCCGGCCGTCGGCGCCCTTGCGGCGGTCGTCGGCCTGCCAGGTGAACATCGTCGACTTGACCGGTTCGCCGCCGGTCAGGCCGCCGA
>ERZ773070.1755-NODE-1755-length-12874-cov-13.881816_pt1 | contig 12874 bp, 8 predicted proteins | sample MGYA00580618_ERZ773070 | MGnify/ENA primary metagenome ERZ773070 (study PRJEB29015, sample SAMEA2738023) | human oral metagenome | biome: human oral; feature: human-associated habitat; material: dental | place: China | collected 2019 ...
CATCCCGCCAGCGCCACGCCGACACCCCCGACTACACCCTCAACTACGAAGAGCCCGTTCTGGGTGGAGATGAAGACCATCGGGGGTTCATCGTGATCGAGTTCGAAGAGCCTGGCCTGGAGCCCGTCCAGCACCTCGGGGTCAGCCCATGCGGCCATCGCCCGAATGTTCGAGCCTTGTGGGTCCTGACCTGAGTTCCTATTGACGATCACCTCACCTCGATAGGTCAACTCGGAGGCGGCGCGGTTGTGCTGGGCGAGGATCGCCTCTGACTCCTGAGCGGTGTTCTTCAGCGACATTCGCAAGGGGAACTGGGCGAAGATCGCGTCGCCCTTGGCGCGCAGGCCGGAGATCCCGGAGATCGTCTGCGAGGACAACAGCAGGTGCACGCCGTAGGCGCGACCCTGTTTGGCGATATGGGTCAGGAGCGAGGCTGCTTCCTCGGCCAAGTCGTCGTCGCCCTCGAGGATCTCATGGAACTCGTCAACAATCAGCAGGAGGCGGGGCATGGCACGTCCGGTCTGGCGCCTGTAGGTGCCGATCGATGGGGTGCCTGCCTCCTTGAAGAGGTCCGAGCGCTGCGCCATCTCCTGCGCCACATGACGCAGGACGGCGACTCCGAACTCCTGATCTGACTCCAGTGACAGCACTTTGGCGTGAGGAAGCCAGTTGGCGCCCTGGGCGTCCGGGGCGAAGCGGTGGAACTCCAGGCCTCGCTTGTAGTCCAACAGGGCCAAGGACATCTCGTCAGGGGAGTAGCGGGCGGCCAGCGAGTAGATGATGTCGAGCAGGAGGTTCGACTTCCCCTGGCCAACAGCCCCGCCCCCAAGCAGATTGGGATGCGGCGGGTTCTCCGAGCGCAGCGAGATGGTCAGAGGCTCGCGGCCCGCACGCCCGATCATGGCATCCAGCGAGTCGAGTGAGGATGCGCTCCAAGGCGAGTCGATATCCGATCCGACCAAGTCGGCCAGCGGGATGGTTGGTCCTTGAGAGGACGTTGCCCGGTCCTTCGCGGAGCGCACCACTGCGTCGAGGGCCTCGCGGGGCAGTGCCTCCTCATGGGCGACCACGGCGCCTTCAGGGATGCCTGGAACCGTCCAGGTGCCTGACTCGTAGACCAGTGGGGTGAGCGTCCCAAGCCCGTGCGGCGTCTGGCCGTAGGCGGGGTCGTGCTGGATGACGAGATGGATGCCGTTCGCCGGGCTCATGGCAGCGAGTCGTGCGAGCACCTCATCGAGCCTCTCATTGCCGCCGTATGGATGGTCCAGGACGACGACGACCGTCAAGACACCGCTGGCCTCCCCTTCGTCATCCCATAAATCGATCAGGTCGCGCGCCCCGGCAACAGCTATGCGCTCGGCGTTGGAGGCTGCCTGCGTCATCGCGGCCCGGACGGCGTCGGCGAAGGCATCCGGATCGGACGAGGGCGGAGGGAAGGCCGCGCCCGAGGCGTCTCTCAGGGGCGCCAAACCGCCTAGAACGCCTGTGACCCGCGGGTCGAAGACGAGCAGCCTGAGGTGGGGGAGCGGTACTTGGGCGACCAATCGGGCAAGGGTGGAGACCACGAGCTCCTGGGCCTGGCGCGTCGAGCCCTCGACGCGCCAGTGCACGGAGCACGTCAAGGGCATCAGTGCCGGCGCTCCCCTGAGATCCTCTGGGGCGCTCAGGCTTCCCACCCGCGTCCAGCGGCTGGGTGTTGATAACGCAGGGGCCTCAGCGAGTCTGTGGGGCGATGCGCCTGCCGGACCGGGCGCGAGGCGGCCGATAAGGGCGGCGACGGCGTCTCGAGCCTGGCGTGTACGGCTCTTGGCATCCGCGACTGCCTGAACGTGTCGCTGGCGGCGCTCAATCTCGACTTGCTCTGTCAGGGCCGTGGACTCTCGATCGAGGGCGGCAAGATCGTGACGCATGAGGTCTCTTGCCCGCTCACCCAGGAGGCCCGCGCGGACGCTCACCTGAGAGGCGCGTTGCGCTATCTGAGCCTTCAGTTCCCGCAGCCTTCCGGACTCCATTGCCGCCTGGGACTGTGAGGACTGGGCGTCCTGCGAGACGGGCGGACGGTGTTCTGCGGTTGATGCGGATGAAGGAGAGGGAGGATGCGGCATAGGAACAGGCGCGTGGGGAACCTCCGAACCCGTAACGATGACACGACGTCGAGGAAAAGATGGGCTCGTGCGCCTGTTCCTAGAACGAAAAAAGGAGAACGAGGACACCTCCGAACTCACCGCCATCGGTGAGGGACTTCGCAGGTGCGCCGTGCAGCATACACCTGTCAGCTGCCGACCATCCAGGCTATGATCAGGCAAGTTCGGGCTCTCGGAGGTATCTCTCGATGCCGCTGTCATGATGAGATTTCGGCCAGATTCAGGCGATCTGGTCCCCTTCGAGTGCGGTTGGCGGTACCGTCGGCAGGCCTCCAGGGAACCTCCGAAGGGCGCCATCTTCCTTCAAGGGACGCAGAGATATCTCGGCGTGAACTATGACAACTGCCTCAGAGCGGGAAGGCTGAAGAAGGAGCGCTTATGAGCGCCTGTGAGCACATCGTCATCGTTGATGACCACAAACTCATTGCCACCGGCTGCGAGGCTGAGTTCGCTCGAGCCGGTCTTGAATGGCGTGTGTCCTGGTACGCGCACTGTCGTGACGTTGTGCTGCCTGAAGTGGGGCCGGTTGTCGTTCTGCTCGATCTACGACTGAATGACGATAGCGAACCGACTCGGTTCATCGCTGAGATGGAGGCGCGACACGTTCCGGTGATCGTATATACCTCGGGCGAGGACCCCTACCTTCTTCGACGGTCGATCGCCGCCGGCGCATTGGCAGTCGTTAATAAAGGCGCGCCGCCGGAAGACCTGATATCTGCGGTGCGAGCGGCATTGGATGGTCGTGCGGTCGGGAGTCCGGACTGGGCGAGCGCGCTGGATACCGACGATGAACTCACTGTTCATTTCAATGCGGTTGAGATAGAGGTCCTGCGCTTGTATGCTGGCGGCCTCAAGGCGAGCGCGGTGGCGCGGAAACTTGGTAAGAGCGTAAATACGGTGAATACATATGTTGCTCGCATTCGAGAAAAGTATCGAATCGCCGGGCGCCTCCAGAACGATAATCGTGTCGGACTGTTTCAGGAGGCGGCGAAAGACGGGTTCGTTCCGTACTGTGAATGATGGAATTCTATGTGCAGCGCAGGCCGTTATTGGGATGGAATTCTCGCTTGGATCTTCTTGCCGCCTATTGAGCATGAGGGGCCTCAAGTCCGCCAACTAAGGCGCCTCGTAGCTATTGCGGCAGGCATTGCGGCATTGATTCTCATCCCTTTTCTCGATGGTGCGATCGAGATGATAACTGAGCCGGTGGATAAAACGCGCTACTTGCTCCTATTGTCGGTTCTCATCCTTCCGCCGATCGTTGGAGGGGTGTCCGCCTGGTTCGCGAGGCATGACGATACGCCTATTGCGGACAAGGGTGCCAGGATGGCGATGATCGCCGAGTTGGCTGTCTTCGCCATCCTATGCGCGTGCATGCGCCTGTTCTCCGTCGCCGTCATTCGGGGAGGGATGGGTGATGTCTACTCGGAGGCGGGTGTTCTGGCGAACTACATGCTTTTGCTGGCGCTGGTTGCCTCCTCTGTCTTGCGCCCGCGCGCCGCATATGCCTATATCGTGATCGTTGGCCCCATTCTAGTGCTGGCATATCCTCCGGGGGTGGGAATGGGTGCCCGCCTCGAAGAGATGCTCGTCTATCAAACCAGCACCGCCGCCGAGCTGGCGCCACTCCTCTGGCTCCTCGTCCAGGCGCGATTGCTGGATGCTGCGAGTCTGGAGGAGAGGGAGCTCCTCGTCGACTTGAAGGTCCAACAAGCCTTGGCTCGGGTGAGAAACAACAGTAACAACCTCATTCATGATTGCATTCTCTCGGTTCTCAAGGTCGTCTCGACTGTTGAGTCCAACTCGCCGGATGTGCGTGATGCGGCTCGAGGGGCTATATCGGCGATCGAGGAGGCAGCTCGGCCGTGTCCGAAATCCTGCGGCGAGTTTGTTGATGCGTTGACGAAGAATATGGGCGATCTGCCGCACGGCAGGATGAGGCTTCTCAAGGAGGTAGAAGACGATGCGCAACTACCTCCTGAGGTTGCTGAGAACCTGCTCGGAGCGACGCTCGAAGCTGTGAAGAATTCATTGGCCCATGCCAGCCGCGGATCGGGTGAGCGTCACTCTTCGCTCACGCTCTCTATTCGGGGCGATGCTGGGGGCCTTCGAATTGTCGTCGCCGATGACGGATGCGGCTTTGATCCCTCTCGTGTGGCTTTCGATCGCTTTGGCGTCCGTAGTTCTATCATTGAGGCTGTTCGGCGCGTGGGCGGTGAGGCTGAGATCGCTTCCTCACCCGGAGCGGGAACTACGATTGTTCTCGAATGGCGATCAGATCGGCATCTGTCCGCCGGTTCTGATCGGAAGATCCGCTTGGCCTCTATTTCGCCGCTCACAATTGAGTCATGCCTTGAATCGCCAGTCGCGCGTATTGTCGCGGCCGGCTTCTGCTTATCGTATTTCTTCGTCGTCGCCCATGAAATCATGTCTGGGTCGTATCGAAATGGTTCTTTGGTGGTCGCCGCATTGGCTTTGGATATGCTGGCCGCCGCTCTACTCGTGCATCGTTGGGCCGGTTCTCGACTTCCTGATGGAATCGGTGTTTTAGTTGTTGTCCTGGGGGTTGGGGCCCATGCTCTCACCATGTCGCTCATTGCCTTCGAAGGCTGGCCCGGCTATGCGAGCTGGTCGTTCGGAGTCGCGACTACCTTGGCCTGCTGTCTCCTGGTGCGGCGCCGTCCTGGCTTCGCCTGGGCGCTGTTGCTGCTCTTGTCGTTCGTCACCTTCTTCTGGGCCTGCGTTACCGGAAATGGGTTGTGGACTCCCATGTTGCTGCTGATCGGCCAGTTCGTGATCTTGTGCATCTGGCATCTCATGGTCGCGGTGTCTCTCCGGCTGACCGCGCGTACCGCGCGAGCGCAGTCTGCGAGCGCTGCTATCTCCGCACGATGGCGTGCCCAGCGAGAGAGCCAGGATCTCCTGCGCGCAGTGATGGATTCCGTCCGGACAAGAACTGCTCCCATCTTGAATGAGATTGCAGAAGGGGCCGCGCTAACGGAAGAACTCAGGGTTCGGGCCCGTCTCTTGGAGGCTGAGTTGCGCGACGAGCGCCGCGCTCCGTTCTTCTCAGGGACATCAGTCGTCGACGAGGCGCGAAGTGCCCGTGAGCGCGGTGTTGATGTCATGCTTCTTGATGACCGCGGTCCTGAGCCGCTCTCGCCGAGACTTGGAGATGCCGTGATCGAAGCCACGAGGGCCGCTCTCGCTCATGCATGCCGCGGGCGCGCGGTTATCAGGCTTCTCCCTCCGAATCGTTTTCCGGATCTATTGACTATCTCGACAGACGGAGATATTCGCATACTCTGCGCCGAGACTGGGCGATCAGCACGGCGAGACTGGGCGAACAGCACCGCGAGATCTGGAACTCTCCAGTAATTCGCAATCTCGCGGTGCTGTTCGCCCGGTCTCGGAAATAGGGGGAGGCTATGGATGTCCGGCGCCTACTCGGCGCCTACTCGGTGGCGATGGCCTCCAGGACGGGCATGCGCGAGGCCCTCAGCGCGGGCCACACGGCCGCGATGACGCCCACCACGGCGGCCACCACCATCATCGCCACGAGCTGGCCCCACGGGATGACGAGCTCGGTGAGCCCCTGCTTCTCCAGGGTCGCGCGCAGCGCCCCCGCCAGGAGCACTCCGGTGGCGCCGCCCAGGATTGTGCCGTAGAGCGCCGTGAGCACCGATTCGACGACGATCTCCGAGGCCAGCTGCGTCTTACCCAGGCCGATCGCCCGCATGAGCCCGATCTCGCGGGTCCTCTCGGCCACCGAGAGCACGAGCGTGTTGACGATGCCCAGGATCGCGATGACGATCGACAGGCCCAGCAGGGCGTAGAGGATGGCGAGCATCCGCGTGGCCTGCTGCCCGGCGGCGTCGGAGATCTCGTCGGCGTTCTGGACCTGGTAGACGTAGGTCGGCTTGACGATCTCCTTGATCTGGTCCTTGACCGCCGAGGCATCCGTCCCTTTCTCCAGAGTGACGAACATGCCGAAGGGGCTGGCCAGCACCTGGTCCGCCTGGGTCGGAGCCGGACTGGAGATGGACCCGACGGCGGCCGCCACCTCCGGTGTCGACCAGAGTGTTCCCGAGGTGCCCTGGGTGTTGGAGACGCCGGCGACCGTCACCTCGCGGCTGCCATTGCTCCCAGTGAGCGTCACCGTGTCCCCGACCTTGAAGCCGGAGCTCTCGAAGGCGATGACGTGGTCGGCGTCCATATCCGTGAAGGAGCCGCTGACCATGTTCGGGTCGTAGGCGGCCTGGTAGGCGGCGGGATCGACGACGTCGAGAAAGCCGGAGCCCTGCGTGCCGTCGGCCTTCGTGGTCTGCACGAGGTAGGCGGTGAAGCCGGTGGTCGAGGCCACGCCGTCGATGCCCTGGATCTGGGAGACCATCTCGGGGGAGAGATGGATGTCCGTCGACGACGAGGCGGGCTGCACCATGAAGTCGGCGTGCAGGGAGTCGTTGACGATCGAGGTGATGGAGTGACGCATCGAGGCGGCGATGGTGGCGCCAGCGCACACGAGGCTCATGCCGATGAGCAGGGCGGCGGAGGTCGCGGCCGTGCGGCGCGGGTTGTGCACGATGTTGCGCGCCGCCAGGCGCCCGCCGGGCCGGATGAGCCGAAGCGGCAGCCCGATGAGCGCCACGATGGGGCGCGAGAGCACCGGCGAGGCGATGAGCAGGCCGATGATCAGGGCCCCCGCGCCCGCCCCGAGCGCGGCGGTCCGGTGGGAGAGGCCAGCGGACGCCCATGCGGCGATGACGCCCGCCGCGCCCGCCGCTGCCAGGAGCATCCCGATCGAGCCGCGCAGCACGAGCGACTTCTCACGCGCGCCGGACACGCCCCGCATGGCCTCCACAGGCGCGACGAGGGCGGCCTCCCGGGCGGGCAGCAGGGCTCCGATGACGGTGACCAGCACGCCCACGATGATCGATGTGGTGATGACGCTGCTGGTCATCGGCACTCCGGCGGGCAGTGGCATGCCGACGGACTCCAGGAGTGCCACGATCCCCTTGGTCAGCCCTGCGCCGCCGAGCACTCCCAGCGCGGAGCCCACGACGCCGACGGCGAGCGCCTGGAGGATGACGATGCGGAAAACGGAGGCGGGCGAGGCCCCGATGGCGCGCATGAGCGCGAACTCCTTGATGCGCTGGCGCACGCTCATGGAGAAGGTGTTCATGATGATGAAGGAGCCGACGAACATCGCCAGGACCACGAAGACCATGAGGAAGGTCTGCACGTAGCCGAGGATCTTCTCGATGGAGGAGTTGATGTCGTCCAGGTACTCCGCGCGGGTCTGGACCCGGACGCCCTCGGGCATCTTCTCGGCGATGGCCTGCTTGACCGTGGCCGTGTCGGCGCCGTCGGCGAGGTGGGCCTCGATGGCGGTCGCCTTCCCATCGGGGGAGGCCAGGGGGGTGAGCCAGTCCGGGGACGCGGCGATGACGGTCGCCCCCGCCATGGAGGTCCCGTAGCTGATCTCGCCGACGACGGTCACCGTGTGCGGGGTGCCCGACAGGACGAGTGTCGTCGTGTCCCCCACGGCCAGGCCGGAGCGCTTGAGCGCGTTCGACTCCAGGGCGATCTCGCCCTCGGCAGAGGGACGGGTGCCGGAGACGAGGCGCACTCCGTCGTCGTCGGCGAACAGGGGGAAGACCACGGTGGGCGCGCCCGTGGAGGTGACGGGGGCGTCGTCGGAGCCCACGAGGACGCCGTTCATCGACACGGAGGCGTGTGCGGAGCGGACCCCGTCGACGCTGGCCACGGTCTGCTCGAGGGAGGCGTCGATGGGCTGGCTGAGCGACCCTGAGGAGCCCGATTGCGCGGCGACGCTCGGCCCGATGACATAGAGATCCGCTGTCGCGGTGGAGGAGGTCAGCGCGGAGAAGGTCTCGGAGAGGACCCCGCGCAGCGCCAGGGTGCCGGACAGGAACGTGACCCCCAGGACGACCGCGAGGGCGGTGAGGATGAATTGCTTGGCATGGGCGCGGATGGAGCGCCAGGCGACACGGTTCATGGCTCAGGCCCCCGCAACGGTCGCGCCGGCCGACGGCGTGGCGCCGCTGGTGAGCTCGCGCAGAGCGTCGAGCACGCGGTCGCGATCCGGGTTGTCGAGCTGGGCGATGACCCTCCCGTCGCGCAGGAAGAGGACCGTGTCCGCCCAGGCGGCGGCCTCGGGCTCGTGGGTCACCATGACGACGCTCTGGCCGAGCTCGTCCACGGAGGTGCGCAGGATCTCCAGGACCTGCTCGGTGGACTGGGAGTCGAGATTGCCGGTCGGCTCGTCGGCGAAGACGACGGCGGGGTTCCCCACGAGCGCCCGCGCGCAGGCCACGCGCTGCACCTGGCCGCCGGAGAGCTCGGCGGGGCGGTGGCGGAGCCGGTCGGCCAGGCCGACGGCGCCGACGATCTGGTCGAAGCGGGCGCGGTCGACCCGGCGCCGGGCGATGTCCAGCGGCAGGGTGATGTTCTCCTCCGCGCTGAGGGTGGGGACGAGGTTGAAGGACTGGAAGATGAAGCCGATGCGCTCGCGGCGCAGGCGGGTCAGGCGGCGCTGACTCATCGAGGAGATCTCGTCGCCGTCGAGCATGATCCTTCCCGAGCTGACACGGTCGAGCCCGGCCAGGCAGTGCATGAGGGTTGACTTCCCGGAGCCCGAGGGGCCCATGATGGCGGTGAAGCGCGCCCGGGCGATATCGACGTCGACATTGTCCAGGGCGGTCACGGAGGCATCGCCCTTGCCGAAGATCTTTGTCAGGGAGCGGGCGGTGAGGACGGGATCTTCGGCGCGGCGGTGCTGGGTGAGGAGACCAGGGGTAGTCGAGAAGTATGTGCTCATGAGGCCCCAAGATACACGTCAGCAGAGCGCTGCGGGATCGGTGAGAACCCTGAATCGTCCCTGATCCGAGGGGCTGTGGCTCTGGGGAGGCTGTCCCCGCCCCGAGGCCGGGCTGGAAGCCCGCCATGGTCGCGAGCGTCTCACCGTTTCTTGGTGCGGCCGGGGAGAGCGCGGTTAGGATCGGAGCAGACTCGAGACCCGAGCACGACGGCGCGCGGAGCTTCTCGGGCGACCGCCCCTGACCGCGTTCACTTGGGAGGCTCCCGTGGATCCCCGACACCCCGACGACGAGCCCGACGAGGCTCGTGAGGACCATCCGGTCAGTCCGGCGAGCGCGGCGAGTGGCGCCGAGGAGACTGACGAGCCGGAGGGCACCGAGGAGGCTGAGGGCGCCGCCTTCGACGATGCTGGGGTGATCGACGGCGAGGAGTCCGAGGAGGCCGAGGGCGCGGACGAGCCGGAGGCCACCGAGCCTGAGGCGGACGTCGAGGACGGCGCGGAGGAGGCCGAGGAACCGGACGCCCCCGAGGCCGGAGAATCGGACGCCCCCGAGGCCGGCGACGACGACGCCGATGGTGCCGATGTCCCCGATGGTCCCGGAACGGGTTATGTCGCCCCTCTGCCCCCGATGGACGACGCGGCCGCCTGGGCGGACACCCCCAGCCAGGCGCCCACGAGCTTCGCCGATCCCGCGCCGCAGATGGCCTACCCGAGATTCTCCGCCCCCTCCGCCTACAGCGCGCCGTCGGCCTACATGGCCCCGGCCCCGTACCAGCCGCTCTTCCCGTACCAGCCCCAGCCGCAACCGGCGCCGGTGGTCAAGGAGCCGCGCTCCTCCCAGCGGGGCCTCCTCGTCGTCGTCGTCATCCTGCTGCTCGTCATCGCCACGGGCGGCGGCCTGTGGTACGGAACCACGCGCAAGGGGAACGATGACTCGGGAACGGGCGCCGCAGCCACCGACGGCGCCGCTCAGGGAACGGCCCAGGGCTCTTCCCAGCTGCCGTCGGCCGAGCCCTCGGTGACGATGGACTCCACCATCAAGGCCTGCCAGACGGCGCCCACCTTCAGCCCCGCCTCGGTCACCGAGTCGAACGGGGAGTTCCAGGTGGTGGTGAGGGTGGCCTCGTCCTGCGACGACGGCGACTTCCTGTCCGGCAGTGTCGACCGCCTCTACGTCAAGGCGCCGTCGGGGCAGGGTGGTGACGACGTGGTGGCCAACGGCCGCTTCGACTTCTCGACCACTCCGTTCTTCATCCCCTCCAGCGGTCGGACCCTCACCCTCAGGTTCGGGCAGGGCCACTACTTCCGCTCCGCGCAGGACCTGAATGTGTCGAGCATCAGCGTCGGGGCCGAGCCCGACCGGAGCGCCGGAAGCAGCCTGCCGGCCCAGGGCGTGGGGAGCGGCAGCGTCTCCGTGCTCGCGCGATCCGAGACCCATCCCGCCGACAACGCCATCGAGGACACCGCCGCCTCCAACGCGCTTCAGTGGCAGAAGGCGCATGACAAGACGACGGTGACCTCCACGCTCAAGGGCAAGTGGACGCCCCAGCTCTCCTCCAAGAAGCCGGGGCTCGTCGCCGAGGGGCGGACCTGGGACAGCCGCGCCATGCTCGAGGACTTCCAGACCACGCGCAACAGCGTGCCCACCGCCGTCCTCATCTACAGCGACGAGTGGCCGGTCTTCGACGCCGGCGGTGGCTGGTGGGTGACCCTGGCCGGGGTCGCCTACGACACCCCCGAGGAGGCCAATGCCTGGTGCGACACCCACGGCCTGGACGCCGACCACTGCTTCGCCAAGAAGATCGACACCTCCGGGACGCCGGACGGGACCACCAAGCTGCGCTGAGGCCCAGAGCCAGAGGTCTCGCGCTACGCCTGCTTCGCGCCCTTGAGCGCCATGACCCTTCGGGCGGACTCGTCGATGCGCGCCGCGAGGGCTGGATCGGACTGGGCCGCGGAGACGAGGGCCGTCGCCATATCGGCAGCGACGGAGGGATCGGCAGAGGCCAGGACGATATCGCAGCCCGCGCTCACCGCCTTCACGGCGCGCTCGCCCGCGGCCCAGTCCTGAACCTGGACGGCGGCGGCGACGTCGTCGGTGATGACGACGCCGGTGAAGCCCATCTCGGTGCGTAGCATGTCCGTGACGATCGTGGGGGAGAAGACGGCAGGAGCGCTGCCGTCGATCTGCGAGTAGTAGGCGGAGGAGACCATGATGACCTCGGCACCGCCCGTGATCGCATCGCCGAAGACGGCGACGGCGGGGTCCCCGGTGCGCGTGGTCACCGAGTCCGTGACGCCGGAGGCGGTGTCCGTGTTCTCCTTGACCCGGCCCAGCCCGGGGAAGTGCTTGAAGGTGGGGGTCACGCCCGCGGCGCGCATCCCTTCGGCGAAGGCGAGCGCTTGGGCGCTCACCGTGGAGGCGTTGTGGCCGTACTCGCGGTGGTACTTGCCGATGGGGGCGTTGGAGGTGGGGCTGGCGATGTCGACGAGATCCGCCACCGGCGCCAGGTTCATCGTCACCCCGGCGCTCGCGAGCTCCTTGCCCCAGGTGGTGGCGGAGGCGACCAGTTGCTCGCGGGGCTGCCCCGCCTGCTCGGCGCCCGATGGGATGGAGGAGAAGCCGGAGCCCGTCAGGACCTGGACGTCCCCGCCCTCCTGGTCCGTGGCCACGAGCATGGCGGTGCCATGAGTGGACGACTCGGTGAGCCCGGTGAACGAGGCGACTGTCTGGCTGACCGCGTCGGCGGAGGCGGACGAGCGGCCGGACAGGAAGATATTGCCGACGTGGTGGGTGGTCACAGCGTCCTTGGAGGTCTGCGAGGGGGCGGCGACGTCGACGCCCACCATGAGGAGCTGGCCGACCTTCTCCTCCAGGGACCATCCCGCGAGCGGGTCATCGGGGGCGGTGGTCTCCGACGGCGCGGCGGTCGGCTCCTGGATGGGCTCCGACGTCGTCCCGGCGGGGGAGGGGGGCTCGGACGGGCTCTGCTCGGGCGCGGCCTTCCCAGAGTCGGAGGACTCTGATCCGCAGGCGGCAAGGCCCGCTGTTCCCAGCAGGGCCGCCATGAGCAGGGGGCGCCGGCCCACGTGGCGCCCTCCGGCGCGGTGGGCGGCGGCCTCGGGGGCAGGGCGCGGGTCGAGGGACGTCATGCCCAGCACCATAGAGGACCGGCCCCGAGCAGGGGAGCCGGTGGGGCGGCCTGCGGCGGGGCTCACTCCCAGCCGAGCTCGTGGAGGCGCTCGTCGGAGATGCCGAAGTGGTGGGCGATCTCGTGGATGACGGTCACCGCGATCTCCTCGATCAGCTCCTCGCGGCTGTCGCACCAGCGCTCCAGGGGGCCGGAGAAGATGAGGATCCGGTCCGGCAGCGCCCCGGACCAGCCGTCGTCGCGCTCGGTGAGGGGGACGCCGTCGTAGTAGCCCAGGAGCGTGGGCAGGCCGTCCGCGTCGTAGTCCTCGGGCGTGAGGATCTCGGCGTCGGGCTCGGCCTCGATGATGATGGCGGCGTTGTCGATCTGGTCGAGGAGAACATCGGGGATGAGGTCGAGGCCGGCGTCGACGGCCTCCTCGAACTCCTCAGCGGTCAGGTGGGCTGGTGCCATGGCGCCATTCTGCCGTGGTGAGGCGACTCACGCCCAACCGATTTGCGCGCCCTCATCGGCGCCCCCTAAGGTTCTATCTGGTTCGAGGCGCGGCGACGCCGAGGGCATCTAGGCCCCCATCGTCTAGCGGCCTAGGACCCCGCCCTTTCACGGCGGTAGCACGGGTTCGAATCCCGTTGGGGGTACGGATTCGCACAAGTGAATAACACAGTGAATTCACACTGGCCTCGTGGCGCAGTTGGTTAGCGCGCCGCCCTGTCACGGCGGAGGTCGCGGGTTCAAGT
>ERZ773070.1756-NODE-1756-length-12862-cov-21.214258_pt1 | contig 12862 bp, 7 predicted proteins | sample MGYA00580618_ERZ773070 | MGnify/ENA primary metagenome ERZ773070 (study PRJEB29015, sample SAMEA2738023) | human oral metagenome | biome: human oral; feature: human-associated habitat; material: dental | place: China | collected 2019 ...
AACGGACTGCTGCTGTAGAAAATGCACCTGTTTTCTCACTGGATCTCACCAAAGACAAGGTTAGCGACCAGAAGGCTTCTGGCCGTTGCTGGATGTTTGCAGCTCTTAATACCTTCCGCCACAAGATGATTGCAGGTTTCCAATTGGAGGATTTTGAGCTATCTCAGGCTCATACCTTCTTTTGGGATAAGTATGAAAAATCCAACTGGTTCTTGGAGCAGGTTTTGGCAACAGCTGACCAAGACTTGACTAGCCGTAAGGTCAAGTTCCTTTTAGATACGCCTCAGCAGGATGGCGGTCAGTGGGATATGGTCGTGGCACTTTTTGAGAAATACGGCGTCGTGCCTAAGTCAGTTTATCCAGAGTCAATTTCATCCAGCAATAGCCGTGAGCTCAATCAAATTCTCAATAAACTCTTGCGCCAGGATGCGCAAATCTTGCGTGAATTGGCCCTGAATGGTGCAGATGAGGCTACTCTACAAGCTAAGAAAGAAACTTTGCTACAGGAAATTTTCAACTTCTTAGCGATGTCATTGGGCTTACCTCCTCGGAAATTTGACTTTGCATATCGGGACAAGGACGGTAATTACCATAGAGAAGCTAATTTGACTCCGCAGTCCTTTTACCAAAAATATATAGACCTCAAGCTAGATGACTATGTGTCTATCATTAATGCGCCGACAGTCGATAAACCCTATGGCAAGTCTTACACGGTTGAGATGTTGGGCAATGTAGTCGGCAGTAAGCATGTTCGCTATTTGAATGTAGAAATGAAACGTCTCAAGGAATTGGCTATTGCACAGATGCAGGCTGGTGAAACCGTTTGGTTTGGCTCTGATGTGGGTCAGTCCAGCAATCGCAAGGCTGGTATCATGGAAGCAGGTATGCATGATTTAACCTCTAGTATGGATATCCAGTTGACCCAAGATAAGGCAGGTCGTCTCGATTATAGCGAAAGCCTCATGACTCATGCCATGGTACTGGCTGGAGTAGACTTGGATGAAAAGGGTCAAGCTAAAAAATGGAAAGTAGAAAATTCTTGGGGCGAAAAGGTTGGAGATAAGGGATACTTTGTCGCTAGCGACGCTTGGATGGATGAGTATACTTACCAAATCGTAGTCAGAAAAGAATTCTTGACTCCAGAAGAGTTGGCAGCCTACAATGCTGATCCAATTGTCCTAGCACCGTGGGATCCAATGGGAGCTCTTGCTAATGGAGAAATGATTTGATAGGATGAGCAATTGCAGAAAGCTATTGATTTATTTAAACATAAAAAAGATTGGATTTCTAAAATCCAATCTTTTTTGGTTTAACGATGTTCAGTTCCTTGGTTAGAACTAGTTGAGCTGCTGGTTGTTCCAGAACTTGTTGAACTTGTTTGGGAACTAGAGTTGGTACTACTATGTTCTTCGCTAGATTCGCTCGTACTTTGACTTGAAGATTCTGAGCTTGACTCAGAGGTGGAGCTTGAAGATGATTGGGTATAAGCGCGGCTGTAAGTAGAAGTACCATTGAGATAGAGATAGGATCCGCTACGGAAAAGTCCGCTTGGTGGTGTCCAGTCTTCATTGCTATAGCCTGTCAGATAGAGCATCATAGAGCGGTAAACATCGGTTGCCACCTTAACTCCATCATCTAAAACAGGAGTGAGGCGGTTTGAGTAACCGGTCCAAACAGCCATAGAGTATTGTGGAGTGTAGCCAACAAATAGCTCGTCTGGTGTGACAATGCTAGAACTGTAGTAAGGTTTTGTCAACTTCTCTAGCTCATCATCTGCATAGTTGGAAGTACCAGTTTTACCTGCTTGATAGACTCCTGGAATTGCAGCATTGGTACCAGTTCCAGACTGAAGAACGGTCTTCATCATGTCTGTCATCATGTAGGCTGTCGTCTCTTTCATGGCTTTTGATCCGCCATTTGAAAAGACTTTTTCTGTACCGTCGCTAAAGACAACTCGGTTGACATATTGTGGTTTGTAATATGTACCGCCATTAGCAAAGGCAGCGTAAGCGGCAGCCATTTTTTCGCTACTTGCTCCGTATTGGTTACCAGATTCGCTTGTATTACTTGAAATCGCATTAGAATAATGCATTTCAGGGTAATTAATACCAAGGCCATTGAGGAACTTCAATGAATTATCTAATCCGACTGCTTCCAGCGATTTGACGGCTGGTACGTTACGGGATTCTTGGATAGCGTATTGGATAGTAATCCAGCCATAATAGCGTTTATCCCAGTTATAGACAGGAGTAGATGTTCCAGGGAAGTAGTAAGGAGCATCTTGGATTGAGGCAGCAGTGGAAGTGAAAACATTGTATTCCAAGGCTGGGGCATAATCGGTGATTGGTTTCATGGTAGAACCCCAGTCGCGATTTGTTTCGACTGCTTGGTTGGTACCAAAAGAAACATTGGAAGACTGATGGCGAGCACCCAGTTGGGCAATGACTTTCCCGTTGGTAACATCCATAACGGTTGATGCCACTTGCAGTTCATCATCTGGATAAGCAACATATTCTTCCGTGTTGTAAATATCCCACAATTTTTTCTGTGCTTCGGTATTAACGTTAGTATAAACTTCCATACCAGTCGTAAGGACATTGTAGCCAGTTTCTTCTTCGACTTGCTCAATAACTTCTTTTAAGTAGTTATCCATATAGGCAGGATAGCTAGCTGAATTTTTCAAGCTCTGTAAGCCGTCGGTCACTGGTGTATTGATAGCTTGTTCGTATTGTTCTGGTGAGATGTACTTGAGTTCATACATTTCAGATAGTACGAGATTCCGACGCTGAGTGGCAGCTTCTGGATTTGTGTAAGGGTCATATTGGTTAGGAGCCTGAGGCATTCCTGCAAGCAGGGCAATCTGAGGAAGGGTCAAATCTTTCAAATCTTTGCCATAGTAACTTTGAGAAGCTGTTTGCATCCCGTAATTTCCATTAGACATATAGACTTTATTGACATAGTATGTCAGGATTTCTTGCTTGGTAGCCTTTCGCTCAAGTTGAGTTGCCAGCCATGCTTCTTGGATTTTCCGAGAAAGGGTAGCATCCGCTGAGGAAGTGGAGAAATAAGTCAACTTGATCAACTGCTGGGTTAAGGTAGATCCCCCTTGACGTCCGCCTCCTTTCAGATTGCTTAGGAAGGCTCCTCCTATCCGAATGAAATCAACCCCACGGTGATTAAAGAAGCGGTGGTCCTCAATCGCAACGATAGCATCTACTAGCTGTGTAGGGATCTGGTCTGTTGACGCATTGACCCGCTTTTCAGAACCGAGGTCCGCAATCAGATTGTTATCGCTATCGTAAATCTTACTTGAAGTTGTTGCGACAAGGTCCTTCTCAGAGAGGGTAGGAGACTTGGAGGCATAGTATGTGAAGACAAGAACGCCAGCCACAACTCCAATGATAAAGAGAGATAAGAGGACACTTGCAAGATATTTTAAGGCCTGCAAAAGGGTTTGTTTATTCATTTGTGATACCACCTAGTAGTTTTTGTTCGATAATTTCAAGGTAAGGGATGCTTGGAAATTGCTTTGTTTCGACTAAAAATCCATGTTCTTGAATGTAAGATAAAGGGAGGGATTTTCCGCCTTTATCCATCTTATAAAATGTAATCAAATAAGATGCCGGAAGTAGATAGGTCTCCCGTAAGCTAGAGAAGTGCAATAAGACAAAGCAAATTCCATTTTGCTGAAGGACAGCTTCCATATGTTCAATCTGGTGTAGATGGAAATTCTTCAGAGGCATAGCTGTTTTTTGCCGTGTTTCCTTGGCTTCAAAGTCAATATAATGTCCCTTAAAGACACCAGAATAATCAGTCGTGGATGCCTGTCGGAAGTAGGCCTCGACAATCTTTGCACGACTGCGTTGAGGATAGTCCACTTTGACAATCTGAATGGGTGTCGGCTTCTTATGAATGACAGCGAGCCCCCTACTCAAATAGTAGTTGTTGGATTCGTTGATCATCTTCTCAAAAGACATCCCGCGATTGGCAAAGTTAACAGCCGTCTTTGAACCTGGATGGGCTAGTTTACTTTTTATCTTTAGCTTGTGAGGGTAGTTGACCATAAAACTCCTTATTGGTACAATAACATCACTCTATTATATCATAAAAATATTTTTTGAGGGAGAATAAATGACAAGTCTATTAATTGTAGGTTATAAGGCTTTTGAACTTGGCATTATGAATGAGAAAGACATGCGCATCAAGATCATCAAAGAAGTAGTCAGACGGGATTTGCAGCGCTTGCTGGATGAAGGATTGGAGTGGCTTATCTTCACGGGGAATTTAGGTTTTGAAACTTGGGTTTTGGAAGTTGCTCAGGAATTGAGAGAAGATTATGATTTCAAGATTGCTACGATTTTTCTTTTTGAAGATCAAGGAAAGAATTGGAACGAAGGAAATCAGGCTAAACTAGCGGATTTTAAACAAGTAGATTTTGTCAAATATGCTTATCCTAGCTATCAAAATCCGAGTCAGTTTCGCGAGTACAACCAATTTCTTCTTCAGAATACGGATGGAGCTTATCTATTTTACGATGAAGAAAATGAGACCAATCTTAAATATCTTTACAGGGAGATGAAGAATCAAGAACAGTATTTTATCAAAAAATTAACATTTGATGATTTGAATGAGGTTGCAGAAATTTTTTCGGAAAAGTAGGGTATAAATCTTGCTTTTTATAGGTGATTTCGTATATAATTGGATATGATAAACTAGATTGGAGTGAGAGCATGGCGAGTATTATTTATACAGCAAAAGATATTTTTGATCAAGACTTTAAGCGTGAAGTGCGAGGATATAGCAAGGCTGAAGTGGATGAGTTTTTAGATGATGTGATTAAGGATTATGAAACTTATGCAGCCTTGGTAAAGGAGTTGCGTGAGGAGATTACCCTTCTGAAGGAACAAGTATCGAATCAAGAAACTCCTACTCCTTCCGCGCCTAGTCAGCCAGCTCAACCAACAATTGAGATGCCACAGATGGGAACAGCGACTAACTTCGATATTTTGAAACGCTTAAGCCGTTTGGAAAAGGAAGTTTTTGGCAAACAGATTCTGGACAGCGAAGAGCAATAATGTTGCAGAGTGCAATTTTTGGATAATCGCGTGAAGATTTAATATTTTCATGAGGAAAGTCCATGCTAGCACCGGCTGTGATGCTGGTAGTGTTTGTGCTAGGCGAAACAATAAGCCTAGGGACGGAGCAATCCGTTACGGCGACTGAAAAGGCTAAGTCTTTAGATAGGTCTGAATAGGTCTGAAAGTGCCACAGTGACGTAGTTCTTCTGGAAACAGAAGAAGTGGAACGCGGTAAACCCCTCAAGCTAGCAACCCAAACTTTGGTCGGGGCACGGAATGCGTGGAAACGAACATAGCATTCTGACTGGAAACAGTAGACAGATGATTATCGAAGGAGATGGTACCTAGTCATTTCTGGAACAAAACATGGCTTATAGAAAATTGCACATAGGTTAGCTAGCGTATGCTAGCTTTTTGATTAAGATATAGAGCCCCTTAGACAGAAGATTGCTGTAAGGGACAAAATAGGAAAGCAAGGTTTTTCTAAAAAAGAGGAGCCAAGCAAGAACATTCTGATTTCTAGCTGAGGCCAGTTTTTAACGGTGTGGCTCAGCGGATAGTGATAGAGTAAGAAAGAATGAAAGAAAAATTTAATTTAATTGCTACTGCAGCGGCAGGTCTGGAAGCTGTGGTCGGCCGTGAGATTCGGGATTTGGGTCTAGATTGTCAGGTTGAAAATGGCCGTGTTCGCTTTAGTGGCGACATGGCTACCATCATTCAAACCAATCTCTGGCTGCGCTCAGCAGATCGGATTAAGATTGTTGTGGGAACATTTCCAGCTAAAACATTTGAAGAGCTTTTTCAAGGTGTCTTTGCCTTGGATTGGGAAAATTATCTGCCCTTAGGTGCCAAATTTCCCATTTCTAAAGCCAAATGCGTCAAGTCAAAACTGCATAATGAGCCTAGTGTTCAAGCTATTTCAAAAAAAGCAGTTGTAAAAAAACTGCAAAAGCATTATGCTCGTCCAGAAGGTGTCCCCTTGCAGGAAAATGGAGCAGAGTTTAAGATTGAAGTTTCCATTTTAAAAGACCTTGTGACGGTCATGATTGATACCAGCGGTTCTAGCTTGTTCAAACGTGGCTATCGGACAGAAAAAGGCGGAGCACCAATCAAGGAAAATATGGCAGCTGCGATTTTACTTTTGTCAAACTGGTATCCAGACAAACCCTTGATTGACCCGACTTGCGGATCAGGAACCTTCTGTATCGAAGCGGCCATGATTGGGATGAAGATGGCGCCAGGTTTGCACCGTTCCTTTGCTTTTGAAGACTGGAATTGGGTAGACAAGGACTTGGTACGTCGACTTCGGGCAGAAGCTCTGGCTCAGATTGATCAAGATATCCAACTAGATATTTCGGGTTCTGACTTGGATGCTCGTCTGGTAGAGATTGCCAAGAAAAATGCGGAAGAAGCGGGCGTTGCTGACCAGATTCACTTTAAGCAAATGCGTCTGCAAGACCTTCATACGGACAAGATCAATGGTGTCATTATTTCCAATCCGCCTTATGGCGAGCGTTTGTTAGACGATGATGCTGTAACCAAGCTTTATCAAGAAATGGGAGAAACCTTTGCTCCTTTGAAGACTTGGAGTAAATTTATCTTGACCAGTGATGAGGCCTTTGAAGCCAAATATGGCAGTCAGGCGGATAAAAAGCGAAAACTTTACAATGGTACTTTAAAAGTTGATTTATATCAATACTTTGGCCAAAGGGTCAAAAGACAACTAGATTAGAAAGGAAATGCTGTGAGCAAAGAAGAAAAGATGCCAACAGAGCAAGAATCAAAAGAAACCGTTCTTGACTTAGAAGATGCGAAAGAGATGACGGTCGGTCAGGCTGCTCGGAAAAACGAGGAAGTCGAAGCTGGTGTGACTGAAGGAGACAATATCCTTGATAAGTACATCAAGCAACACCGAGATGAAATCGAAGCAGGGAAATTTGAAACCCAAAAGCTGAGAATCATGGAAGAGCTGGCGCAACAAAAAGAAGTTTTGATACAAGAGACCATCAAACAGCTTAAGAGTCAGTCTCAGGCGAAGGAAAATACTGCCAATACGGCAACACCTTCGGCGCAGCCAGTGAAAGCAGAAACGGCAAATTCAGCAAACGTAGAGACTACAAAGGCTACACAACCAGCGCTAACAGTTGCAGCTGAAGCACCAATCATTCCGGCAACAAAGCCGGTATCAAAGTCAGTTCCGACAGTGTTTGAAGATGAGGACGAGCCTGAGACAAAGCCTTTCTACAAGAAGAAAGTCTTCTTATACTCAGCCTTAAGTCTTGTAGCGCTTGCCGCTGGAACGACTTGGTATTTTCATCAAGGTCGGGGGAGCCATAAGTCGACAACTGGTTCCAGTTCGACCGTTTCTTCTAGCAAAAAGAAATCGACAAGCTCTAGCGAAGCTAAGAAAGAGGCTGCTAAAGAATTTGAAGACCTTTATGCTAGCTTCTTTACGGATAGTAGTCAGACAGCTATCAAAAATGACAAGTTTGGCGATTTGGATAAGCTGAAAACTAAGTTAGATGTCTTAACTGGCAGCTCAGAATATACAGCTGCTAAAAAGAAGTATGATGATCTTGTTAAGCAAATTTCTGCTATCCAAAGTGTCAATTCACAATTCAATACGGGTGCCATCGTTGATGGTCTCTTGAAGACAGATGCCCAAGTGAAAGAAAATGCTAATCTTCCAGATGTATCGACAGGTAATAGCAAGTTGGATGATGTCTTGAAGGCGGCTATTGCTCAAGGACGTAGTCAGCAGCTACCAGCACCAGCGCCTAGTCCGACAGTGGAACCGTCAGCGCCTTCTACAGCACCAGCCGCACCATCAACGCCGCCAGCTGTTAATCCTGCGCCTAGTGATCCTAGCGGCATTAGAAATGCAGAAACTGGTATCGGACTACCAAGTGCAGGAGTTAACCTCCAGCGCCACCTTAGCCGTGTGCCTTACAATCAAGCAGCGATTGATGATGTGAACAATCCTGCTTGGACATTCAATCCAGGTGTCTTGGAAACGATCCTCAAGGTGTCTCGCGAGCGTGGCTACATCGTAGGAGACCAGTTTATCCTTGAAAAAGTTAATATTGTCAAGGGGAATGGCTACTACAATCTCTATAAACCAGATGGTACTTATCTATTTAGTATGAACTGTAAGACAGGCTACTTTGTAGGAAATGGAGCTGGGTATGCAGAAGATTTGGATTATTAATCATCTTTCTCACTAATCCATTCAAAATATGATAAAGAAAAAGTTAGACGGATCTGAGCCAAGTATCTCGGGTCAGCCGTCTAGCTTTTTTTGTATAAATAGTTACTTATTGTTAATCCCTATATTAACCTATAGTTTAAATCTCTAGGTTAATATGGATATTTCAAAATAGCTTGATTTATCAAGCTTATTGTCAATAAATAAAGATTTCAATAGATTGAATTCTTGTCTTATTTTTGTTAAAATACTATCTGGAGCATTAGGACACCTAGAATAAAAATGTAAAAAAGTGTGTATTTTTGCTTATAAACTATAGCATGCAATAAGCCAGCTTCTTTGCTAATGGTCATGAGATTAACAAAAACTGGCATGTTGGAAAAGGAAAGGAAAAGGATGTTTCGAAGTAAGAAATATAACAAAGATTTCGAGATTATTGACGAAAAGAAGCGGTATAAGCTCTATAAGTCTGGGAAAAATTGGGTAAAAGCTTCAAATTCTCAACTCGATCTTTTTCGTATCGGTGGAATGGGAGAAGTTGTCTCAAACAGCTTGTCAGATACTGAAGAGCTTGATCACGATCATCTGAGCCTCAATACTCTTGCAGGCCTAGGAGGGATATTAGCCGCTGGGGCAGCGGGGCTAATGGTGACTCAGGAGCAGTCTGTCTATGCAGATGAAACATCTGAATATACTGATAAAGCAGTTATTTCAGCTGAAGTCAAGGACAATGAAGAAGCAACAGAAGCAAGTACAAATTCGATCATTGCTCAAGCGCAAGTAGAAATGCGAAAAGCAAAAGCAGAACAGGCTTCTGAGTTGGCCTCTGTTTCAGTTAGTCAGTCTGTCAGCACTTCTGTCTCTACAAGTGAGTCAGTCTCTCTTAGCATCTCGACTAGCCAGTCTGTTAGCCAATCGCTCAGCCAATCAGTTTCCGCTAGTAACTCAACTTCTATCAGTCGGTCTGTATCTGCTAGCAGTTCGGTCTTGACTAGCAAATCAGCGAGTACTGAGCCTGCTACAAAGGTATCAGAAAGCAAAGCGCCAGCTAAGCTAGAAAGTGCTAACACTACAACTTCTCTAGAACAGGATAAAGGGCTAACTAGCGCATCAGTAGCTGATGCTTCTGTCTCAGCTTCTAATTCTGTCTCACTGGATATCAGAGTCAATGTTGCTGATAGCTTTGTCTCATCTGTTGCCGGACAAAGTGTAGCTAGTGCTACTTTAAGCAATAGCCAAGCTCTAGCAACCAGCAACAACTTAGCCGCTGGTGTGGTAGTTGATAAGAACCAGGCCCAAGGCAAGGACGAGCTTAAGCAAGCTGAGAAGAGTCAAACGGTAGATAAGACCGTAGCAACTTCACCAAAAGAGTCTGGTCGGTCAGGCTTCCGTAGTGCGGGCTACTCAGGATTCAGAGCTGTCAATAAAAATATTAGGGTTAATGTCAGTCAATCAACAAGTGGATCGAATGTTTCTGTAGTGTCAAGTTTGTCTATTGAACAGAGTGGATCGACGACAGCAATTGACCAGCAACCTTCTACTTCAAAAGAAGCAAAGAACCTTGAAATTGACTCAGCTGAATTAAAAATAACTGAAATTACTGGTAAGAATAGTGTTAGTGGAGTTCAATCAACTTCTGTCACAACTAGCTTAATTGAAGCTGCTGCGGTTGCATTAGCATCTTCAGAAGTCACTGCTAAACAACAAGAAGAAAACCGTAGGAAGTTGACCAATCTTTCAGCTGAAATAGGTGACTATCTAGCAAAAGCGGTTGATTTACCAAATACGGATTCAGCTCTTGCTAAGGCCAATGCTGCAGTAACAGAAATTGAAAAAGCCCTGACTGATCCAACTAGTGATTTAACAACAGTAGTGCAAAAAGCTACTTTAGCACGTAATTCGATTATTAATGCTGTTTTTGCGGCTAATTCTGGTGTACGCGATGTACGAAATGGGACAGTGATTACTAGAGGGGCACACCTACGTGCGGCTTCTAATCCACCTACAATCTCTATGCCATCTACTATCACAATTTATAATGATGAAGCAATCAATAATTTTCAGATAAGACTGAATGATGATAAAGGGATGGCTAAAATCACGGCCTCCCCATCCAATGCTATTATTACAGGTTTAAAAGCACCGAACTATCCAACTAACAAGAAAGGGGAATTTGGAGATCTATATATCTATGATCAAAGGGGGAATAAAACAGGTGGTCAAAGGTCATACACCATTGACATAATAGGGTCAGTGGGTCGTGAAAACGGAACTTGGAAACCCTATAAGCCTGGTACCTATGTTCTGGAGTACACAGTAACAGATATTCATGGCCTGACTGCGACAGCACGTACGAATTTCCATATCAAAGGCTTCAACGAACGCCACAACCCAGTTAGTGGGGATACTGTTATTGTTAAGAATCCCTCTTCTTTGACTGTAAGTGAACGCAATCAAGTACTTGAAAAATTTAAAGAAAAAAACCAGTCGCTTTTATCTGGTAGTGATTTTACGAAAGATGGCGTAACCGGAACGATTTCGGTAGCTGAAAATGGGAATATTACCATTACCTACCGTGATAATACTACAGCTGTTATCCCAGCTAATGTGGATGCTGTTCCAGTTCCAAGTGCGACGGTGACTCGTAACGGTCAAACTCTAACACCTGTAAACGGCAACTATGTTGTGTACGCAGGAGATGATATTCAAATTAATTTCACTGCTACAGATAATAGCGGGCAATTATCAGAATTTAAGATCGTTTCAAATGCAGATGCAAATGGTTCGCCAATTAAAAATAATTTCTTTGAAGATAATAAATATGGGACGGGGACTGTAGAGCATTTAACGGGGAATATCACAGCGACTACTGCTAGTCCAGCCCGTATTACTGTAAGAGCTCATTTGAATGATAATCTAGAGTATGATAAAAATGGTAGAAATAGTTGGCAACGCAATGCAGTAGCAACGGATAAGGCTGGGAATAAAAATAGTGCAGGAAATGCTTCGCCAGGTAATGTCCGTATTGTGCAAGGTAGACTGACAGATATTATGGAAGGGGTAGCACCAACCGAAACCTTCCAAGTAGAGAATGTTTCTGAATTAAAACCTCAAGAAAAAACTCGTATATTGGCGGCTGTTGAGAAACTAAACAATAAGCAGGAAAAACGTATTGATTCCTTTACTATTAGTAACAATGGAACAGTTACCATTATCTATAAAGATAAGACTACGGATACGTTCACTGTAAAACTTTCTGATAGTGAGTATAAGAGTAGCAGTACTTCAACTAGTCTAAGTCAAAGACAGTCAACCAGTGCCTCAGTAAGTGCTAGTGCATCAGCGAGTGCGTCGGCTTCAACGAGCGCCAGCCGTTCAGTTTCTGCTAGCCAGAGCTTGTCTACTTCCTTGCGCAATAGCCAATCGGCATCGATGAGCGCCAGCCGTTCGGTTTCAGCGAGCAATAGTGTTTCTGGCTCGGTTAGCGGTAGTCAATCCGTCTCATTGAGCAATAGTGCTTCAGCATCGTTGAGCTTGAGTCGGTCAGTTTCATTAAGTAAGAGCGCCTCCGCTTCACTGAGTGGTAGTCAATCCGTCTCATTGAGTAATAGTGCTTCAGCATCGTTGAGTGGTAGTCAATCTGTCTCATTAAGTAATAGTGCTTCAGCGTCACTGAGTCTGAGCCAGTCAGTTTCATTGAGCAAGAGCGCTTCGGCTTCACTGAGCTCGAGTCAGTCAGTTTCACTAAGTAAGAGTGCCTCAGCATCATTGAGCTTGAGTCAATCAGTCTCATTAAGTAAGAGTGCCTCCGCATCGTTGAGTGGTAGTCAATCCGTCTCATTGAGCAATAGTGCTTCAACATCATTGAGTGGTAGCCAGTCAGTTTCATTGAGTAAGAGTGTCTCCGCTTCGTTGAGCTTGAGTCAGTCAGTTTCATTGAGTAAGAGTGCCTCCGCATCGTTGAGTGGTAGCCAGTCTGTCTCAGCAAGTGCCAGTGCTTCAACCTCATTGAGCACCAGCCAGTCCGTTTCAGTAAGTGCCAGTGCTTCATCTTCGTTGAGCTTGAGCCAGTCTGTCTCAGCAAGTGCCAGTGCTTCAGCATCAGTAAGCCTGAGCCAGTCAGTTTCAACAAGTACAAGCGCTTCAGCGTCACTGAGCTTGAGTCAATCCGTTTCAACAAGCGCCAGTGCCTCAGCGTCAATGAGCTTGAGCCAGTCAGTTTCAACAAGCGAGTCTGCTTCAGCGTCAATGAGCTTGAGCCAGTCTGTCTCAGCAAGTGCAAGTGCTTCAGCATCAGTAAGCCTGAGCCGGTCAGTCTCAGTAAGTACAAGCGCTTCAGCCTCATTAAGCTTGAGCCAGTCAGTCTCAACAAGTGCAAGTGCTTCAGCTTCGTTGAGCTTGAGTCAATCAGTCTCACTAAGTAAGAGTGCTTCAGCTTCGTTGAGTTTGAGTCAATCTGTCTCATTAAGCACAAGCGCTTCAGCGTCACTGAGCTTGAGCCAGTCAGTTTCAACAAGCGAGTCTGCTTCAGCGTCACTGAGCTTGAGTCAATCCGTTTCAACAAGCGCCAGTGCCTCAG
>ERZ773070.1771-NODE-1771-length-12819-cov-18.062206_pt1 | contig 12819 bp, 7 predicted proteins | sample MGYA00580618_ERZ773070 | MGnify/ENA primary metagenome ERZ773070 (study PRJEB29015, sample SAMEA2738023) | human oral metagenome | biome: human oral; feature: human-associated habitat; material: dental | place: China | collected 2019 ...
CGGGGCCGGGCCGGTTACGGATGTGACTATGACGCCCTGAAATCTGCTGCTCCTGCTCCGACTCGTCAGCCCGTGCCCGCACTGATGGATGAACGGAAGTGGGTGTGGATGTTGTTCTTCCGTCGTAGAAGAGAGCCGAAGCGTCATCTTCCGTCGTATTCCCTCTGATTCGGATCCGTCACTACAATAAAGGTCATCAGGCCCCATCATCTTTTCAACGCGGTCCCACGGCTCACCCGCCGCGCCGCCCGCATCATCCCCTCGTCGTCCTGATCGGCGAGAGGACCGGCCTCAAGCGGGCCGAACGCGGGCGGCGCCGAGCCATCGGGATCATCGACGCCGTCTCCGCCTCCCAGACTCAATCCGTCTGAGAACAAGAACTGCCGTTACCGAGGTTATTCCGGCGGCTACTGCGCCTGGAGGATTGTTTGCCGCTGCTACTGATTCCGGTCGGCGGTGAGCCTTTCTGCCAGGAAGTCCCCCGGATCCGCGGGGGACCGTGTCGGGTCGTCTACTGCGCCTTTTCCGTCTGATGCGCTCTTTCAACCTCCGCTACGCTCCTTTTTCTCGTGCAGTGGAGGGTCAAGAGGCGTAGCAGAGTGAAAAGGGCGTAGTAGACGCGGGTGCGGGCGGACCTGTGGGCAGCGTGGTCCGGCGACTCGGAAAGGCGGCTGGCGCGCATCTTCCCCTTCCGCCCCGCGGCCCTCATCATCATCGCACTCCAGCATGAACCCTGATGAGGAAGACTCGGTGCTCGGGTTCGGCTCCGCATGCTGCATCGGTGCGGGGCCGCCCCCTTCTCCTCCTCATCGAGACGTGCACTTCGCAATCGAAGACAATGGTCAGAACTGGCCGATCGAGAGCGAAGTGCACGTCTCGATGAGGAGGACGCGCCCCTGGCAGGCGCTAGGGTCAGGAGGGTCCCCCTTGCTTATAGACCATGACGACGAGTTCGAGGCGGGAGGATGCTCCGTACTTCTTCAGAAGGTGCGACACGTGGACTTTGACCGTGGATTCCGAGACGGTGAGGGATGCAGCTATATCAGCATTGGACAGGCCGTCGCACAGCAGGTTCAGGACTTTCTCCTCCGTCTCGGTCAGGTCTGATCCGGCGCCGCTCCGCGGCGGACGCAGGTGCTGGGAGATCAGACGCGAGGCGGAGACCGGTGAGATCGTGGTTCCACCCCTGTGAGCGGCGATGACGGCACGAACCACTTCGTCGGGTGAGGCGTCCTTGAGGAGGAAGCCGCTGGCGTGCTGCGCGAGGGCGTTCAGCATTGTGGAGTCGTCATCGAATGAGGTCAGTACGATCACGGCGACGTCAGGCGATTCCTTCTTCACCCGGGTGAGAAGCTCGAGTCCGTTAATGCCGGGCATGCGCATATCTGTAATCAGTACGTCGTGCCGCATTCGTCTGAGGAACGGAAGCACATCCGAAGCCGATGTGAATGTGCTGAGCACCTCGATCCGCGGTGAAGAATCCAGGTAGGATCTCAGCATGCGCAAGGCGAATGGGTCATCGTCGACGATGGACACGCGAATAGGGCGCTCATCCGCTCCGTCAGGGGGGAGGTCGGTATCGAGAGGCATAGGAGCAATCCTAGCGAGTCCGGTTGCGCGGGGACACTGGGACGATGGAGTGGTCATCTGATCTCGGCCCGGTTGGGACCGTGCGCCTCGGCGGCGGCTGGGACTTTGGTCCACCTTCACCGTTCCGCGTGGAGTGGGGTACCCTACTGACCGCCGGGGCGCTCAGTCGGTCCGCGAGGGCGGGGCCGCCCTGGGCCCGAGGCTGGAGTCGCCCCCACTGACGCTACGTCACTTCGCCCTGCCGCTTCAGCGAGAGCCGCTGTCATGTTCCTCAACCTCCTCAACCGTTTCCACGTCGCTTCCCGCGCCAGCACCTTCAAGACATGGGTGCCGACTCGTCGCACGCACCTGCTGCACGTCGGCGTCGCCCTGTTCCTGGGCTTCATCTCATTCACCAGCACGTCGACTCCGCGGGAGGCGCCCGCGGTCATTGCGACCGCACTCGCCCTGGTGTGCCTTCCCCTCACCTCCTTCCTGCCGATTGCCGGTGCGATCGCGAGTTTCATTGTCACGTGGGGTGCGCAACTCGTTCCGTATGATGTGGGTGCGATCGCTCCGTCCGCCTGCTGGGGTGTGGTAGCGATTCTCCTGACTCGCGGCCTGCCCCGTTATGTGGTGTACTCATTCTCCTGCGCAGTGCTGCTGCTCGGATTATATGATTCCACCTGGATCGTTGCTTTGACTTGGCCCGTATTAGTGGGATCGCCCTGTATGGTGCTCGGCGAAGCGATCCGTTACCATCGTGAGCAGACGGATTCCCTTCTGCGGCAACGCGAGCAGAACTTCGAGCGTCAGCGCCGTCTCATCACTTCGGAGCTTCACGACACCGTGGTGCGGGACCTCACCCATGCGGTCATGGCCGCTCAGTACGCGAAGACCGCTCACTCGGACGACGGGGTTTCGGTTCACGAGCTCGACGCTATTATCACCCAGGTGCGCAGATCGGTTGGACAACTGCGAAGGGCTCTGATCATGATCGGCGAATCCAATGGCGATGAGGGGATTCCCCTCCGTATTTCCGAGCCGCGACCGGTTCAGGAGGTTGTCGAAGAGGCCCGCCGCTCACTCGAGGAGCGAGGGGGTCGGATTCAGGTGGAGGGTATAGATATTCTTGCGGGGGAGGATATTATTGCGGGGACGCGCCAGCAGGCCGTCAGGGTCTTCGAAGAGCTCATCGTCAATGCGGTCAAGTACGTCTCCGTCCCGGGGGATGTTACGGTTTTCCTGGAGATCGATGCCGCCGTGCTCCGATGCCTGATCACCAACTCGATCGATGACGACCCCCCGGCGGCGGATACGGCGCTCAGTTCGGGAATGGGGCTGAAGGGCGTGCGCCGTCGGATCGAATTGCTGGGCGGATCCTTCATGTCAAGACGGAAGGACAACAGGTGGATATCGATTTTCACCATACCGCTTCAGGAGCGGACGGCCGAACAGTCCGTCCCAGAAGTGCCCTGAGGCGCCTCATCTCGCCCCTCGGAGGACGTAGGCGATTCTATACTTTCGTTGGATACCCCTTCTACCCGGCGCGGTGCATAATTGTCAGTGGTTGGAACCTCATCGAAGGAGAATCATGGTCCTCCCGCCCCGCTCATCGGCGCTGCTCCTGTGCGGCGCCCTGCTCCTGTGTCTAATGCCCGCCCCGGCGTCGCCGCCCGTCGTCGAGCACCGGGCCGCCGTGGTCGCGCATCAGTTGCCGGCGTGGGCACCTCGGTGCTTCGAATGCGCTGGCTGGATCATATGCTGATCGCGCGAAGCCTTGGGTGCGCGGGTATCCGGGTGCACGCCCGCGGCGACCGGCGCCGTCGGAGAGCATCCTCCACTCGGGCGCTTCGCGCGCCCCCCGCCCTCGCCGGGAGGGGCGGCGCGCGGCGCCCGGCCGGCCCGTGACAGGATGGGCGCATGAGCGAAACCCCCGTCCACAGGCCCGACCGTCAGCGGACCCAGGGTGAGACGATCACCCTGACGGTGGCGGCGATCGTCATCGGCTGCGCGGGCATCTACATGCTGCACGATCTTCTGGCCCCCGCCTTCTTCGCCCTCACGCTCGTCATCACCGTGCGCCCGATCGTGGCCCTGGCCTCGCGCCACCACGTGCCCCGGCCCGTCTCCGCCGTCGGGGCCATCATCCTCATCTACGCCTTCATCATCGGCCTGTTCGTGGCCCTGGGCGTGGCCATCGCCCAGCTCGTCGAGACCCTCCCGGACTACAGCGGGAAATTCGAGGCCATCTGGACGCAGCTCCAGACGCTGCTGGGCCGCTTCGGGGTCGACCAGTCCACGCTCATGAGCCAGGTCTCCAGGATGCTCGACACCTCCAGGATCGTGATGCTGGCCCAGGGGATGCTCTCCCAGGTGACCTCCTTCGGGTCGGTCCTCATGATCATGGCGCTGACCGTCGTCTTCCTCATGTTCGACATGTCCCGCATCGAGCTGCGCGCCCGGGCCCTGACGGCCCTCAAGCCGGAGATCGCCGCGGCGCTGGCGGGCTTCGCCAGGGCGGTGCGCTCCTACTGGCTGGTCTCCACCATCTTCGGCCTCATCGTCGCGGTCCTGGACGTCGTCGCGCTGGGGATCCTGGGGGTGCCGATGGCGGTGACCTGGGGGGTGCTGTCCTTCATCACGAACTACATCCCCAATATCGGCTTCTTCATCGGCCTCATCCCGCCGGCCCTGCTGGCCCTGGTGGACAGCGGGCCGTGGACCGCGCTGTGGGTCGTCGTCGCCTACGCGGCCCTCAACTTCGTCATCCAGACCCTCATCCAGCCCAAGTTCACGGGGGACGCCGTGGGGCTGAACACGACGACGACCTTCCTGTCCCTCCTGTTCTGGGCCGAGGTCATCGGCGCCCTGGGCACCATCCTCGCCATCCCGCTCACCCTGTTCGTCAAGGCCCTGCTCATCGACTCCGACCCGCGCTCGCGCTGGGTGAGCATCTTCCTGTCGGCCGGCGACACCCCGGTGCGCGCGCCGGACGAGATCGAGCCCGAGGTCCTCGAGGAGATGGATCTGGACGGCGACGGCGTGGGCGCGGCCGATCCCGAGCACGACGTGCGCGCCGTGAAGGACGCGGGGCACCGAGGTTGAGGCCGCCACTGCCGCGATGGCGGCCCCGCGGGCGGCCGGGCCCCGGGGCGCGGCCGAAGGGTTGCGAAACTGTGACCTGGACCGGGTAACGGCGCAATACCGGGGTTTTCCGGGCCTTGACGGAGGTTCTTGTCTCAATTGTGAGACAGGGACGATTGTTGCCGAATCGTCGGGCGGCTGCGATCATGACTGCGTCTCCAACCCAGGAGACGACCCGCATCTCGACCATCACGGTGTCCCCGCACCGGTTGGACCCTCGTCAGGAGCTGCCCGTGCGCCTGTTCTCCATGCGTACCGCCGTCAGCGGTCTCGCCGGGCTGCTCTCGGTGACCGCCATGGTGCTGGCGCTCATCCACCCGGGCGTGGTGACGCAGGAGGTCGACCTCAACGACGGCGGGGTCTGGGTCACCAACGAGAACCTCCACATCATCGCCCACCTCAACTACCCCGCCCAGACCCTCGACGGCTACATCCGCGCCGGCAGCGCCCAGTTCGACGTCGACCAGAGCGCCGGGACGGTCTTCGTCTCCGACACCCCCTCCGACACCTACACGCGGATCGACGTCGCGCAGTACTCCATGCTCACCCCCCTCAGCGCGGCCTCCGCCATGGAGCTGGGCGGCGACCGCGTGGGCGTGGTCGACCCCGAGGCCGGCAGCGTGTGGGCCATGGCGGCCGAGGACTACGGCGCCTTCTCCGCCCAGACCACCAGGCCCGTCCTCCGGGACGAGAAGGGCGCGGTCCTGGCCATGGGCACCGACGGCTCGGTCCACGTCGCCTCGGCCGCCACCGGGCGCATGACCACCGTGACGCGCGCCGGCGGCATGGACGACGCCGTCACCACCGAGCTGCCCGCGCTCGGCGACGCCCCCGACCTGCAGGTCTCGGCGGTCGGGGACAAGACGGTCGTCCTCGACCGGGCCTCCGGCACCCTCGTGCTCCCCGACGGCTCCCCCGTCGCCCTGAGCGGCCGGCAGCTGAACCTCCAGGTCCCCGGGCCCGAGGCCGACGAGGTCCTGGTCGCCTCCGCCGACGCCCTGCTGCGCGTGAGCCTGCGCGGGCAGGTGACCGAAGTGGCGAAGAAGACCCCCGGCGGGGCCCCGTCCCGGCCCGCCCAGCACGCCGGCTGCGCCTACGCGGCGTGGAGCGGCGCCGGCGGCTACCTCATCGACTGCGCCGACGCCTCCCGGGACGTCAACGAGGACTTCCCGGCCCTCGACTCCGCCTCCAGGGCCGTGTTCCGCATCAACCGCAAGGTCATCGTCCTCAACAACCCGGAGGACGGCGGCCTGTGGCTGCCCGACGAGGACATGGTCCAGGTGGACAACTGGGACCAGATCAACTCCGACCTGGAGAAGGAGGAGACGGAGGAGGACGACACCACCAGGAACGCCGACGAGACCCAGGCCGAGCGCTCCGAGAACAACACCCCGCCCGACGCCGTCGACGACTCCTTCGGGGTGCGCCCCGGCCGCTCCGCCTCGCTGCCCGTCATCGCCAACGACACCGATCCGGACGGGGACGTCCTCGTGGCCTCCCCGACCTCGCAGCCCGACCTGGGCGAGGTCGTGGCGGTCGGCGACGGCGCCGCCCTCCAGGTCAGGATCCGCGACGGCGCCGCCGGCTCGTCCACCTTCACCTACGAGCTCGACGACGGCACCGCCACGGACACGGCCGGCGTCACGCTCACCGTGCACCCGTGGGAGACCAACGCCGGCCCCGAGCAGCTGCGCACCTCGACCCTCATCCTCGGCCAGGGCGCCCGCTCCACCCTCAACGTCTCCGGCGACTGGCACGACCCCGACGGCGACTCGGTCTACCTGGAGTCGGTGGCCTTCCCCGCCGGGCTCGACGTCACCTGGCGCGCCGACGGCACGATCGCCGTCCAGGACCTCGGCCAGGGCGCCGGGGTCCAGGAGCTGGCCGTCACCTACTCCGACGGCCGGGAGTCCACCGAGGGGGTCCTGCGCGTGGACGTGCGCGGGGCGGAGAACATCGCGCCGGTGGCGGGCGGCGACCACGTCGTCGTCCCGGAGGGGCAGACCGTCCAGATCGACCCGCGCGTCAACGACACCGACGCCAACGGGGACTCGCTGCGCGTGTCCGCCATCGGCGAGGTCCCCTCCGGCATCGGCGCCGAGCTCGACCCCGGCTCGTCGGTGGTCTCCGTGACCGGCCGGACCGCCGGCACCTCCTACCTGGAATACACGCTCACCGACGGACCCGCCTCGGTCACCGGCGTCATCCGGGCCGACGTCATCGCCGCGGACTCCACGAGCCCGCCGGTCGCCCAGGACGACGTCGCCACCCTGCCGGCCGGCGGGGAGGCCCTCGTCAACGTCCTGGACAACGACGACGACCCCGGCGGCGGGGTCCTGGTGGTCCAGTCGGTGCGCACGGGCGAGGGGTCGCCGCTCGTCGTCGCCCTGCTCGAGCACCACATCCTGCGCATCACCGCGCCCGGCGGCCTGACGGCGACGGAGGAGATCACCTACACGGTGGCCAATGCGACCGGCACCGCCGAGGGGCGCGTCACCGTCATCCCGGCGCCCGCCACCTCCACCTCCGACCCGCCGGTGCTCGCCGACGACACGCTCGTCGTGCGCGCCGGCGACGTCGGCGGCGTGCGCGTCCTGGGCAACGACCGCTCCCCGGCCGGGCTGAGCATGACGGTGGACGACCGCCTCCAGCACGAGATGGACCCCGCCACCGCCACGCCCTTCGTCTCCGACGACGTCGTGCGCGTGCGCGCCGGCGACCGGCCCGGCTCCGGCACCCTGGTCTACACGGTGCACGACGCCGCCGGGAACGTCGCCTCGGCGAGCGTGGCGGTCAACGTCGTCGCCCTGGACGAGACCACGAACACGGCCCCCCACCCCCAGGACCTGACCGGCTGGACGGTGGCGGGGCAGAAGACGACGATCGCGGTGCCGCTGGACGGCATCGACGCGGAGGGCGACTCGGTGACCCTCGTCGGCCCGGGCTCCTCCCCCCGCCTGGGCACCGTCGAGACGGGCCCGAGCGCGCTGACCTACACGGCCGGCGCCACCGCCTCGGGCACCGACGTCTTCACCTACACGGTCCGCGACCGCCTGGGCAAGACGGCCACGGCGACGGTGCGGGTGGGCGTGGCCCCCGCCGCGACCTCGAACCAGCGGCCCGTGGCCGTGCCCGACCAGGTCAACATCCGCCCGGGCACGCTCGTGTCCATCCCCGTGCTGGACAACGACGTCGACCCCGACGGCGACGACCTCGACCTCGTCGCCGACATGGTGGGCGCCGTCGACCCCGCCATCGAGGTGGAGTCCAAAGGCTCCAGGATCCGGCTGCGCACCCCCGAGACCGAGGGCACCTACACCGTCGAGTACGGGGTGAGCGACTCGCGCTCCGACCCCGTCACCGGCCTGGCCACGGTGGTCGTCTCCGCCGCGGCGCCGCTGCAGGCGCCCATCGCCCGCGACGACGCCGTGCCCGCCGCCGAGGCCCTGGACCACTCGAGCGCGAGCGTCGACGTCCTGGACAACGACTCCGACCCCGACGGCGACGTCGACTCCGACACCGTGACGAGCCAGGACCCCGGGGTGAGGGTCGGCGACGACGGCGAGCTGACCGTCGACGTCTCCGAGTCGCCCCGCTACGTCCTGTACACGCTGACCGACCCCGACGGCCTGACCTCCTCCGCGGTGGTGCGCGTGCCCGGATCCGTGCTCGCCGAGCCCGAGGTCGACCCGAGCGCGGCCGGCTCCCTGCAGGTCAGGGCCGGCCAGACCCTGACCATCCCCATCAACGACTACGTGCGCACCCGCCCCGGGCGCACCGTCCAGATCACCGACGCCGCCAGGGCCTCGGCCTCCCTGGGCTGGGACGGGTCGGCGCTGGTGCACGACCCGACGACGCTCACCTTCGGGGCCGCGGCCGACTACTCCGGCCCCAGCTCGGTGACCTTCGAGGTGACCGACGGGACGGACCTGAACGACTCCGAGGGCCGCGTGGCGACCCTGACCCTGCCGATCACCGTGCTGCCCGGCGCGAACCGGCCGCCGACCCTGACCCCCACGGAGATCGAGGTGGCCGCCGGCGAGAAGGCCGTGGACGTGGACCTGGCCCGGTGGGTGAGCGACCCCGACGGCGACGACCCCTCCGCCATGACCTACTCGGCCGCCCCGAGCCTGACGGGGGTCTCGGCCTCCGTGAGCGGCTCGCGCCTGTCCGTGTCGGCGCAGGCGGGCACGGCGTCGGGGGCGGCCGGCCAGGTGGAGGTCACGGTGACCGACCCCTCCGGCGCCACCGCCACGGCCGCGGTGGCGGTGAGGGTCGTGACCTCCACGCGCGAGCGCATCCAGATCGCGCCCATCTCCGTGTCGACCGGCGCCGGGCGGGCGGTGAGCGTGGACCTGGCCTCCTACGCCACCAACCCCTTCCCGGACGAGCCGCTGCACGTGGTGGGCGCGCCGTCGGCCTCCGACTCCGCCTCGGTGAGCGTGTCGGGGACGACCCTGACCATCACCCCGCCGGCGGGCGTCAGCGGCACGAGCACCGTGTCCTTCCGCCTGGGCGACAAGACCAACGACGCCTCCCGGGAGGTCGAGGGGACCGTCCAGGTCGCCGTCAAGGACCGTCCCGCGCCGCCCACCGGCGTGTCCGCCGTCTCCAACAGCGCCTCGACGGCGTCGGTGTCGTGGACCGCCGGCCCGGCCAACGGCGACCCCGTCACGGGATTCACCGTGGTCGACGAGACCCAGGGCGACTCCAAGAGCTGCGGACTGGTGACGACCTGCCTGTTCGAGGGCCGCACGAACGGCGTGGACCACACCTTCCACGTGGTGGCGACCAACGGGGTGGGGGACTCGGCGGCCTCCGCCTCGGCGACGACGAATATCGACGTCGTCCCCGGGCAGGTGCCCCAGCCCACGGGCTCGCCGGGCAACGGGGAGGCGACCTTCACCTGGTCCGCCCCCGCCAACGAGGGCTCCGCCATCACCGGCTACACCGTCTACCTGTCGGGCCCGGGCGGCTCCCAGCAGCAGACGGTGACGGGCACGAGCGCGACCTTCAGGGGCCTGTCCAACGGCGGCGCCTACACGGCCACGGTCGTGGCGGCCAATGCGAAGGGCAGTTCGCAGTCCCAGTCCGCGCCCTCGGCGCCGGTGGTGCCCTACGGCGCGCCGGGGGCCGTGACCATCACCGATGTGAGCCAGGCCAACCGCGGCGCCTCCGGCAGCAGCGACTCGGTGCGCGTGAGCTGGACCCCCGGCGACGACAACGGCCGGGCGGTGGAGTACTACACGGTCACGGTCGGCGGCGCCTCCAAGCGGGTGAGCGCCGCCGAGGGGACCTCGACGGTCATGGAGTCGGTGGCCACCTCCAACTCCATGGTCCCGGTCTCCGTGACGGCGGTCAATGACTCGGCCGGCCCCTCGGGGCACACCTCGCCGGCCGCGTCGTCCTCCCTGTGGGTCCTGGGCAAGCCGGTGACGCCCACCGGAACCCTGTCGCTGCGGGCGACGGGCGCCTCGGGCGAGTTCACGATCTCCGGGCTGTCGACGGTCGAGGGCAACGGGTGGCCGACCTCCTCCCAGAGCCTCCAGTGGAGCACGGACCAGATGACGTGGTCCTCGACCTCCGGCGCGCAGAACCTCGGGGCGAACGGGCAGACGACGATCTACGTGCGCTCCGCGGCCTCCAAGGGCGACGGCACGACCGCCTACTCCGACATGGTCTCCGGAGCCGTGGCGCCCTTCGGACCGCCGACGGCGCCCACCGTGAGCTGCGCGGCGAACGGGACGAGGGTGACGTGCACGTGGCAGGGCGGCGCGTCGGGCGGCCGCGACACGACCTTCAGCCTGAGCGGCCAGGAGAACATCGACGTCGCCGACCACGGCGAGCGCTCCTGGGACGTCGGCGAGGGGGCGACCGTGGGGGTCTGCACCAAGGCGGTCCAGCACTCCGCGGAGATCGGCGACCGCGGGGCGGGGGGCAACTGCGTGTCGGTCACGACGGTGCGCTACGAGCGCAGGCACGCGACCTCGCGCTCGGACTCCGCATTCACGTGCGAGATCGGATCGTGCGCGGGGCAGACCGCCTACCGCCCGGTCTTCACGCTGACCGGCTGGCCGCCCAACGCCAATGTCCAGTGCCGGGGCGATTTCAACAAGGTGCCAGTCGAGGGGCGCTTCACCGTGGACGGGGCGGGGAACTGGAGCGGTGTGCCCGATAAGTGGAATTGGGGCGGCAGGGACACGCCCATTGGCGCGGTCTACAACTACAACAACTGGGGCGGAATGCTCGAACCGATGACCTGCAGCCAGTACTGATGACCGATCCCGCTCCCCGACCACGACTCCGAGAAAGGCCCATGCCATGCCCATGACCCAGGAGAATGCGACCTGGTTCGCCGACACCTTCTCCAAGATCGTCGAGAACGTCGGCCTGGCCCTGCTGGGCAAGGAGGAGGTCATCCGGCTGGCGCTGACGGCCATGCTGGCCGAGGGGCACCTGCTGCTGGAGGACGCGCCGGGAACGGGCAAGACGGCGCTGGCCCGGGCGCTGGCGGCCAGCGTGCAGGGCACGCACTCGCGCATCCAGTTCACCCCGGACCTGCTTCCCAGCGACATCACCGGGGTGACCGTGTTCGACCAGAAGACCGGATCCTGGGAGTTCCACCCCGGACCCGTCTTCGCCTCGATCGTCCTGGCCGATGAGATCAACCGGGCCAGCCCCAAGACCCAGTCGGCGCTGCTGGAGGTCATGGAGGAGTCCAAGGTGACCGTCGACGGCGTGCGCCACGAGGCCGGACGCCCCTTCATGGTCATCGCCACCCAGAACCCGGTGGAGCAGGCCGGCACCTACCGGCTGCCCGAGGCCCAGCTCGACCGCTTCCTCATGAAGACATCCGTCGGCTACCCCGAGGACGAGATCCTCGTCGACGTCCTGGAGGGCTCGGCCTGCCCGGACCGGTCCAAGAGCCTGTCCGCCGTCATCGCCTCCACCGCGGTGGCCTCCATGGCCGACCTCGCCGCCACCAACCACGTCGAGCGCGCCGTCCTGTCCTACATCGGCGCCCTGGCCCGCGCCACCCGCGAGTCGTCCGACACGCGCCTGGGGGTGTCCACCCGCGGCGCCATCGCCATGACCCGGGCGGTGCGGGTGTGGGCGGCCGCGCAGGGGCGCACCTACGTCCTGCCCGACGACGTCAAGGAGCTCGCCGAGGTGGTCTGGGCCCACCGCCTGGTCATGGACCCCGACGCCGAGTTCACCGGCGCCACCGCCTCCGGCGTCATCACCGCCGCCCTGGGCCAGGTCCCCGCGCCCACGACCCGCGACTGAGCCGCATGACGCCTCACACGACGTCGCAGGCCCCTGCCCGCCAGGTCCGCCCGGACCCCGCGGGCCAGGCCGACGCATCCGCACCCGCCGCCGCCTCCCCGAGGTCCTCGGGAGCGTCGACGTCCTCGAAGACCGCAGCATCGGCTGCGTCGTCGGCATCCGCGAGCGCCGCCCTGACGGCCAGGCCGGCGCGGTCCCGCCTGACCGACGCCGTCGCAGTGCTCCTGCGTCCGCTGCGCTGGTTGACGCACACCATCACCCCGATCGGTTGGGGCAGCGTGGTGCTGCTGGTGGCCTGCGGACTGACCGGCGCCGTCATGGGGTGGCAGGAGGCCTGGAGCGCGGCCATCGTCGTCGGCATCGTCGTCGTCACCGCCTGGCTGTGGCTCATCCCCCGCGGCGGCTACTCGGTCAACCACGACCTGCTCGAGCCCCGCGTCACCGTGGGCGACCACGCCCTCATCCGTCTGACGGTCACCAACCCCCGCCCGCGGCCGCTGCTGCCCTCTCGCATGGAGATGCCCGTGGGACCGGGGCGCGCCGTCTTCGTCGTCCCCACCCTGACCCCCCGGGCCGTGCACGAGCGCGGCTTCATCCTGCCCACGCAGCGCCGCGGCATCGTCACCGTGGGCCCGGTCCTGGCGGTCCAGCGCGACCCGGTGGGTCTGCTCCAGCGCGAGCGCTCCCTGACCACCCCGCAGGACATCCACATCCACCCGCGCACCCTGCGACTGGGCACCGTCCTGCACGGCGTCCTGCGCGACATCGAGGGCGCCGTCACCCAGGACCTGTCCAGCTCCGACGTCGCCTTCCACG
>ERZ773070.1772-NODE-1772-length-12819-cov-4.772877_pt1 | contig 12819 bp, 12 predicted proteins | sample MGYA00580618_ERZ773070 | MGnify/ENA primary metagenome ERZ773070 (study PRJEB29015, sample SAMEA2738023) | human oral metagenome | biome: human oral; feature: human-associated habitat; material: dental | place: China | collected 2019 ...
ATGAAAAGAGGTTTCTTATGACAACATTTACCATCCATACAGTAGAATCAGCTCCGGCAGAAGTGAAAGAAGTCCTTGAAACAGTAAAAAAAGACAACAATGGCTATATTCCCAATCTGATCGGTCTCTTGGCAAATGCTCCTACCGCCCTTGAAGCCTACCGAACTGTCGGAGCCATCAACCGCCGCAATAGCCTAACCCCAGTTGAGAGGGAAGTGGTGCAAATCACAGCTGCCGTAACCAATGGATGTGCTTTCTGCGTCGCAGGTCACACCGCCTTTTCGATCAAACAAATCCAGATGAATGATGATCTTCTCCAAGCCCTCCGCAACCGTACCCCAATTGAGACAGACCCAAAGCTAGATACTCTAGCTAAGTTTACCTTGGCAGTCATCAATACCAAAGGGCGTGTAGGAGATGAAGCGCTTAGTGAATTTTTAGAAGCTGGCTATACCCAGCAAAATGCCTTGGATGTTGTTCTCGGTGTCAGCCTAGCCAGTCTTTGCAATTATGCCAACAACCTAGCCAATACGCCTATTAACCCAGAATTGCAACCCTATGCCTAGTTCGAATCATAAAGAAAAAAATGAAGGCTGAGAAACCCAGTCTTCATTTTTCTATGCTATTTTAAGCGCTTTTATGCTATACTAATAATAATATGATTAATGGAGGTTGCCATGAAAAAACTCCCCTTGGTATTTTCTGGTTGTTTGTTAGGTTTGGCAGGTGCAGGAAACCTGATTGCGGATACTTGGCCTGTTCTTTCGCACCTATTTAGTTTGACTGGATTGGTCTTATGGATTTTCTTTCTTCTTCTTCATCTAAGAAATTGGTCTGAAACCAAGCGAGAATTAACCAAAGCTCCTCTCTTATCTGGCATGGCGACCTTTCCCATGGCGGGGATGATTTTCTCGACTTATGTCTTGCGACTAGTTCCGTCTATGCCTATCCTAGCCCAGCTTTTGTGGTGGTTTTCTTTTATTTTGGATCTCGCTTTGATCGCTTATTTTTCTCGTCGCTTTCTTGGAGTGGAGGAAAGAGCTAGTGCAACACCAAGCTGGACAGTACTTTATGTGGGAATAGCAGTGGCAGCCTTGACCTATCCAGTCGTTGGTCTGATTCAGATTGCCTACTTAACGGTGACTTTCGGCTTTCTAGCTACTTGTTTTCTCTATCCGTTGATTTACAGTGATTTAAAGAAAGAACCATTGACTCCAGCCCTACTAGGGCAAGAAGGAATCTACTGTGCTCCTTTTTCTTTGCTCTTAGCAGCTCTGGTGCGTATCGGTGGAGTTACTCTTCCGACCTGGTCTCTCCTAATCATGATATTAGCTTCTCAAGTCTTCTATTTCTTTGTAATGATCCGGTTACCGAAGATTGTCAAAGGAGGCTTTCAACCAGCTTTTTCAGCCCTCACCTTCCCAACCATTATCACAGCTACTTCGCTCAAGATGGCTCAGGGAATTTTGAAACTCCCTTTCCTAGATTATCTGGTACTGGCAGAAACCCTCATTTGCCTATCTATTTTGCTTTTTGTTTTAGTTTCTTATCTGATTTGGTTACGAAAAAAGGTCTAGCTATTATTTAGCTAGACCTTATTTTTTTATGGTTTGATAACTTCAGCTCCACCCATGTATGGACGAAGAACTTCAGGGATGGTTACAGACCCATCTTCATTTTGGTAGTTCTCAAGAATAGCAGCTACTGTACGTCCAACTGCAAGTCCAGAACCGTTCAAGGTGTGAAGGAGTTTTACCTTGCCATCGGCTTCGTCACGGTAACGGATTTGGGCACGACGAGCTTGGAAATCTTCTGTATTTGAACAGCTTGAGATTTCACGATAGGTATTTTGGGCTGGAATCCAAACTTCCAAGTCGTAAGTCTTGGCAGCTGAGAAGCCCATGTCTCCAGTAGAGAGGGCAACGACACGGTATGGAAGGTTGAGTTTTTGAAGGATGTTTTCAGCGTTGGCTGTCATTTTTTCCAATTCTTCGTAAGATTCTTCTGGTTTGGCAAATTTGACCATTTCAACCTTGTGGAATTGGTGCAAACGAATCAAGCCACGTGTATCACGACCAGCAGAACCAGCTTCAGAACGGAATGATGGGCTCATAGCAGTGAAGTAGATTGGTAGGTCTTTTCCGTCAAGGATTTCATCACGGTAGTAGTTTGTAAGAGGCACTTCAGCGGTCGGAATAAGGACATAGTTGGTGTCACTCAATTCAAAAGTATCTTCCTTGAATTTTGGATATTGACCAGTACCAAACATAGAATCATGATTAACCATGTAAGGCGTGATGACTTCCGTATAGCCTTCCTTGCCATGCTCATCCAACATAAAGTTGTAGATGGCACGTTCCAAACGAGCTCCAAGTCCTTTATAGAAGAGGAAGCGAGCTCCCGTCACTTTTCCACCACGTTCCCAGTCAAGGATACCAAGGTCTTCACCCAGATCCCAGTGAGCTTTTGGTTCGAAGTCAAACTCGCGTGGAGTTCCCCAACGGCGAACTTCAACGTTGTCATCCTCATCAGCTCCAACAGGAACGCTGTCAGCTGGGATGTTTGGAAGAGTAGTGGTAAATTCTGTCAATTTAGCATCGATTTCTGCCAATTCAGCATCGAGAGATTTTACTTCAGCAGAGAGAGCTTGCATAGCAGCAATCTTGTCATCAGCATTTTCTTTATTGCGCTTGGCTTGAGCAATCTCTGCAGAAACTGTGTTACGTTCTGCCTTGAGATTTTCAACCTTGACCAAGATGTCACGACGTTTAGCGTCGATTTCTTTCATTTCGTTAAGGATAGCAGCATCTACACCACGTGTAGCTAGTTTTTCAGCGACAGCATCAAAGTCTGTACGAATACGTTTGATATCTAACATAAGAACTCCTTTATGAAAAAAGCACACCTAACAAAGCGTTGGAGTGGCAGAGCCACGGTTCCATCCAACTTCACTGGTGTGCACTTGATTTTGTATTTAATTGTTGATAACGGTAGAATTTCACTTATCTCCTCTATCTGCTCGCAGCAACCGCAGACTTTCTGAAAGAAGAGGATAACCTACTTATCCGTTGCTATGATTATACTAAAGTTTCTACTTTTTTGCAAATAGATTTTTAAGTTTTTGTACAATGGTCTGGAGTAGAGTCGGAAGTTTCACGACCTTGTCATTGCCAAGTTTTTCCCGAGCGATTTTGAGGATAGCTCCAGAGTCTTTTGAAGCAAAGAGAAATTTACCTTGATCGGTGAAGACTTCAAAGTGACGGCTGATTTTGCGTCCACTTACGTTGGCTCCGATTTGATTGACGCTAGACCAGGGGATTTGGATATATTGTTCGACATTGACATCAGGATAAAACTCCAAGGCTTGGTCTCCGACTAGAAATTTTCCAACCTTTCCAGAGATAGAGAGGTAAGATGTTCCAGTGGTTTGGAGGTCAATGACTTTATTGAGAGATTGAGCCATGATTAGTCTTCCTTACTTTCATCGAAAAAGGCATGGTAGAGAGCCTTGATAGCTGCCTTTTCTTGGTCTTTATTGACAACAAACATGATGGATACTTCACTTGAGCCTTGTGACATCATTTGGATGTTGATCTTATTTTCTGATAGGGCACGTGTCGCAGTAGCCGTTACACCGATATGACTTTTCATCTTTTCTCCGACAATCATAATGATGGAAAGATCGTGTTCGATCTCAGCATGGTCTACCTCAGCCTTTTGAACCAACTGACGCAGAATTTCTTCTTCCTTGATAGGAGTTAGTTCACGAGAACGGAGGATGATCGAAAGATCATCGATACCTGTTGGCATATGTTCCCAACCGATGTTAAGGTCTTCAAGGATTTGCAGAACCTTGCGACCAAATCCAACTTCACGGTTCATGAGGTATTTGGACATGTTGATGCTGACAAAGCCAGAATCACCAGCGATTCCAACGACTGGAAATTTATCACTGCTATGCTTTAGAACGATACGAGTACCCGGATGATCAGGGTTATTGGTATTTTTGATAACGAGAGGAATTTTCCCACGGTAGGCAGGGAGCAGGCTCATCGACGGGCTTAAAGAGCGAGTAAAAGCGGTAGAACGCCAAGAAACAAAAGACACAGAGCACTACAGCTAAACCAAAAAATTTAACTACGATGGACGAGCCTTTTTCCTTAGAGCCCGCAACGTAAAGCTTAAATACCTCGCCAAGAGCGGGGAGAGTAAAGCCGCCGCCCTTAATCATATCGCTTTGGTTCATTCGGTAGCTAATGAACTGCTGATACCGAAAGCGATTAGCGATAAGGCGGCGAGCAGGTTCAACGGCTTTATAAAAATACTCGGCTACGGCTTTATAACCCGTGTCTATGAGACTTAAATCCTGCGTTATGAGCCAAATATCCTGAAACAAATGCGCATGGTAGGTAAGCCACCAAGTTAAAATTTCATCGCCTTTTTTCGTAAAAAAGTTATGGGCCTCATCGATCACGATAAGGCAGTGATTGAGCTTAAAATCTGCAGCTTTTTCGTTTAGCTCCGTATCGTTTGCGCCGCCTACGTAAAGGTCATAAAGCAAACTAAGGTTATATTTGAAATCATTAACGTCCAAAGCCTTGATTTTTTCGCTTTTGGAGTAATCAAATTCATTTATATTCGTCCAGCAGATAGTATATTTATCGGCTTTCTTAGGTTTTTTAAAAAATTTATCGAACAAAGAAGGCTTAGGAACTTCGATAAAATTCTTATAAATTTCATAAACGGCTAAATAAGTCTTGCCGCTTTTCGGTATGCCGGTGAGATATGAGATAGCCATTTCAATCGATCCTAGAGATAAAGAGATAAAGTAAAGTTTTACGGAAGCTCTCAAGCCCTTTAATAAAAATTTTCAGAGCGATTAAAGAAATCGCCGTAAATAAAAAAGGCTTAAAAATTGTGTAAACGTCCTTAAAAGCTTCTATAACACCCAAAGACTTAAGAACGTTAAAGAAAAGAGCTATAAGCTCGTCAGTATTACCCGCATAAGAATTTATATAATTTATTAAAGCATTGACCTTGCTAAGAGCGATAAAAACCAATGACATCAGCCCTACATAAAAAGCGATAGTAAATCCCAATATAAAAGTAGAAATAGCGAGCATAGTCCCGAAACGAACGGCAGCAGCAGCCCATTTTTTAACGAAAGAGCCGAAAAAACCGATAATAGCTAAAATAGGCATTATACCAACCTTATAATTATTTTAAAAAGCAGAATAGAGAATATCGTAGAAAATATGGCATAGAAAATAAAGTAAAGGACGGAGCGAGCGTCCTTTACTACGGCACAAATATCAATAGTAATTTTTTTACTCAATCCATCTTTGATAACAAAATCACGAGTATAAGGACAGCTAGCAACAAAACCGCTAGGCTTAAAATCACTTAAAGAGCCGTTTTTAATTTTGTCATAAGCCCCCTGTAACTGGCTTTTAGCATCGCCATACATATCAGTAACCTTTTTTACTCCGTCGCTTACAATCTTAGTTAATTTGTCATAACCACTAAAGTCCATTTTTGGATTATCTTTGTCGCCATCATTACCCGGTTTTGTGCCATTATTATTGCCGGGATTGCTACCACCGCCCGGGTGTCCTCCACCGCCTTGATTAGGTTTATCGGGCTTTGTGTTATTGTTATTGCCTGGATCACCAGGTTTACCGCCGCCACCACCCGGTTTTGTGCCATTGTTATTGCCTGGGTCATCAGGCTTACCAGGATTTGGGTTATCTGGCTTATCGGGATTAGTGCCATGAATATAGTTGTCATCTGTAAAACAGACGCCATTAGCATTGGGGTCGGTATCGTGAATTTGATAACTCACATTATAAAAATTTCCATCGCCACCTACACTAGCTTCGGGGTCATCTTTAGTTGTAGTGCAAATATACGAACAAACTACGGAATCATGGCCTATAACATGATCGGCAACACTATCAAAATCAAGCTTTCCCGCACGTTTACACATACAATTGAAACGATCGCGTCGATTAGCAATATCCTCGCATTTATTGACACAAAGACCAGTAGTAGAGTCGAAATATTCACCTGCTTTGGTATTACATTGAACGCAATTTTTCTGAACAGCGGCACCAGGTTTCATAACCCAAGAATAAGTTTCATATTTTAAAATTTGATTGCCATTGATAGTTTCATAACCCAAAAATTTATAAAGAGAGGCAGGATTAGAAAAATAGCCATTAGGAGATTTAGTGGTTGAACCTGATTGGGCATAAAAGGAATCCTTTTTAAAAGCAGAATCATTAAAATTTGGATTCACATAAGGATTATTATCATACTTAGTATACTGACAATGCTCGACAATACCATCAACTACGCCATCGTAAAGCCACATATCGCCAGCAGCGGAAATTCTAAAGCGATAATCGTATGAATCAGACGAAAGGGGAACTTGGACAGCAAAAGAAAGGGTAAACAATGATATTAAGATTAGGGGGATAAATTTTAGTTTATTAAGCATTTTTTACTCTTCCTTAAATTTGCGTAGGGGGAGCGAACCCGATTTTAATCGCAAGCTCATAAAATCGGCTCCCCCTGCGACCCTGTTATGCGCGGCGGCTTTCGGGTGTCCGAAAGCTACACGCCGCGCGCGCTTCGCTTCGTTTATGGGCAAGCAAATAAACGAAGTAACCTAAGACCAACGGCGCGAAAATAGCGTAAAAGCCAACTGAAACGGGATATTTGCGACGCCAAACCAAAAGAAAAGACTAAAGAAATAATCAAACGACTTATTACCGATCCAATCAATTAAAACAAATTCCATCACGAACCTCCGAAAACCTTACTTAATCTTGGAAATTGTAAGAAATATCCCCAAGACGAATAAAAAACCGCAAAGACAACCGCTAAGAGCCATTAAAGAGCTATATCGCTCTAAGCTCAAACCAGTCAGAGTAGAATTCCATCCCGTTGGGAATTGAAACAGCGTATCCATTAGCACCTTGCCGTATGTATCTACAAGTAGAATTCCATCCCGTTGAGAATTGAAACATCGTCATATCTAGGCTAGCATGACCTAGTATCTGTAGAATTCCATCTCGTTGGGAATTAAAACTTCTGCCACTGCATTTTATAGCGTCCCGCAGGAATGTCGAATAATTCTATCCTTTGGGAATTGAAACGCCTAAATGGGCTTATTGCACGATTTGCGTAGGCGGTAGGATTCATCTTGCTGAAATCAAAACGGATTTACGCGATACGACTTTCGCGGCGGAAATGTGTAGAATTCTCATCTTGATAGAAAAATTTAAAAAGATTAGTTGTGGCTGGGATATGATACAGCATGGGGCACTTATGCGAAATTCATTCGGTTTCAATTTGCCACCAAATATATTAAATTTATGAGTTACGAATGAAATTTTGGAGTTACTCACAAATTAAAATTTTAACGAACTATATATTTGCCACAATATAAATAGATTTAAATGCAACTCATTTAATAGCAATTCAAAATATTTATAAAAATGCACGCTAGGGATCTTAAAAGCTAAGTTAAAGTGAGAATTTCGCATTAATTTCAATTAAATTTACGCTACAAATTTAAGATCATGAGCCAAAGTTAGAATTTAAAATTAAATTAGATGATACCAAAGAGGCAGAAAGATGGAAAAAATTTTATAAAGCAGAATTCGGTAGCATCCTCTGAAAATGCAAAACAAAGAATATCGGTGTGGTCGTCATAAAAAGGAAAAATCATCTAAATTTAATGGATACTACCGCCTTTGCCACATAAAACATAATAATTAAATGCCTCCGCCAATTATTTTTTAAAATTTTTAAAAAATTTCTTCAAAATCGCCTTGTAAAAGATCGCGAATTTCGACTCTTTTTTCTCATAAATCACGCGAAAGACGCCCTGTAGATCCAGCTTTTCTTGCAAAGTAATGTTTTGCACTCTACTCTCCTATAAGTTTTTTTATCTTATGCAGCACAAACGCAGCGTCGTCGCTATCGAGCTCGCACAACATCTGGCATATCGCGGTCGCGGCCTGCGGCTTGGTCGTGCCCAAGCGCCAGTCCTGATACGTCCGCATCGACACGCCTAACCTCTGCGCCATCGCGGCGTGCGAGATCTTTTTGCCGTTGTTTTTGGCTTCGACGGCATTGTGCAAAATGTTGAATATATCGCTCGTTTCTAACATATGAAAATTATACAAATTTATTCGTTAATTATACATAAAATCGTATAAAATGAATAAAAATAGTGTCATTCATAAGTAAAAATAGCAAAACACTTCGTTTATCCGTGTGAATTATACAGAATACTGCATAAAATAAACATAAAATTTTATAAAATTTTGCATATTATGCCGTAAAGATGAACCGGCTTGCACAAACAGGCATCTTATAGAACGGCACATTAAATTTTAAACCGGGATAGAATGAAATTTTACATATCGAAGCTTTTGGGATTTGATTTTTTTGATCGGTTCTGGCAGTAATTACAAACAAAATGGAATTTTACCCTTTACCCAGCTATACCTGCCGAAGCAAAGAGCGCTTCAACTCCTAGTGGAATAGAATTCTACGGAAAGGCGGTGAATGCGGGATATGTGAGTTTCGCATTTCAATTCCAGTTGGGAATCGAAACATCGTATCATACGAGGCAAAAACGGCAGATAATCAGTAGAATTCCATCCCGTTGGGAATTGAAACTCCTCTACAACAAATTTAATTGTTTTCCCACTTTTAGTAGAATTCCATCCCGTTGGGAATTGAAACAAGCTTAAAAAGCTATCATAAACATCCTTTGAAAGCTCGTATAATTCCATCCCGTTGGGAATTGAAACTATGGGCGACAGCCGCAGAGAAAAGCAAGCGACGAGGTAGAATTCTATTCCATTAGGAATTGAAACGTGATATACTTCATCACGTAGCCCGTGGCGTTGTGTAGAATTCCATCCCATTAGATAGAATTTCAAAGAATCTTGAGGTGCATAATCATAGAATTTAATGCGTTTCTATATATTAGGAAATAATCCCTAATGAGGCAATTCCTAAGCAAGCCTCCATGGCAATTCTTAGCGAGTAATCTTCATTGGCAAGATTTAACCCTTTTTCTTATCCTTCTTGTTCTTGCGAGAGGGGCTTTCCAGCTTGCGCCAAGCCTCGCTTTTTTGGCTATCCTCCATTAGCACTATCTCCCTGGCGCCGTTTCGCACGAGGTTTGGATCCACCGCAAGTTCCTTCGCATCGATTTTTTCGGGATAGTCTATGCGCGAGAGTATGCAGCGGAAGGCGTTTAGCCGCGCGATCTTTTTGTCGTTGCTATCAAGGATCGTCCACGGCGCAAACTCGGTATTTGAAGCGAGCAGCATCGAGTATTTTGCGAGCGTGTATTGATTCCACAGCTCCTGCGATCTCGCATCCACCGGCGAGAGTTTATATTGCTTCAGCGGGTCGGTACGGCGCGATTCAAAGCGCCTTTTTTGCTCCTCTTTGGAGACTGAGAAGTAAAATTTAAACAAAATTATCCCCGCACTTACCAAAAGCTCCTCAAATTTAGGCACTTGGCGCAGGAAATCTTTATGCTCGGCGTGAGTGCAAAAGCCCATCACCGGCTCGACCATCGCGCGGTTATACCAGCTGCGGTCAAATATCGTGATCTCGCCGCCGCTGGGTAGGTGCGCGACGTAGCGCTGGAAGTACCACTGCGTCTTTTCGACGTTGCTCGGCTTTTCGAGCGCCACGATGCGGCATCCGCGCGGGTTTAGATGCTCGGTTAAACGCTTGATCGTGCCACCTTTGCTCGCCGCATCGCGCCCCTCCATCAAAATCAAAATTTTTAGTCCCTTCTCTTTTACGAATTTTTGCAGCTTCAAAAGCTCGATCTGGTATCTCTCAAGCAGCGTTTCGTAGTCTTTGAATGAGATTTTTTCGTACTTTGAGCTTTTAAATTCTATCTCTTTCAGTGCTATTTCGCCCGTTTCTGTTTTGATCTCTTTGCTCATATCGCCTCCTAAAAATTTTAAGGAATTTTACAAAAAAGTTCTTTATATTACACTATAAATTCATACTTATTACGTTAGAATGTAGGAAAAAATTTCAAAGGATAAAATTTGATAAGATCACTGATTTTGGCAGCGTTTTTTCTTTTAGGCTTGGGCGCCGAGCCCCTGAAACCCTCCGATGCGTTCAAGCTTAACGTGGCGGCGCAAAGCGATAGCGTAACGCTAAGCTTTGATATCGCGGACGGGGTCTATCTCTATCAAAACGAGATAAAAATTTTCATTGGCGGCGCGGAGGTAACGAATTTAATAAATCTGCCCGCCGCGACCGAATACAAGGATTATAAAATTTACGAGGGCAAATTTAGCATCGCCGTGCCTTTAGGCCTCGTGCTTGCAAATGCCGCAGACAGCGATGATTTCGTGCTTAACGGTGATTTTTTGGGATGCACTAAAGCGGGCTTTTGCTACCAGCCGCAGCAGTTCGGCTTTAGCTTTAAGCGCATGGTGGAGGGCTATCAGATCAGCAAAATTTCAAATTCCGAGCTGAAAAGATACCGAAGCGGCCTAAATTCCGCGCAGATTTCTGCCGCATACAGCGCACAAGGCGGGGCTGTAAATTTTAAAAGCAATACTACAGCAGCGGACGCCGCGGCAAATTCTGAGGCAAACTCGCACGCGGCGGAAAATTCCGCGGCAAGCTCGGCGGAAAGCGCTGCGGTAAATTCCGACGAAACCTCCGCGCAAAAAACTTCTCGCGGCGCAAATTCCATCTCCGAGCAGGATAAAATTTTAAATGTTCTCGGCGGCAAGAGCTTCATTGCGGCGATCGCGCTGTTTTTCGGCTACGGCGTGCTGCTCTCGCTAAGTCCTTGCGTCTATCCGCTCATCCCGATCCTCTCGTCGATCATCGTGGCGAAAACTTCCTCGAAGCCGAGCGCGAAAAAAAGCCTCGCCGTAAGCCTCGCGTATATTTTTGGGATGGCGAGCTCATATGCGATTTTAGGGGCTTTCGTGGCGGTTTTCGGGCAAAATTTACAGGGCCTGCTGCAAACTCCGCCCGCACTGATCCTAACTTCGCTCATATTCGCCGCGCTCGCGCTTTCAATGTTCGGATTTTACGAGATCCGCCTGCCTGCGCGCTTTCAAAGCTTCTTAAATAGCAAAAGCGAAAATGCTGGCGGCCTGATCGGAGTTTTTTCGATGGGGCTTATCTCGGCACTCGTTGTATCGCCGTGCATCTCCGCTCCGCTTGCGGGCGCGCTTGTTTACATCGCGGGCAGCGGCGACGTTCTGCTGGGTGCGGCGGCTCTTTTTGCGCTGGGGCTCGGAAGCGGCGCGTTGCTGCTTGTAGTTGGTCTCGGCGGCGCGCTCCCGAGACCCGGAGCTTGGATGGAGGCGGTGCCTAAAATTTTCGGCTTTTTGCTGCTTTTTACGGCTGTGTGGATTTCGCGTACGCTTATCGGCGAAAATTTAAGCCTGCTGATTTATGCGGTTTTAGGCGCGATTTTTGCAGGATTTTTGGGGCTGTTTGACGGCGGCGCGGGCGGTATCAAGCGCGCTTTGGCTCTTGTAATCGCTCTATATTCGGCGTTGCTGCTCACGGGCTTTGCCAGCGGTGCGAAAGATTTTTCCAGGCCGCTTGGTAATCTAATCCCGCAAAGCACGAGATATTCCAGTGGCGGCTTGGGAGGCGAGAGCTTGCAAGCGGGCGAAATTTCTAGCGCTCAAAATTTTGGCGGCGCGCATTTTTCGTTTGTGCGCGATCTGGCGCAGCTACGGGGCGAAATAGAAAATTCCAAAAAGCCCGTGATAGTCGATTTTTGGGCTAGCTGGTGTAAAAATTGCGAGCAGAGCGAGCGAGCATTCGCAGATCCCGCTCTTGCTGGCGCTCTTGATAAATTTAGCCTTTTAAAGATCGATCTTAGCGAAGATAGCGAGCAAAATAGGGCGATAAAAGCGCATTTTAACGTATTCGGCCCGCCTACGATTCTGTTTTTTAAAGAGGGCGCCGAGATTGCGAACCTGCGCCAGATCGGCAGCGTAAATTCCGAAAAGCTGGCCGAAATTTTAACCGAAATTTAGTGAAATTTAGATAGATTTCAAACAAAATTTAGTTTTAAGGATTGCGCGATGATAAGCAAAAATAGGGCTACGAAAGAGACCAAAATCGAGCTTGAGCTGGAGCTTTACGGGCGCGGCGCGGCGCAGATACAAACGGGCATCGGTTTTTTCGATCATATGCTTAGCGCGTTTGCCAAGCACGCGTGGATCGATCTGAACCTGCGCTGCGAGGGCGATTTGCAGGTCGATTTTCACCACAGCGTCGAGGACTGCGGCATAGTGCTCGGAAGCGCGATCAAAGAGGCGATCTATCCCGCGCAGAATATCGAGCGCTTCGGCGATAGCGTCGTCGTGATGGACGAAGCCGCCGTAAGCGCCGCGCTTGATTTTTCCAACCGTGCGTTTTTGGTATTTGATTGCCCGAGCCTGAAGCGCGGTAAGATCGGCGAATTCGACGCTGAGCTCGTGGAGGAATTTTTTCGCGCTTTGGCTTTCAACGCAAATTTAACGCTGCATATAAGCCAGATTCGCGGCGAAAATCTACATCACGTGGCGGAAGCCGCGTTTAAGGCATTCGCCGTCGCATTTCGTCGCGCGATAAGTATCAACGAGCGCGCCGGCGTGCCTAGCACCAAGGGCGTTTTATAGCGGTAAATGCGCGCTAAATTTAGCAAAATTAGCAATTCGCGGTTTTGTAATTTTATCGGCGTTTGAAATTTTACTCTTGCCGCTGCTTGAAATTTGCAAAATTTCGCCATTACTCTGGCAA
>ERZ773070.1777-NODE-1777-length-12800-cov-8.176461_pt1 | contig 12800 bp, 12 predicted proteins | sample MGYA00580618_ERZ773070 | MGnify/ENA primary metagenome ERZ773070 (study PRJEB29015, sample SAMEA2738023) | human oral metagenome | biome: human oral; feature: human-associated habitat; material: dental | place: China | collected 2019 ...
TTCTTTTCCTCCTCAAGATATTCATTTAATTTATTAAAGCGGAATATCGAATTTTTTAACAAGTAATTCTACCTTATTTTTTACTCTTTGTCAATATAGATTTTTTAACAATTCTATATTATCCATTTTAGGAATTAATCTTTGATAAAATTCTTTGTTTAATTTTTTATTTATATATTTCTCTTTAAAGTTAGAAATAAATCTATTTAAGTTTTCAATATCTTCTATCTCTGATAAACTCATATATTCTTTTATTATCTCAAACCAAGGGCTTTCTTTTTTACCTAAGCCCCTTTGAAAGAAAGTATTATCCATAGAATTAAAGTAAAATTTAACTTTTCCAATTTCTAATATAGAGCTAGCTTTTCTTTTACAAGTAAATTTTATATTTTCTGTTACTTCTAAATTATTAACTTCTTTATCTATCCAAATGGCATCAAAAGCAATTTCAATAATATTTTCTTCTTTTATATTATTAAGTTTTTTAAATTTTTCAAGTGCTATTACTACAAACTTTCTATAGTCTGTAGCTGTCTCTTTTTCTAATCTTTCAAAGGCATTTACAAACTTAGATCTTTCGACTTTTGGAATATCTTTAAGCATATTATATTGCTCTTGATTTATTTCTCCCATTTCTAATAAACAGGAAATATTAGCTTTATAGATATCATACTCATAGATATTTCTTTTTGTAAACAAAGCTTTCCTCCACATAATTTTTAATAAATTATACCAAAAGTTTTTGCATTATAACTTTATCTTTAAACAAAATAATTTCTTTTATGTTTTTACTTAATAAAAATTTTTTTGCCTCATCAAATTTATAAGCATATTCTCTAATATTGTGTGCATCTGAACCTAAAGTAAAAAGTCTTCCACCTTTTTTAATATATTTTTCTATCATATAGTTATATAAATTTTCTTTTTTATATTTATACATACTTTTAGTATTTACTTCAAATGCTATTTCCTTTTTAACTATAAGCTCAATAATCTTATTTAAAAATACACTTGCTAAATTATCAAATTCTATAACAGAAATATCAATCATTCTTAAGCCATATTCAAAATGTGCTAAAACATTAAATTTTATTGAACTTTCCAATGCTTGTATCATCTGTTCAAAGTACTCTTTAATTAAAGCATCCAGACTTATTATTTTTTTATTGACACACATATAATCATAAATTCCATTTTGATGAATAGATAAGAGTTTTAAATTAAATTTTTTATCTTTTAAAAAGTCTTCTATTCTTTTTTCAGAGTTTGGAGTATATCCAATTTCTATTCCTGAAAAAAATTTATTTAAATATTTTGCATTTAAGCTCTCTATTTCTTCAATATACTTTAAATAGTCAATTGAACTATCTTCATAATTAATTATAGGATTTTCAAAATCTAAATGTTCAGTTGTTATCATATCATTTTCATTACAAACATTTATATAATTTTCTAAATTCTCATTTGAATCAAAAGAAAAGCTTGAATGTACATGTTGGTCAAACATTATAGATTGTTTCTCCAATCAACTAAAATTTGATTTTCTTTATCTCCAATAAGCCCTGTTTCTTTTGCAAGTTCTAACAACACATCATAGTTTGTAAGAGTTGAGAAAGGTATTTTAGCTTCATCAAATTTTTCTTTTGCTTTATTTAAGTTATAACTAAATATTGCAATTACTCCTAAAACTTCTAATCCTTCTTCTTGTAAAGCTTGTGCTGCTAAAACAGAAGATTTTCCAGTTGAAATTAAATCTTCTATTACTACTACTTTTTTACCTTTTTCATATTTACCTTCTATTTGATTAGTCTTTCCATGGTCTTTAGCAGAACCTCTAACATATAGCATAGGTAAATCCATAATATCACTTATCCAAGCAGCATGTGGAATACCAGCAGTAGCTGTTCCAACTATATAATCAACATTAGGATATAGTTCTTTAATCTTTTTAACAAAACCTTCTGCAATTTGCTTTCTTATTTTAGGATAAGACATAGTAAGTCTATTATCACAGTATATAGGTGATTTTATTCCAGATGCCCAAGTAAACCAATTTTCTTTATCCACTCTTAATTCAACAGCTTTAATATCTAACAATGCATTTATTATTTCTCTATCTAACATATTCTTCTCCTTATTTTATTTATTAACAACAATAACTTTTCCAAATTTTTCAAGTTCCCTATATAATTTTGTATTTGTTATTTTTTTTAAATTTTCTTTATTTTTATTTAAAAACTTTTCATTTAGATTTGTAATAATATAGAATTGCGAAGTAAGTCTATCCCCATATTTCATCATTACTCCAGTTGTATAATAATTTTGATTTGCCATATTATTTAGATAATAATCAATTATTTTTTGATATTCTTTTTTTTCTAACATTTCTTGTATAACTAGACTATCATAAGAATTTTGAATTAAAAATAATTCCTCTTCTGTTACTTCATCTTTATTTCCATCTTCAATTTCTTTTTTAAATAAATCTAAAGCTAAAGCAAAATCTTTTTTTATACTTGCAGCATCTTTTTTATATTTAGTACGGGCTAAAACTCCCAAGCCTTTTCCAGAAGTCTTTTTAAAAAATTTATCATAATATTTCTTAAAGTTCTCTTTATCTCCAACTTTTTCATAGTATAGCATTTTCATTGATAATTTTTCATCTTCTTGAGGAACATTTTCTATATATAAATCAAAATACTTCTTATTCTTTTTCACTTCTTCTATATTTTTTTCAGTTTCTAAATAATATCTAGCAATTTGATAAGATATATAAAAATTTTTAGGGTTTTCAGCTACTAAGCTTTTTAAATCTTTTAAAAGTACTTCCACACCTTCGCCTTGTAATAATTTATCTCCTATTTTTTCATCTATAGTAATTGTTTGAGCTATTATTTTTGAGTCATTTATATTTAGCTTTCTTAAATCTTTTTCGATTCTTTCACGATTAGTTATAGCTAAACATTCTAAACCAACAAATAGAAAAAGTAATATTTTTATAATTTTACTTTTCATATTTATCCCCCAGTTCAAACATATTTTTTATAAGTCTATATCTTTCTTCTGGATTTTCATTTCCAGTTATTGATCTACCAACAACAATATAACTAGCTCCATCTCTATTTGCATCTATTGGAGTAGCAACTCTTTTTTGGTCTCCTTTTGAATCTTCTGCTAATCTTATTCCAGGATTTATTATTATGAAGTCTTCTCCACTTTGTTCTCTAATTTTCTTTGTTTCAAGAACAGAAGATACCACTCCATCAATTCCACTTTCTTTTGCAAGTCTAGCATAGTTTAAAACAGATTCTTCTATACTTGTTTGGATATTTTGTTCTTTTCTCATATCTTCTTCACTTGTAGAAGTAAGTTGAGTTATAGCAATAACCTTTGTATTTACTCCTGCTTCTGTCATAGCTCTTTTAGCTCCTTTTAGCATTTCAGAACCACCAGCTGCATGAACAGTTAAAATATCTATATTAAATTTAGCTAAACCTTTAGCTGCTGAATAAACTGTATTTGGAATATCATGTAATTTTAAATCTAAGAAAATTTTATGTCCTCTTTTTTTGATTTCATCTATTACTACTGGTCCATTTTGTAAATATAACTCCATTCCAACTTTTACAAATAATTTTTCTTCTTTGAATTTATCTAAAAATTCTAAAGTTTTTTCTAATGTTGGAAAATCTAGTGCTATTATAACTTCTTTTTTCATACATCCTCCTATTTTCTTAAACTGTTATTTTAAAAATATTTTTTACATTTTCATAGTTTACTCTGTCTTTTCCTTTCCACCAATGAAATGGATATGAAAAATATTGTCTTAAATCTCCAGAATCTCTTTCAAACTTTGGAGTGAAACTATCCCAGAAACCTCTATGTTCTTTAGTTTCTAAAATTCCACATATTCCTAAAGTTTCTAATAAGCCTGTAACTTCATCTTTATTTGAAGGAAATAATTTTTCTTTAGCTAATTCATTTCTTAACATAGTCGCTGTTTTTGTTTCATCAAAATTATCTGCAAATGATAAAATTTCTTTTAAAATTTGATAATCTTCTTCTTTTGGAATTTTTTTCTCCATATTTAGAAATTCAGATAAATAGTAATAAGGTTTAGCAATCTCTCCCCAAATTCCACCACTACAATATTTTACCCAGTTAAAAAATGTCACACTAATTTCTTTTGGAATTTTATATTCTTTTCCTTTATCATATTTTAGCCAACTTCTAGCATAGATATATGATGCTAAAATATATCTATAATCTAAATCTCTAGTTGATAGACTATATAAAAAAGCATTTGATACTTCTTCTAAAGAAATTTTTGCAAGAACTTTTTCAAGATTATCAATAAATTCTTTTTCTGTAATAACTATATCTTCTCTAAGTAAGCCCTTTTCTTTTATATATTCTATCTCTTCAAGATTTAAACTTGATTTATTTTCCATATATTTTAAAAATAATCTTTTAGCTTTTTTATCTATCATATTTCACCTTTCAAAGTTTGTAAAAACTAACTTCAATTTATCAATATTCTATATTATTTTTTTCTAAATATTCCTCATAAGATTTGTATTTATCTTTGTTATCTAAAAAATCAAACCAAGCATTATAGTAAATCCTACAATCCTCTATATATTCTTCATTGTCTTTTCCTAATTTTTTTGATAATTCTAAAAAGTCATCTAAATCAGCTAAGGCTTCTGCTTTTACTTCTTTTTCTGAACTAGGTTTATCAAGTAAAATTCCCCAAGGCATTTCATGTATAGAAAAATCTATATAATTTGATAGAATTGTATATTTTTGCTTTATAGCTGGCAAATAATTTGGCTCTTTTTCTAAAAGTTTATTTATTAAATTAATTTTGTCACCAAATTCATCATAAAGTAAGCTAAAAAATTTTAGATAATAGTCATTTTCATCCTTATCTCCTATTAAAAATTTTATAGCAAAAGTTCCACCATCATTTATGTCTTTTTTTATTACTTTTAAAAATTTTCCAATGAATTGTGAAGATATGTCTATTTTATCTATGTATGAGCTAATAAAATCTTTGAATTCATCAGTACTTATTTCATCTTGATAATTTCTTTTTTCATATTCTTGTAATAACTTATATCTTTCTTTTCTTTCTTCTCTTGTTAAATACTTATCTTTTGGATATTTTTCAAAGATATCTAAATACTCTTTAAAGATTAGTTTCATTTAAATGCTCTTCCTTTTAAATCTAGAATATGATTAACTCCTAATTTATCTAAGGCTGATTCTAAATTGTCTATTATCTTAGGACAAACAAAAGGATCTGTAAAGTTTGCAGTTCCTACTGCAACAGCACTTGCTCCTGCTGAGATAAAATCTATTACATCCCATTCATCCATAACTCCACCCATACCAATTATTGGAATATTAACTGCTTGTGCAACTTGATATACCATTCTAATTGCCACAGGTTTTATAGCAGGTCCTGATAAACCTCCTGTTGTATTTGCTATTATTGGTTTTCCAGTTTTTCTATCAAGAACTATACCTACCAAAGTATTTATCATTGTAAGTCCATCTGCTCCACCAGCTTCAACTGCCTTTGCCATTGCTACTATATCTGTTACATTAGGAGATAATTTTACATAGACAGGTACTGATGAAACTGTCTTTACCTTTTCTGTTAAATTTCTTGCTACATCTGGGTCTGTACCAAACTGTATACCTCCATGTTTAACATTAGGGCAAGATATGTTAAGTTCTAAAGCCTTAACATTAGGAGATTTAGAAATCTTATCTGCTACATATACATAATCTTCTATATCACTACCTGCAACATTTGCTATTATTGGTACATCATATTTTTCTAATTTTTTTAGTTGATTAGAAATTATTTCATCTACTCCTGGATTTTGTAAACCTATTGCATTTAACATTCCACTTGAAGTTTCTGCTACTCTTGGTGTTGGGTTTCCAAATCTTGGTTCTTTTGTTGCTGCCTTTATCATAATTGCACCTAATTTTGAAATATCATAAAGCTCTGCATACTCTATTCCAAAGGCAAAACAACCAGAAGCTGGCATAATTGGATTTTTTAAATCTAAGCCTGGAATTTGTATTCTTAATCTCTCACTCATCTTCTCTCCTATTATTCAATCTCAACATCACTAGCTAAATAAACTGGTCCATCATAGCAAACTCTTGTATAGTCATCTTTGTTCTTATCTTTTTTCTTTTTCTTGCAAACACAGGCATAACAAGCACCTATTCCACAAGCCATTCTATTTTCAAGAGAAATATAGCCATCTTCCCCAACTGTACTTATCAATGCTTTTAACATTGGAGCAGGTCCACAACTATAATATTTATCAAAGACTAGCTTATTTTCTTCTTGAAGTTTTTTTATAACATCAGTTACAAAACCTTTTGTTCCTACACTTCCATCAACTGTTGAAACATAAGTTTCTCCAAACTTTTTAAATTCATCTTCGTAAAAAACTTCATCTTTTGAATTAAATCCTAGTATTGTAATAGTTTTTATTCCTCTTTTATTAAATTGTTTAGCTAGTTCATATAGAGGAGGAACACCTATTCCCCCACCAACTAAAAGTGCTGTCTGTTCTTTTTGTAATGAAAGAACATCATAACCTCTACCCAAAGGTCCCATTATATCTATTTCATTTCCTTTTTTGATATCAGCCATAAATTTAGTACCTTCTCCAACTATTCTATATATTATAGTTACTAAATTTTCTCCTCTATCAATTTCAGAAATTGAAATGGGTCTTCTTAACACATGTTCTCTTCCATCACCTATTCTAATATTTACAAATTGCCCAGGAGTTCTACATTCTTTTACAAAGTTTCCTTTTATTTTCATTTTATATGTATCTTTTGCTATTTGTACATTTTCTTCAACAGTACAATCTTCCATTTTCATAAAATCTCTCCTATTTCCTTTAAGTTTAATTTCATATTATTAGTCAAAAATAATTCATTACCGAGTAGATTTCTTAACGATGAAAAATCAAGAATTCGCTGTAAATTCGACAAACTTGCCAACAAGTTGGCTTCAAACACATCGAGATTTACTCGGCTCATTCTATTTGATTTTTTGCCTAAAATCTACATTTGTAATTCATTTATTTTTGACTTATAGTTCTATAGTGATTGAACTCTAAAAGACATTGATTCAATAACTCTTAATAGTGCATTTGCAGTATCTAATGAAGTGAAACAAATTACTCCATGTTCAGTAGCTTTTCTTCTAATTTTAAATCCATCTTTTTCACTAGATTTACCTTTTGTTGTAGTATTTATAACTATATCTACATCTCCATTTTGTATTGCATCTAAGACACTGTAATTTGAGTTATCTATTTTTCCAACCTTTTTAACCTTTAGTCCATGTCCTTCAAAATATGTCCCTGTTCCTTCTGTTGCTAAGATTGAGAAACCTACATCAGAAAATCCTTTTGCAAGATTTAAAGCAGCTTCTTTATTTTTATCATCTATTGTAAATAAAACTCTACCATAATCTTTAATTTTTATTCCAGCAGCAGTAAGTCCTTTATATAATGCCTTTTGTAAATTTACATCTGTTCCTATAACTTCTCCTGTTGATTTCATTTCAGGTCCTAATGTTGTATCAACATTTTTTAATTTTTGGAAACTGAATACAGGCACTTTTACAGAAACAAAGTTTCCAATATCTGCAATATCTTTTGTAAATCCTAAATCTCTTAATTTTTTACCTAAGATACATTGCATAGCTATATTTGCAACAGGAACTCCTGTAACCTTACTTAAGAATGGTACTGTTCTTGAAGCTCTTGGGTTTACTTCAAGTACATAAATTTCTCCCTTACTTACAACATATTGAATATTTATAAGTCCTTTAACTTTTAAACCACTAGCTAATTTTTTTGTATAATCTATTAAAGTTTCAATTTCTTTTTGAGATAAACTTTGTGGTGGATATATTGAGATAGAATCTCCACTATGTACTCCTGCTCTTTCAATATGTTCCATTATTCCAGGTATAAAAGTGTTTTCTCCATCAGATATAGCATCAACTTCTATTTCCTTACCTATCAAATATCTATCAATTAATACTGGATGTTCAGGATTTATATGTACTGCCTTTTCCATATATTTCTTTAAATCTTCATCATTGTATACTATTTCCATAGCTCTACCACCTAATACATAAGATGGTCTAACCAACACAGGATATCCAATTTCATTTGCATTTTTTAATGCTGTTTCAACATCAAAAGCTGTTTTTCCTAAAGGTTGTGGAATCTTTAAATCTACAAGTAATTTTTCAAATCTATCTCTATCTTCAGCTGTATCTATTGAATCAAGAGAACTTCCTAAAATTTGTATTCCATTTTTAACTAATTTATCAGCTAGGTTAATTGCAGTTTGTCCTCCAAATTGTACAACAACTCCTAATGGCTTTTCTAAATCTAAGATTTCCATAACATCTTCTTGAGTCAAAGGTTCAAAATATAGTTTATCTGAGATTGAGAAATCTGTTGATACAGTTTCAGGGTTATTATTTATTACTATTGCTTCATAACCTAATTTTTTAATTGCCATAATAGCATGTACTGTTGCATAGTCAAACTCAATTCCTTGTCCTATTCTTATAGGTCCTGAACCAAGAACAACTATCTTTTCTTTATCACTTCTTGTTGACTCATTTTCAAATTCATAAGTTGAATAGAAATATGGAGTATTAGAATCAAATTCAGCAGCACAAGTATCAACCATTTTATATACAGGTCTTATATTATGTTTATGTCTTAATTCTGTTATTTCTGGCTCAGTCATTTCCCATCTATGTGCTATAACTCTATCTGAGAAACCAAAAGTTTTAACTTTTCTTAAAAGTTCAATATTTCCTTTGTTATCTTTTAATAGATGTTCTAAATCTATTATATTTTTCATTTTATTTAAGAAAAACAAATCAATTTTTGTATAATCATGAATTTCTTCTATACTTACATCTCTTCTTAATGCTTCACCTATAAAGAATAATCTTTCATCTCCAGCTAATTTAATTCTTTTAATTATCTTTTCTAATGAGAATTCTTCTCCATTAGGTAAACCTAAGTGATGTACTCCATATTCAAGTGATCTTATAGCTTTAAGTAAAGATTCTTCTAAAGTTCTACCTATTGCCATAACTTCCCCTGTTGCTTTCATTTGAGTACCTAGATATCTATCTCCATCTCCAAATTTATCAAATGGAAATCTTGGAATTTTTGTTACAACATAGTCTATTGCTGGTTCAAAACAAGCATAAGATGAATTAGTAACAGGATTTATAATTTCATCTAAAGTCATTCCAACTGCTATCTTTGCAGCTATCTTTGCTATTGGATAACCAGTTGCCTTTGAAGCAAGTGCAGATGAACGAGAAACTCTTGGATTTACTTCAATTATATAGTATTTGAAAGAGTCAGGATCAAGTGCTATTTGCACATTACATCCACCTTCAATTTTTAATGCTCTTATAATTTTTAAAGAAACATCTCTTAACATATGATTTTCTCTATCAGTCAATGTTAAACAAGGTGCAACAACTATTGAATCCCCTGTATGTATTCCAACAGGATCAATATTTTCCATATTACATACAACTATTGCAGTATCATTGTTATCTCTCATAACTTCATATTCTATTTCTTTATATCCAGCTATTGATTTTTCAAGCAAGCATTGATGAACAGGTGAATAATTTAATCCATTTGGTACAATTTCTTCTAAATCTTCATCATTGTAACAAATTCCTCCTCCTGTTCCTCCCATTGTAAATGCTGGTCTTACTATAACAGGGTAACCTATTTCTTTTACAAATTTTTCAGCTTCTTCTAATGTGTGAACTATTGCAGAATCAGGTACAGGTTCATTTAATTCATTCATTAAGTCTCTAAATAATTCTCTATCTTCTGCTTGTTTTATTGAAGTTAATTTCGTTCCTAAAATTTCAACTCCACATTCATCTAAGACTCCACTTTCATGCAAAGCAACTGCTAAATTTAATGCAACTTGCCCTCCTAAAGTTGGTAAAAGTGCATCAGGTCTTTCTTTTCTTATTATCTTTGATAAAAATTCCACAGTCAATGGCTCTATATATACCTTATCTGCAATTTCTTTATCTGTCATAATTGTTGCAGGGTTTGAGTTTACAAGTATTACTTCATATCCTTCTTCTCTTAAAGATAAACAAGCTTGTGTTCCTGCATAGTCAAATTCAGCAGCTTGTCCTATTATTATTGGTCCTGAACCTATTACAAGTATAGTTTTTATATCTTTTCTTTTTGGCATTAATCTCACTCCCATTATTTCATATTCTTATCAATATTTTTTATAAATTCATCAAATAAATAGCTTGTATCATGTGGTCCAGCTGCTGCTTCTGGGTGGAATTGTACAGTGAACACAGGATATTTTTTATGTCTTACTCCTTCACAACTTTTGTCATTTATTGCTATATGAGTAAGTTCTAAATCTGTATCTTTTAATGAATCTATATCAACTGCATATCCATGATTTTGAGATGTTATATCAACTCTACCAGTTAAGATATTTTTAACAGGATGATTTCCTCCTCTATGCCCAAACTTTAACTTATATGTTTTTGCTCCACAAGCAAGAGAAACTAATTGATGTCCCATACAAATTCCAAAAATAGTTACCTTATCAATAATTCCTTTTATCATTTCAATACTTTCTTTTGCATCTTCTGGGTCACCAGGTCCATTAGTAAGCATTACTCCATCTGGTTCTAATCTTAAAACTTCCTCTGCAGTTGTATTATAAGGAACTACTATTACATCACATCCTCTTGACACCAATTCTCTAACTATTCCTATTTTCATTCCTAAGTCAACCAATACGACTCTTTTACCTCTTCCTAAAGCAGGAGATATAGACTTTGATGAAACTTGTTCAATTTGATTAGTAGGTAATACAGTTTTTTTCAATTCTGCTACAACTTCATCAACATTTTTATCCATTGAAACAAGACAGCCTTTTACAACTCCTTTTGAACGAAGTTTTCTTGTCAATGCTCTCGTATCTATTCCATAAATTCCTGGTATTCCAAAATCTTTTAAAGCTTCATCAAGAGTTTTTTCACTTCTAAAATTTGAAGGTGTTGTACACACTTCTTTAACTATCATTCCTTTTATACAAGGTTTCATTGACTCGAAATCATCACGATTAATTCCATAATTTCCAATAAGTGGATAAGTCAATGTAACTATTTGTCCATTGTATGAAGGGTCTGATAAAATTTCTTGATAACCTGTCATTGAAGTATTAAAAACTACTTCTCCTACATTTTCTACATCAGCTCCAAAGGCATAACCTTTATAGACAGTTCCATCTTCTAAAATTAGTTGTCTGTTGTACATAAGTGCATCTCCTTTTATTATAAATTAATTTCTTCTTTATCTATATAAGCAATCTTTCCATTACTTATAGTTAAAACAGGAATTCCATTTACTTTTTCATTAGCATAAGGTGTATTTCTTCCTTTACTTAAAAACTCTTCTGGATTAATTGTTATTTCTTTTTCTAAATCTATTACAACTATATCTGCAAAAGAATTTTCCTCTAATTTTCCATAAGGTAAGTTAAATATTTTAGCGACATTTTCTGACATTAACTTAACTAACATTTCCAAAGAGAATATATCAGTTTTAACAAACTTTGTATAAAGTTGTGCAAAAGCTGTTTCTGAACCAACTATACCAAATGAAGATTTTTCTATTCCTCTTATTTTTTCTTCCATAGTATGTGGTGCATGGTCAGTTGCAATAATATCTATTGTTCCATCTAAAACTCCTGCTATTAAAGCATTTCTATCTTCTCTTGCTCTTAAAGGAGGGTTCATCTTCCACATTCCATTATCTTCTTTTATATCTTCATCACAACTTAATAAATGATGTGGTGTGACTTCACAAGTTACTCTTATATTATTCTTTTTTCCTTCTCTTACTGCTCTAACTGATTCCTTAGCTGATATATGACATACATGATAATGGCACTTTGCTGCTTCTGCTAAAAGTATATCTCTTGCTATTTGAGTTGATTCACATATTGAAGGTATACCTTTTATACCAAGTTCTGCACTTCTTTTCCCTTCATGCATTGCCCCTCCTCTTATTAAAGAGTTATCTTCGCAGTGTGCAACTATAGCTTTATTTAATTTAGAACCCATAAGCATCGCTTCATACATAACATTGGCACTTTGAACTCCTCTACCATCATCAGTAAAAGCAAATACTTTATCTGCTATGTCTTCCATATCTGAAAGTTCTCTACCATATTCTTCTTTTGTTATTGCTCCATAAGGAATAGCTCTAATAACAGAATCATTTTTTATAATTTCCAATTGTTTATTTAAAGTTTCCACACTATCAGGAACAGGATTTAAGTTAGGCATAGTCATAACTGTTGTAAATCCTCCTCTTGCTGCTGCTCTTGAAGCTGTATAAACTGTTTCTTTTTTAGAAAATCCAGGCTCTCTCCAATGAACATGGGCATCTATAAAACCTGCTGTTACAAACCTATTTTTTACATCTATTGTATTTTCATCAGCAATATCTATATTTTCTGAAATTTTTTCAATTTTATCATCTTTTATTAAAATATCTACTTTTTCAAATTTACCATTCTTTAAAATCTTACAATTTTTTAATAGCATAAACCCTACCTTTCTTACCTTTTACTTAATATATCATTGAAAATAAGAGAGTTACATTCCAGATTTTAGAATAAAAATTAAATAGAATGAGCCG
>ERZ773070.1780-NODE-1780-length-12793-cov-14.635971_pt1 | contig 12793 bp, 8 predicted proteins | sample MGYA00580618_ERZ773070 | MGnify/ENA primary metagenome ERZ773070 (study PRJEB29015, sample SAMEA2738023) | human oral metagenome | biome: human oral; feature: human-associated habitat; material: dental | place: China | collected 2019 ...
TTCCGCAGCGTGGCGGTGTCCTTGTAGTCGATGGTGCCGACCTTGATGGCCTTGATGGGGCCGACCTTCTTCTTCGGCTTACGAAGCTGGGGCTTCGCCATAGTGGTACTCCTTGTTGCGAGCGCCGACGGCGCTCATACGAGATTGGTTTGTGGGTGTGGGAACGGGCGCGAGGCTCAGAACGGGGGCTCGTCACCGAAGGAGGTGGAGCCGCCCGTGGCCCATGGGTCGTCCGCGGCGCCGCCCCTGGGGGCGTTGTAGCCGGACTGGCCGCCTTGATTCTGGCCGCCCTGGAAGCCCTGGCCGCCACCCTGGTTGTTGTTCCAGGATCCGCCCTGGCCGCCCTGGTTCTGACCGCCTTGGTAGCCGCCGCCCTGGTTGCCGCCGAAACCACCCTGGCCGCCCGTGCGGGTGACCTGGGCCTTGGCGCGGCGCAGTGACGGGCCGATCTCATCGACCTGCATCTCCACGACGGTGCGCTGAGCGCCCTCACGGTCCGTGTAAGAGCGCTGCTGGAGACGGCCCTGGGCGATGACGCGCATGCCCTTGGTCAGGGACTCGGCGACGTTCTCCGCGGCGTCGCGCCAGATCGAGCAGCGCATGAACAGCGTCTCCGCGTCCTGCCACTCGTTGGTCTGGCGGTTGAAGGTGCGCGGCGTGGACGCGATCGTGAACGACGCGACCGCCGCACCCGACGGGGTGAAGCGCATCTCCGGGTCCGCGGTGAGGTTACCGATGATCGTGATGACGGTGTCGCCGGCCATTTCGCTTCCTTCCCTTGAGTTGGCTCAGGCCTCGGGACGCAGGAGCTTGGTGCGCAGGACAGTCTCGTTGAGGCCGAGCTGGCGGTCGAGCTCCTGGGCGATCTCGGGCGTGGTGGTCATGTCGACGACGACGTAGAAGCCCTCGGAGCGCTTCTTGATGTCGTACGCGAGACGGCGCTTGCCCCAGACGTCGACCTTGTCGACCGTGCCCCCGTTGCTGGGGACGACCTGCAGCAGCTTCTCGAGCGACGGCGCGATGGTGCGCTCGTCCGTCTCGGGGTCGAGGATGATCATGATCTCGTAATGACGCATGCTTGGTACCCACCTCCTCTGGTCTCAAGCGGTCACGGTCTCTCCGTGACAGGAGGGTTGATGCGTGCGGCGCGCCGCCGGAGCGGGGTCGCCCAAGGGCGCGCCGGGGCATGAGCCTACTCCAGGGCCGCCGCCGCCCGGAAGGCGGGGGCGGGCCCCCGGTCGTGCAGTGCGACACGTGCGGGGGTCCGGGCCATCTTCAGGCCTCAGTAGGCGAGCTCCGGGGAGTAACGCCGGTCCCAGCGCGGATCCTAGAAGGCATCGCCCTGCGGGGTGTTCCGTTCTGCTGATCCGACTGGCCGCCCCTCCCGGCCATCGCCGGGACCGCTGTCGCCACCATTGCCCTTCTCCGGGCCCTGCGGCCCACCACTCCGTCCCCCGCCCGGCCCGCGCGTCGTGCCCTGCGGATCGGGCTCGGGCGTGAGCCCGCGCTGGTTGTCCTGGCTCGGGGCTTGGGTCGGCGCCTCCTGCGTCGGCTCGGCCGGCTGGACGGTGACCTCCGGCTCCGGGGTCGGGAAGGAGCCATCAGAGGTCGCGGGCGCCTGGGCGCCGCCGAGGGAGCCCGGTGTGTAGGACTCGGCCGTACGATCCGGGAACTGCTCGACGGGCAGGCCGTTCAGCGCGGTCTCCATATAGGAGGTGAAGATGTCCGCCGGATAGGTGGAGCCGGTGATCTCGGAGTACTCGCCCCACGGGGTGATCGACTCCTCCTCGCCATTGGCCCCCGTCTGGTAGAGCGTCACGGCCGTGGCGACCTGCGGGGTGTAGCCGACGAACTGGGCCGACTTGTTGTCCGATGAGGAGCCCGTCTTGGCCGCGACGGGCCGTCCGAGCCGCAGCGCGGTGGTGCCGGACCCCTCGTTGACCACCTGCTGCATCGCATAGGTGGCATCGGCCATGACGCCGTCGGAGAAGACCTTCTCACCGTTGGTCGACGCTGTGTAGGACACGTTCTTGCCGTTGGCCGAGGCGATGATATGCGTCTGGTGGCGCGTGCCCTGCGAGGCGAAGGTCGCGTAGGCCGTGGCGATATCGATCGTGTGCGGAGAGGCCGAGCCGAGCACGCTCTGAGTGTTGGGATCCTTCATACCCGCCGTGTCTTCCGGGTACCCGGCCCTCGTGGCAACCTCGTTGGTGGTCTCAGGTCCCACGTCCTTATTCAGCTGAAGATAGGGCGTGTTCACCGAATAGGTGGTGGCAGTGACGAGGTTAGCCCATTTGAACTGGGCGTTGCCGAAGTTGACGTACTTCTGGCCCTCGATCGTCATGGGCGAGGTCCCCGGATAGCCGTTGGCCAGGGTGGCGCCATTCTCCAGAGCGGCTACGAGCGCGAAGGGCTTGAAGGTCGAGCCGGCCTGGGCCACGGCCCCCGTGGACGAGTTCAAGCCTCCGGTGAGGTAGTCGCTCCCCCCATAGAGGGCGAGGATGCCACCGGTCTTCGGGTCGATCGACACCAACCCGACTCTCAGATTGGGCGAGTACCCCTCAGGCAGGCTCTGAACTGCGGCGATGGCCGCGTCCTGGTCGGTCTTGTTGATCGTGGTGACGATCGACAGACCGCCGGTGTCGATCTGCTGATCGGTGAGCCCCGCCGTCGTCGTGAGTTCCTCGCGGACCATCTGGAGGAGATAGCCGTTGGGGCCCTTGTAGGTCTCGTCGTTGGTGACGTCGATCGTGGCGGGGAAGGTCGCGGAATCGTACTCGGCCTGGGTGATGTAGCCGTCATCGCGCATGAGGCCGAGCACGCGGTTCCAGCGGACGTGGGCCTGGTCCTCGTCGATCGCGGGGTCCCAGGCGCTGGGCGCGGGAAGGATCCCAGCCAGAAGGGCGGACTCGGAGTAGGTCATCTGGGACGCCGGGTGACCGAAATAGGCCTGGCTGGCGGCCTCGATGCCGTAGGCGGATCGGCCGAAGTACACCGTGTTGAGATAGGAGCCGAGGATCTCCGCCTTGGTCTTCGATCGGTCGATCTTGAGGGCCATGATGGCCTGCTTGAACTTGCCCGTGTAGGAACTGGTCGTATCGACGTAGTAGTTCTTGATGTACTGCTGGGTGAGGGTGGAGGCTCCCTGGGTCCCCCCGCCACTGGCGTTGTTGACGAGGGCCCTCAGGATTCCCTTCGGGTCCACACCGCTATTGGTGTAGAAGCTCCGATCCTCGGAGGCCACGACGGCGTTGCCCACATGGGACGGTAGCGTCGAGGCATCGATGATCGTGCGGTTGACCTCGGCGAACTGCCCCATCTGGGTGGTGCCGTCGGCGTAGTAGACAGTGGTCGTCTGCGCCTGGGCGAACTCGCTGGGCTCGGGCACCTTGATCGTCGAGTAGGCGTAGACGAACAGGCCAAGCACCGCTGCGATGAAGAGGAGGGTGGAGCCCAGGCAGAAGCGCCAGCTCGGGATCCAGCGGTGGATCGGTCCCTTGCCGCGCCTGGGGTAGTTGAAGATCCTCCTCAGGCCCTTGGGGGCCGGGGCAGCGCTCGCCGCCGCGGCCCTGGCGGCCTTCTTGGCCGCCCGGGCGTCGCGCGCGCCGCGGCCGCCCGTGGGAGCCTTGCGGCCGCGCTCCTGCCTCCCGGAGCTGGCCGCCTGGGCGAGGCGGCCACCGTGGGGACGATTGCCTCCTGGGTTCGCGTTGACTGTCACGCGCTCCTCATTCCTGCAGTGCCGGTCGGCTCACCGGGATTCAGGGCTGGGGGCCCAGCGAGCCATCGTGCGGTTCCAAGTATGGCCGGGAAGTACCCCCAGGGGGCAAGAGAAGGACGATGGGATCACGACTCGACGTCGGCTCGCCACGCCCGGCGCCCCCTCTGATCGGCGTTATTACAGGCCACGGCATCCTATGGCGCCCGTCACTCGGACGTCGGTCACATCCGGTGGGATCCTGCCCGCTCCCGCTGGACCGGGCGGAATAGGCCGTGGGACCCCTCCGCCGCCCGCCTGACGCGCCTAGGCTCGGGGCATGGACTCTGCCGCCGCCCCTTCCGCTCCGCTTCCCGCCACCGCGCTCACCACCCCGACCGACGCCATGCGGGCGGCGATCTCCCTGCGACTCCAGCTCCTGGGCATCCCCGGCCCCACGGGGGCCACCTCCACGGAGATCGACCAACTGGTCTCACCGATCATCGCCCGCGAGCGCGAGCTCTCCCGCCGCCTGGCCAACCGCCACTGCGCGGCGGACCACCGCATCCAGGACTTCCTCGACTCCTACCTGTCCGGCACCGGCACCAGCGCGCGCCTGCCCCGGGCCACCTTCGTCCTCGACCAGCCCGGCATCGCCCAGGCGCTGTCCCTGCCGGCGGACGGCAACCGCTTCGTCTCCGACTACGTCGAGTCCTACCGCGTCCTGCAGGGGGTTCTGCACAACCCGCGCAATGACCGGCGCACGACTGCGGGCGTCTTCCACGTCGCTGAGGGCGGCCTGCCCATTCCGGACGACAAGATCGCCGTGCCCAAGGAGGTTTTCGGGCGCCTCCTGGAGCGCGCCGTCGACGCCCCGGCCGATCTGCTCGCCCTGCCCTGGACGGCCGATCGCCCGCAGGCCGAGCGCGCCCATTGCTTCGTGTCCCTCCTCCTGCGGCCCGTCGTCGTGCCGGAGGTGCCGGGCTTCTCCGACGCCCGCTCCATGGAGATCCGCTTCATCGCCCCGGGCGGGCTCGTGTCGAACCTGGACTTCGTCGAGGGGATCTTCGGCAACGGCGGTGACCCGTACCTGCCGGAGAACGACGCCTCCCTGGAGCCGGGCACGTGGACGGGCCACACCGGCTGCGTCATCCTTGCCCCGCACCTGACCCGCCTGACGAAGAAGGAGCTCGGCCTGCCCTCGTGGGAGGAGGCCACGGAGCGCCAGCGCCGCGACGGCATGTGCTACCAGTCCGCCGACGAGCTCTACAACGGCGGCAAGGCCTTCAAGTGCGTGGCCCGCGACGAGCGCGGCGTCATCGTCACCGTCATCGCGGACAACTACTTCGGCTACTGCAAGAAGGAGGTCAAGACCCAGATCGGGTACTCGGCCAACCTCTTCGGCTGCGTGGAGGAGGAGCACGCCGGTGGCGCGATCGCCTTCCCGCGCTACGACTTGGGCCGCGAGTTCCGCGACGTCCACACGCCCGAGGGCACGACGATCGCCGCGGTCTTGGAGGCCAACCCCGGGCGCTTCGAGCTCCTGCCCGAGGGGCACGCCCGCGACCTGCTCGACGACGCCGTCGTCCTCGTGCCCGGAGGGGCCTTCTACTCGATGCTCACCCGCACGATCCAGTGGGCCGATGACGCCGGCGAGCACTCGATCCCGCTGCTGGCGGGGCGCACCTACGTGACGCCGTCGGGATACCAGGTCCACTGCAAGGCGGCGGTGGGCAATCCCAAGCAGTGGCACATGATCGGCACCGCCCCCTGGCACACGCAGCTGCACAAGCCGGCCACGGTCTCGGGCGGCGGGAAGTCGGAGATCTCCAAGTCGATCCTCGACGCCTTCGTGTTCGGCGAGGCCTATATCGCGGACGTCGAGAAGGACTTCGACGCCGTCCAGGAGATCCTCGACGGCGACTACACCGACCGCTTCGTCGACGAGGCCAACAAGAGCTCGGACCACCGGCCGATCCTCTCCGAGCGCCGCAGCCTGGGCAGTGTCATCAAGCTGCTGACGCCGTCGGAGATGTACACGGCCGAGTACAACGCGTTCCTGGAGTCGATCCCGGCCCATATCAAGGAGCTCATCTTCACGGTCAAGCGCTACTACCGTCCGGAGTGGGGCGGCGACTGGCGCTCGCACTTCTCCGTGGGGGTCATGAACGGGCGCCAAGCCAACTCGCTGCGCCTGGACGGGGACACCGTCAAGGTGAACATGCTGCGCGTGGGCTTCGATGACGACGGCGCCTGGCGGCTGTTCTCGCTGCGCCCGGACTTCGCCGCGGCGGCCAAGGTGCAGACGGAGGATGACATCACCGCCTCGACGGTGGCCCCCGCCCTGGAAGGCGACGCGGGGAAGAGCGAGGGGGAGGCCACAGGCCTCAGCCGCAAGTACGTCACCAACTGCGAGAGCCTCCTCTTCCAGCGCCCCGATGACGCGATCGTGCGCGGCTATGACAAGCAGACGGAGTCGGACATGTCCGGCACGGGCCTGTTCATCTCCAACTTCCAGCCGCTCACCCCGGCGGACGCCCGGGCGATGGCGGAGGACGCCCCGGGCCTGTCCGAGTTCACCGAGCCCATGCAGGACCTGGTGCGCCGCGCGGCAGCCCTGCCGGACGGCCCGGACGCCGACCATGAGACCTACTGGGTGTCCACCGCGGACCCCCGGCTCGTCGGCGGCACCCCCACGAAGAACCCGCGCTACCTGCAGGTGCGCCCGGATATCGCCTCCCCCGAGCATGTGCGCCTGGCCGAGCTGGCCAGCCACCTCTACGCCGGTGTCCCCCTGGACGAGCCGATCCGCCACAGCGTGGACGTGGTGGCGGCCGGGCGGCGCAACAACCCGCCGGAGCCGGGCGTGCCGGCCCTGTGCGCCTACAACCCCCTGCATTTCATGGAGCTGCCCGAGCTGTTCATGGAGTTCATCTCCTCGATGACCGGCAAGTCGCCGTCGACGACGGGCGCGGGCAGCGAGGGGGCGCTGACGAAGTCCCCGTTCAACGCGCTGCCCCCAGTCTACGACCTCAACGCGGCGCTGCTGTCCTACGCGCTCAGCGGCTACGACGGGTGGCTGTCCTCGGCCGGCTACATCGGCCCGAAGGTGAAGGTCGCTCACGACATCTCCATGCTCGTCCCCGAGATCTTCTCCCGCATGGAGCGCGACGAGCGCGACGCCCACCAGCTCATCGAGGCCGGCTACCTGGAGAAGATGGAGGACTACGTCTTCGAGGGGCGCACCATCCAGGCCTCGCGCCTCGGCTACCGCATGAACCAGGCCTTCGCCTCGACGTTCTTCGGGCGGATCTTCCTGCACCCGGACGTGGTCTTCACCAAGGAGATGCTGCGCCCCGAGCTGCAGGACCCGGAGGTCTTCGCCGACTCCATCGACGTCATCGTCACCACCCATGAGGTGGTGGCCCGCAAGTACGTGGCCGACGGCTCGATCGAGCAGGCGGTGCCGCCGCTGCGCGCCCTGCTGGAGATCATGGCCGACGGCGCCTCCCGCGAGGGCTGGACGCTGGCGAGCCCGGAGTTCCGGGCGCTGTTCGACCGCGAGGCGATCCTCGCCTCCGACTGGTACGCCGCGCGCGTGGACGCCAAGGTCCGCCGGGATGTCGCGGTGGCCGACGGCGCGATCGCCGGCCTCACGCGCTTCCTCACCACCGAGGGCAACGAGGTGCCGGTGGAGCGCCTGGGCGTCGAGTCGCGGCTCGCGGCGGCCCGCGCCTGGCGCGAGCGGGTGGGCTCGGACGCCTACCGGGCCTCCCTCGTGGGCACGCTCGGCCTCCAGCCCGAGCTGGCCTGAGGGGACGGCGCCCCTGACCCTCTAAGCGGGCCGGGGGCGGCCCCCGAGGGCGCGCACTCCGGAGCGGTAGCCAGCGACAACGGCGAGCACCATCGCCACCAGGCCGATCTGCACGGGCCGCGACCATCCGCCGTCGGGGAGGATGAGCACGGCGACGCCGGCGGCGAGGCACTCGGCGATGTTGAACAGCACGTCGTAGATGGAGAAGGCACGGCCGCGGAAGGCGTCGGCGGCATCCGACTGGACGATCGTGTCGACGGCGATCTTCGCTCCCTGCACACCGATCCCGAAGATGAACAGCCCCACCATGAACGGGAGTCGCGCGTGGGTGGCGGCGATGAGCACTTGCCCGGCCGCCCCGCCGAGGAGACAGGTGATGACCCAAGTGGCGGGCGTGATCCGCTCGTGGGCGATGGGGGTGAGGATGACGGCGAGGAAGTGGCCGGCCAGTATCGCCCCCATGAGGGCGCCGAAGTTCGCCAGGCCCGCGTCGGCATCGGCGTCGGGGGCCAGGAGATTGCGGCTGGCCAGGATGATGGTGATGAGCTCCATGCCGTAGACGAAGCGGTGCAGGGCCATCGTGCCCAGTGCGAGAGCGGGGGTGCCGCGGCGCACGAGGTAGCGGATCGCGGCGGCCAGCTCAGAGACCGTCGAGGTGAGGGCGGCGCCGAGCGTGCTGTCGCCGTCAGCGGCCCGGGTGCTGAGAGCCGGGGCGGCTGGCGCGCCGTCGTCGGCGCTGCTGGGCAGGCGCGCGGGGCCGAGCTCCCCCGGGGCGAGGCGGGTGACCAGGAGCGCGGCCAGGGTGTACATGGCGACGGCGCTGAGCAGGCTCGCGGTGTCCTGCGCCGTGCCTGCGGGGAGGAGGAGGCGCAGGATGACGCCGATGATCGCGCCGATGGCGCTGGCAACGCCCCCGAGGGTCGGCACGATGGAGTTGGCGGTGAGCAGTCGCGCGGGGCTGATGATCTGGGGGAGGCCTGCGGAGAGCACGGCCAGGAGGAAGCGGTTGATCCCCATGACCACGAGCACGAGGACATAGACCACCGGGCCGATCCCGGCCAGGTAGAGCGCGACGGCGGTGGCGCCGATGAGCCCGGCGCGCGCCAGGTTGCAGCGCAGGATGATCTGGCGGCGCCGCCAGCGGTCGATGAAGGGGCCGGTGAAGGGCCCGACGATGCTGAAGGGCAGGAGCATGACCACCAGGGCGAGAGCCACCCCGGCCGCGCTGGTCATGTTCTGGGGCGCGAAGAAGAACAGGGTGGCCAGGCCCGCCTGGACGAGACCGTCGCCGGTCTGGGAGATGAGCCGAACGCCCAGCAGGATGCGGAAGGCGCGGGTGGCCCCCAGGTCCTTCAGGTCGCCGACGAGCCGCATATCCTCCATCCTGCCCGATCCGCGGATCAGGCGGGAGGGACTGGGCGCGGCAGTTGGCGGCGGCTCAGACGCAGCGGGCGGACAGGACGCCGTCGATCGCGAGGAGCTCGTCCAGGACCCCGGGGGCGGGGTCGCCCTCGACGTCGACGAGGGTGACGGCGAGGTCGCCGCGGGACTTGTTGAGCAGGTTGGCGATGTTCTGGCCGTGCCCGGCGACGAGGGTGGAGACCTGGCCGACCATGTTGGGCACGTTCCGGTTGACGATGACGAGCCGGTGGGTGCCCTCGGCGCGGGCCATGACCGCCTCGGGAAGGTTGACGGAGTTGTGGATCTGGCCGTCCTCCAGGTAGCCGCGCAGGGAGTCGGCGGCCATGATGGCGCAGTTGCGCTCGGCCTCCTTGGTGGAGGCGCCCAGGTGCGGCAGGGAGATGCAGCGGGGGTGCTTGTGGACGGCCGGGGAGGGGAAGTCGCAGACGTAGCCGCCCAGGGTCTCCTCGTCGAGGGCGGCGACGACGGCGGCCTCGTCGACGATCTCGGCGCGGGCGAAGTTGAGGATGACGGCGGTCTCCTTCATGAGGCCGACGCGCTGGGTGGACACCAGGCCGCGCGTGGACTCCAGGAGAGGCACGTGGACGGTGAGGATGTCGGCCCGCTTGAAGACCTCCTCCATGGACTCGGCGCGCTCCACCTCGGCGCTCAGGTGCCAGGCGGACTCGACGCTGATGGCCGGGTCGTAGCCGATGACGCGCAGGCCCAGGCTCAGCGCCGCGTTGGCGACCTGCACGCCGATGGCGCCCAGGCCGACGACGCCGAGCGTGCGGCCGGGCAGCTCGAAGCCGACGAACTGCTTCTTGCCGGCCTCGACGGCCTTGGCCATCTCGGCGGCGTCGCCGTCGAGCGTGTGGGCGAAGCGCGCGGCGGGGATGAGGTTGCGCGAGGCGATGAACAGGCCAGCCAGGACGAGCTCCTTGACGGCGTTGGCGTTGGCGCCGGGGGTGTTGAACACGGGGACGCCGCGCTCGGTGAACTCGTCAACCGGGATGTTGTTGGTGCCGGCGCCGGCGCGGGCCACGGCCAGGACGGAGTCGGGGATGGGGGTGCCGTGCAGCTTGGCGGAGCGCAGGAGGAGCGCGTGGGGCTCGGTGATGCCGCCGCCGACCTCGTAGCGCTCATCGGGCAGGCGGGACAGGCCGGCGCCGGAGATCGCGTTGAGGGTCTTGATGCGGAATCGCTCGGGCTTGGGGGGCACGGGGGCGTTCATGGTTCTCCTGTGTGCTGATCGGGGGTGTCGGTGAGGCGCCTGGCTCAGGCGTGGGCGCGCTCGAACTCGGCCATGTAGTCGATGAGGGCGGCGACGCCGTCGGCCCCCATGGCGTTGTAGATGGAGGCGCGCATGCCGCCGACGCTGCGGTGGCCCTTGAGGTTGACCAGGCCCGCGTCGGCGGCGCCGGCGAGGAAGTCGGCGTCGAGGGCGGGGTCGGCGAGGGTGAAGGGGATGTTCATCCAGGACCGGGAGCGCGGCTCGACGGGGTTGGCGTAGAAGTCGGAGGAGTCGATGGCCTCGTAGAGGGAACGGGCCTTGGCCTCGTTGGCGGCGCCGATGGCCTCCAGGCCGCCGTGCTCCTCCATCCACTCCATGATGAGGCCGAGGAGGTAGATGGAGAAGGTGGGCGGGGTGTTGAGCATGGAGTCGTTGGCCGCCATGGTTCTCCAGTCCCAGATGGCGGGGACGTCCGGGCGGGCGCGGTCGAGGAGGTCGTCGCGCACGAGCACGACGGCCAGGCCCGCGGGGCCGAGGTTCTTCTGGGCGCCGCCGTAGACGACGCCGAAGCGGGAGAAGTCGACGGGCCGCGAGAGGTAGGTGGAGGAGAAGTCGGCGACGAGCGGGATGTCGCCGGAGTCGGGGATGTAGGGGAACTCGACGCCGCCGATGGTCTCGTTGGGCGTGTAGTGGAGGTAGCGGGCGCCGTCGGGCACGGTGAAGGAGCTGGGCTCTGGGGTGGTGGTGTAGGAGGAGGCGGCCTCGTCGGCGAGGGTGTCGACGACGACGCCCTGGCGGGCGGCCTCCTTGATGGCCTTGGCGGACCACTGGCCGGTGTTCAGGAAGGCGGCGGTGTCGCCAGGGGCGGTGAGGTTGGCGGGGACGGCGGAGAACTGGCCGGTGGCGCCGCCGGCCAGGAAGAGGACGCGATAGCCCTCCGGGATGCCGGCGACGGAGCGCAGGGCGGCCTCGGCGTCGGCGGCGCACTCGACGAAGTCCTTGCCGCGGTGAGAGACCTCGAGCACGCTCATGCCGGAGCCCCGCCAGTCCGTGAGCTCGGAGGCGGCCCGTTCGAGGACGGGCAGGGGGAGCTGGGCGGGACCGGCTGAGAAGTTGTACACGCGCATGTCTCACGATAACCCGCGCGCGGGGCGGGCACCCGCGCCGTCTCACGGGGCAGGCCGCGTCCGGCGGGTCGGGCGGGGTCGCCGGACGTTCGCCCGGAGTCGCGATGTCCCGGACGGCGAGGCCCTGGCTGCGCAGGACGCTCACAGCATGGCGTGAGATGTCAGTGGCGGCGCCTGGCGCTCTCGGCCTCCTCGGCCCGTGACCCCCACCGATCGCTTACTACGCTCCTTTGTCCCTTACTACGCTCCTTACAGCCGTACAGTAAGGGACAAAGGAGCGTAGTAAGCGAGAAAAGGGCGCAGCGGCCGCGGTCACAGCCACAGGTCCCGACGCCGTCGGACCCGCCCCACCACCGCGGGCGGGAAGAAGTCCGCAATCCGCCGCACCAGGCGCTCGGGGGCGAACAGCTCCCTCCACTCGGTGCGCCCCACCGTCCAGCCGCCGCGCCGCAGGGCCATCTCACGGGCCTTCTCCGCCCGCAGGTCCTCCACCGTCACCAGCTTGCCGTAACCGTCGAACTCCAGGTCGACCGCCTCCTCCACGAAGCCCAGGTCGAGGTAGTACACATGGCCGTCCTCATCAACCCAACGCAACTGGGTCACCGGCTCGGGCAGCCCCGCCGCGGCCGCCGCCCACCGCAGCACGCTCTCGCCGGGCGACTCGGCGAAGGGGTCCGCCAGCGCGACCGCCGCCCTGGCCCGGCGCTTGCCGTTGCGCTGCCCCTGCTCCTCGACCATCCCGACGAGCCCTGCGCGCGCCTGCACCAGGTCCATCTCGCCGGTGCAGCGCCGGGTGAAGCGATCGGGCCGGCACACCAGCCGCAGGGCGGCGTCGATGATCGGGAGGGACTCGCGCACCGGCAGGTCGAAGGCGCAGTCGACGGCGGTGCGCAGCGGCGTCGTCACGCGCAGCCCGCTCACGACGACGATCTCCCCCTCGCGCGGCGCCACGAGGGACCGCGTCACCGACACGGGCCGGGCGGCGGGCGCGCTGCCCGGCCGGCCGTAGGTCACGCTCGGGAGGGGACGAGTGGTGCGGGACCGGTTGGTCTCAACGGCGACCCGTATGCCGGGCTCCTGCTCGATCGGGGACAGCCCCTGGACGACGGCGGCCGCCTCATGGGTGAGGGCCAGCGCGGAGGGGTAGGCGCGCAGGGCCGCCTCGCAGCGGGCGAGGGTCACCATCTCCCTGAGGCGCCACAGCGGCGTGCCCGCAGGGGCCCTGACCATGTAGGCGCCGCGGCTCACGCGGATGAGATTGTCACGCCCGGCCAGGTCGCGGTCGTTGCGGTCGGCGGTGAAGACGACCTGCGGGGGCTCGGGCGGGACCGGGTAGCGCTGCATGGTTCCAGGCTCACCGCTGGACGCCGCGTGCGCGAGCGGCGCCGTCGAGCCCTGTGGACGGGGCCGTCGTAAGCCGTGACTGTGGAGCCCTGCCCCCGCCGTTCGCTTACTACGCTCCTTTGTTCCTTACTACGCTCCTTTTCCTCGTACAGTAAGGAACAAAGGAGCGTAGTAAGCGA
>ERZ773070.1782-NODE-1782-length-12791-cov-4.574592_pt1 | contig 12791 bp, 20 predicted proteins | sample MGYA00580618_ERZ773070 | MGnify/ENA primary metagenome ERZ773070 (study PRJEB29015, sample SAMEA2738023) | human oral metagenome | biome: human oral; feature: human-associated habitat; material: dental | place: China | collected 2019 ...
TTGCTGCGAACAGACCTACCTTCGACTTCAGGTCGATAGGACCGTAATATGAAACGCATACGTATTTGTTGCCTTTTCTAAGGAATAGCAACTGGTCGCGCTTTGCAGTAGTATCATTTGCCTTCTTCTCATCTACGATATATGCAGCGTAGTCGAGGTCCTCGTAATCAAAGCGGAACTTGTCAAGAGACTTATTTGATACTTTGATGTCCGACTCCTCAAGTGCATTTTTATAATTGTATTTCATAAATTCCGCTGCAATTTTAGAAGACTTTGCCTTGTAAAGCTTAACGCTGTAATAAAGTTCCATTACAGTATCTTCATCATTCTTAGTATCTCTATCTACCTCAAGCATCTCAGACACCATTCTAGGCATCAGTAGCGTTTTATCATGGTTGACATCAAAGGTTATCATATCGCCTTCGCCATCGTGGTAGTACTCGATTTTCTTATATACAGTCTTCCACGTATCTGGGTCAAATTCCGAGAAGCGCACAATCTCGTTACCCTTATACTTAAGAGCTTCCGTGAAGTCGCCGGATGATGAGACATCTACTGTTCTAGGGATATCAATGATACTCCATAGGAGTAGGACAGTTAAAGTTATAAAAAGTGTCGCATTGGTGTAATATTTCAATCTAAATCCTGAAGTCCCATAGTAATCCTTTTTCCTATTTTTATTTAGTATGCTAATATATGTAAGCATATACTGAAACCAGTACAAAAGTGCCAATGGCAACCCTATAAGACTCATAATAACAGAGGAAAGCGGTTGATCAGCACTGCTGTAAAGAAGCTCTGAAGGTGATAGAGTGAACCCTTGCAAACTTCGACTGATGATAAAAAATATATCTGCTAGGAGAATTGCCATAGTAATAAAATTAGTAATCAAGCTCTTCCTATAGTATTTATGCTGACTCTGCACATCCGTAAATGGCTCTGGAGCATCCGGATCATCTGTGTAGAATATCATCATTGAGCCAGAACCGTATATCAGATGCCAACCACAAGAAGCATATAAATCCAGTTCCTCCTGTGTCGTCTTGCTATGCTTGTATGGCAATATGCGATACCGCCTATCTCTTGGCTCGTCAACGGTGAATCTGCAAGTAAGTAGATTATCGTTAGCGAGCAGCAGACCTTTTCTTGCCTGATATTCAAGCCAGTTCTGCTTATAAAACATATCAACTATGCCAAAAGGGTCATATTTTAATTTCGTTTTCTTATCCATGATTTCCCCCATATTGAGTACTATGTGGTAACAGTGAATGATATATAGCTACATCTTCGATGCAAAGAGCCCAACCTTCGACTTCAAATCGATAGGGCCACTATATGCAACAACGACATATTTATTTCCCTTTCTGAGGAAAAGCATCTGTTTATAGAATGGAGCCTCATCTTTTTTAGAAGCTGCGATATATGCCGCATAATCAAGACCATCGTATTTAAACTTCATATCTCGTATGCGTCTCTTCGATACGTCGAAGTTCATTCCTTCTAGCTGATTTTCTATATTAGATGACATAAAGCGTGCAGCGATTTTAGCTGACTTAGCCTTGTATAGTTGAACATGATACATGAGATTTTCTCCGGATTTCTCGCGCTTATCTGTTCTAGAAGAAACAGATAAGTCTTCCGAAGACATCTTTGTCATCATGACATTACGGTCGTAACTTGTCTCGTATGTTATGCCAGGATTATCGATATTTTTATTACCCTCTCTGACTATCATATTCGAATGGACCTCATCCCAAGTGGATGGGTCAAATTCGGAAAACCTTACAAGCTCAGCATCCTTATATGCCAAAGCTTCTTTAAAGCTGCTTGTCATGACTCTCTTATCTGGCACGAATATCACGTATACAAATAGACACACCATCAACACAATAATCGCATTAGTTAAAATCATATTTACATAACGTCTAGCCTTAAAGCCGTAAGTCCTTTTAAAAGTTCCTCTTTTAAATTGCCATATTAACCTTGCGTATTTAAAGATAATCCCTAGATAGAACAACACTAATAATGGACATATCACTAAATAAAGGCATATAAGTGGAGATGGCTGATCAGCTATCTGATAATAAAAGTCAACTGGATTTAAGATAAAGCTATACGTGCTGGGTCTTAGAATCCACAGTATGTAAATCGCAGTAAATATAGATGTAATAAGTGTAGAGAACAATCGCTTAACATAATATTTCTTCTCCGTAACTACATCTGTAAAAGGCTCGGGCGCATTCTGATCGTCTGTATAGAACACCGTTGTTGCATGCGTTCCTCGCACACATGTCCATCCACATGACTCATATATATCCAGCTCCTCCTGTTCGATCTTCTTTCTTTTCTCAGGCAGAATTCGGTACCTTCTCTCAGTTGGCTCGCCATATGCAAAGTCGTATATAAGGTAGCCAGTATATGTGAGAAGGAGCCCTCTCCTAGCCAGATCCTCAAGCCAATTCTGTTCCTGATATATATCGGAAAGACCAAAATAACAAATCTTCTGTTTAATCTTATCGCTCATAACTGCACCTCCGTGCATCAATAAGGCATGCTTCTAATCTTCGGATTTCATCCTGATATAACTGCTCTCCGCGCTCTGTAATGCTGTAAGAAATTCTCCTGCCATCTGGGGGCAGCTTCTTAATCAAATCCTCTGCCTGAAAAAGTGAGAGAAGCGAGTACAGAGTCCCTGGTCCGAGCTTGACCCTTCCGTCCGTGAGATCATTCACATAACTCGATATCTCCGTTCCACACATATCAGAGCGGTGGAAGCAAAGCAGTATGTAGAACATTGGCTCAGTTAATGGTTCCAATGATTTTTTGGCCATGTATAGCACCACCCTCAATCAAATTTGCTGTAAGATTTCCTAATATCGTTAATCGATATTTCTAGCTAAAATATAATATCGTATTACGATATTGTCAATGAGATATGCAAAAAAAATAATAGCATGTACTTTTTTAGTACATGCTGGTCGTTAATATAAGTGATTTTATGATCTCTATTGCACGATATCCGAAGCTAAGCGTGTGGAGGTGCATTCGGCTATATCTTCAGACTGCCTTAGATAGCCGAGATTTTCTTGCTTGAATTTAGAATATGTTAATCCTGCTGCGCGAAATACTTTTCCGTACGCAGTCCAGACAGCAAGGGTTGCAGCCCTCATGAGGAGCTGTCTTTGAAGCTTAAGCCATTTACTCTCTTTAAAATGACCTAGTGTATATGATTGGAAAATCACGTGAGGGAGCTCATCGTGAAGCATCTGAGCACAGATTCTCTTTAGTGCAGGTGAGTCAGTAGCATCACTGAGAGCTGAGTAATAAGAGAGGGCGATAATCTCTGCCGTTATGAGAGTTACGACCTCAGGGCGGAGATCGCTACGTCTACGGAGGCGGCGAAATGTTCTATCGAGGAAATTGCTCTTGCGGAGCGGAAGCTCGTGATAGCGCATAAATTCTCCCAGGTATGAGGAGTGGAAGTTTTCCTCCCTGATAAATAGCTTCATGACCTCGGGATATGTAGGTTCGTCAAACTTGCGAGCGAACCCCTCTGCCACCTTGAGCAGATGAAGTCCGTCGCTGTGCTCACCGATTTGAAATGCAGAAATAGAAGGCAGTATCAGCGCCTTGATATCGGCAGGTAGAGCGGCCTCCTTCGAGAAATCTATCTGCAGCCTGTGCTTGTCGTTTTCTCGGAAAAACTCTAGCCACTCATCATAGCTATATTTTACAGATGGATCATTTCTTAGTTCGATCATATGACCTCGCTTGTCTCGACTTACTTAATAATTCTTGTGTGAAATATTACAATTGTAGATTTCATGGTATACCGTATAAATATTATATTCAATACTTATATTTTTTGTGTGTAAATGTTAATTATAAGTTAGATGGTTTAATTTCAAACATATATATAATACTTTTGGAGGTACTTATGAAGATATTAATTAATCTAGTAACGAGTATATGCCTTATTACATTAATAGCGCTATTTGAATATAATAAGATTAATTCAATAATATTTGTTGTTCTTTCAATCTTATGCTTGATATTAAACTTTTCACTTAAAAAAATGAAAAATACAGACATGTGAGATATAGAGCTGGAAGGCGTTTGGTTAGATATTCATACGAAATAGGAGGTGTTTCACGAAAATGAGGTTTATGAAAAAAATGAGTAATTTATATAAAAATATAATATATATCTATGAAGCTGTTTTCTTTATGGCTTATGGAATATATAACATGTTTGATGTATCCCCATTACATTCTGCTATTAAAACTGGATCGGTAATATCCATTATATTAGTCTTAATATATACATATAAAATGCTCGAGAAAGAAAAGAAAGATGCTAACATGACGGTTATGTTTCTATCGTTAAATTTTATGATTACTGTAGGGTTATGTATTCATTAAAGTTGCATATCCTATCGTTATAGAAGTAACATTGTATATAAATAAAGCTGTGCAATATTGTTAATAACCAAGAAATGATATTAAGCGTCATGCATACACGCAAAAGAAAAACCAGGAGTGCCAGCTCCTGATATGTTCGTTATTATAACAGAAGCAATCAATAACTGAAAATCTGAAACTGTTATACTGAAAATAAGCCTTTTAGCACTAGCTCGTATGTTATCATAGTGGCAGATTAAGTCTCAAAAAATTAGGTGATATAGATGCTTACAAAGAAACAGTTTCAAACAAAGTATAGCTTAACTAAGAGAGAAGCAGATAGGATCTGCGAATACTATGGAATAAAGAAGGAAAAAAGGCAGTTTCAAATTCCTGACAATACTGAACCTATTTACATACCCGATAAGAGATTTGTAAATAAGGAGCTGCGTTTATACTTGTTCATTTCCGACGCAATTCAGAGGAAGGTAAAGCTGGTACCAGAGTTATTTTACTCGACGGACGATGAAGTGCGAACTGTAGTGAGGGTTATGCGTGATAAAGGGCTTCTCGTCAGAATTGAAGGTAGACCGGAGGAAAGCCTAGAGTATCAAGATTATATTCTTGGGCCTGAATTTGCGGAATGGAAGAGAAATGCCACTGAAAATTTCAAGTTGGTTAAGGAAATCCTGGGAATCGTATTTGAGTCTAGCTCGAAGGGCGTGACTTCTGCGGTGCTTGAACACTATACGAGCATGTAAAAGAATTTTGATAAACAAAAACACCGCAACTCGTTAGAATTGTGGTGTTTTTATATGGTGTCCCGAAGAGGATTCGAACCTCCGACACCCGCTTTAGGAGTACAGCTTAATAATCAGTAATTTCAACGACTATAGCACCTGTTATCGCAGCGAGTAACACGGTATCACATTAACGCTGCTGCCTGATTTATAATTTCAAAATCAACATGTGTATATATATTGGCTGTCATTTGAATATCGGCATGCCCCATAAGGTACTGCGCTGTTCGGATATCCACACCTCGCTTTTGCAAATTCGTGCAAAAAGTGTGTCGCAACGAATATGCAGAAATATCTGTAGCTAGTGGGAATGGTGGTAGTAGTTGGTTTCTATATACTTTACATCCCATATCAATATTCATTAACCTGCAGAGGTGTGCCCATGCTCGCCTCTTGTTATCTTTATTCAAAGATTTGCCGTATCTATTTTTACAGAGTAGCTCATAAGGACTAGCTGAAGAGGGAACAAATCTTGCAAGTCCATCTACAATAGGAACGTATCTGTCTGCAGCTTTTGTCTTGGTGCCTCTTATATGCAAGTATCTGACATCCTCACGCATTACGATATCTCTGAATTCAACTGATGAAGCTTCCGATGGTCGACATCCAGCATAGTACATTAATGCAAAATAAAGAGGTTCGTAATGTTTACCTAGCACGTTTAAAAAATGTTTCTCTTCCGAAACTGTGAGTGAACGTCTAGGATTATAATATCCAGTTGGTTTTGCGAGGTGCTCCGTTGGGTCACTGTTGATAAATTTATTGATTTTCGCATACTTAAAAATAAAACGTAGCATTTGATAGGTATCGTTTATAGTAGCTTTAGACTTACCAGCCTTTAGATTTAATACCTGCTGACACACAATAGGGGATACATCTTTGAGTAGCATAGATCCAATCTCCTTGAGAACATATGACTGCATTTTCTGTAGATATTTCTCGCGAGTAATAGAGCTTTGCCTTACTTTATATGTCTCAACACACTCAATCGCCCAGGATGATACTGTCCGCTTTGCTGGATTAACTAGTTCATCATTCTCAAGAGCTTGACGTTTTAATACAAGCTTTTCAATCGCTTCTCGCTCAGTCTTTCCATACACACAATAACGTTTACCATTATATGTGAATGACCTACGAATATAATTCATATCAGCCTCCCTGATTGAGGCACAAAAAGTGCCCTGCTTGTAATAACAAGGCATCGCTGATATACTCATGTTGGAACTTTGTGTATCTCAAGCGATGCCAATTTCTACAATCGGTCTGTTGCAGCAGGCCGGTTGTTTTTTATTCTTCGATTTCGTCGTCTTCTGTTATTTCAGACTCCTTTTCCATTGCCTGGCTTTCATTCTTTTTTACGTTATTCTTTACCCAACATGTTTGAACTCCATCAATATGTTCTTTCAAAGTATCGGCAATACTTGACATACCCATTGGATCAAGTATAACATCAATGCCTTCGCGACGAGCCACCTTTGCCGCTGGAACAAAATCACTATCTCCTGCAATTAAAATTATTTGGTCAACTTGTCTTCTGTATGCAAGAGATGCTATGTCAATTCCTAATTTCATATCTACACCTTTTTGTCTCCAACTAGGAGAAAAATCCATCTCTGTTAAATCATCTAGTGTGATTTGGTTATGTAATAAAGCTTTCATTCTGTTTGGCTTAATTGCAAAGGTCGCATCGGAATCAAGTAGATAACCTTTACGAAGACACATTTTTCGCTGTTCCTTGAGGTAACTAAAGAATTCCAGTGTCCATTTATATGTATCTGTTTTCTCAAAATCTATATTTTTCTTTAAATAAGGATGATAGACAACCTTGGATAATGGATTACAGTCATAATAGAATATTCTATAAAGTTGCCTATCAGAACCAATGCAGTCCTTTGGATGAAGCTGTTTATTATCAGAATAAACATAAACATCATTTGTTCTAACCTTTTTTATATGCGACATGCAGTAGGCGTATAATTCGTTGGCTCTTGATTTAGGTGTTTTATGTCCCCATTGAGTTGCGGCTCTTTTTCTATAAAAACCACCATCAACAAATATAGCTGTTTTGTTCATTAATACCTCCTAAAATTAAAAGCTCTAGACCTCAGCCACACCCATATCCGCGGGTTGCCTACTATCTAGAGCAAAATAAACTTTATTATTAATGTACACGAAGTGTACCACTCTAGACATAAAAAGTCAATATATAAATGTGTTTTTTTGTTTATATTTTTTGATTTTTACTCCTTTCAAATCACGAGCAAATCACGAGTATAAAAAACAATGGATCCATTGGAATTCAGGCATTTAGCTAATGAATCGCAATATCAAATTGACAAAATCACGAGCAAATCACGAGCAAACTCTTGGTGATTTTTCAACTCGTATAAAATAGTTATTTGTTTTTTTGACTTGCTAATTTGCGTTCATCCGATTTAACCCTGCGTTCAATTTTCTTTGTATCTTCTGCTGGCGGTAATTCTTCGGGCTTGATACCTCTCTCTCCAAGCATTTTTCTGACACTTGAATTATTTTGAACATGTTCTTCAGTAATAAGATGCTCTCCTTGCAAGTCTTTGTTTTCAACATTAAGATTGGTCATCTCTGTTGCTAGATTTTTAGCTGCAAGTGTTACGGCGGGCAAATGATCAGATAAAGGGCCATTCTTAATGTTGTATTTAGCTTTCATCTGTTTGGTGCTCTTGCCACCAAACAATGCGGCATCTCCTTTAGAACGAATACGTCCAAAACCTTTTTCACCTACACCTCTTTCGTAAATATTTTGAGATAGACGCTTTTCGGAAGCCTTTAGTTCATTGCGAATGTTTAAGCGATCAAGTTCTGCAAGTCTCTGCTCTATAACTTCTGCTTCTCTTGTTTTAACAGCAAAATAACTTTGAGCAAAGGCAATTTCATTCTTTCTAGGATCGCCATTTTGAGCGATGAGATAACAAGCGTACCTGGTTAACATGAGGTCTTTTACGGGAACCTCTGAAACACCAGCTTTTACCATTTTGTTGACGTCAACAAAATGGTCGTTTTCAATACTTCCAGCGTTTTTACAAGCGGTTCTTGCTTTATTAATTACTTTTTCAAAGTTTCTCCACTCCGCGTATCCTAAATGAGTTTGCAATTCACGGGCATACCAATATTCCACTCCATCTTCGGTTTCGTGCATAATGTCATCAAAGGATGATTTTAGCGATGCAATGATTTCTTTATCCATATAAATTTCCTTTCAAAATATCTTTAGTATTTAGCATTACCTTGCATGATAAGTACCAATACACTCACCAACAATTAATGATCATTACATCTAGAGCATTGAAAAAACTGGTCATTGTTGATATACTTACTCCGAACATTGTATCTCGCAATAATGCTGAGATATAGCCGTTCCTGTTGGCGCAGGGCGGCTATTTTTTTAATTACTTCTTTACTTTTTCAAGCTTTATTGTCTTTTCTACACCCATTGCAGAGGCTTTGTATTTGATATGTTTGCCGTCATAAGTAAATTCTTTTGTATCATCCTGAGATGCCAATAAAGCACTTTCGTGCTTCTCTTTATTAGCGGTTGAAGTCCATTTATAAACCTTCGTATATTTTGTTGGCTTTTCATACGTTCCAGACCAATATAGAGCCTTCGTGTCATCGCTCATCCAATAGATCTCAATAGTATCATCTGTAACGGTCGCTTGTTGCCATCCGTCTTCGTCTCCGTTGACTTGCTTCCACTCGCCAGTTAGGTTATATGGCTTCTTCGGCTTGGATGCTTTCTGCTTGCTATTGCAAGCTGTCATTCCAAATACAACGGTTAGCATTACTAATAGAGTGATTAATTTCTTCATAATGTTCTCATCCTTTCTTAATCACAGAGCAGGTCCCAACACTCTATAAACGACAATCAATTACCTAGAATGATAAGTACCTATGCACTCACCAACAATTACTACATCATCTACATCAACAAATGCAGCAGTGTAATCTGAGTTGCAAGGTTGAAGCATCATCTTATTATCTACCTTGTATAACTTCTTTAAAGAAGCTGACTCTTCCGCACCATAGCATACTGCGTAAATCTCACCGTCGGAATAATCAAATGATTTACGAATAAATGCATAATCTCCGTCATATATATTGGCATCGATCATAGAGTCACCCTTAACACGAAGACAGTAATCAGCTTTGATAGATTTATCCACAAAGAAATAGCCTTCAAAGTTCTCTTCACAATGAATACCATTCCCGGCGCAAATTGTACCCAAGATAGGAATTTGCCTACCAGCTGGCACCATAATGTTTGATGGAAGGGGACGCTCTTGCGTAAATGGCTTTTCGTAACTTTGAACTCCCGCCAGTCCAACAGGTTGGTTTTCGTCAACCATATTTAGAAGTTCGTCTAATGAAATATTCATTGCATTAGAGACTTTATAGAATGTTTCTAATGACGGAACTATCGACTCGCCAGTCTTTGGATTTACATTTCTCTCAAGTTGATTAATATAGGCAGTTGATAATTTAGCTAACTTTGCAAATTCAACTAAAGACATTTTATTGTGTGTCATCCTAAAATTGTAAATTACATCTCCCAGGTGCATAATAGTTCCCCTTTCTCCTTGTATAGCTAACTATACAAAAGAAAAAAAGTACAGTCAACTATAAAAAAGGGGTTGACACAAAAATTATAGTCGACTATAATTTCAGACAAAGGAGGTACAACATGGATTTTACAAACCTAAAAGAAATCAGAAAAGCAAAAGGGCTTAATCAAGAGGAATTATCTAGAGAATCAGGGGTTGGCAGAATCACAATTAGTCGACTAGAAAGTGGAGCACTCAAGGAATCGAGCGTGAGCACCTTGATGAAAATTGCAAAAGCTTTGGATTGCAATGTAGAAGATATAACTGGTTCTTTCGATGAACATAAAATATAGTCAACTATAAAACAGTGATGAAGAGGGAGAAGAATATATGAAAGAAAAAGATAAAGGCGAGCAAATATTTGAAAGCCCATTAGAATTAGTGGCCTGTATATTGGGTTCGCTAGTGGGTACAGCTGTAGGGTTTTGGCTTGCTGACGTTATAGGAAGTATTTTTCTATAAATTTCACCAATAGAGCTACAGAGACAGATGTTAAAACACCAGATATAAAGCCAGAAATAAATCGTTTAGTAACACGGTCAAACCAAAATGCTTTTGCATGTTTTAACTCTGGAGAAATGGAAAATCCAACATTGCACCACGAGTTAACAGAAGGAATTAAATACCCAGCATCGATAAGTCTATCAAGAGAAGCCTTAATTTCAGACTTATCAATGGGAACGCTGTAACGTTTGTCGTTAAACAATATTTTGCTTTCGTCAATATCATAGAAGAACTCTGAATCATAAGAATCAGAAATCTTAAGAATAGTTTTTGAAAGCTTGCGATCAATTCTAATCATAAAACACCTCCATAGGGGGATTGTACATCAAAGCAAGTATAAAAGTCGATAAAAAGAATGATGAAGAGGGAGAAGAATATGCATGAAGTAATTAATTATCTTCCATCGGCACCAGATTGGCCGCAGGCAATTGAAGTGCGATTCTATCTATCACGCCACGATTGGTGTGAACTTCAAAAGAAAGAATATTGGAAGCAGGTAGCTGAGTATCTGGCTCAATTGGAAACAAAACATAACCAGACGTAGCAGAGAGAGCGGGTATATTGATAGGTATTTCCATTGAATAATGCTTTTCTTGATTAGTAACAGTTGAACCAGAACGACTAGTCCGAGAGAGCACTATATCAGGAACTTCTAAACAAGAAATGGTTTTATCTTCAATGACTAAATTAATAGCTGTTATAGCAACAGGCAGATGCGACTCGTTAGAAAAACTCATGTAAAACAGAATGAAGTTTGTTCTAGGTTTAATCAATTTAGATAATATTCTGATTCGTATATTGAGACGTCCTTTGAGCCATATATATAGCCATGAAGAAAAACCACCAAGAAGTCCAAGGATGGAAATTGTTATAGATATCTTATCGAAAAATGTCACTGTAAATCACCTCCTGCGGAGATTATACATCATAGAAATAGAAAGAGGGAGAGAAGAAATGGATAAATTCAAACACATACTAATTGAATATGTTGTTCCGCTTATAGCTGGGCTAATTGGAACACTGATCACACTAGCAGTAATTAAGTTAAAAAATGGATTGTGATGAAAGTTGCCAATACGGAAACCGCAAGAGGTTTAAGAAAAAACAAAACAAAAGCTCAAAATTAAAAGAAAAAAAACAAAAACTCAAAATAGAAAGGAAAAACAAAATGGAAATTACTAAATTAAGAGCCACAGAAATGATGATAGAAGAAACTAAACATAAGCTAGCAAGCATTGAAGAAGAATTGAAAGCTGCAAAAGAGAAAATTAAAATCCTGAAGAGTGAAGCAGAAAAAGAATGTAAACAAGAGCATAAATCTCTTGCCTACTATCTACTAAAAGAAGCACGAATCACAACTGAGGTACAAGAGCTGCTGGTTAATGTAATAAAGGCCCGACTGTCATCAGGTGTATGCACAGAAGAATTGGTGACACTGGTCGAGCCTCTAGCCAAACTGAGAATTAAAGTCTAATAAGAGACATTCTGATTTTCAGGAATAATATCCTTGTTAGCCTTAACAACAGCTTCATGGATTGCTGTAAACATTTCGCCGATAAATACACCGTCACGTTGTCCTATAAGAGTATCAGTTGATGCGGATAGTGCTGCAACGGTAATGTCTCTAGCAATCTGCAAAGTTGATTCATAATCACAAGCCATTTCAAAAAACTCCTTTCTAAAAACTCGGCTGTTGGAGCAGCCTGTAAAGGGAGTATATCACAAGGAGGAACACGGAGAGAAATGCAACTAGTAACAGTAATAGCAATAGTATCCATAGCGCTAAACATAGCGTTACTGATATGGGGAATGGCACAAAAAATTGGGCTTTACGCAACAACATGGATTCTGGTTAAAAAACAGGTTGAGGTTAATGCAAACGACATGCGAAAAGCCCAAGAAAAGGTGATAAAAAAACTATTTAGAATTAAGACTTAAGCTTCTCAATTATTACTTGTGAAGCTACAGACATAATAGCCTGTACTGATGAAGAGGTTTAAGAAAGGAAAAACAAAATGGAAACTACAAAAACACACAAGGAATGGAAAGAAATAGAAGCTGGAGAGCTTGCAAACGTTATTACTGACCACATGATATCAAGGTCACTAACCCTTGAGGTTTTAGATGAAGCCAAACGATTAGTTGAAGATGTTTATAGGTTTAACGCAACAATGAAAAAGCCGACCGAAGTCGGCAAGTGATTAGCCTCTGTGGCACTCTCTACAACACCAAAAACATCCATCAAAATTCTTGTATGGAAATGTAATCTTGGCACGAGTAAGTGCTTCAGAACATGACGAACAAAATCCTATATAGGTTCTGTTTATAGGGTGTGGAAGATAATCACATTCTTCAGAGTGGATTTCGTGTAGACCATGTTCATCAACAGAATCGTTAAAGTAGTAATTCATTTGATATAACCTCCCTTCTTAATACTCGACTGCTCC
>ERZ773070.1785-NODE-1785-length-12777-cov-4.184012_pt1 | contig 12777 bp, 12 predicted proteins | sample MGYA00580618_ERZ773070 | MGnify/ENA primary metagenome ERZ773070 (study PRJEB29015, sample SAMEA2738023) | human oral metagenome | biome: human oral; feature: human-associated habitat; material: dental | place: China | collected 2019 ...
CGAGGCGACCTTCGGGTCGGCCCTCGGCCGCTCGTATGTCTCCGACCTCTATCTGGCCTCGCTGGGGGCGACCGCGCGCGATGCGCTGTCCTCCGGCGCGAATCCTGACGCGGTCTGGGCGACCCTGTGCGAGGAAACCGGGCGCGAGGATGCACGCTGGATTCATCGCGTGGATCCGCGTGAGCGGGGGCGCTGATCGACCCGGCTTGTCGGTGTGATCGATGTCCGTCTGATCGGTAGGCGGCGTGTCGATCGACAGTCGAACATGTGTTCCATTTAAGCTTGTGGGCGACGACGCTCCGACGCGTGTCATCCACAGGGATGACGCGCGCGGGACGCAGATGACGATGGCCGGTCGCATACTCGTCATGTCGCCTCGGAGAGGGGTGGCATTCCAGGCCAGGACACCCGCAGGCCGGAGAGGCCGCAGACGAAAGGAACACCATGGCAGCCCGTAAAGCACCCGCTGCAAAGCCCGCGACCAACGATCGCAATAAGGCTCTCGAAGTCGCCCTGTCACAGATTGATAAGCAGTTCGGCAAGGGCTCCGTCATGCGCCTGGGCGATGACAACCGCCCGCCCGTTCAGGTGATCCCCACGGGTTCCCTCGCTCTCGACGTCGCCCTCGGCATCGGTGGCCTCCCGCGCGGACGAGTCATCGAGGTCTACGGCCCCGAGTCCTCCGGTAAGACCACGGTCGCTCTGCACGCCGTCGCCAACGCCCAGAAGGCCGGCGGCAACGCGGCCTTCATCGACGCTGAGCACGCTCTCGACCCCGTTTATGCGCGCGCCTTGGGTGTCGACACGGACTCCCTCCTGGTCTCCCAGCCCGACACGGGTGAGCAGGCCCTCGAGATTGCAGACATGCTGATCCGCTCTGGCGGCATCGACATCATCGTCATCGACTCTGTCGCGGCGCTCGTGCCCAAGGCGGAAATCGAAGGTGAGATGGGTGACTCTCACGTCGGCCTGCAGGCCCGCCTGATGAGCCAGGCCCTGCGTAAGATCACGGGCGCCCTGTCCGCGACCGGCACGACCGCGATCTTTATCAACCAGCTGCGCGAGAAGATCGGCGTCTTCTTCGGCTCCCCGGAGACCACGACGGGCGGTAAGGCCCTGAAGTTCTACGCATCCGTGCGCATCGACGTGCGCCGTATTGAAACCCTCAAGGAGGCCGGTGCCCCCGTCGGTAACCGCACGCGCGCCAAGGTCGTCAAGAACAAGATGGCCCCGCCCTTCAAGCAAGCTGAGTTCGACATCGTCTACGGTAAGGGCATTTCGCGCGAGGGTTCGATCATCGACATGGGTGTCGAGGCCGGTATCGTGCGTAAGTCCGGCTCCTGGTTCACCTACGGGGACGACCAGCTGGGCCAGGGCAAGGAGAACGTGCGTCAGTTCCTCGTGGACAACCCCGAGCTGGCTAACGAGATCGAACAGAAGATCCTCGTCTCGCTGGGCATCGGCGAGACCCCAGATCCGGACCAGGCGTCCCAGGACGTGCCCGACATCGATCCTGATGAGGACGCGGGATTCTGAGTCGTGGTCCGCTACCTGGATCCTGAAGATCATCCCGAGCTGGGGGAGGAGCGCCGCCGGTGTTCCTCTCCGGGCGAGAGGCTCGCGCGTGCCCGTGAACGCAATGCGGCCCTGACGGGCACGGCGGCGATCGAGGCCGCGCGCGAGGTTGCCCTGCGTAAGCTCGACGCGCGCGCGTGTTCTCGCTCGGAGTTGACCAGCGCGATCGAAGGGCGAGGCTTCAGCGCCAAGATCGCCGTCGAGGTCGTCGACCGTCTTGAGGCCGTTGGTCTGGTCGATGATCAGGCGTATGCGGACGCGCTCGTCCGCTCGCGTTTTTCTGGGACCGGAGCGTCCGGTCGTGCACTGCGCGAGGTTCTCGTGCGCAAGGGGCTGGACTCTTCGACGATCGAGCGTGCCCTGGCTCAGATCGATCGGGATGACGAGGCGGAGCGTGCGGCCCAGCTGGTGGCTCGCAAACGTCGCTCCCTTGCGGATGTCCCGCGCGAGACTGCCTACCGTAGACTGAGTTCCATGCTCGCACGCAAGGGGTATTCGCCGTCTGTTGCGTCTGCCGCTGTGCGCGACGCCCTCGACACGTGGGGCGACGAGGATAGCGGTACTGAGGAGGCCTGGCAGTGGGGACTCTGATTGCAGTAAGCGATGAGGCGCTCGCCGACCTGATAGCGGATCTGACGCAGCGCGGTCTGACGATCGCGACGGCGGAATCGCTAACCGGAGGTGGCCTCGTCGCGCGCCTCGTGGACGTACCCGGCGCCTCTCACGTCGTGCGCGGGGGTGCGTGCACCTACGCGGTTGATACCAAGGCCTCGGTGTTGGGCGTTTCGGAGAGCCAGTTGGCGGCGACGGGGCCGGTGAACGAACAGGTTGCTCGCCAGATGGCCCGAGGGGCGCGCGAGCTGTTCCGCGCAGACATCGGCGTATCGACGACCGGTGTCGCGGGACCGGGGCCCGCTGACGGTTTCCCCGCAGGAACCGTCCACGTCGCCTGCGCTCATCCGGCGGGGGAGGAGCACCGCCTCCTGCATCTCGACGGTGAGCGCGCGGCGGTGCGCGCGGGCGCGATCGACGCTGCTATCGCCCTGGTGCGTGACGTGCTCGACTTCGCCGGTGCGCAGGTGGGCGACTAGACTTCACTGCGATGAATACGATGACGCAGGACGGCACCGCGCTGCCCCGCACCTACGCGGTGCGCACGCTCGGCTGCCAGATGAATGAACACGACTCCGAACGAATGGCGGGTCTGCGGGAGCAGGCCGGCCTCGTCCCCGTTGAGCAGGTCCCCGAGGCTGCCGCCCGCGCGACCGACGCCGGTGACATGGGCGCCGACGTCATCGTCATCAACACCTGCTCCGTCCGTGAGAACGCGGCGACCCGCCTCTTTGGTAACCTCGGCCAGCTCGCTTCCGTCAAGCGTGCGCGTCCCGGCATGCAGATTGCGGTCGGCGGCTGTCTTGCCCAGCAGATGCGTGACGGTATCGTTGAGAAGGCTCCGTGGGTGGATGCCGTCTTCGGCACGCACAACATCGACGTGCTTCCGGCGCTCCTGCGCCGTGCCGAGCATAACCGCGCGGCCGCCGTCGAGATCGAGGAATCTCTCAAGGTCTTTCCTTCGACCCTGCCTACCCATCGCGAGAGCGCGTACGCAGCATGGGTGTCGATCTCCGTGGGGTGCAACAACACCTGCACGTTCTGCATCGTCCCGCACCTGCGTGGCAAGGAACGCGACCGCCGCCCCGGCGACATTCTCGCCGAGGTGGAGGCCGTCGCCTCGCAGGGCGCCATTGAGGTGACCCTGCTGGGTCAGAACGTCAACTCCTACGGCGTCGGCTTCGGTGAGCGCGGCGCGTTCGCCGACCTGCTGCGCGCCGTCGGGCGCGTCGAGGGCATCGAGCGCGTGCGCTTCACGTCGCCCCACCCCGCAGCCTTCACGGATGACGTGATCGCCGCTATGGCGCAGACCCCCACGGTCATGCCGAGCCTGCACATGCCCCTGCAGTCCGGGTCGGACGCGATCCTGCGTCAGATGCGCCGCTCCTACCGTCGTGAGCGTTTCATGGGCATCCTGGAGCGCGTGCGCGCGGCTGTTCCGGAGGCTGCGATTACCACCGACATCATCGTTGGCTTCCCGGGAGAGACTGAGGAGGACTTCCAGGCGACCCTCGACGTCGTCGAGCAGGCTCGTTTCTCCTCCGCCTTTACGTTCCTGTACTCTCCGCGCCCGGGTACGCCCGCCGCGGACCGCGAGGACCAGGTGCCAGACGATGTGGCGCTCGAACGCTACCAGCGCCTCGTCAAGCTTCAGGAGCGCATCTGCGCCGAGGATAACGCCGCGCTGGCGGGGACCGAGGTCGAGGTCCTTGTCTCCGAGGGTGTTGGCCGCAAGGATGGCGCCACGCACCGTATTTCGGGACGCGCCCGCGACAACCGTCTCGTGCACGTCGCCCTCCCCGAGGGGATGGCCGAGGCGGATCGTCCGCGCCCGGGTGACATGGTCCGCGCGACCGTCACCTACGGCGCGCCGCACCACCTGATCGCCGACTCGGGCACGCAGGGCGGCCTGTTCGAGGTGCGCCGCACGCGCGCCGGTGACGCGTGGGAGGCCCGTCAGGCCTCGGACGAACCCGACAACACTGTGTCGCTGGGTATCCCCACGCTGCGCGTGGGAGCCCCGAGCTGACCCTGATCTGCAGAGGTGCCGCGCGCGATGAGCGCTGCACGTTTGATCGTTTGTCTCAGTGACAAGCGAGAAAATGTCTCATTGAAATGCGCATGTGACGCACGACTCCTGCGTTACTTTTGTGTCATGGCGATCGTCACGACGACGAGGCGATCGACATGCGGGAGCACTCTCGGTAGTGCGGGTCGATTCGAGCCCCCCTATGCGACCCGTGGCCTCCCCGCGTACGCGGTACGCGCCGCGCCTTCGCATGTAGTCGGCGCACACTCCACCGAGAGTGCCCCGCTCCTCCCAACGGAGGAACGGGGCACTATTCGTTGGATGTACGGCTGGCGTTACTGGGCAGACTCTGCCAGCAGGCCGGGCAGTTCCTGAGCCGCCGACAGGCCGATGATGAGGCCGCGGCGCAGCATCGCGTGAATCTGGCGGTCAGAGAGGCCCTCGCCCACGAAGAAACGCGAGGCGGCTACCAGGACCCACTTGCCTTCGTCTTCGATCGGGATGACGGTGGGCTGCAGGTGTTCGGTGTTCCAGCGGTTGGCGACCGCCTGGAGGGACAGCTCGGTGTGGCCCTCGCCCTCGGGTTCGATGCGGGTCTCGATCTGCAGCCAGGGGGCGTCGACCGGCTCGCGGTGAATCTGGAAACGCACGTCCTCCAGCTGGGTGACGGCGATGAACTCGCTCGACCCGTGGGGCAGTCCGTCGCCTTCGAGGACGTTCTCGATGCGAGCGATGCTCACCTCGGCGACCTCAGTGCCCCACTTGGCGGCGTACTCGTCGGCCTCCATCGCGGGGGAGGGGCGGGCGTGGCCTCGGGAACGGCCTCGCCGCCCTCGCCGAAGGTAAAGCTCTTCCACTCAGGCATTGGTGCCCTCCTTGGTCCACTGGTCGGGGAACATGATGTCGAGCTGGTTCATCATGGCGACTGCGGCCATGATGAACTGGGAGACCTCGGCAGCGACCTGGTTGTCCGTCGCACCCACGACCCAGTTGAAGGTGTGCTGCAGGTGCAGGGCGATCGCGCCGGTCTCGGTCGTGCCGGAGGTGACCTTCGGCAGGTAGGTGGAGGCGTTGAGGCGACGCACCGCGGAGGCGATCTGATCGGCGTGCGAGGGATCGAAGAAACGCGGGTAGTCGGCGACGCCCTGGGCGGGGTGGCCCTCGGGGACAGCGATGCGGATGGTGCGGTTCGGCAGGATGGCCGCGACCTGGCCGGTGCTGGACACGAAGGGGATAAGCCCCACGGCCTCGACCGCTTGGGTGATCCGGTCGAGGGTGACCGGGAGAGTGTCAGTTGTGCTCATGGCCTTAAGCCTAGCCGTTGTTGGGTGGTATCTGCGGGAGGCACCCGTACACTGGTGGCCATGGAGACATCGGTGAGGCGCGCGTCGGACGTCCTGTGCGCGGTTGTGGGGCCCACGGCCTCGGGCAAGTCGGATCTGGCCCTGGAGCTGGCCTGCGTGCTTCCGGGTGCGCTGGGCGCGAGCGGCGCGGGCGAGATTGTTTCCGCGGACGCCCTGCAGCTCTATCGCGGCATGGACGTGGGGACGGCGAAGACCCCGGTGGAGGAGCGCCGCGGGATCGCCCATCACCAGATTGACGTGCTCGAGGTTCGCGACGAGGCCTCGGTGGCCGCCTACCAGAAGCACGCGCGAGCCGACGTGGCGGGCATTCACGAGCGCGAAGGCGTCGCGGTGGTCGCGGGAGGCTCCGGCCTCTATCAGCGTGCCCTCCTGGACGTCAACGAGTTCCCGGGCACGGACTCGGCCGTGCGCGCCCGCCTCGAAGAAGAAGCAGAGGGGTCGATGGGCTCGCGCGGCCTGCACGATCGCCTGACCCAGCTCGACCCGGTCTCGGCCGAGCGCATCGACCCGCACAACGCCCGCCGGATCATCCGCGCCCTCGAAGTCATCGAGCTGACCGGGCGCCCCTATTCGGCGTCCATGCCCAGCCACGAGTTCGTGGTGCCCTCGCTCATGGTGGCGCTGCGCCGCCCGATGGAGGAGCTGGATGAGCGCATTGCGGTGCGTACCCGCGCCATGATGGACGGAGGACTCATCGAGGAAGTACGTGCCCTCATCGATGTGGGCCTACGCGAGGCGAAAACCGCCTCCCGCGCCACGGGATACGCCCAGGCGCTCGCGGTCATCGACGGACAGATGAGCGAGGACGAGGCCGTGGAATCTATCGCACTGGCCACGCGTCAGCTGGCGCGCCGCCAGGTCAAGTGGCTGCGGCCGGACCCGCGCGTGCACTGGTTGGACGTGGAGAGTTTCGACTCGAACGAGGCCGTGGCGCGCCACGTCGTCGAGCTGACGCAGCGCGAGGCAGAGGCCTCCCTGCGACGCTCGTAACGCGGGCGGGGCTGCGCGCCCTGGAGTCGGGGGTTACGGTGGAGCCATGATGAACACGCAGCTGCCTGCCCACGCCCGCGTCGTCAAGGCCCACGGTGCCGGTAATTCGTTCGTCGTCGCCACGGACCAATACGACGACTACGACCCCAGCGAGGTCGAGGTTGCGACGCTGTGCTCGCCGGCCTTCGGAATCGGCGCGGATGGCTTTATCCGGGCCGTTGAACGCGACGGCCTGTGGTTCATGGACTACCGCAACGCGGACGGCTCGAAGGCGGAGATGTGCGGTAATGGCGTGCGCGTCTTCGTCGATCACCTGCGGCGCGAGGGCCTCGTGGATCTGCCGATTGGGCAGACGCTGGACGTGGCCACGCGCGGCGGCATCAAGCGCGTGACCCCCGAATCCGAGGACGAGGGGCAGGGGGCGAGCTACCGTGTCGACAGGGGGCCGGCGGCCTCTCCCGCGCGCGAGACGATCGACGTGCGAGTTCCCGGTATTGACGCGGTCCTGGACGGTATCTGGGTGGACATGCCCAACCCGCACACAGTCGTCGAGCTTGCCGACGAGGAGACCCTGCGCAGCGTCTTCCTGCCCACCGTTGACGTCTCGCAGATCCCGCAGGCCCAGCGTCCCTCCTATGATCCGGCGCCCCAGGCGGGGACGAACCTCGAGCTGGTCGTTGACCTGACCGAGCTGGGTGGGGAGCGCGGGCACATCGTGATGCGCGTGCTGGAACGAGGCGTAGGGGAGACCCAGGCATGCGGAACCGGGTGCTGCGCGGCGGCCATCGCCACGGCCCTGCGTCGCGGCCCCGGTGCGCCCACCCAGTGGGTCGTCGACATTCCGGGCGGAACGGTCATCGTTGGCCTCGACGGCGTCATCGATTGGTCGGGGGAGAGCCCCCGGATCACGGATGCCTCGGTGTTCCTCACCGGCCACGCGACCCGAGTTGCGGAGATCCACCTGCCCTGAGCACGGCCCCCAGAAAACGGTGCCGGAGAGCGCGACGAGGCCCCGGCCTCGTCGTGAAAGAGGCGGGCGTCAGGCGGGGCGGACCTCGATGATGCGGAAGCCCTTCTTGGACGCGTACTTCGAGGCCTGGAAGCCCTGGCCGTTCAGCCACGTGATCAGTGAATCCGCGCCCAGGTTGCGCTGGACGACGAGATAGGCGACGCCGGTGGGGATGAGCCTGCCCAGCCATGCCAGCAGCATCTCGTGCATTGCGTCCTTGCCGACGCGCACGGGCGGGTTCGACCAGATGACGTCGAATCGGGTATCCGACTCCTGAGACGAGGTCAGCGCCTCCTCCGCCTTGAGTGCGCGCACCCCCTTCGCCCCGTTGGACTGGGCGTTGCGCTGCGTCAGATCCACCGCGCGAGAGTTCACGTCCACCGCCCACACGTCGGCATTCGGGGACTCCAACGACATGATCGTTGCGATCGGCCCCCACCCGCAGCCCAGGTCCAGGAAGGTCCCGTCCTCGGGCAGGTCCGGGGCGATCTCCAGGAGCTGGCGTGTGCCCAGATCGAGCTTAGAACCCGAAAACACGCGCGACGACACGCGCATCGACAGATCGAAGCCGCGCGCGCTCACCTCGATCGTGCGTATCTCCTCCGCGCTCGCAGGGGAAGAGTCGGTGAAATACTGTTCGTCCACGGAAGAAAGCCTATCGCGCCCGCGTGCGCAGGCGCAGATGGGGGCGGCGCGTGCGACACTAGAAGCCCCCACGAAAAGGATGGTTATGGACACGACCCACACAGGTGCGGACTCTTCGAAAGAAGAGCGTGACCAGCGCGTCAACGACGTTGTCGCGCGTATCCTCGCGCGCTCCGGAACGGCGCTCGCATCGACGACGGGTCAGGACACCTCCCAGGACGCCGGTGCCCTCGAGCGCGAGGCCCGCGCGGGCACGCGCCGTGTCGACACGGGCGCCTCCGACCGTGAGGATATCTCCGAGGTCGAGTACCGCCAGGTGCGACTCGAAAAGGTCGTGCTCGTGGGCCTGCGCACCACGCAGAGCGAAGAGGAAGCCGAGAACTCGCTGCGTGAGCTGGCCGCGCTCGCGGAGACCGCCGGTTCGCGCGTGCTCGACGGTATCATCCAGCGCCGCATGAAGCCCGACCCCGCAACCTACCTGGGGTCTGGCAAGGCCCGCGAGCTGGCCGACATCGTGCGCAGCGTCGAGGCCGACACCGTCATCGTTGACGAGGAGCTGGCCCCCTCCCAGCGTCGTGGGCTGGAGGACGTCGTCGACGCCAAGGTCGTCGACCGCACGGCCCTCATCCTCGACATTTTCGCCCAGCATGCCAAGTCTCGTGAGGGCAAGGCGCAGGTGGAGCTCGCACAGCTCGAGTACCTGCTGCCGCGTCTGCGTGGCTGGGGTGAGTCCATGTCCCGTCAGGCTGGCGGCCGCGTCGCGGGCGGCGCGGGTATCGGCTCTCGCGGCCCCGGTGAGACCAAGATCGAGCTGGACCGTCGCCGCATCCGCACGCGTATGGCGAAGCTGCGCGCGGACATCGCGCGCATGGAACCCGCCCGTCGCACCCAGCGCAATTCGCGCCGCCGCGGGGCAGTGCCGTCGGTGGTCATCGCCGGGTACACGAACGCGGGCAAGTCGACGCTGCTCAACCGCCTGACGGACGCAGGCGTCCTCGTTCAGGACGCGCTGTTTGCGACGCTGGACCCGACGGTGCGTCGTGCGCGCGCCGCAGACGGTCGCGAGTACACCCTCACCGACACGGTCGGCTTCGTGCGCAACCTGCCCACCCAGCTGGTCGAGGCCTTCCGCTCGACCCTGGAGGAGGTCGGCCAGGCCGACATCATCTTGCACGTCGTGGACGCCGCCCACCCCGATCCGGTCTCCCAGGTGCAGGCCGTGCGCTCGGTCATCGACACGATCGAGGGCGCCTCGGAGATCCCGGAGCTGATCGCGCTGAACAAGGCCGACCTGGCCTCGCCGGAGCAGATCGCACTGCTGCGCACGGTATTCCCGAATGCTGTTCCGCTGAGCGCACACACGGGCTGGGGCGTGGAGGCGCTGCGCGCGGCCCTCGAAGACATGCTGCCCCGGCCTCGCGTGGCCGTCGACGCGATCCTGCCGTACTCGGCTGGCTCCCTCGTGCACCGTATCCACGAGGAGGGCGACGTCGAGCGCGAGGAATACGTCGAGACCGGCACGCGTATCGTCGCGCGCGTCGACGAGGCCCTGGCCGCCGTCATCGCCCGCGAGGCGGTGGGCGGCACCGTGGGTGACGCGGCGGTGAGCGGGGAGTGAGTGCGGACCTGGTCGAGGCCTCGGGTCGCGTTCTCGACGCGGTTGTCGCCCAGATGGGCGGGTCCCCGCGCGAGGGGCAGGCCTCGATGTGCGCCGAAGGTGCCGCTGCCCTGGAGGACCGCCAGCATCTTCTCGTACAGGCGGGCACGGGTACGGGCAAGTCCGTCGGCTACCTCGTGCCGCTGCTGACGCACTGCGCGATGAACGGCGTGCGCGGGGTGGTCTCCACCGCGACGCTCGCGCTGCAGCGCCAGATCCTCGTCAAGGACGCTCCGGTGGTCGTCGACGCGGTTGCTTCCGCGACGGGCGCGCGCCTGAAGGTTGCGGTGCTCAAAGGCTGGTCGAACTACGCGTGCCTGCACAAGCTGGACGGTGGGTACCCCACCGAGGGCACGCTGTTTGAGGATCATGACATGAGCGTCGGCCCGACGGGCGAGCTCGGCAAGGAGATCCTGCGCATCCGCGAGTGGATCAGCGAGACCACGACGGGGGACCGCGACGACCTGGTTCCGGGCGTCTCGGATCGAGCCTGGCACCATGCATCGGTCGCCAAACCCGAGTGCCTGGGCAAGCACTGCCCGCTCATTGACGAGTGCTTCGCGCAGGCCGCTCGCCTGGAGGCCGCGGACGCGGACGTCGTTGTCACGAACCATTCGTTGTTTGGTATCAACGCGTGCGGCGAGGGCGAACTCTTCGGCGAGTACGACGCCGTCGTTATCGACGAGGCACACGAGCTGGCCGACCGCGTGCGCTCCCAGGCTGCGGACGACCTGACGGTCGCCCGTGTGAGCCGCGTGGCCCGCTCCCTGCGCTCGAATCTCTCGATCGATTCCACCGACCTGGAGGAGGCCGGGGCTGGGCTGGGCGCGGCCATGTCTCCCCTGGAGGAGGGGCTGCTGGAGTATCGTCCGAGCGCCCTCGTCGACGCGATGATCGTGCTCGACGGCGCGGCCCGTCGCGCCAGTCACGAGGTCTCCGAGGCTCAGGGAGAACCCGCCGCCAAGCTCCTGGCCCGCGCCGCTATCGACGAGCTGATCGGCGCACTCGACGCGTGGGGGCGAGACCCCGACCAGTCGATCGCCTACATCACGAAGGATGAATCGGACAATGCGCGCTTGACCGTCGGACCTCTCGATGTGTCGGCTGCGATCGGCGGAAACGGCATCGGCGAGCGGCCCGCGATCCTCACCTCCGCGACCCTCGCGATTGGCGGAAACTTCGACTTCATGGCCGCCCAGGTCGGCATGGCCGTCTCCGGCGTGCCCTGGCACGGCATTGACGTCGGATCTCCCTTCGATCACGGCCGCCAGGGCATCCGCTACGTGGCGACCCACCTGCCGCTGCCGGGCCGAGACGGGCCCTCCGAGGAGCTGCTCGACGAGCTCGTGGAACTGGCGCAGGCCTCGGGCGGTGGAATGCTTGCTCTGTTCGCGTCGCGACGCGGGGCGATGGCGGGAGGGCAGGCCCTGCGTGAGCGCACGGATCTGACCGTCTACCTGCAGGGCGAAGAGACCCTGGCGCAGCTGATCCAGCGGTTCCGGGAGGAGCGCGACTCGTGCCTGGTGGGCACGATGTCCCTGTGGCAGGGCGTCGACGTCGCGGGGGCCGCATGTCGCCTCGTCGTCATCGACAAGATTCCGTTCCCGCGCCCGGATGATCCCGTCTCGCGCGCCCGCTCGATGGACGTCGAGCGCCGGGGAGGGAACGGCTTCGTGTCGGTATCCCTCACGCACGCGGCGCTCATGATGGCCCAGGGCGTGGGGCGCCTCCTGCGCTCGACCGACGACCGGGGTGTCGTCGCGATCCTCGATCCACGCGTGGTGACCAAGCGCTACGGTGGCTTCATCATGCGTTCCCTACCCGCCATGTGGCCGACGACGGATCCGGAGGTTGTTCGCGGCGCCCTGCGACGCCTCGCGAAGGGTTCTGACCGGTAGGGACGAGCGCTCCGCGGGCACGTAAAACGTCGTGCAGATAACGGGCGAGGTTAGGTCCTTATCTGAGACAATGGGAGTGCCCGCAGACTCTAGGAGACACTCGTGGAAAACCAAGCACAGACCCTGTACCCGTCAAAGTCCTCCGGACGTCCCTCGAAGATCGCCATCATCGGTGCCGGTGCCGTTGGTACGGCGGTCGCGTACGCCTGTGCAATGCGCGGCGACGCCCGCTCGATCGTTCTTCAGGACATCAACAAGGCCAAGGTGGAGGCCGAGGCCCTCGACATGGCTCACGGCATCCAGTTCACGCCCGCCGGCTCGATCGAAGGCTCGGACGACGTTGAGATCGTTCGTGGTTCCGACCTGATCATCGTCACGGCTGGCGCGAAGCAGCAGCCCGGACAGTCCCGCCTGGAGCTGGCTGGCTCAACCGTCAACCTCATGAAGAAGATCGTGCCGAACCTGCAGAACGTCGCGCCCGACGCTCACTTCATGTTCATCACGAATCCTGTCGATGTCGTCACGTACGCCGCGCTGAAGATCACGGGCCTGCCCCGCAACCAGGTCTTCGGTTCGGGCACCGTGCTCGACACCTCCCGTCTGCGCTACCTGGTCTCGCGCGAGACCGGTGTCGCCACCCAGAACATCCACGCCTACGTGGCCGGCGAGCACGGCGACTCCGAGGTCGCCCTGTGGTCCAGCGCCGAGATCGGCAACGTCCCGCTGTCCCAGTGGGGTCCGACCCTATCCGGTGGCATCTTCGACTCCGCGCTGCGTAACTCCATTGCGCAGGAAGTCGTCCAGTCCGCCTATAAGATCATCGAGGGTAAGGGCGCGACGAACTACGCGATCGGCCTGGCCGCCTCGAAGATCGTGGGTGCGGTCCTGCGCGACGAGCAGCGTGTCCTCACCATCTCGACGCTGCTTGAGGATTGGGAGGGCATCTCTGACGTGGTCATGGCCGCCCCGACGATCGTCGGCCGCGACGGTGCCGGACG